>Ga0075521_10000191_pt1 | contig 15483 bp, 12 predicted proteins | sample NGEPerD_FD_74785 | JGI IMG/M metagenome (GOLD analysis project Ga0075521, IMG submission 74785) | Arctic peat soil microbial communities from the Barrow Environmental Observatory site, Barrow, Alaska, USA - NGEE PermafrostAB12-D | ecosystem: Environmental > Terrestrial > Soil > Wetlands > Peat ...
GTGCAGAACACGCTCGTGAACTATCCCATTTCGCGCTACGGCACAGAGGCGCAGCGCGAGAAATATCTGCCGCGCCTCACGTCGAAGACGATCGGCGCCTATGCGCTCTCCGAGGCCGGCTCGGGTTCCGATGCCTTCGGCCTCGCGACGCGCGGCGAGCAGCAGGGCGGCGGCTGGGCGCTCACCGGTCGCAAGCTCTGGATCACGAATGGCGCGGACGCCGGCGTCTTCGTCGTGTTCGTCAACGCGAATCCCGCCGCGGGCTACAAGGGGATCACCGCGTTCGTAGTCGAGCGCGACACGCCGGGCTTCACCGTCGGCAAGAAGGAAGACAAGCTCGGCATCCGTGCATCGAGCACCACCGAGCTGCTCTTCGACGGCTGCGTCGTTCCCGCCGCGAACGTGCTAGGCGAAGTGGGCCAAGGGTACAAGATCGCGATCGAGACGCTCAACGTCGGCCGGATAGGGATCGGCGCACAGATGATCGGGATCGCGCGTGGCGCGCTCGACGCGACGCTCGAGTACGTGAAGGAGCGCAAGCAGTTCGCCACGCGTCTCGCGGACTTTCAGGGCATTCAGTTTCAGCTCGCGCAGGCCGCGACGGAGCTCGAGGCCGCGCGGCTGCTCGTCTACAACGCCGCGCGGATCAAGGACAGCGGCCAGCCGTTCACCCGCGAGGCGGCGATGGCGAAGCTCTTCGCCTCACAGGTATGCGAGCGCGTGACATCGCTGTGCGTCGAGCTGCACGGCGGCTACGGCTACACCAAGGACTACCCCGTCGAGAAGTTCTACCGCGACGCGAAGATCGGAACGATCTACGAGGGCACATCGAACATGCAGCTGCAGACGATCGCGAAGCTGCTGCTCAAGTAGATCGCTCCGCCGCTCAGCCGCGCAGCGCGCCGAGCAGCCCGGGGAGCGCGCCGATGAGCCAGACGATCGCGGCGACGATGTACGAATTCGACTTCGAGACCTTCCCCGTGATTTGTAGCCCGATCGCGAGCAGAATCGTCTCCCAGATGGTGAAGACGTCGAGGCGGGTGACGAGCGCCATGAGGATCGGCGATGCCGTCTCGGGGTTGAAGAGCGCGCCGACTCCCACCGTCAATCGCGCCATTCCGTTCAGACGCTCCGGCGTCGAGAGCAGGCCGATGAGCGCACCCACAATCGACGCGAGTATCTTGGGAAAAAATGCGTACGTCGCGACCATCATCCCCTGCGACGCAGTCTCCGTCGAGTCGAACAGCTTGCCGGTGAGCCAGAGCACGACCCCCGTCAGCATCGCCAAGATCGGTATCGCGATGATGATGAACACCGGCCCCAGCTTCTCACCCATCGCGCGCTGCGACTGCATCTGATCAGCCGTGACCTCGGGATGCGCCTTCGCCACCTTCGCGAACGCTCGAGACGTCTCGGCGTCGATCGCGGGCTGCACCAGCGGCTTCGTTCCGTAGATCAAAATCCCGAAGAGCAACGTGAGCACGAGCAGCGGCATGCCGAATCCCGAATTCTCGCGGCGCCTGAACACAGCGGACGGCGACGTGAAGATGTCGATGAAATCTTCCCAGAGCGACGCGGTTGGTGCAGAAGGAATAGTCGCTGGCTCGGTCACGGTCCGACTCCACGCGTTGAGTGTGTGCAACTATGATCCACGTCAGTACGTAGTCACGCCAGTACACGTTTCGAACATTGTGCGCCACTGCCCTGCCCTAACGTTACCGTAGCCTTCAATTGAGGTCTGCCGCCGTGCGCCGTGCGCTCCTCGTAACTCTTTTCACACTCGCCACGTCTCCGCTCGCTGCGCAGATCCCCGCCGCCGAATACGCCGCGCGACGCGACTCGCTCGCCACGACGATGAGCGACGGTGTATTGATATCGCTCGGAGGCCACGAGCCGGCGGAGGACTTTCTCGCCTTCTATCCGCAGCCGTCGTTCTTCTATCTGACGGGCGTGACCGAGCCGGATGCGGGGCGCGCAACTCATCGATCGTAGACTGGTATTGCCAGACCGAGCCGGGCATCCGCTGAGCAAGCTGCCGGCTCGTCGCTCAGCCGGTCGTCCCGTGCAGGATGCCACTACGCACGCGCACGGCCTTCGCGGTTGCACCAGGCAGCGGCACGATCCGGGTCTGCACGTGCCAGGCGAAGTGCAGCGGCGCCACGAGTGAGCTTTGCTTTCCGCCGCGCAGGATGGTGATTGGAATCATCGCGCTCTTTGCATCACCGTACCTCGCGCGCAACTGCTGCGCGAGCGAGGGCGCATCGCCCGGGATATCGCCCACGCGCACGAGATCATCGCCCGCCTGTACTCCGGCCTGCTCCGCCGTGGATCCCGGCTCGACCGCCGTCACGCGCATGCCATTGTCGTCCTGCCCCATCGTGACGCCGAGCACCGGAATGCGCACCGAGTCGGAGAGCAGCTGGAGTCCGGCGAGTGGAAGCACGCTCGGCCACGGATACGGCTCGCGCCCGTCGATGTAGCGCGCATCGAAATCCGCGAAAGGCTTTCCGCCCGCCGCGCTCTCGACCGCCTTCCACCACTGCTCGCCGGTAAAACCCCTTCCCGCCTTGTACGCATCGCGATACAACCCGCGCATCACATCGTCGAGCGAGCGATGGTTGTCGCTCGCGTCGCGGATGAGAACGTCGAGCATCAGCCCCGCGAGCGATCCCTTCGGATAGTACGCGTCCGCCGTGCCGTCGGTCGGATGGATCCACGCCGAGAGCGACGCGTCTTCGAGTCCGAACGGAGTGAGTGAGGCGACCTCGCCGATCTTCCCCGCCGTCGTCGCAAAGAACGCGGCCGAGTCGCTCACGCCGCTGCGCACGAGCGCGAGGTCGGCGTAGTAGTCGGTGACCCCTTCGCTCATCCAGAGCCACGCCGTCGGCTGCTCGTGCGCGTACTGGTACGGCCACATCTCCGCGGGGCGAAGGCGCTTCACGTTCCAGGCGTGAAAGATCTCGTGCGCGTACACGGACGTGAGCACGGGGCTTCCGATCGCGAAGACGCTCGTGAGATCGACGTGCGAGTTCTGATGCTCGAGCCCGACTATCGCGCCGAACGCCGAGTCGGCGATCTGCATGACGGTGTACGTCTTCCACGGCGTTTCGCCGAACACCGCGGACTCGACGCCGATGATCTTTGCGAGATCGGAGAGCGTCGCCGCGCGGCGGGGCGCCGTCTCAACGGAGGCAGGATAGCTCGCGAAGCGGAGCCACCCGTCGCCAACGCGCGCGCTGTCGAAGTCGAAGCGGCCGGCGACGATCGGCATGTCGACCAATTCGTGATAGTTCGGCGCCGTGAAGCTGTTGCGCGCGCTCGGCGTCATCCCCGTGGCGACGCGCCAGCCGGCGGGGACGCTGAGCTCCACCGTGCTCGCGAAGTCGAATGGGCGGCCGGCAGGATACGGAAAGAGATTCGCGCCGTTGAGCAGCGCGAAGTCCGGCTGACTCCACGAATTCGAATTGTCGAGCGAGTCGTTGCGATACTCGAAGGAGATCGAGACCGCGCCTGCACCCGTCGGGCGCACGCGCCACGTCTGGTAGTCGAGCTTGTCCCACGAGAGCGCCTTGCCGCCGCTCGTGGCGGCGAACGCCGAGACGTACTTCGCCCAGTAGCTCAGCTCGTACGCGCCCGGCGTCCACGCGGGGATGGCCAGGAGCACGGGGGCCGCGGAGGCGACGGTAAACGTCATCGCGACCCTGATCCGGCGCTGTGCGGCGTCCGCGCTGTCGATCGCGATGTGGTAGCCGACGCCGGCAATCGGAGCGGAGATGGCGGCGGTCGGCGATCCGCCAGCTTGGGCCCCCATGGAGGCGGTGAACACCGAGCAAAAACATGCTGACAGCAGAGTCCGTCTGACCGGATGACGCATTCGAATGCGGGGTTGGAGTTCGGTCAAGCTAACAGCAGTTGACCGATCTCCGGCGCGGCGGCCTGTGTAACTCCGCCGCCGGCCGACGTCCCATGTGTGTGCGGGCCATGACGGCTCGCCGCTCACATCGAGGACGATATGCGGAGTGCCCCCCACCTGCTGTGCGTTGCTGCACTGATCACTGCCTGCGGCCATGACGCCGCGCGCCCCGCCGAGAGTAAGGCGCGCGATGAAGTGTCGCGATCGGTGGCGCGCCAGAGGAACGATGCGCCCGCGCTCATGTCGAAGACCGTGGGCGCATCGGGGAGCATGGCGTTGGCGGAGGCACCCGCGCCCGCGGTGTCCGATGCATCAGCGGCGCCGGGGATGCCGAACTCGCGCTCCGCAGTGAGCGATTCGGTGATCAGTTCGATGATCATTCGCACGGGCCAGGCGAGTGTGCAGGTCGACTCGCTCGAGCGCGGCATCCGCGCGGTGCGTGCACTGGCGACGCACGTCGGGGGCTTCGTCGCCAACAGCTCGATCTCCTCGGGGAACGAGCAGATGCACACGGCGACGCTCGAGATCAAGATTCCCGCGACGCGCTTCGACGACGCGATCAACGGACTTGAGCCGATCGGCTCGCTCGAATCGGTGAGCGTGAGCGCAGAAGATGTGGGCGAAGAGTTCGTGGACGTCGCGGCGCGCGCGGAGAACGGGCACAAGCTCGAGCAGCGCCTCATCGACATCCTCGGCACGCGCACCGGAAAGCTCAGCGATGTGCTCGCGGTGGAGCGCGAGCTCGCGCGCGTGCGCGAGGACATCGAGCGCCAGGAAGGACGGATGCGCTATCTGCGCACCCGCGCGGCGATGAGCACGCTCTCGGTCACCGTGCACGAGAAGGCGCCGGTCGTCGCGGGCACGGGAAGCTTCGGCGTGCTGGCCGATGCCTTCCGCCAGGCGTGGCGCAACTTCATTGGTTTCGTAGCGAGCCTCATCGCGGCGATGGGCGTGCTGCTCCCGCTCGCGGCGATCGTCGCGGTGATCGGGTGGCTGGTGTGGCGGGCGCGCCGGGCCGGGCGCGCCGCAGGCGAGGTGAAGGCCAGCTAGCGTGTACGACCATCGGCCCGGGCGTCTCTTCCCCGGGCCGATGTCGCTCGGCCATATTGCCCCCGTCATACGACGAGGAGCACATGTCGATTCCCACCCAGCCGCCGCTCAACGCGGAGGCAGACCAGATCCCGATCTCCGCCGACTTCGACGAGCACGTTCCCTACGTCGCGTCGAGCAAGGATCTTCCCGAGCTCACGGTCGGCGCGATCCTGCTCGGCATCGTGCTCGGACTCGTCTTCGCGCTCTCGAGCGTCTACCTCGCCCTCAAGGTCGGGCTGACGGTCAGTGCATCGATTCCGATCTCCGTTCTCTCGATCACGATCTTCCGATACATCGCGTTGACCTTCGGCGCGAAGCCCGCGACGATCCTGCAGAACAACATGGTGCAGACGACGGGCTCCGCCGGCGAGTCGGTGGCCGCGGGCATCGTCTTCACCCTCCCTGCGCTACTGCTGCTCGGCTACAACCTGCCCTGGACGAAGGTCGCCGCGGTGGCGGTGGTCGGTGGATTGCTCGGCGTCTTCCTCATGATCCCGCTGCGCAACGCGCTGATCGTGAAGGAGCGCAAGACGCTCAAGTATCCCGAGGGAACGGCGGCGGCCGAGGTGCTGATCGTGGGTGAGGAGCGCGGCGTGCAGGCGCGCACGGTATTCCTCGGCTTTGGTCTCGCGGCGCTCTACAAGCTTCTCGTCAGCGGGCTGCATCTCTGGCAGGAGGTTCCGCGCTACGTCTTTCAGCGACTCGCTCCGAACGGGAAGATGGAGCTGTTCGGCGAGATTCGCGCAGAGATCAGTCCGGAGCTCACCGGCGTCGGCTACATCATCGGGCCGCGCATTGCGGGCTTTTTGTTCGCGGGCGGATGCCTCTCGTACTTCGTGCTGATTCCCACGATCAAGCTCTTCGGCGCGGGCCTCACCGACGTCATCCCGCCGGGCACTTCGCTCATCGGCGGAATGGACGCGACCGCGGTGCGCGCGAACTACGTCTACTACATCGGCGCCGGTGCGGTCACTGCAGCCGGGTTGATCAGCCTTCTGCGCTCGCTGCCGACGATCATGTCCGCGTTGGTTGGTGGCTTCCGTCGCTCGGGCGAGGATCGCGCCGGCGGCGCGGCGCGCGCGCGCACGGATCGCGATCTCCCGATCATGGTCGTGCTCGTGGGCGTCGTGGTGTGCGCGATCGCGATGATCGCGCTTCCGCAGATCGGGATCAATCTCCTCGCCGCGCTGCTCGCGGTCGGCTTCGCCTTCCTCTTCGTCACTGTGTCGAGCCGCATCACCGGGCAGATCGGCGCGTCGTCGAATCCGATCTCCGGGATGACAGTCGCCACCGTGCTGCTCACGGCGCTGATCTTTCTCGCGATCGGCTGGACGGGTACCGAGCATCGCGTGCTCGCGCTCACGATCGGTGGCGTCGTGTGCGTCGCGGCCGCCGTGGCGGGCGCGACGTCGCAGGACTTGAAAACGGGCTACATCGTGGGGGCGACGCCCGCGCGTCAGCAGATCGGCCTGCTCTTCGGCGTAACGACATCCGCGCTGCTCATCGGCGGCATGATCGCGCTGCTCAACACGGCGCATCGCACGATCGTCGAGAAGAGCTATCCGGGTGTCGTCGTCTCGATCATCGATGCCGGCGATAGCGAGACGGTGGCCGGCGTGTCGTATCAGGTTGGGCATCTCTACGAAGTGACGGGCGGCGCGCCTGCCGGAAAATATCTCGTTGATGCGCAGCACACGATTCACTATCTCGTGGATCCCGGTATTGCGGGACGCTACCCGAAGGACGTGAGCGGACGCACGGTGGAGAAGCTCGACTCTCCCAAGGCGCAGATCATGGCGCTCGTCGTCGACGGCATCCTCACGCAGAAGCTGCCGTGGGGGCTCATCCTCATCGGCGCCTTCCTCGCGATCGCGATGGAGATCCTCGGCATCCCCTCGCTCCCCGTCGCCGTCGGCGTCTATCTGCCCATCTCGACATCGGCGACGATGTTCATGGGCGGCGTTGTCCGCTGGCTCGTCGAGCAGCGGCTGGCGCCGGAAGATCGCGCGGGTGCGAAGGCGGACTCCGGACCCGGCGTGCTCTTCTCCTCGGGGCTGATCGCCGGAGGCGCGATCATGGGCGTCGGACTTTCGGTGCTCGCCATCTGGAAGATCTCGAATGGTGCGCGCACGATGGCCGACGCGATCGACTTCTCGAAGAACGTCGGCTTCGTCGGCGCGAGTGCGGCGGCGGCGATCGTGCTCTACGTGCTCTTCCTCGCCGTTCCACTCTATCGAGTGGGGCGGACGGGCGGCGGACGCGAGCACTGATGCGCATCATCTCGCTCCTCCCCGCCGCCACCGAGATCGTCTGCGCGCTCGGCGCCGCCGACATGCTCGTCGGCATCTCGCACGACAGCGACTTCCCATCGGAGTTTCTGCACGCGGGAATTCCACGCGTCACCCGCTCGACCATCGATGCGAAGGCACCACCCGCCGAGATCGATCGGATGGTGCGCGTCGCGGACACGCTCGGCGAGTCGCTCTACGTGCTCGACGCCGAGGCGATCGCGAAGCTCGAGCCCGATCTCATCATTACGCAGGGGCTCTGCGACGTCTGCGCGATTCGCGAGGCCGATGTGCGCATCATAGCGGAGAGCCTGTGGAATCCACCGGTCGTGCTGTCGCTGTCGGCGGATTCGCTCGAGGAAATGCTGAACGACATTCACCGAGTGGGCGCGGCAATCGAGCGCTCGCCGCTGGCGGACGCGGTCGTGACACGGCTCGAGGACCGGCTCCGGAAGGTGCACGAGCGTCTGGTGCAGGCGTCGGTGCCGAGACCGCGCGTCGCCCTGATCGAGTGGACCGACCCAATTTTCAACTCGGGGCATTGGGGTCCGCAGATGGTGCGGCGTGCAGGAGGCATCGAGGTTCTCGGGAAAGCCGGCGAGCGATCGCGCGTCGTTACGATGGCGGAAGTCGTTGCCAGCAAACCGGATACGGTGATCATCGCGCCGTGCGGCTATAGCGTCGCGCGTGCCGCGAGTGAAGGCACCGAGCTCATGAAGCAGAAGGAGTGGAGCTGGCTCGCGCACCGTCGCGTGTGGGCGCTGGACTCCGGCGGCCTGCTCACCCGCCCTGGTCCCAGGCTGGTAGATGGCGTCGAAACGCTGGCGGAAATATTTCACCCCACCGTTTTCCCGCGCCCCTCCCGAACACGAGCGGTCGAGCTGGCCTCGGCGTGATGTTCTAAATCGTCGCTGACGGCGCACTGACGATCGCGCTTATTATTGCCAGGCACGCATCGTCGTCAAACCTCGACCATCAACGTCCACATGCTGAGCGATTCGTCGGTCACCTTCCTCAAACGACTCCTCGATACACCGGGGCCGTCGGGCTTCGAGTCTGCGCCCGCTCGCGTCTGGCGAGAGGAGGCCGCGAAGTTCGCGAAGGTGCAGGCCGATGTGCACGGCAACAGCATGGCGACGGTGAACCCCGATGGCCGGCCGATCATTATGCTCGCCGGCCACATCGATGAGATCGGCGTGATCATCCAGCACATCGACGAAGATGGCTACGTTCACATCTCGGGGATCGGCGGCTGGGATCCGCAGGTGCTCGTCGCGCAGCGCATTCGCTTCCTCGGCACGCACGGCGATGTCATTGGCGTGGTCGGGAAGAAGCCGATCCACCTGATGAAGTCCGAAGATCGCGATAAGGCGTCGAAGATGACGGATCTCTGGGTGGATATCGGCGCCGCGAATCGCGCGGAGGCGAACGAGCAGCTGAGCGTCGGCGACGCCGGCGTCATCGATTCGAAGAGCGTGCTCCTCCCGAACAACCGCATCGTGTCGCGCTCGGTGGACGATCGCATCGGTGCCTTCGTCGTGCTCGAGGCGTTGCGCCGCTACAACGAAAAGCCGGGAAAGGCGAAGGTCGTCGCGGCGGCGACGACGCAGGAAGAGATCGCGTGGCACGGCGGCGGCGCGGGCGTGAGCGCGTCGGCCATCGGCGCGCAGATGGCGATCGTTGTGGACGTCACCTTCGCCACCGATCATCCCGGCGTCGAGAAGAAGGAGCTCGGCGAGCATGCGATCGGAAGCGGGCCCGTGCTCGTGCGCGGCTCGATCATCAGCCCGGTGGTCTTTCGCACCCTTCGTGGCGCCGCCGAAGATCTCAAGATTCCGTACACGCTGGCGGCGGCCGGACGCGACACCTCGACTGACGCGGATGCAATCCACGTCTCGGCCCAGGGCATCGCGACCGCACTCGTTTCAGTGCCGAATCGCTACATGCACTCGCCGAACGAGCTCGTGAGCCTCGAGGATGTCGATCGCGCCGCGGCGCTGATTGCGGAGGCGTGCCGTCGCGTGGACGAGACGACGGACTTCACTGCGCGGTAACATCAACGTACATAACAAGTTGAGCGAATCGCCGAGCCTCTGGGCTCGGCGATTTTGTTATTTTGAAAGTACCCCTTGCACCTCACGTAACGTGAGGAATTACACTGCTTTCGTGGCCACAAACACAATTCCCAACTCGCAGATGAAAACGATGACGTCTCCGCCCTGGAAAGTGGGCGAGCTCGCGGGCCGGACCGGCATGTCGGTGCGCGCGCTTCACCACTACGACGAGATCGGGCTGCTCACGCCCACGCTGCGCACGCCGTCCGGTCACCGACTGTATCAGCAGTCGGATGTCGAGCGGTTGCAGCAGGTCCAGTCGCTGCGCCTGATGGGAATTCCGCTAGACGAGGTGAGACGACTGCTCGACGGAGCAGGACTGTCGCCTCGGGAAGTGATCGCACTGCACATCGCCAAGCTGCACGAGCACATCGCTCTGCAGAACCGCCTGGCGGAGCGCCTGCAAGGGCTCGCAGAGCATTTGGACACGGTGGAGTCGGCATCGATCGATGACCTCTGCCAAATCATTCAGGTGACGACCGCAATGGAGAAATATTTCACGACGGAGCAGCTCGAGGTGCTCCGCGACAGGCGAAACTCGATTACCGAAGAGCACATGCACGAGGTTCGCGACTCATGGAACGAGATCATTCCGAAGGTGCGCAACGCGATGGCCGCGAACGTCGATCCGGCGTCGCCGGAGATTCTCGCGATCGCGAAACGATGGAAGGCACTCGTCGAAGAGTTCACCGGCGGCGATCCGAAGATCGCCGCGGCGGTGAAGACGATGTACGAGCACGAGGGTCCGACGCTTCAGGAGCAGCTCGGCGAAGTGCCGACGCCGGAGATGTTCGTTTACATGGGCAAGGCGTTTGCGGCGATGAAGTAAGGATATAGCGCCTGGGGTACAGTTACCCGCTTTGAGAAGCTCAAAAAAAGCGGACTGGGACGGACAAAAACGGATACTACGAGGCGCAATCGTAGTATCCGTTTTTTGTCCGTCGCTTCTTCCGTTTTTGTGGTAGTTACAAGCGGTCGCTACGCACTACACGCGACCTAATCACTCGTCGTCGATGTTCGCCAAGTCGGCAGGCGTCGGAAACTTTCCGCTCTCGCGCTTGCGCCCCATCATCACCCACGACGCCGCGCCGCGCACCGCTTTCTCCTTGTCGCGCAGCAGCGTCTGTAACGCCGCGAGCGCGCTCGACGTCTTCACTTCGCCGAGCGCGTGGACGGCGGCGACGCGCATCGGCGTGGGGCGCCGCTTGTTGAGCAGCCCTTTCTCCGTGCGCGCGATGTCCATCAGCTTCTCGACCGCGTGCGGCGTGCCGAGCTGGCCGAGTGCGGTGACCATCGCCATCTGCACGCGATTGTCCTCTTCCCTGTCGAGCGCGCGCACGAGCGAGTCGACGGAGCCGCTGCGCTGGAGCGCCATCGCCTCCGCGGCGCGCTCGCGCACCTCTTCGGGCGCATCGCGCAGCGCGCTGCGCAGCCCCTTCGCCGCGACGCCGGGCCCGAGCTTCGCCAGCGCGCTCGCGGCTGCCGTGCGCACGCGATCGTCGCGATGCTCGAGCAGCTTCTCGAGATCCGTGTCCGCCTCAGCCACGCGCATCTCGCCGAGCAGCTCGATCGCATTGCGCACGACGAACCAGCGCGGATCGCCGAGCATGTGGACGAGCGTGCGAACGCCCGTGCGCAACCGAAGCAGCGAGTCGTAATACACGCGGCGATCCGTGATCGACGGCGCGGAGATGAGCGCCTCGACGAGCGCCTCGACGCCATCCTCTTCGGCGCGCAGGAAGATCGCCATGTACTGCTCGTAGTTCTCGCGACGGCGCGGGAGCAGCTCGACGATGCACTTGAGCACGCGCGGCACGCAGAGCCGCCGAACGGCGAGTGCGTACTGGCGCTTCGACAACTTGTCCTCGATCTCACCCTCGCGCTTCACCAGCCCGTAGAAGACGTCGGCGACGATGTCGATGCGGTCCTTCCCCGACGAGTCGGCGGCGAGCTTCACGAGCGTGTCGAGTTGCGCGCCGATCTCGGTAGCCTCGGTGGCGCCGTGGAGCTGCTCGAACAGGCGCACCATCGAACCCTTCGGCGTGGACGATGTCGAGAAAGCGGCAAACATCGCATCGGCATCCTGCTCGCGGACGATGTCTTCAGCCTCGAGCGCATCGCCGTCGCCGCCGCCGACTTCGGCGCTGCTTGCCTGAATCGCCTCGAACTGCCCGGTCGTCGGCATGAACATCGTCATGCTGTCGCGCACGATGCCGGAAGCGGAGTTCGCGACCTTCGAGTTCGGCAGCGCGGTGGGAGCCTTCAGCGCGATCGGAAGGTCGACCTTGAGCGAGATCGTCTGCGCGTCGAGCGCGCGCACGCGCGAGAGGGCGACCTCGCCACCATTCCCCGGCGTCGGCGCGATCGAGAGCAGCTTCGCGACGAGCAGCAGATCCGCCGGCGTGGCGTTTCGCTGAATGTCGATCTCGAGAATGGAATGTCCGATCAGCTGCGCGACGAGTCCATCGACGCCTTCGAAGCGCGCCGGGACCACTTCGGCGTTGGCGGACAGCAGCTGCATGTCATGCAGAATGAGCTTCACCGGGCCCTGCTCCGAAACGGTCACGAGCGAACGCAACGTGGCGAGCTGCTTGTCGAAGGAGGTTCCTTCGCTGAGCAGCATCTGCACGAGGCGAGCGAAGTGGCGGGCGAAGGTCAGCGCGTATGACATCGATCCCTGAACGAGTCCTCTTCAGCGGCCGGAAAAATCTATTTCGAGGGAGATTGTCCCGATATGCGACACATGACCATGGGTGATCGTAACATTATGGTCGCACACGTCTTGCGCGAATTTGAGGTCGTGCGTAATCACCGCCGCGGCGCCGCGCGACCGCTGCATCTCGAGCGCCGCGCGGATGAAGCTCCGGCCCTCCGCATCCTGTCCCGCGGTGGGCTCGTCCAGCATCAGAAAGAGCGGCCGTGAGGCCAGCGCAGACGCGATGGCGAGCCGTCGCTGCAGCTGCGGTGCGAGATCGCCGGGATGCTCGCTCTCGCGGCCTCCCAGGCCGACCACGAGCAGTGCCTCTCGCGCCTGTGCGAGCGCCGACGCACGACTCGCGCCCAGGGTACGCGGCCCGAACGTCGCTTCCTCGAGCACCGTGCGCGAGAAAAGCTGGCGTCGCGGATCCTGAAAGACGAGGCCAGCCACGCGCGCGCGCTCGTGCACCGGCAGCGATGTCACATCTGTCACTCCAACCCCGATGTGCCCCGCGCGAGTTGGCACGAGCCCCATGATCGTTCGGGCAAGAGTGCTCTTCCCCGCGCCATTCCTGCCGATCCACGCGACGACCTCGCCCGCGTTGACCGTCAACGAGAGCCCATCGAGTACTACGTGCTCGCCGTAGCCGGCGCTGAGCGATTCGACACGGAGCACGGGTTCGGCGTCGACTGCTCTCGTGCGCCGCCCGCGCGGCCTGCTATAGCCTGCGCGGAGTGAGCCGAGCCGCGCGTCGAGCGGTGGGACGCGACCGAGAACATCGTACGGCGCTCCGGTCGCGAGCACCGCGCCATCCGCGAGCACGATCACTCGATCCGCAAGCGCGGCGAGCAGCTCGAGATTCTGCTCGACGATGAGCACCGCCGCTCCCTTGTCGCAGAGCGATCGGATCGCGCTCGCGAACTCCGCCGCGGCACCAGGGTCGAGCTGCGCCGTCGGCTCGTCGAGCACGAGGAGCGGCGCGTCGAGTGCGAGCGCCGACGCGAGCGCGACGCGCTGCAGCTCTCCGCCCGAGAGCTCGCGCGGAAGTCGCAGCGCGAGCCACGTCGCATCCGCGAGCGCGAGCGCGCCATCTACGCGCGCGCGAATCTCTTCCGACGGAAGCGCCTGATTCTCCGGTCCCACCGCCACCTCTTCCTCGACTGTCTCGCCGAGCTCCGTGAGCTGCGTCGATGGATTCGCGAAGACGAAGGCTGCGGGCGGGCGGCCGCCCAGCGGATGCTCGATCGTGCCGTCGATGGTCGCGGGCATCGAGCGCCCGAGCAATCCCGCCGCCACGAGAGCGAGCGTGCTCTTGCCCGCACCGACGTGCCCCGCGATGCCAACGATCTCGCCGCGCGCTACGTCGAGCGCGATGTCGCGAAGCGCTACGCGACCGTCGTACGAAACGGAGCGCAAGCGAAGCGAAAGCGCGAGCTCGCCGGTTTTCACGATCGGCTCACTTGGGCGATGACGAGCGAGTGCGCGAACTCCCAGAGCCGCCACGTAATCGCCGCCGCGAGCGCGAGCCAGATCACGCGGCGCGCCCAAATCTCGCCAACCGGATCTGCAATCGGCGCAAGCGCCGTTCGCTTCCCGCGCGCGTCGAATGCGCGCGCGTCGAGCGCAAGCGCGCGCTCCTCGCTCTCGATTACGAGCCCCACAATCAGCGGACCTGCCAGTGCCGGCAGCGCGCGCAGCCGTCCGCGCACCCCGGTGCCCTTCCCCACCGCGACGCCACGACATCGCTGCGCATCGAGCACGTCTTCCGCGCGCCGGCGCGCATCGGGGACCGCCTCGAGCGACGCGATCACGAGATACGCGGCCCACGCGGGGAGCCCGCGCGCGGCGAGCGCGCGCGTGAGCCGGCGCGGTGCGACGCCCACCACGATGACGCCGAGCGCCGCGATGGCGGCGCCGAGCCGAAGGGAGATCGCGAGCGCGTCGAGCGTTCCCGACCTCGATGGAATCCATCTGGTCTCTGCGGCCGGCTCCGGAAATGCAGCATCGAGCAGCACGAGGAGCGCGAACGTCGGCACCACCACGAGCAGCGTGAGCACCGTCACCTTGCCGCCGATCCCGCTCGCAAGCGCGATCGCGAGTGAAAGTGCGAGCACCGCCGCCGGAGTCCACGGCTGCGGGCCGGCGAAGGCGACGAGCACGAGTGCGATTGCCGCCGCGAGCGGCGTGAGCGGATTCCAGCGATCGAGGGCGCTCGTCACAGGCGCATCATGCGGCAGCGCGGCGGAAGCGCGCACCGAGGCGGCGCGGCAGTCGCTCGAGCACGAGGTACACGAGCACGCACGAGAGCGGCTTGTCGAGAGCATCGGTGACGACGGCGGCGATCTTCGCCGCGCTGTCGACGCTCACGCCGAACGTCGCGCGAATCGCGATCGTGAGGAGCCCCGTGCCGCTCGCGGTGAGGCCGCCCATGAGCGCGATCACGATCATCGCCGACGCGAGCGCCGCCGCCACGCCGATCACGAGCCCCGCCGCGATCGACCCGGCGAGCGAGCGGAACGCACCCAACTTGCCGCCCACCCCCGCGAGCCATCCGATCACGATCGCCACCGGAATGAACGCGAAGAGCGCCGGCGACACCAGCAGGCCGAGCACGCTGTTCGATACTATCCCCGTCACGATCCCCGCCCATGGTCCCGCGAGCACGGCCACGAGTATGGTTCCGACGGAGTCCAGGTACACCGGCAGCTTGAGCGCGCCGACGACGGCGCCAAGCGCGAGATTGAGGGCGACCGCACGCGGAATCAGCGCGAGCGCAAGCGTGGAGAGCGGACGTCTGGCAGGAAGGGGCACCGGCGGATAACATACTACTCGCAGCGCGTTTCTCACCACACCCATCGCCACCGCAAATGCCCTCTGCCATTTCCCGCCGCGCGGCCTACGCCAGCGTGGTCGCACTTCTATTCGGCTGCCACAGCGCGCTCGTCGCCTCCGAAAGCGCGGCGCCAGCGAGTGCATCCGCGATTGCGGACACCGCGCGCATCCGCGCCGACATCGTCTACCTCGCGAGCGATGCGCTCGAGGGCCGCGGCACGGGCACGCCGGGGAACGACAGCGCCGCCGCGTACATCGCGCGCGAATACGCGACGCTCGGCCTCGTGAAGATCTCGCGCTCCGCAACGTGCCCCCAGATGCGACCCGGTGTGCGCGAGTGCGTCGTGGGGCGCGCGTCGTACTCGCAGCCCTTCTCCGCGCATTCGGCCGCTGCCGCGCACGCGGGGCTCCCAGCGGAGCTCCCGACGCAGAACGTCGTCGCGGAGCTCCCCGGCACCGATCCAGCGATGCGCAGCCAATACCTAGTGATCGGCGCGCACTACGATCATCTCGGGCGGTCGCCCTTCGACGCAATGGATCCCGAAG
>Ga0075521_10000192_pt1 | contig 15479 bp, 18 predicted proteins | sample NGEPerD_FD_74785 | JGI IMG/M metagenome (GOLD analysis project Ga0075521, IMG submission 74785) | Arctic peat soil microbial communities from the Barrow Environmental Observatory site, Barrow, Alaska, USA - NGEE PermafrostAB12-D | ecosystem: Environmental > Terrestrial > Soil > Wetlands > Peat ...
ATCGCGCCGCAATGACCGGTTTTCTCGACGCTGCCCGCGAAGTGGCCGAGCTGGGCGAATTCGGCTTCCTCAACCGGTGCGTAGTGACGGCTGAGCTGAACGAATGGATGGGGATTTGACTTTGCGCCTGATTGCGTAAGCCGAAATTTATAAAGACCAGAGATGTTGACACCGGCCGGCCGACGCGAAGTCGGGTTCATGGAACTGGAAGCGCATGCGTTGGATCGACTGCGGCTGATCAAGCGCCAGCCGGATCCGTTGTTTGCCCGGCGAAGCAGCGCGCCAGCCCGGTCCTGCTCCGAAATTGAAAGCAGATTCAGCGGGGTAGCCGTCCGCTTCCGAAGTAACCTCGACCTCAGCCAGTTCCTGCAGATTGAGCCACTGGTGACCATCTAATGCATCGCTGGGAAGGGGGGCTGGGCCGAGAACGCGTTTCCGCATGACTTCATTATCGCGCGCCGTCAAGTGTCGCGACCAGGAAGATTGCTGCCCGGGTGAGGGGCGCGGCTACCGGTGCGCAACGGACCGCAGCCTGCGGACCGCTTCGGGCGTGCTCATCGGATCGGACTTCACCTGAATGTCATCCAAGCCAGTACGGCGCGCGGAATTTTGCTATTTGGAGCACCGCGCCGCGCGTGGGAAGGCTGTCGACAAGCTCATCACCTACTTAAGGCTGATATCCCTCAGTTCTCCACTTGTCATACAGACCGAGTTGCTCTGCGGTCCAGAATGGGCCGCCAGGAGGCATAGTTTGCCCGGCCAAGCTATCCTGGACTGCTTGCACATTCGCGTAATTGTTCGTTGGGTCGGACATGTATTGGAAATCGTCCAGATGCACGCCGTGAACCTTCATATGCTTGATATCGATTTCTCGGAACATTGGCTTGACGTCTTTTGAGAATGATGCGGGCATGCCATTTCTCCTCTTCGATAGAGTACCTCCTATTCACCATGTCTTTCGTCTTTGGTCGGTGGGAGAGTCACAGATCGATCTCGACTTCGCCCGATGGTTGTGAACAGCAAATCAATAAGTTACCTCCGGCAGGCGGCTCTAGAGGTGCCGGATGATAGTCGACCGCACCTCCGATCAACGCGCATTCGCAGGTGTGGCAGACGCCGGTGCGACACGACCAACGTGCGGGAACATCGCAAGCTTCGGCGAGTTCCAGCAAGCTTTGGAAACGTGAATCCCACGGGACTGTGAGTCCGCTTCGCGTGAACGAAATCTGAGGGCCGAGACCCGGAGGTCCCGACGGCAAGTGCGGGGGAAGCCGGGAAGACGGCGCGATACCAGGTGTGATCGACTCCTCCGGCCCAAACACCTCCGCGTGAATTCGGGTTGAGCCGGCACCCCATGTCGTCAGGCCCGCAGTAAAGTCGCGCAGGAATGATGGCGGTCCACAGAGGTAGAAATCAGCGTTTCGAGCCACACCGAGCTGATCGAGAAGGGGCACGTTCAGGCGACCAACGGAATCGTAATCCAACCCGAGCTGATCCTGAGGCTCGGGCTTGCTGTACACAATATGGCCTTTGCCGCGCGCGAGCTTTTGCAGAAGGCCATGCGATTCCTTCGCAAACGGATGCTCGTTCCGGTTCCGCGCTCCGTACAACCACCAGACCTCACGAGGGGATGTTACGGCGGCAAGAGCATGAAGCATGGCGAGTACCGGGGTCGCTCCGATGCCGGCGCTCACTAGCACGACAGGACCATCGCCGGGGGTTAGCGTAAAACCTCCTCTAGGCGCACTCACTTCCAGTGCATCGCCGACTTTTACATGATTGTGCAGGAATGAACTGGCGGCGCCATTCACTTCGTGTTTGATGCTCACCCGATAAGCATCCGCGCCCGGCTGCCCGGACATCGAATAGTTCCGGAGGAGCGGCGGACCATCGGGCTTGATGCGCAGCCGTAAGACCAGAAATTGTCCAGGCAGAGCGGCGGGCAGAGGGGATCTGTCCCTTTGTTCAAAGGACAACGAAATTACGCCGGTGCTCTCCCGATCGACCTTTGCGACTGGCAGTGACCGAAAGCCGGGCCAAGCCGGTGGCGGCCCTGCAGAAGCGGTCAGGCCAGGATTTCCCGCCTCCGAGACGCCCTGATCCAGTAGCGCCTGCAAGGAGCTTTTCCAGCCAGGGCTAAGCGCCGGAATGCGCAACGAACTCTCGAGTTGATCGCGCGGGTGCCCCGGCAGATAAAGTAAGGCGTCTATATCAGCAACGGTAATGCGCTCGGGCCCATCTGCGATCTTCGTGATTTCGTCTCCTGCACCAACTTCACCTTCCTCAAGCACTCGGAGGTAAAAGCCGGGCCGGTGATGAGACACCAGAAGAGCGGGCATCGCCGGATCGTTCATTCTGATGCCCACGCGGTAGCACGTGACGCGTGGCTGCGTCACTTCGAACAGCGCGCCGCCGATCCGGTAGCGATCGCCGATGCACACCTCGTCGTCGGACAAACCGTCAACCGTAAAGTTTTCGCCGAACTGTCCGAACGTGAAACCGCTGCGGCCCAGGTGAGCCTCCCAGTAGCGATAGGAGTCCGTTTGGTACACCATTACCGCGCGATGCTCTCCTCCATGGCCCACAAGATCTCCCTGCCCATCTCCCGCAACGTTCAAACGTCCGACCATCCGCCTTCCCTGCACCGCCTGCTTCCAGATGGCCGTGCGGACCGTCGCTCCTCTCCATGGGACGTCGCGAGGCAGACCTACATTGACCGACACAAGCCGTCCCATCAGGTGCTCCTTAAGCTACTTGTGAGTAAATGCATTAAGCATTGCGGCGAAACTCTCCCGGGGTCGTCTCAAGACGCTGTCGAAACACGCTCGTCATATGTGACTGACTGGAAAAACCGCACGATACGGCGACGTCAATTATACTTGCGTGTTTTTGTCTGAGACAATCTTGAGCGCGACTGAGCCGGAGGCCTAGAACATATTGATGCGGCGTTAAGCCCACCGCCGCTCGGAACATCCGGATGAAATGAGCCCGGCTGTATCCACTCTCTTCCGCTAAACTATCTAACGTCAAATCGGTGTCGAGGTTTGCTTCGATTTTGTCCCGCACTCGACTGAGTATCCGCGGCGGTAGACCCGACACCCGCAATTCCGACCGCCTGGTAGAAGCACAGTCGAGCAGTATGTACCTGGTCACGAGTGCGTGAGCAAGTGAATCGACATAAAGTCGGCCCAAAGGCCTTTCTGTCTCAAGTTCCTCCATCAGCATGCCGAGTATGCGCTGGATCGATTTGTCTTGTATACCCGGGCGAAACATTGGCCCGGTTGTTGGGGGGTGATCCAGCTCTGCCAGCACACCAAGTATGAAGTCCTGTTCCAAGGCACAGTGGACGAACTCTGCCGATTTGTGTAACCGAATATCCGGTACCGGGCCCGAGGGCGTGATCATGATCATCCCTGGTCGATTCAGGCATGCCACAAAATGGCCGGACATAGCGCGATGCTCGAAACGCGAAGGTGAACCATTTAGCATGGAGAGGACATGCCTGTCGATAGAGGCCGATTTGCGTTCTCCCTGACAAGTAAAATGTTTCTCGAGAAGAATACCGTGCCATGACAAAGAGAAGCTCGATCGGACGATCCGCGTTGGCCCCGGCGCGATGGCAAGAAGTGGGGATGTGGGCCCGATTGAGAGGTTTTCCCTTGGTTGGTCCATCTCGCGTTTAGTCGTTACGGCGGTCGCATTTGAGGTGTGAAGTTCCATTGACGTCTTCTCCGGTAAGGGACATTTGTCAGCTAGATCCCGGGCCTGCGCGTGCTGGCCGGCTCTCGCACCACCCTGTAGGCCCGATCAAGGCAGGACCACAACATGCGAACCCGGCAAAACTCTTGGTGAACACTCGGGAGGCAACGTGGACTTCCAGGGCGAGGAGATAGTCCAGAGGGGACTTATTTCGATCACCATTTCTGCCTGAGATTAGCAGAGAGACCGGGCGGCTGCCATTACATCTTTCTATAGGTCCAACATCAGACGGCTGACACGAGGCCAACGCGACGATTCAGTCCTTTGCACAGGTCATTCCCTCACAATCTTGGCCAGAACCTCCACTACGGCAATATTTTGCGCAAGTTCCTGCGAGAAGCCGTGTCTGCTCTGAAGGTAAGTTGTGCTGTTGTAAGAGAGCCAAACGTCGCCCGCGCTGTCTTCCGACACCAGAATCTTGAGCGGCAGATCGATGGCCGCACTCGGTGAGGCAATCATGATCGGAGTCCCCGCCTTCGGATGACCGAAGACGAGGAGTTTCGTATTCGGCATATGCATTCCAACCTTTTCCGCTTCGCCGCTGTGATCGATCACGGCGAATATCGTGATTCCCTTTGCCCCGAGAACCTCCTCAAGCTTCCGGAGCGTCTCGTCCACCGAATGGACGCTTCGCTGGGTAACGATTCCAGAGTTCGGATTCGCTTTCATGATTCGCTCCCTCTCGTTGTAGATGACCTGCCGGTCGTATACCCATCCAATGTAAAGCACCGGCTTGCGTCTCTCTGCAAGAATATCGCAATTGTTTTATTTTGTTTTATATTCGTGCCGCGATCCTTTTCCGCCGAGCCGCTGCTTGCGCTGTTGGCCTCTGCCGCTGTACCTGAGATATCAGCTACGGGATACGCATAGGGCCGAAATCTTCGGCTTCGCCGTGATAACGAAGTCTTCGCATGATCTAGGAAGAATCGCACTTTTAAGAAAGCTCCGATCACCATATTCGCTTAATGTGGTCTGCGGAGTCGATTTGAGGAAACAGAGATAAGCAATGGAGAGCAAGACAATGACGCCGGTGGAAACTCAAGGGCAGTTCGCCGCGCCAGAAGGCGCGACCCCATACAGCCGGGACCTCAAGAACGTTGAGACTCATCTGCTGGACACAGGTCATTTCGCGCTGGAGACACACGTCGAAAAGATTGCGAGCCGGATTGAATCGTTCTTTTTGAAACACAAAACCGAGGCGGCGTGAATTCGCCAGAGCTGCTGGCTGCCACTGAAGTCAGCTCGCGGCTCGGGAGACACAATGCCCAATAGCTTTGGATCGTTAGTGTTTACTCCGCTCGTCAAGGCGCTTCAGGAGAAATATGGCAGTCGCCGGCAATACGCACGGATTGATGCGGGAGGTGCTGCCCCCGACCACCTGGGCCCCACGGAATCTGAGTTCATTGCCGAGCGGGACAGCTTTTATATGGCGACGGTGGGCGCGACCGGGTGGCCGTATGTTCAGCATCGAGGCGGTCCCAAGGGGTTTCTCAAGGTCATCGACGATCACACGATTGCCTTTGCCGATTTCCGGGGGAACAAACAATTTGTCAGTACAGGGAACCTTGCGAGCGATGATCGTGTTGCCCTCATCATGGTCGACTACCCGGGCCAGGCGCGCCTGAAGATTTTAGGCCACGCGGAGATTTTCGACGGTGGGCCGGCGCGAGAGTGGATGGAACGGCTCCGGCAAACAGGCTACAAAGCAGTGATCGAGCGGGTGTACGTGATTCGGGTCGAGGCGTTCGATTGGAACTGTTCGCAGCACATCACGCCACGTTTCACGGAAGAACAGATCCAGGAAGCGCTCGCGCCTTTCGAGCGCCGCTTACAGGACCTGGATAGAGAGAACCAAGAGCTTCGTGAAGCGGCTCGATCGAACCGAAATAGCGCTCAGAGTGCTTGAGCAGATGCAGCACGGAGAAGATTCAGGAAGGAGAAAGATCATGCAGGAATTCGAACCAGCCAGATTTTCACGTCGCCGTCTTCTCGCGATGGCGGGCGTTTCCGCTGGAGCTACGCTGCTCGCCCGCCGGCCACTGTTGGCGAAAGAGCAGGGGATTGTTCCAACGATGGTCAATGCGGCAGCGAAGGCGAAAATCACCATCCATCCCATCCGTCGCAATATCTCGGTACTCGAAGGTTCGGGAGGCAATATCGCGGTTTTAACAGGGGCCGACGGCAAGCTTCTGGTGGACGCCGGCTTTTCGGTGTCACGGCCCAGAATTACAAACGCATTGACGTCGATTAACGCCGACCCTATTAAGCACTTGATCAATACGCACTGGCACACCGACCACACGGACGGCAACGCGTGGCTTCACGCCGCCGGGGCCGAAATCACCGCGCATGAAAACACCCGCAGACGCCTGCAGGTGGTTACGCGTGTTGAAGGCTGGCAGTGGACCTTCCCGGCTGCGCCCGCCGGCGCGCTGCCCGTAAACGTATTCGCGGCTGAGCATGAAATGCGGCGGAACAATACCCTAATCACGCTGAAGTATTACGGGCCGGCCCATACCGACAGCGACGTCTCGGTCAACTTCACCGACGCCGATGTCATCCATGTTGGTGATACCTGGTGGAACGGTATTTACCCCTTTATCGACTACTCCACCGGCGGAAGTATCGACGGGCAGATCCGAGCGGCTGAGGCCAACCTCGCAGCGTTCACCAGCAAGACTATCTTAATCCCGGGGCACGGGCCTGTAGGCGGCCGATCCGATGTCGCCGCGTTTCGCGACATGCTTGTGGCGATTCGCGAGAACGTAGCTGCTCTGAAGAAACAGGGCAGGTCCTTGAACGAGACCATCGCCGCCAAACCAACCTCCATTTATGACGCGAAATGGGGGAATTTTCTGGTCACCCCGGCTATGTTTACGGGCCTCGTCTACGCAGGGGTTTAAACAGTCAGCTCAAAGAAAGGAAAGAGACTATGCCGGCAATCACAACCAAAGATGGTACACAGATTTATTACAAGGATTGGGGGAAGGGCCAGCCACTGGTCTTCAGCCACGGCTGGCCCCTCAGCGCCGACGCGTGGGAAGACCAGATGATCTTCCTCGCTGCTCGCGGATACCGCTGCATTGCACACGACCGCAGAGGCCACGGGCGTTCCGGGCAGCCCTGGGACGGCAACGACATGGATACTTATGCCGATGACCTTGCAGAACTTGTCGCCGCGCTCGATCTTCGCGATGCGATCCACATCGGTCACTCCACCGGGGGCGGCGAAGTCGCCCGTTACATCGGCCGTCACGGAACGAAACGTGTCGCCAAAGCCGTACTGATCAGCGCCGTTCCGCCGCTGATGCTTAAGACGGCCAAGAACCCGGGCGGCTTGCCACTCGCTGCGTTCGATGAGATCCGCGCCGCAGTGTTGACTGATCGCGCGCAATTCTTCAAGGATCTCAGCCTTCCCTTCTACGGTTTCAACCGGCCCGGGGCCAAAATCTCCGAGGGGCTGCGCGACTCCTTCTGGCTGCAAGGCATGTTGTGCGGCCACAAGGCCGCGTTCGACTGCATCAAGGCATTCTCGGAGACCGATCTCACCGAGGATCTCAAGAGGTTCGACGTGCCGACGCTGATCCTGCATGGCGATGACGATCAGATCGTGCCGATTGGGGCCTCGGCGCTTCTTTCGTCAAAGATTGTGACGGGCTCGACGCTCAAGGTGTACCCCGGCGCTCCCCACGGAATGCCCTCGACGTTGAAAGACCGGGTGAATGAAGAGTTGCTGACCTTCATCGCGCAAGGCAAAGTAGCTGCGGCGTGAAATGAAAGTCATAATTGGCGCGATCGTCGCGTTTTTGGTCGGCGCGGGATGCCGCTATTTCGACATACCCGTGCGAATGACCGCCGCCTCGAACGTGGGGCGCGTGCGCGTACCGGAAGACCAACGACTTCGAAATGGAGGATCTACGCATGGAAATGACTGGCGCGGTTAGGGAACAGCTCACAGGTGTCTTGAATACTTCATCGGATCTCGATCAGGGTGCGGTTCATGAGATTGAGGGAGAGCTGCGGCGTTTGCTCGCGGATGTTTTCGCACTCTACATCAAGACAAAGAACTTCCACTGGCATATGAGGGGCCGCCACTTTCGCGATTACCATCTGTTACTCGATGAGCATGCCGACCAAATCTTTGGCATCACGGACGAGATTGCGGAGCGCGCGCGAAAACTTGGCGCGACCACGCTGCGTTCCATCAGCGACATTACTCGATACCAACGCTTGCAGGACAGTAACCGGGAACACGTCGCGCCGGAAGAGATGCTCGAAGAGCTTCGCGCAGATAACCAGCAACTCGCGCGCTTCCTGCGCATTACTCATGAGGTGTGCGATCGGCGCCACGACGTCGCAACGGCCAGTTTGATCGAGGTCTGGATTGATCAGACCGAACGCCGCACGTGGTTTCTCGCAGAGATTATATCGGAGGTGGCATGAGAAGGGGCACCGAAGAGATCCCAGGATACTCGTACGGTCTGGCCGAGGTAGCGAGGTCGCCGGTATCGGTAGAACAGTTGGCCGAGTTGAAGGTTAGCGCGGGATTTACGGAAGAGGACGAGCGCTACCTGCGATTGGCTGGCCAGGTACTCGGAGACCAAGTCGAGCAAGTGGTCCACCACTGGCGCAACGATATCATCGCGAGCATTCCGAGTCTCGCCAGACATTCTCGAACGCCCGAGGGGGAAGCGATTCCAGCGTACCTGGAGCGAAGCAACGCGCGTTTTTGCCAATGGATTCTGGACACGTGCCTGCGGCCCTACGACCAGGATTGGATCAATTACCAGCAGGAAATAGGATTGCGCCACACCAGCTTGAAGAAGAACGAGGTGGATGGCGTGCGGTCCAGTCCTTATGTGCCGATGCGCGACGTTATCGCCTTTACTGCGGTGATGAACAAAACCATCAAACCTTATCTCACCTCAAAGGGAAATTCCGCGGATGAGGTTGAGAAAATGCACACGGCATGGTGTAAGTCGATCCAGATACAAATGGCACTCTGGGTCGGCCCATACGCTGACACCAAACAGGCGCCGAAGGAGTGGTGACCTGTAGCGCTCTGACAAATATCAGACAAGGAGATGCACATGGACTTCGCTAAAACAAATCTCCCAGCGTTTGCCTTCAGTGGGCTGCTCATATTGGCGACTCACACTGGATTACCGGCCCAGTCACCGCCGGACCTTGCCCAGCAAATCGCCGAGGTCATGAGTCAGGGACCTAGCGGAAAGGCACACCAGCGCTTCATACACGCGAAAGGCATCGTCTGCCAGGGCACTTTCCAGGCCTCGCCCGGCGCTGTCGCGATTTCGCGAGCCTCTCATCTTGCCGGCGGAAGTGTACCCGTAACGGTGCGCTTCTCCGACGGCGCCCCGGACATAAGCGTTGCTGACAATTCTCCGGACGCCTCCCCACGTGGGGTGGCGATTCGATTCGGAAGCGACCGGGGCACCGACGTCATGGCTATTTCGCACAACGGCTTTGTCGTCGGGACCGGCGAAGAGTTCCTTGCCCTGCAGAAGGCGATTGCCGCGACGGACTCCTCAAAACCTCATCCCCTGCCGGTTGAGGCCTTCCTGGGGAGCCATCCCAAGGCTCTCAAGTTCGTCCAGGAGCTGAATCATGTGCCTGTCAGTTTTGCCACAGAATCGTTCTACAGTAACAATGCCTTCGTCTTCGTCAACAGTAAGGAAGAGAAGCAGACGGGCCGTTATCAGATCATTCCGGAAAATGGCGCCCGGTACTTGGATGAGGCTGCTGCGAAGGCAATGTCTCCCAACTTCCTCAGCGAAGAACTCAGGACACGGCTTGCGAGAACTCCAGCCAAGTTCCGTCTGCTGTTGCAACTCGCCAACCCTGGGGATCCGACCAACGATAGCTCCATCGTTTGGCCGGACGACCGAAGGAAGGTGGAACTCGGCATTATTACCATCGCCTCCGTCGTGCCGGACTCCGCCGCCGCTGAGCGCGAATTCGCCTTCGATCCCACGCGGCTCGTCGATGGAATCGAATTGTCGGATGATCCATTGCCGGCGCTGCGCTCCCGCGTCTATGTCTATTCGGTCGCGGGGCGCCACAGGAAATAGCGACATGACAGCTACCAGCGAGTGCTTTCTGGAAACCAAGCGCATGCCCGAGGCGTTCCGTGCCTAAGACCGTCATCATCACGGGCTGTTCTACCGGCCTGGGAAGAACTTCGGCTATCGATTTCGCCCGTAAGGGTTGGAATGTCGTCGCCACGATGCGCGAGCTGGACGCGGCCACAGACTTCCCTCGCCTGGACAACGTGTTCACAACGCGTTTAGACGTCCAGGACGTTGTCAGCATCAGGACAGCCCTCAGCGCCGGCATAACCCGCTTCGGCTCCATAGACGTTCTCGTCAACAATGCCGGCTTTGGTCTCTTCGGTGTGTTCGAATCAACACCGATCGAGAAGATTCGGGAGCAGTTCGACGTGAACGTCTTCGGCGTGATGGATACGACTCGAGCCATATTGCCGCATTTCAGGGAGCGGAAGGAAGGGCTCATCCTCAATATCAGTTCAGGCGCTGGCATCTTCACTCTTCCGATGCTATCGCTCTACTGCTCCAGCAAGTTTGCGCTCGAAGGCTATTCCGAGTCGTTGTCCTACGAACTTGCCTCCCAGAACATCGGCGTCAAGATTATCGAACCCGGCGGCGTTGTCAGCACGGATTTCGGCAAACGCAGCGGGCAGGAGGCTGCACAGAATCACCCTCCTCCGAGCTACGCCAGATTCGTTGCCCATACGAATGATCTTTTTCAGAACCTGCGGTCCACGAGAGCAGCGACCGAGCAAGACGTTGCCGATGTGATCTATGCCGCGGCAACGGACGGCTCAGACCGGCTGCGATACGTTGCGACAGAAGATATCAAACCACTCGTCAGGTATCGCCGTGAAACATCGGAAGAGGAGTACATTGCGTTCATGCGCTCTCATTTCGGCGTCTCACGGGATCGCAAGGCGCCGGAATGATCGTCCGAACCATAGCTGGTCTGGCGCTTGTGTTCCTTCTACTGCAACTGGTGCGTCCCAAGTTGACGAATCCGCCGGCGACAGCGGATTTCGAGGCGCCCGCCGATGTAAAGGAGATTCTGAGAAAGGCTTGCTATGCCTGTCATTCCAACGAGACACGGTTGTCGTGGTTTGACGAGATTGTTCCCGCGTATCAACTTGTCGCTTCCGACGTAAAAAGGGGCCGGATGGTCCTGAACTTCTCGGAGCTGGGCGCGCAGCCGAAGGCGCGGCGGAATGCCGTTCTGTTTGAAGCCGTGAGTCAGATCCAAATGGGCGCAATGCCCTTGTCGCGATACACGCGCCTGCATCCTGAAGCCGTCGTCACACCTGGCGAACTGGCTGCGCTGCGGGACTACATCCTTCCAGTTCCGCCCGCGAGGCCGACTGCACAACTGGACATCGAAGCCGCGGATGCTCAGTATCGCCAGTGGATAGCCGGGGCTTCTACGTCGCACCCGGTACAAGCCGCACCGAACGGAATAGCGTTCCTTCCCGGTTACAAGAACTGGAGGGCAATCAGCAGTACGGACCGGACCGATACGAACACTCTGAAAATGATTCTGGCCAATGATGTCGCAATCAGAGCAATTGCGGAACACAAGATCAACCCCTGGCCCAACGGCACGGTGTTCGCCAAAGTTTCATGGATGCGGCAGCCCGATGAAAACGGTGGGATCCGGACCGGGAAATTCGAACAAGTGGCTTTCATGATCAAAAACAGCGAAAAATACGCGTCCACTGCCGGATGGGGATGGGCGCAATGGATGGGCGCCGAACTCAAACCGTTTGGAATAGACGCCAACTTTGCGCGAGAGTGCGTCGCGTGCCACCTCCCGCTGCGCAAGAATGACTATGTTTTCACCGCGCCAATCGCCGCGGCCAGAGGCCCGGCATGAGCATCCTCTATTTCTCCGTCGCCGCAACGCTGCTTGCTCTTGCCGGCTGCTCTGCGCCGAACCCCAGAGTCGAGGCAAGGCTGAATGCAAATGCGGCTCTCACCGGCGACATCCCAGTGGACCCATTGCAGTGGCGGGTAATCACCTCCGGCGTCGATCCACGCAACTCCACGATGTTCACGCTATTCGGAAATGATGCAGCGATTCAATATTCCAGGATCAGCACTGCTCGAAATTATCCCGGCGGTGCCGTACTTGCACTCGTGACGTGGCAGCAACAGGAGGACAGCCGCTGGTATGGAGGCAAGATACCGGCGCAGCTCAAGTCTGTGGAGCTTGTCGATGTGAGGGCCTCCGATGACGGCCGTCTGCTCAACCTGTATCGAGCCTACGAAGGCTCTCCTTTAAGGGAAACAACCCGCCTTAAGAGCCAGGCGGACGGGCGCCCAACATATCTCTTTTCACTGCGTGCCGCGGTGATGCCCTGAAGGCCAGGCCTCGAATGTATGGAAAATCAAATCAATGAATGGAGAATCAATCAATGACCGCAAGTCTAAACCCGAACCTTGTGCCGCCGTACACCCTTGAGACAGCGATCTTGAAGGTGCGTAAGGCTGAAGACGGTTGGAATTCCCGAAACCCGCCGCAAGTTGCCCTTGCCTACTCAATCGATAGCCATTGGCGCAATCGTTCCGAGTTCTGTACGGGCAGGGAGGAAATTATCGCGTTCCTCACCCGTAAGTGGGCAAACGAGCTGGAGTATCGCCTGATTAAAGAAATATGGGCCTTTCATGAAAACAGGATCGCGGTGCGATTTGCCTACGAGTCACACGATGCATCGGGGCAGTGGAGGCGATCCTACGGCAATGAGAATTGGGAATTCGACGACACAGGACTCATGAAACGGCGCCACGCCAGCATTAATGACCTGCCAATCCAGGAGTCGGAGCGTCTGTTTCATTGGCCGATCGGCCGCCGCCCGGACGATCATCCAGGGTTGAGTGAGCTGGGTCTTTGAGCCGCAGGGAGCTACTCACAGGAATTTCAGACCCAGGAGCCGTTCGGTCAGCTTCCAAAGGCGGTCGGCCGCTTTCGGATCGACCGCATACGGCATCACGCCGTTGTGCAGCGTCGAATCACCGAGCTTCCAGCCGGTCGCGGGATCAATGGACTCGAGAACGGCGATATCGTTGTTCTCGCAATAGACCCCGCCCATTCCATTGAGCTGCGGGCTCGTCGCGCACCAGACACTGGTCGATGCCCCTTGCTCGACCGTCTTCAGGTTTTTTCCCGGGTCGAGGATGGGCTTCCCGCTTTCGTCGATGACGCCGGCGGTCCGTAGCTCCTCACGCGAAAGATGCTTTCCGAGCCCGGTGTCAATGATGCTTCCTGGATGACAAGAAAAGGCACGCACGCCGTCCGCCTCGCCGCGCTCGTCCAGTGCGACCGCAAACAGGATATTGGCCGTCTTCGATTGGCCGTAGGCCTTCCATCGGTCATACTCGCGGCGTTCGAAGTTGGGGTCGTCGAACACGACCGGGGAATAGTGATGCCCCCAGGACGACACCGACACTACCCGTGCGCCGTCCGCTCGACGCAACGCGAGCCAAAGCTGGGTGGCAAGTTGAAAATGTCCCAGATGGTTCGTCGCGAATTGCGACTCATACCCTCGCGCATCGCGCGCCAGGGGGCTCGCCATGATCCCCGCGCTATTCACCAGGATGTGCAGCGGCCGGCCGGACGCTAGAAATCTTTCCGCGAAAGCATCGATCGAGGCCGGGTCGAGCAGGTCCATCGCCTCGATCTCGACACCGTCGAGTCCCTCAAACGCTGTTGCGGCCTTGACGAGATCGCGCGCCGGGACGATGACATTGGCGCCGGCGGAACGTAGCACTCGCGCGGTCTCCCGGCCGAGGCCGGAATAGCCGCCGGTGACGATCGCAATCTTGCCGGACAAGTCGACACCCTTGATAACGTCGTCGGCCGTGGAGGCCGAGTTGAAGCCGGAGCCGATCGGTTTCTGCGAAGTTGGCATTGTGTCCTTCCGGGGGCTCGTTATGGCGTGATCGTCGGCGGCCCGGCTTGTCGAAGCACCAAGCCGTCGGAGCCGGGTTCATTCGATCGAACCTCCAGCTTCAGTGCGGAGGCTGCCGGTGACCCTGCAACGACGCGCTTCAATGGCCCAAATGTCTGCACTATCGCCACTCCTCCAACGCCGGCGGCGAACGCCGCGAGATCCTGAGGCTCGTAGCCTCCAGCCAGCACCAGCCGGTACTTCTTGCCGGGCTCAAGTCCAGTTGCGGCGATCTGGAGGTTGTCGATCAGTCCCAAAGAATTGATCGATACACTCGCGTGTGCCGCGGAACTGCTGTCCGAGGGTACTAACTCGACATGCAGAGCGCCGGTGGCGGGGCCGAGCGGCTTCAGATTCGCAATACCGTTTCCCGAAGTGACCGCTTTCGGCACATAGACCAGTGCCTGCGGCAACTGGCCGACCGGAATCGTCGCGATGATTTGGTTGGTGGCCGTGTCGATCACTTGCACCGCGTCGCCGTTCTCCAGACCGAGATAAACACGGCTGCCGTCGCTCGAACCCCAAATGCCGTGAGGCAGATCGCCGGTCTTGATGGTCGCAACCAGTTTCGGCGTCGAATCCTGGGCGCGTCGATATACAAGCAGCTGGTCCTTGCCGCCCACCGACACGTAAGCGAAACTGCCCTTGGCGTTGGTGACGAAGGTGACGTGATTGGTGATCGGACCGGTCTCGAGCACGGAAATGGTGCGGAAGGGCGGCTTCGCGCCCACCACCTGAGTCTTGCCCGTATCCTTCAACGTAAACCAAACCTCATCCTGATCGACTGCGAGGTTGGGCGAGAAAGGACTTGCCTGCTTAACGCGCGCAATCACCCGGTAGGTCGCTGTATCGATCACGTCCATTTCCGGTGTGAAGCTGGACGGGACGAATGCGTACTTTCCATCGGGACGGAAGAGGACCATGCCCGGGCCGTTGGCGGTTTCAATTCGGCGAATCTCTTTCTGACGCACCGGATCGATCACACTGACGTAATTCTCGCCGCGCACGGTTACCCAGAGTTCGCGGCCATCGGGTCGAAAGAACGCCTCGTGTGGGGACCGGCCAACGTATATCTTGCCTTTGACCGTGTTGGTCTCAGTGTCGATCAGCGTGACCGAGTTCGATCCTATGGACACTACATCGAGCGTTTTATGATCCGGCGAAAAGCCTAGGCCGTGTACCAGCAGTTCACCGCGATACAGAGGAAGAAGAGCCGCAGGCAAGTCTTCACCGAGGTGAATAGCTCCCAGCATCTTGTTTGTCGCTGGATCAATCACCGATACAGTGTTGGAAGTTTGGTCCGCTGTGTAAACTCGATCACCGGTCTGGGCACCGGCCGTAGCCGCGGCAACCAAAAGGCTTGTGATGGTGAGCTTCATTCTGGCTGTTTTTCCGGCTTCGTTTTCGCGGCGGCGCTCTTGTTCAGCCAGAGGAACATCGCGTCTATCTCGGATTGCTGATCCACGAGAATTTCCTGCGCCAGCCGGCGCATCACGGGGTCTTTGCCGTAGATCAGTTCCGCCTTCGCCATATCGATTGCACCCTGGTGATGGGGGATCATCATCGTCGCGAAATCGTGATCGACGTTGCCGTTCATGGGGGCGGCTGCCATGTCGCGATTCATCGCCCGCATGCTGTCGTGCATTGCCTGCATGAACTTTGCGGCGTGCGGCGCGACCTGCTCCGCCGCCGTTGCTGCTACGAACAGACA
>Ga0075521_10000195_pt1 | contig 15454 bp, 11 predicted proteins | sample NGEPerD_FD_74785 | JGI IMG/M metagenome (GOLD analysis project Ga0075521, IMG submission 74785) | Arctic peat soil microbial communities from the Barrow Environmental Observatory site, Barrow, Alaska, USA - NGEE PermafrostAB12-D | ecosystem: Environmental > Terrestrial > Soil > Wetlands > Peat ...
GAAATATCCATGCGTAATTCTCCATTAGGAACCCAGGGGCCGGGCCGGTAGTTTTGGTTTTTCCCAGCTCCTTCCCCTAAACCATTTTTATGAACCCATTCCTTTTGTTTTTTTTGCAGGTGACGCATGACCCCACCCGGCTGTTTCAGAATGGCCTGATGGTTTTCGGATGCATTGCCGGATTTCATATTTGCAGCAAATTCACGGAACCCAAATCACCGCATCAGGACAGTAATACATTAGTGGGAGAAACAAGAAAAAAGAGCCTGATCCGGATCATTTTATATTTGATATGTTTTTTTGGGATAGCAGTAATGTCCTTGTAAATTCGATATCATGGCGACCCCGAAATCATTACGTGGTACCAATCAGATCCCAAAGATTCCCGTACAAATCTTCAAATACCGCTACGGTTCCGTATGGTTCACTAGACGGAGGCCGCACAAAACGGATGCCTTTGTCCAGCATCGCCCGGTAATCCCGAAAAAAATCATCAGTACGCAGAAATAAAAAAACGCGGCCGCCCGTTTGATTACCGATAGCATTTTCCTGCGCAGGCCCGACTGCTTTCGCCAGCAACAGTGTACATTCTTCTGCCCCCGGCGGCGCGACGAGCACCCATCTTTTTGTTTCTGAAAGTACAGTATCTTCCAGCAAACGGAAACCCATCTTTTGGGTATAAAAAGCAATGGCATCATCATAGTCCCGGACAACCAGAGCGATGTGGGTGATAAACTGTTTCATAAAATAAATTTATCGATATGATCAGGTTATTTTTGTCCTTTTTTCAAAACCGGACGCCGGCAACCTTATGACAGGAAGAACCTTATCCCTCTTATTTGCATGCTGCCTCTTCTGCATGAGGGCGTCGGCACAGGAAAAAGATACCATTATCCTGTATAACGGTCAGATCTTAATCGGTGAAGTGCAGCAGTCAAATTTAGGCGTGATCAGCATTGATGATATCGATATGAAGATCGTGAATATCAAATTATTCAAAATAAAAAGGCTGGTCATCCGGGAGCGGTTTAAAATTGAAACGATCGGAAAGGAATTCTATTTTGGTTCCATGAGAACGACCGACAAGGAAGGATGGGTTGATATTCATTCGGTGGATGGCACAACAATCCCATTGCGCATCACACATATCTTCGAACTGATTTCGCTGGAACGGGGATTTTTCAAAAGAATGAATGGCAACATCTCCGCCGGGCTGAGTTTTACCAAATCGAGCGGTATCGGCCAGATTAATTTCAGTGCCTATGCAGACTATCCCACCAAACTGTTCGATTACCAGTTGTCTTTAAACAGCATTGGTTCGATTGATTCCGGCAGGTTTTCGAGAGATAATGAAAATGCCCAATTGCTGGTCACATACGACCTGACCGGTTCCTGGTTTCTGGCTACTTCGATGCAATACCAACGAAACCTGGAATTATCCATAGACAGCAGGTATCTTTTAATGACAGGCGCCGGAAATAAATTATTTATAAAAAAGACCTGGCGTTTGATGGCCATAACCGGTATTTCTATTTCGGAGGAAAATAGTACAGAAGGCACCAGCAGCAGTGCCCTATTTGAAGTGCCTTTTAGTTTAATTTTTAATTTTTACCGTTTCCAGAATCCCGACATACAGATCACCAGCACGCAGACGGTTTATTTCAGCCTGACCCAGCAGGGCAGGGTCCGTTTTAACAGCAATACGAATTTTTCCTGGCAGCTCATACGCTATTTCTACCTGAACATTAGTCCTTATACCAATTTCGACAACCAACCCCCGGGGGGTTCCCCGACTAATTTTGACTACGGCATTGTGCTCGGCCTGTCGTATAAATTTTAGTCGTTGGAGGGAAGCGAAACCACTTTTCAATCGTCCAGATTGTACGTTGTATTAATATGCTGAATGAATAAAATCGCGTCTGTTTTTATTTTTTCATACTGGCCGACCAGCCGGATATTATACGCTTTGATCAGATTGATGTCCACACTGAGCTGGACCAGGTCGGCAGAACTCAGATTACGCATGGTCGCGCTGACAACGGGAGACCTTGTTACCGCGGCCGCAACATTCTCCGGCGTAAAATGATTGGAGATAAAACTCTCCAGGTATTTCCCCATATAATCGATATCCCTGGATTCAAGTTTTTCCATCACCACGATATCTTTTTCGTAGAGATCGATATGTTTTGCGATTTTGGTTTTCACAAACTTTCTCAGGTGCAGGTCCTTTTTTATGGTGGATATGGCGCCGGTTGAAGGATAGAAAAAATCCAGCCGGTCGCAGTCCACGACCATATTCTGCAATTTTTTATAGTCAATGGCAGCTGCCGGCTGCATAAGGATTTCGTAGAGACTGTCGCCTCTCCGGATCTGAAGTTGCTGAAAAGCGATCAGACTGGTCAGTTTGGTAGTATCGTTACTGAGGTCTTCCCTCAGCTGGCCTGCCAGTTCTTCCACATGATTTTTATCTGTGATAAATTCCCTGAGGTTTTCTGCCAGGAATCCCATAGTGACAGCCAGGAAAATCATCAGGAATTCAAGAAAATAGTCCTTGAAATGTTTTTCTTCATGATGGCCTCCGGAATGATGATGAACTTCCATATAAAAATTGCTGGTTTAAACCTCTAAATTTAATAAAGAGGGTTAAAAGTATACCATTTCCGCCTGTAAAAGGGTAAGCGGAGGCTGGATCAACTTTTGCAGGTAATTCAGGATGTCCCTGTCCAATCATCTCATCGACGCCATGGCATCACCAGCAGCCCAACTTCAGGTACCGGCATTCCTTTCCGGCACGGGTGGCATGAATGAACGCATACGTCAGTACAACTGGAAGGAATCGCCCCTGGGCGCGGTTGAGGACTGGAAACAAAGTTTACGGTCCGCCTTAGGAATTTGCCTGAATTCTAATTTCCCGATAGCTATTTATTGGGGAGAAGAACTGATTCTGTTATACAATGATGCCTGGAGTTCCATACCGGGTAATAAACACCCATGGGCCCTGGGACGGCCTGCCAAAGAAGTATGGCCGGAAATCTGGGTCGATATCGAACCCCAGTTTGCAAAAGCGTTTTCGGGTGAAGCCGGCGGTTCAAAAGACGCTATGCTTCCCATGCAAAGGCATGGTTATACTGAGGAATGTTATTTTGATTTTACTTTCACTCCGGTTTTTGGTGAAGAAGGGAAGGTGGATGGCATATTTAATGCCGTGATTGAAACAACTTCCGGGGTTATTCATGAACGGCGCGCAGACCTGCTGCAAATGTTAAACAGGAAAATCAGCACCAGGTCCAGTCCGGCTGAGGTATTTAAAAAAGTAAATGCCCTTCTCAAAAGAAATCCTGCTGATATTCCGTTTTGTTTTATCTACACGGTCGCGGCAAAAGACCAGGTACCACTGTTGGTCTCATCAACCTGTCCCGATGTGCAGCCAAAAAATCTGCCTTATGCTGATCTGATAAAAAACGGCGTTTCCGTGCATGTGCAGGATCTCCTGAAATTTATGGATACCGTTCCGGTGGTTCACTGGCCTGAACAACCCACTGAAGGACTTTTTATTCCGTTCAAAGGCAACAACGGTGAAGTAACCGGATTTTTGTTTGCCGGGTTAAGTGCGAGAAGGGCATTTGACCGCAATTACCACTTTTTTGTGGAAAGTCTGGCTTCCACGATCAGTGCTTCGCTGAATACCATTCAATCCATCGCAGAAGAAAGAAATCGCGCGGAGACAATAAATACCGCCAGGCTAAGACTGGCAGAAAGTGAAGCGGAACTGCGGATTGCGAAGGAACAGTTGGAGATTACTTTTAAAAATGTATCGGCATCCATTTATCTTTTTGATAAAGAAGGAAAAATTCTTTTTCTGAATCACCAGGCATCCCGTATAACGCAAATGGGTTCCGCCCCCCGGGATCTTAGTCAGTTGGACCTTCACTGGTTGCACAACCGCATCCTGGAATATTTTGACGTCTTTGAAGAAGATGGCAAAATTTTTTCCATGGATAATACGCCAGCGCTTACCACGCTGCGCACGGGGCAGACAGCGGAACGCGTGATGCATTATGTAACCAAGGCGGATGGCAGCCACCGGTGGATTCTCGCCAATGCTGCACCCCTGCTGGATGAAGAGGGGCAGCTCAAGATGGTCCTGGCCACGTCGACCGACATCACGGTTCAAAAGCAGGCAGAGCATAAAATCAGGGAAAGTGAGGAACATTTCCGTAACCTTACCCAGGCATTGCCTCAACTGGTATGGGTTACCGATATCGGAGGCAGGCAGGAATTCGTTACGGACCGATGGAAAGAATACACCGGGCTGGACCCGTTGGATGAATTAACCTGGGCAAAAATTATTCATCCCGACGATACCCAGACCATTGCGGACGCTTGGAGTTTTAGCTTAAGAACCGGGAATACTTATAAAGCAGAGGCGCGAATCAAAGGAAAAGACGGAAACTTCCGTTGGTTCTATGTACACGGGGAACCTATCCGGGATGAAAAAAAAGAGATTATTAAATGGGTTGGGGCCTTTACGGATATTCATGAACAAAAACAAGCGGAAGCACTTTTGCGGCAAAGTGAAGAGAAACTGGAATTCCTCGTAAAAAAAAGAACAGAAGAACTGGAGAGATCCAATGAGGACCTGCAACAGTTTGCGCATGTAGCGAGCCACGATATGAAAGAGCCCATCAGGAAAATAAAAATTTACAGCGAGTTGCTTTCAGAAGAATTCAACGAGCAGTTCAATAATCAGGTGAAACTCTATCTGTCCAAAATACAAAGTGCATCGGATCGAATGCTTCTTATGATGGATGGCGTGTTGCGTTATGCGGGCATGGATGGATTCCAGCAGGGGATAGAGACCATTGATTTAAACGAAGTGATCCGGTCTGTTGAATCGGACCTCGAAGTGGTTATTCTTAGAAAGAAAGCCATGATTAAGAGTGACCCCTTACCCAAAATAGAAGGATACCCTCTTTTAATATACCAGTTATTCTATAACCTGATCTCCAACGCACTGAAGTTTTCCAGAACGGAAATCCTGCCGGTCATTGAAGTGATATCCGGAAAAGTGATCCGCAATCAAAAAGACTATTTCCGCCTAATCATTAAAGATAATGGTATTGGATTTGAGCAGGAGGATGCGGAACGGATTTTCCACAGCTTTGCCAGACTGAATGCAAGAGAAGAGTACGAAGGAACAGGACTGGGTTTGTCTTTATGCAAAAAAATCGTCGACCGCCACCGCGGATTCTTATCGGCAACTGGAAAACCAGGCCTGGGTGCTGAGTTCACCATTCTGCTCCCGATGGCAGCGGAAAACGCCGGGTAGCGGACTGGTTATTCTGCACAATGAAGCAGAAGTTTTTCTGCCTCCCGGGTGATTTGATTGAAATTTGCGGGTTTGGTGACGAACTCCGCGCCATGTTGTCTGCAAAAACTCAGGTCCCCCGGATGACTGGAAGTGGTAAACATCACAATGGGCAGTTCCTTCAGTTTTTTAATCTTTTTGATTTCCAAAAGGGTTTGCTTACCATCCATTACCGGCATATTGATATCGAGGATGACGAGGCAGGGTAGCTCAGTTTCCGCAGCCCGCGTCAGATACTGCAGGGCTTCCTTTCCATTTGTTGCATTAGTGACCGTGTAAGAGGGATCAACTTTAAAAATAGCATTGCGGATCAGTTCCCGGTCGTCGGGGTCGTCGTCAACACAAAGGACAATTCGGGCCATAGGAGTGTTAGTGTGGTTCTGATTACAGAGATAGGCTTATTATAAATAATTATCATAAATATTCGGATAAATTTTCTAAGTTGTTGAACCATTTCCAATTTAATATTTAGCACATTATGCCGGGAGATCCTTTGCATATTCCTACAGGTGTCAGAGACGCCCATTCTTATGATGCCATCGTGATCGGATCCGGCATCAGCGGAGGATGGGCTGCCAAAGAATTCTGTGATCATGGCCTGAAAACCCTGGTTCTTGAACGGGGTCGAAATGTCGTGCACCTGAAAGATTACCCCACGGCAATCCTGAATCCCTGGGACTTTCCACACCGGGAACAATTGCCATTGACTATCACCGAAAAAAATCCGATCGTGAACAGGTGTTATGCCTTCAATGAAACCTCGCAACATTTTTTTGTGAAAGATCAGGAGCATCCCTACGTGCAGGAGAAACCGTTCGACTGGATCCGGGGATACCAGGTGGGCGGCAAATCATTGCTCTGGGCCAGGCAAACCCAGCGCTGGAGCAAATATGATTTTGAGGGACCCGGAAGGGATGGTTATGCCGTTGAATGGCCGGTCAGTTATGATGAAATGGCGCCCTGGTATACTCATGTGGAACATTTTGCGGGCATCAGTGGAAATTTCGACGGACTGGATACCCTGCCTGACGGCGATTTCCTGCCGGCCTGGGAAATGAATTGCGTTGAAACGGCCATGAGTCAAAAAATCAACGCCCATTATACTGACAGGCATGTGGTGCAGGGCAGATGTGCCCACCTGACCAAACCCCGTGAGATTCATCTGCAGCAGGGACGGAATCCCTGCCAGGCCAGGAGCGAATGTGAACGGGGTTGTCCTTTCGGAGGATACTTCAGCAGCAATGCATCGACCATTCCCTGGGCAGAAAAAACGGGTAATTTAACTATAAGACCGGACAGTGTCGTGCATTCCATTATTTATGATGAGAATAAAAAAAGGGCAACCGGTGTGCGTGTGATTGATGCCGTGACCAAACAGGAAGTGGAATATTATGCCCGGGTGATATTTGTAAACGCGGCTACCCTCAATTCAAACCTGTTGTTACTAAATTCTGTTTCCAATCGGTTTCCAAATGGATTGGGTAACGACAGCGGTCTGCTAGGAAAATATATTTGTTTCCACAATTACCGGGGTACTGTTAATGCAGTTTATGACGGGGCCCGCGATAAATATTATTATGGGCGACGCCCCACACAACCGATGATGCCCAATTTCAGGAACGTACATAAACAGGAGATGGATTTTCAGAGGGGTTATATGGTATTTTTTGGAGCAGATCGGGCGAAGGGCGATTACAAGCCAGAAACAGAATTGGGTGCGTCGTTAAAAAATAGCCTTACTGAAGCCGGCGGGTGGTTTGTGGGTTCGCAGATGCAGGGAGAAACCATTCCTAAAGAAAAAAACCATGTTCGTCTGAGCTCAGACCGGAAAGATAACTGGGGAATTCCCGAGCTGGTTGTTTCAGTTGACTATGATGAAAACGATGTAAAATCGATGAAGGATTATATGCAACAGGCTTCCGAAATGCTGGAACTGGCGGGATGTACCAACGTGCAATCTAACGACACCCATCAGGCACCCGGCCTGGATATTCATGAGATGGGCGGATGTCGCATGGGAAAAGATCCCAAAACATCGCTGCTCAACAAATTCAATCAGTTTCATTATTGCCCGAATGTTTTTGTGACCGATGGCTCGGCGATGATTTCGACCAGCACACAAAATCCTTCGCTGACATTTATGGCATTCACGGCCCGTGCCGTAGATCATGCAGTTTCAGAATTAAAAAAAGGAAATATTTGAATGCATATGACGCCATCGTTATTGGCTCCGGCATCAGTGGCGGATGGGCTGCGAAAGAACTTTGCGAAGCAGGATTAAAAACGCTTGTATTGGAACGGGGCCGCGATGTGGTCCATATCAAAGACTATCCGACCGCGAATATGGCGCCCTGGGAATTTCCTCACCGGCAGGATCTTACTGAGAAATTCAAAAAAGAAAATCCACTGATCACCAGGGCAGCAGGATTTGATGAATCAACTAAACATTTCTTTATCAAAGATGCCGATCATCCTTATGTGCAGGAGAAACCGTTCGACTGGATCCGTGGTTACCAGGTGGGCGGTAAATCACTGATCTGGGGCAGGGCATGCCCGCGCTGGAGTAAATATGAATTCCTGGCACCGGCGCGCGATGGTTACGGTATTGAATGGCCGATCGGTTATAATGATATTGCCCCCTGGTACAGTTATGTGGAAACATTTGCAGGTATCTGTGGAAATAGGGATGGTTTGGAAGCGATGCCAGACGGGGAATACCTGCCGCCTTTTGAATTCAACTGTGTTGAGAAATACCTGCAAAAAAAAATCAGTGCGAAATATAAGGACCGTTTCATGATTCATGGCCGATGGGCCCAGCTCACCGAGGCCAAAGAGATTCATAAAAAGCAGGGAAGGACCAGGTGTCAGGCGCGCGATCTTTGTATGCGCGGTTGTCCATTCGGCGGATATTTCAGTTCTAATTCCTCCACATTGCCCTGGGCGGCGGCAACGGGAAACCTGACCATCAGACCATTCAGTGTTGTTCATTCCATTATCTATGATGAACAAAAAAATAAAGCGGTCGGTGTGCGCATCATCGATGCGCATACTCATGAATCAACAAACTATTTTTCACGTATCATTTTCATGAATGCATCAGCATTAAACACCAACCTGATCCTGTTAAATTCCACTTCGAACCGGTTTCCTCATGGGCTGGGTAATGACAACGGCCTGCTTGGAAAATATGTCTGCCACCAGAATTACCGGGGATCTGTTGGCGGAAACATTCCGGGTTTCGAGGATACTTATTATTATGGTAGGAAACCGGCAGAATCCATGATGGCCAATTTCCGGAACCTGAAAAAACAGGAGATGGATTTTGTTGGCGGATATATGGCATTCATGGGATGTTTCAGGAGGAGGGGAGCGACGACCGACGGACCACAGATCGGAGAAGATTATAAAAAAGCTTTGTCAGAAGCCGGGTCCTGGGGTTGTTATATGTATATGCAGGGAGAAACCATTCCAAAAGAAACCAACCGGGTTTATCTCAGCAAAGACAAAAAAGATTCCTGGGGCATACCCCTTCTGGTAGCTGATATCGGCTACGACCACAATGATGAGTTGCTTTTAAAAGATTTCCTGGAACAGGCATCCGAAACGCTTTCCAACGGCGGTGTAAAAGATATTCAGCAATATGATAATCACTGGCCGCCGGGACGGGATATTCATGAGATGGGGGGCTGCCGCATGGGAAAAGATCCGAAATCTTCTTTGTTGAATGGCTGGAATCAGCTGCACCATTGTAAGAATGTTTTTGTGACCGACGGGGCGTGCATGACCAGTACGGCAAACCAGAGTCCATCCATTTTGTATATGGCTTTAACCGCCCGGGCGGCAGGATTTGCAGTAAACGAATTGAAAAAGAGAAACTTATAAGAAATAAAAAATTCGGTAATCTTTTATGTTAATAACTGGTATGTATTAAATAAAAAATAATATAACATATTGTACGATTTTGCCCTAATTTTCCAGTGAAAACAGTTCTCATTAACAAGTTATTTACAAAAACGTCTTCAGTTATGGGCAAAATCACTTTAAAAACATCGTTACCATTCCTGATTCTGGTTGTGTTTGCCATCCTTGCATTAATGGTTCCCTCCGCTGCCAATTTTGACGACGGCAAATACAATGGGGCTGATATCGCGTGGATGATTGTTGCTACGGCACTGGTTTTTTTAATGACTCCGGGGCTGGCTTTCTTTTATGGCGGCATGGTGAACCGGAAGAACGTGATCTCGACCATGATCAAAAGTCTGATTGCGGCGGGCCTGGTGACTGTGCTTTGGGTCGTGGTCGGATACAGTCTTTGTTTTGGAGACAGCTGGCATGGCCTGATCGGCAATCCTCTTACCCATCTCATGTTTAAGGGTGTGAACTCTGGTAAACCCTGGGTTTTCATGCCCACAGTACCACTCACATTATTTGCGCTGTTCCAGCTCATGTTTGCAATCATTACCCCTGGTCTGGTTGTGGGTGCGGTAGCTGAGCGCATTAAATTCAGTGCATATGTTTTATTCATACCCCTGTTCAGTATCCTGGTATATGCGCCGCTGGCCCACTGGAGCTGGCATCCTGACGGAATTCTTGCAAAAATGGGTGCCCTGGATTTTGCAGGAGGAACGGTAGTACATATTTCCGCAGGTTGTGCTGCACTGGCAGGTGCGATGGTGCTGAAACAAAGAAGAAGTCATATCATGCACAAAGAAATTCCACCGGCGAATATTCCTTATGTATTGATCGGAACCGGGTTACTCTGGTTTGGATGGTTTGGTTTTAATGCCGGATCAGCCGGCGCGGCCAATTCGCTTTCTGTTTCTGCGTTTGCCACAACCAATACGGCAGCAGCGGCAGCCGGTCTTTCCTGGATGTTTTTTGATGTGATCAAAGGTAAAAAACCATCGGTGCTCGGATTTTGTATTGGTGCAGTGGTCGGACTGGTGGCTATTACACCAGCAGCCGGTTTTGTAGCTATACCGCAAAGTATTTTCATTGGCGTGATCGCAGCTGTAATTTCAAACACAGCTGTTTATTTCCGTTCAAAAACCAGGTTGGATGATACCCTCGATGTATTTCCCTGCCACGGAATCGGTGGTATGGTGGGTATGCTGATGACCGGAATATTTGCTACAAAAGCGGTTAATGCTGCGGGTAACGACGGTTGGTTCTACGGAAACTTTTCATTTTTCCTGACCCAGGTGAAAGCTTTACTGATCGTGGTTCCGTATAGCTTTATCGTTTCTTACGGAATCTTTAAATTCATTAACTATCTGTTGCCAATACGCGTTTCCCAGGCTGAAGAAGAAGAAGGCCTGGATGCGAGTCAGCATGCAGAAAAATATATGCAGGGACATTTACTGGTGACGACTGAAAACGGCGTCACGGAAAAAGAAGCATTATCGTTTTAGTGTTGATTGAGTGGATTCAGACCTTTGAGTGGAAAACAAGGGCTGAATATAATGGCAAAAGCCTCCATATATAACCGGAACTGTATACATTCTCGTAAATTTGCACTCGGTAAAATTTGTGCTGATTGAAATATTTACGGGCTGTTAATAAATACTTCTGGAAATATAAATGGAGGCTTTTGCTTGGCCTCCTGTTTGTAATCCTTTCCAACTATTTTCGCATACTCGCACCCCAGGTTACCGGGTATGTGGTCAATACCGTAGAAAAGGAACTATCCGTGCAGGTGCAGGCTAAGTCCTCAAAGCCTGTTTCCCCCGAAATGCAGATGCAATATGCAAAGACCAGGAAATCGGATACAGCCAACTACGATATCCTGGTAAAAAAATTCATACGAACATTAAATTCCACCCGGCAGTCCTTCGGAAATAAAGTAGTGATCTCAGGAATTACCCTGCTTGTCCTGGCCATCATCGGCGGCATATTTATGTTTCTGATGCGGCAGACGATTATCGTGATGAGCCGGCATATTGAATTTGACCAGAAGAATGAAATTTACCAGCACTATCAGCAGCTGGATACTTCCTTTTATAAAAGCCACAGCACGGGCGACCTCATGAGCCGGATGGCGGAAGATGTGAGCAGGGTGCGCATGTATACCGGACCGGCCATCATGTACCTGGTGAACCTTTTAGCCACCATTGGCTTCAGCCTCTACTTTATGATCAGGAAAGATGCACTCCTCACAGCTTATGTGCTGGCGCCTCTCCCCATACTGGCGGTAACCATCTATATGGTCAATAACCTGATCCACAGGAAAAGTGAACGGATCCAGGCCCTTCTCAGTAACCTGACCACCAATGCCCAGGAATCCTACAGCGGCATACGCGTAATCAAATCCTTTGTTCAGGAATCGGCCATGCTCCGCTTTTTCAGTGCCAATAGCGAAGAGTATCGGAAAAATGCCATTGGTCTCGCTAAAGTGGAAGCCATTTATTTCCCTTCCATGGGACTGATTATCGGATTGAGCACCCTGCTTACCATAATGATCGGAGGATTTTATGTGGTACAGGGAACCCACCAGACCGACCTGGGCACCATTACAGAATTTGTGATTTATATCACCATGCTCACTTTTCCCGTGAGTGCCATCGGATGGGTTGCCAGTATGATCCAGCGCGCAAGTGCTTCCCAGAAAAGGCTCAATGAATTTTTGGAAAGCAAACCGGTTATTCAGAACAATGCCCAACCCGTCAGGCAGCCACTCAGCGGAAAAATTGTTTTCGATCATGTGGATTTTATTTATCCGCATACCGGGATCCACGCGCTGAAAAATTTCAGCCTGGACATTCATAAAGGAGAAAAAATAGCCATCATCGGAAGAACGGGCAGTGGGAAAACGACTATCGCGCAACTATTGCTGCGCTTTTATGATCCCACCAGCGGAAATATCCTGATGGATGGAAAAAACCTCCGGACCCTGGACCTTCCGGGTTTCCGAAAACAGATCGGTTATGTTCCCCAGGATGTTTTTTTGTTCAGCGATACGGTCGCCGGAAATATTCTTTTCGGATCAGATCGCGTATCGGTAAGCGAAGCCAAAAAAGCCGCAGCTTCGGCCAGCATCGATAAAGAAATTTCCCAGTTTTCTTCCGGTTATGATACCCTGATCGGAGAACGGGGCGTAACATTAAGCGGAGGACAAAAACAAAGGATCTCCATCGCCCGCGCTCTTTCCGGTGACCATGAAATCGTAATTTTTGACGATTGCCTTAGCGCTGTGGATGCCCGCACGGAAAAAGACATCATTACTAACCTTTACAATTACCTTCAGAATAAAACGGCGATCATCATCACCCACCGGATTTTCACACTGTTCGACTTTGATCGCATCGTCGTCCTTGATCAGGGCAGCATGGTGGAAGCCGGAACACATGATGAATTGCTGGCCCGCAACGGTCACTACACCCGTCTTTTCGAACAACAACAGAAAACCGGCGAGGAACTCCAAACCCACGACTGACGGGGTCTCGCGTAAAACTACGCGGCAGGGACAAATTGGGGAATTTTTTGCCAGTTCCATAACAATATTATATTTGTATGGGCTTGCTCAATTTTTGAACCTAAAACAATCAACGTGGCTTACGAGAACAATGACAAACGTATGGAGAGCGTGTATAGCAAACGGATCAGGGCCGGTAAGCGCAGGACCTATTTTTTTGATGTACGGGCTACACGCAGTAATGATTATTATCTAACGATTACTGAAAGTCGTAAAAAATTTAATGAAGACGGTTATGACCGCCACAAAATCTTCCTGTATAAAGAAGACTTCAACAAATTCATCAAGGCACTTACTGAAGCTGTGGACTATGTCAAAACCGATTTGATGCCTGATTTTGATTTCGATGCCTTTAATCACGATCAGATCGCAGAAAACGGCGAAGGACACCATGAAATTCATGATTCACCCATCGATCCGGTTGTCGCGCAGGTTACAGAACCTGAACCAGTAAAAGCTGAAGTGGAACCAGCGGTTACGGAAACAACCGCTTCTGCTTCCGACCACCTGGAAGAAGTGGATAAATGGTAAGGAAAGTTAAAGGTTAAGGGTTAAGAAGTTAAAGGGCGGACGTTTCTCAAAAACGATCCGTCCTTTTTAATTTTTATTTTTCTCCCTCAATAAATCCGGCTGCACGCCTGGTAATATTTGCCCAGTAAAAATGTTGGTAAAATGCGGAAGGGGTTTCAAAATTTGAATCCTTCAGCCGGAAAACAGCATCCGCAAAATTCGCCCAGTCTCCATCCGGGCAGATCACCAGATTATTGTTGCAGATCTCCGGATTTATACCAATCGCACCGTTTGTCGACGAAACGGCCTGAAGACCATAGGCCAATGCTTCCACCAGTTTTGTTTTTATGCCCCCACCGGAAATCACGGGATTTAGGAATACCTGACAGGCCTTAAGATAACGTTCCAGGTCAAAAACGAATCCCAGGATCCTAACAGAAGGGTAGGACTTCTCCAAAAAGGTTTCAGGAATATCCAGACCCAAAACCAGTATCAGATATGAAAAATTTTTGTCTTGTAATAAGGGATTGATCCGGTGAAGCAGATTCTCCAGCGCTTCCAGATTGGGGCTGTATCTGAAAGCACCGTTGAAGATGAACAGCAGGGTATCATCTGGTATCTGCAATTCCCGACGAAGAATCCTTCCTGCTTCGGCGCGCTCATTTGAAGGAATCGGTTGCGACAATTCGGTTCCGAAACTCACCGTCAGGCAGGAAGCCGGATTCAGACCAAATTCTTTTATCGCACAGGCCCTGTCTTCATCCTGAATAAAAAAATTAAAATCTGCATTCCGGTGCGTGATTCTCTCATACTGCCACAAAATGCGCCACCACCATTTTCCAAGGCTTTTCCATCTTTTCCCTTCCATGTTGTGTGAATGCACTACCAGCCTGATACCACAAATTTTTTTCAGGAGTATCCCCAGCCATCCGTAATAGGGGTGCTCAAGGATCAGGTGAGAAGCTTTGCTTTTCCGAATCTGTTTGCGCAGGGTAAAAAATAAAAACGGGTTGATATAGCGCAGGCGGGAATCGGACAGGATATTCAAAAGCGCATATCCTTCGGCGTGAGCAGGATCATTTTTCTTTGTGGTAACAATGGTCACCTGGTGGTATCTCGAAAAATATTTGTAAAAAAGGGAGATCCCTTTTTGTCCGCCGGATTTTGCAGGGAGGAACGGATATGATACTAAAGAGATGATGTTCATTTTAGGCCCAACGCTTAACGCTTAACGCCTAAGGCGTAAGGCTTAAGGCTTAAAGCATTTTTTAAAAATGATGAATGGATTTATGCTCATTTGATCCATATACAATTCTTGTTAACTGCCTTTTTCAACCAACAACCTGGTTGCCCGACAGGCTGCTTTTTGATTTTAAAACTCCCAAAGCCTGCAGTGTCGCCAAGATAATAAGTAAAAATGTAAAAATCGTGGCCCAGATGCTTATGGTGTTTCCTAAATAATAGGATTTTGGTCTGAACCGAAATTCAATGGTATGGTCGCCGGCCGGTATGGACATACCCCGCAGCACATAGTCTGCTTTACAATACGGCGCTTCTTTCCCGTCAATGAAAGCGTTCCATCCTTTATCATAATAGATTTCACTAAAAACTGCAAATTGATTTGTTTTTGATTTAAACCGGTACGTGATGGTGTCCAGCCTGTTTTCGATCAGATGAATGCTGGCAGAACTGTCTTGTACAGGCATAAAAGGAATCCTTTCCTTGTACAAAGTTTCGACGATGGCTGTGTCGCGCAGGTTGGTGCTATCAAGCGCTGACATTTCCTGGTCGGCATTTTGGACAAAATGAATATTTGAAACCAGCCAGCAGGAACCAAAAGCTCCGGAATTGAGCCGTGCCACATCTTTCCCATCCTGCCCTTTCTGAATAATATATTTGGTATTCAGCATATTATATACCATCTGATTGCCTTTGGACAACTGATGTTCAATTATATCATTGTAAAGTGCCAGTTTAGCCGGATGATATCCTCCGACAGAATTATGAAAATAAGAAGCCCGTGCAGACTGAAACGGGTCTTTGCTCGCAATATCCAATACACGGAAATTTTTTTCCGGATCTGCATTGATCTGGTTGTCTGCATC
>Ga0075521_10000196_pt1 | contig 15454 bp, 13 predicted proteins | sample NGEPerD_FD_74785 | JGI IMG/M metagenome (GOLD analysis project Ga0075521, IMG submission 74785) | Arctic peat soil microbial communities from the Barrow Environmental Observatory site, Barrow, Alaska, USA - NGEE PermafrostAB12-D | ecosystem: Environmental > Terrestrial > Soil > Wetlands > Peat ...
GCCTTGAGTGCCCGCTCGGCTGCGGCTCGCGAGCGAGCGATCTTCGACACCAGACGGGTCCGCCCGTCGTAGTCCCGGAACCGCGCCCGGGCCTGGATCTCGCCGCTCGGCTGGTTGACGAAGCCGATCTTGCCGAAGGTCCCGACAGGGAGCGCTGGCCGTCCCAAGAGCGCGCACCACCCTCATCCGTTTTCGATGAGTAAATGATGCATGATCTTGCCTTGAAATGCTAGAGGCCCCGTATTTGCTCCCCCGACTGGACTCGAACCAGTAACCCTTCGATTAACAGTCGAATGCTCTGCCAATTGAGCTACGGGGGACCGTTCCTGCACGCTCCCGATGCCGGTAGCGCAGCCGCAACAGCGTATCCCACCCCGGCCACCCGGCGGTCCGGGGTTAGGGTGAGACAACGACCAGGCGAGGAGTCCGAGGATGAAGCTACCGTTCCTGATCGGCGGCGCAGTAGGTTACGTGCTCGGCGCGAGGGCAGGACGCGAACGGTACGAGACCATCGTTCGTATCGGCCGCCGCGTGGTCGGCAGTCAAACCGTCCAGTCGACCGCTGGTGTCCTTCAGGCGCGCATCGACGCGCTCTCGCAGCAGGCGCGATCGCTGGTTGCCGCGAGGCTGGGCGCCGGCACCGGCCCGATGGCCGGCCCCAGCTCGAACGGCTACCACCGCTGAGCAGCGTCCTGCTCGGCCTCCCATTCCGATTGCACGATCGCCAGCCGGGCGCTGACCGCTGATCTGACCTGGTGGGTGTCCGGCGTGCCCTGCTCGAGACGCGCCCACCACCGCAACCCGTCCTGTCCGGGGACCCGCCGGCCGACGAAGCGGGCCGTGCCGCCCACAACCGGCAACACCTCAGAGCGGACCACGTTCGCCTCGACTCGCTTGCGCACGGTCGGCGGCAGGTCCCGGGGTTTGGCGAGCTCGACACTCACCGCCGGACGGTCGATCACGAGCAGATCGTCCACGATCTCGGCCTGGGTCACGCTCAGCATGCGGCCGTGCCACACCGCCTTGTTGACGTGGTGCCAGCCAATGAGCCGCGGCGCGTCCGGCTCCGGCCACCACAGCCCGGCCGGGGTCGCGACCACCACTGTGCCGTCGGCCACGTCGGCCCACGACACGATCCGCTCGTCGCGGGGCAACAGCGCAACGACCTCACCGGGCGGGACGTCGCGGCGGTGAAACAGTGCCATCAAGCCCCGCCGATCGCCCGCTCGCGCAGCCCGCGGCGATAGCTCTCCAACGCGATGAGCTCGCCGAACAGCCGCGCATGTTCCTCGGCCTGCTCGAGCGGGTTGATCCGCTGCAACCGGCCCTTCAACGTCGACACCTGCCGCGACGTGACGATTTCGTGCATCCGGGCCAGCACGGCGTCGGCATAACGCTCTTGACCCTCGCTGCCCGCGCGCAGCGGCTCGACGGCCAGCGCGTTCACCCGGGACCGCAGCGCCTCCTCCAGATGCCCCTGCACCAAAGACGTCCACGCCGGACCGGCGACACCGGCGCAGGCTCCACCCGCCGCCGCGATCGCCCCGCACAGCTTGCGGTGCGCGGGCACCAGGAAGGCGTCCTCGTCCAGCGCATCGAACTGCGGTCCCGCGACCGCCGGCATCTGCAGCGCTACCTTCAGGGCCTCACGCTCGACGGACGCGACCGCATCGTCGACCTTCTGCTCGTCCGACGAGTGAGGACGTTCGGGCTCGCGACGTCCACCGGAACGCACCATGCCGCGAACGCGTTGCACGACGCGGATCGGGTCGTCGACCCCGACCAAGCCCCCGAGGCGGCGCGCGTACTCATCGCGCAGACCGTGGTCCTTGATCTGCGCCACGAGCGGCACACCCCGGTCGAGTGCGGCGGAGCGCCCCTCGGCGGTGTCCAGGTCATAGCGCCCGACCGTGACCCGCAGCACGAACTCGACCAGCGGGATACGTCGGGCCACCAGGTCGAGCAATCCCGTGTCGCCGGACTTCATCCTTAGCTCGCAGGGGTCCATGCCGCTCGCCTCGATCGCGACGAAGGTCTGCGCCATGAACTTCTGGTCGTCACCGAACGCACGCTCGGCGGCCTTCATCCCCGCCGCGTCGCCATCAAATGTGAAGATCACCTCGCCGGTGAACGAGTCGGAATCCATGAGCAGCCGTCGGATGATCGCGACGTGCTCGGAACCGAACGCAGTGCCGCACGTGGCCACCGCAGTCGTGACGCCCGCGAGGTGGCAGGCCATCACGTCGGTGTAGCCCTCGACGATCACGGCACGGTTCTGGCGGGCGATCTCGCGCTTTGCGACGTCGACGCCGTAGAGCAGTTGGCTCTTCTTATAGATCGGCGTCTCTGGCGTGTTGAGGTACTTGGCCTCGACGCGATCGTCGTCGAACAGGCGCCGCGCGCCGAAGCCCACGACATCACCGCCAACGTCGCGGATCGGCCAGAGCAGGCGCCGGTGGAAACGATCGATAAGTGACCCGCGGCCGGATTCGCGCGACAACCCGCCCAGCGTGAGTTCCTGCGGCGTGAACTGCTTGGCCAGCAGGTGCTTGGTGAGCGCGTCCCAGCCGGCGGGCGCGAAGCCACAGCCGAACTGCTCCGCGATCGCGGCGTCGAAGCCGCGTTCGGTGAGGAATTCGCGCGCCTGTTGCGCCTCGGGCGTGCCCAGCTGCTCAGCGTAGAAGCGGGCCGCCTCGGCATGCGCCGCGACCAGGCGCCCGCGCTGCCCGGGCGTTCGTCTGGGCACGCCAGCGCCCTCGAGATAGCGCAGCTGCACCCCGACCCGGCCGGCCAGCCGCTCGACCGCGTCACTGAAGTCGAGCCCCTCGATATTCTGGACGAACCGAATAACGTCGCCGCCGGCCCCGCAGCCGAAGCAGTGATAGAGCCCGCGCGCCGGCGAGACCGACAGCGACGGCGACTTCTCGTCGTGGAACGGGCAAATGCCTTTGAGGTTGCCACCTCCGGCGTTTCGCAGCTGAACGTGCTCCCCGACGACGTCAGCAATCGGCGTCTTCTCGCGGACCAGCGCGATGTCCTCGTCCCGGATCCGCCCTGCCACGGGATGATTCTAGGACGGCAGCGCCACCCGGTCGGCCATGACGCTCAGCTGTGGACCGACCGGGTGGGCACTGCTCGGATCAGCCAGGCAGGTTGAGGTGGTCCGGCTTCTCCGCGAGCTGGCGCTCCTCGCCCGCGATAGCGGCGTGCACCTTCTCCGGCTCCATCGCCAGCCCGACGGCGTAATAGAACACGGCGAGGGCGTATGCGATCACCACAACCAGGTCGATCCAGTCAGGCAACACCATGTGGGCACCCTTGCCGTAGCGACCGATCAGGCCGATGATCGTCATTCCGATCAGCCAAGGCCAGATCCACGATGCGGCACGCCAGTCGATATCGCTGCGGCGCACGTCATTCGCCCGGCGCAGCGCGACCTCGAACAGCACCCTGCCGATGAAGATGCCGGTCAGCAACTTCCACATCGCCTCGAAGCCGCCCCAGTAGATGATCAGATTGGCGGCGACGAAGGCTGCCGGATTCATGACCTTCGGGAACGGCACTTTGTACGGACGATCTCGGTCGGGATCGCGCAGGTGCAAAGCAGCGAGCGACACCGGAGCGAAGGCATACATGATCGCGGTGGCCCCGGTCACCAGCCCCACGAGGGACGCCCAGCTCGGAAACGGCAGAAACGTGATCTCGCCGATGATGAATGCCAGCGCTATCGAGTACATCGGCACGCCACGCTTGTTGGTGTCGGTCAGCTTGTCGGTCAGCACCTCTTCCTCGCCAAGTGCGTAGGACAGCCGAGCCGACGTACCGAGGTAGATCAGGCCGGTTCCGCCGGGTGAGATGACGGCGTCGACCAGCAGGATGACGCCGAGCCAGCCGGCGCCGGCCGCGATCGCCAACGTGTAGTAAGGCCCGAAGTCACCGGCACCGATCGGGTTCTTCCAGTTGTGCGCGATGTCCGCCGGGGAGAGCCCGCCGATGAATGCCACCTCGAGCAGGATGTAGACCGCGGCGCCGATGAACATCGCCGAGATGATCGCCCGCGAGATGTCCTTCTTCGGGTTGCGTGCCTCGCCGCCCATCTGAACGGCCTGTTCAAAGCCCTGCAGCGCGAAGACGACGCCGGCCGGGAGGGCAGCAAAGATGCCGTGCGCACCGTAAGGCGCGAAGCCGCCACCCGCCGTGAAGTTGGACGAATGGAAGCGCAGGCTCATGATCACAATGACCGCGAGCACCGGCACGGCAGCCTTCCAGATCACCATCACCGTGTTGCTGTCCGAGAGCAGTTTGGCGCCGAGCAGGTTGATGACGGTGAAGAGCAGCATCGCGCCGGTGGCGACCAGCAGACCGAGGCCGTTAAGGGTGCCGTTCGTATGCAGCATGTCCAGATGCTTTTTGGCCCACGTAGTGCTGTTGAGGTAGGAGATGCTTGCCTCGACCTCGATCGGTGCGATCGTCACGGCCTGCAGGTAGGCCGCCCAGCCGGCGGTGAACCCGGCCAGGGTGCCGAAGGCGAAATACGGGAAACGTGCCGTCCCGCCGGCCACCGGATAGGCCGCGCCCAGCTCGGCGTGGACGAGCGCCAGCGTCATCAGCAGCACGGCGGCCAGAATCCACGAGATCAGCGATGCAGGTCCGGCGGCCTGTGCTGCACCCAGGGCCCCAAGCAACCAACCCGATCCGATGATCGAGCCCAGCGAGATGAACAGCAGCCCGAAGAACCCGATGCTGCGTTTCAGGTCCTTGGAACGGCCACTGGTTTCCGACGACGTCATATCCACTGCCATGGCCAGCCTCCGACGTATGCGGACAATACCGGGGGACGCTACCTGCTGATCGAAACGCCGTGATATAGGCTCGACCAGAGGAACTTAACAGGTGTTTCTCAGAAAAAGCGTTTAGCGCGCGCTTCGCCGGGTCAGCCGGTCATGCCAAGCGATTGCCGACGAGTCGGTGAGCTGAGCGATCTGATCGATCACGACCCGCAACCGTCCCTCGTCATCCGGTGCTGTCCGCCACGCCGCGACGAGCCCACGGTCGAGCGTGGCAGGGGCGCCCGCGAACACTGCCTCGACCAACTCGGTGAGCACCAACCGCTGCCCGGCCTGCCTCTCGGCAGCACCGAGTTGGGCCATCACGAAGTGCGCCGCCATCGCCTTCAGCAGCGCGCACTCGGCCGCGATGGCCGCTGGCACGACCAGGTCGGCCGCATAACGACCGAGCGGGGCGTCGCCGTGGGTTGCGCGGGTGGCCGTGATCGCCGCCGCGGCGAATCTGCCGGTCAGTTCGCTCGTCGCCCGCTTGGCCGCCACCTGGGCGCCATAGGAGCCGTCATAACCAGCGAGATCGCGCAGTGTCGGCAGATCGAGCAGCCCATCGAGCATCGGGGCCAGATCCTCAGCTGGCCACGGCGAGTACAGCGCCGCCGCGACCGCGCACAATTCGGCCCGGACGCCGTCGTCCACGGTGGCCAGCCGGATCAGGCCGGCATGCACGCCGTCATCGACGTCGTGCACCGAGTAGGCGACATCGTCGGCCCAGTCCATGACCTGGGCCTCGAGGCAGCGCCGCTCGGGTGGGGCGCCGGATCGAAACCAAGCGAACGCCTCCAGATCGGCGGCGTAGCAGCCGAACTTCCGGGTGCCCTCGCGGCGCGTCCACGGGTACTTGCAGCTCGCGTCCAGCATGGCTCGGGTCAGATTCAACCCGGCTGGCTCGCCGGACGGGTGCACCGCCTTCGCTTCGAGACGGGTCAGCACGCGCAGTGTCTGCGCGTTGCCCTCGAACCCGCCGCACGCGGCCGACGCTCGATTCAGTGCGTCCTCGCCGTTGTGCCCGAATGGCGGATGGCCGATGTCATGGGCCAGCCCGGCAGCATCGACGAGGTCGGGATCGCAGCCCAGGGCCTCGCCGATCTCACGGGCGATCTGCGCCACTTCGAGCGAGTGGGTCAGCCGGGTGCGCGGGAAGTCGTCCTCCCCCGGCGCCGCGACCTGGGTCTTGTCCGCCAGCCTCCGAAAGGCGTAGGAGTGCAGGACGCGTGCGCGGTCGCGCTGGAATTCAGCTCGGGTGAGCATCCCCGCGCCGGCCCGCTTGGGCGCTTCGGTTACCCGCCGCTCGCGATCAGCGGCGTCGTAGGCGAACAAGATCAGACCTGCTCGTCGACCCAGTCGGTGAAGCGCAGCAGGGAGTCGATCCAGATCCCGACTGCGTACTTGAGCTGCGCGCGGGTCACGCCGGCCTCGAAGTCGAAGCATTGCTCAGCGCAGATGCCCACTCGTCCATCATCGGGCAGGACTGTGTAGGCCTTCGGAAACAGTTTGATCCGGTTCCACTCGTCGAGCAGCAGCGCGAGGGTCCCTCGGGTGTCGACGTCGAACCTCCGATTCATGTAGAGCCGGGCCTGAATGATCTCGCGCTGCTCGCCGTAGAAGAAGAAGAAGACGCTGCACTTCTCCCAGCGCACCGCCAGGTCGCCGTCCTCGTCGATGGCATGTTTGAGCCCGAACTCGTCGAGGAGCTGTTCGATCAGGGCCAGCGTGGGGTGCACCATCGTGCCGCCGTCCGGCTCGCGCCGGCGGGACTCGAGGGAGTCTGCGGCCGACGAATTACGGGAACGGCGCCGGAACACAGCTCGACCGTACTCGCCCACGCCAGCCGACCGACAACGCTGGCTAACGCCAACGCTGGCTAACGACAACGCTGGCTAACGCCAACGCTGGCTAACGACAACGCTGCTAAGCAGCCTGCTGCGGGGCGTCGGCTCCTTCACCGGGTTCAGCGCAGGCTGCCGCGAGGCTCGGCGACCGCCCGATCAACGCAACGCCCACCACCATCGCGAGCAGGCAGGCCGATTCGACAGCCAGTCCAGGAATCGACACCGACACGACGTCGCCGAGCAGGCCGATCCCCAGCGCGATCCCGGCGATCGGTTCGGCCGCCGTGATGGGGGGCAACGAGCAATCCAGGCGCGCGGCTTTGAACGCGCTCTGCGACAGCAGGATGCCGACCACGGCCACCACGAGCACCACGTAGACCCAGCCGCGGACGAACATCCCGACGAGCCCGTGGTGCTCATAGTCGACAAGAGCGGCGCGAGTGGCGGCGTCCTGGAGCCCGAACAGCAAGCCGGCGCCGGTTGCCAACCAGATCGACTCCCCGACGAGCCCGCGCCGGCGTCCGATCACGACACACACGGTCACGGCGGCGACGACCGCACCGACGGCCAGGAAGATCGCAAGATCGTGCGTGTCCGGCGAGGGCGAGCTGCGCGGGTGACCGACCGCGATGAAGACGCCCAGGGCGCAGGACAGCAGCACCGCGCCGCCCACCTCGGCGCGGCTCGGCCGATGGCCCCCGAACATCGCCGCGACTGCCAGGGCGAAGAGCAGGTTGGTGGAGAGCAGCGGCTCGACGAGGGCGACCGTCGCCAGTTGCAGCGCATAGCCCGACAGCAGCTGACCGGTCACCATGAACGCTATGCCCACCCACCACATCGGGCGGTGCATCAGGTCGAACAGCAGCCGGAACCGCAGCAACTCGGACAGCGGAGCAGTGGCTGCCACGCGCTGCTGAAACACATAGCCCACTCCGAGCAGAAGAGCGGCCAGGACGCCGACGGGAAAGACCATGGCGTCAGCTCGCTCGCCGTGGGCTATCGGCAGTCATACCCAATGGTTTCCCGTTCTGAGGCATTTTCAACCGTCAAAGTATCCGTTTCTCAGTGGCGCCCAGGCAGCGGGGCTGTGTCGAGCGCCGCCCCGCCACCTCGCCGGGTTCCTGCGTCAGCTGGCCGGACGGGGCCCTCGGACTCGTTCACCGCGGCGAGAAGGGGCGAGCGGGCGAGCATGAGGACACCGAGGGCAAGGACCGCGGTGCCCGCGACCGAGAGGATCAGCCAGGGGCCGGTCCGGGTGACCTCGTTGAAGACGAGCACCCCCCAGAGCACCGACACGATCGGATCCATCAGCGTGAATCCGGGCTGGGACGCGAGCAGCGGACCGGTGTGCAGCGCCCATTGCATGACGAGGACGCCAAGCAGGCCGAAGCTGACCGCCGCGTAGGTCTGCCAGGTGGTGAGGACCCCGACCAGGCCGTCGGCGCTGAGCCGAGACACGGTTTCCTTGATCAGCGTGGCGGTGAAGCCGAAGCAGGTCCCCGCCGCCGCGCCGAGACACGCCGTGCGCATTAAGCGAGGTCCGCGCGCCCCGAATGCGACCAGTATGAGGATCGTCGCTGCGGTTCCGCCGCCCGCGACGACGTACATGAGGTTGCTGACGTGCGCCTCGTCGCCCGGACGCGGGTCGAGGCTAGCCACCAGAGCGATCATGCCGAAGGTCATCGCCAGGATGCTGAGCCATTCGGCGCGGGCCAACCTGGTGCCGAACACCCGCCCGGCGACCAACAGGGTGAGCGGTACTTCGAGGGTGATGATCGGTTCGACGGCCGACAGCTGGCCTAACCCGAGGGCAACGGCCTGCAGCAGAAACGAGGCCACCATGCCGGCGAAGCCGAGCAGCCACGTGCGACGACGAATCAGAGCGGCGAGGACGTGCATCCCGAAATCACTGCCGGGATCCTGCTCCAGGCTCGCCTTGCGCTGCATCACGTTGGCGAAGGCGTTGCCGAGCGCGGCCACGGCGGCACACAAGAAGCTCAGCAGGTCAGTCGCGCGCACGGCGCAACAATAGTCGCGATTTCACCGCCTGAACCCGCTCGACGCCGATGCGAACCGGCTCGCACACTCTCCGTTCGCGCGGTGCCGTCAGCCGCCGCTGTGGGCCAACTCCGCGCCGGACGGGACGGCGCGCGAGGCGCCGGTCGCAAGCCAGCCGTCCGGCAGTGCGACCGGCCGCGCTCCGGAAGTGCGCCCCCGCGGCTGGCCCAGCACGGCGTGCGGAAAGGCCTGCGCGATGTCGAGGCGTGCGAGCAGATCGTCAAGCTCGGCCAGGGTGGACGAGCTGGCCAGCGCGCGACGCAATTCGCTGCCGACGGCAAAGCCCTTCAGGTACCAGGCGACGTGCTTGCGGAAGTCGGTAACGCCATGCTGCTCGCCCTGCCAGTCGGCCAGCAACTCGGCGTGGCGGCGCATGATCTGGGCCACCTCGGCCAACCCGGGGCACGCCCGCTCGTTGCGCCCGCCGAAGGCCGCGGCGAGGTCGGCGAACAACCAGGGGCGGCCCAGGCAGCCCCGCCCGACCACGACACCCGCACAACCCGTTTCGCGGACCATGCGCAGCGCATCGGCGGCTTCCCAGATGTCTCCGTTACCCAGCACAGGAACGTCCAGCAGGTCGACCAGCTCGGCGATCGGCTCCCAGTCGGCCGTCCCACCGTAGAAGTCGGCAGCGGTCCGGCCATGCACGGCCACGTAGGCGACCCCAGCGTCCTGTGCGCGCAGCGCGGCCTCGCGGTAGGTCAGGTGGTCGCGGTCGATGCCCAGCCGCATCTTGACCGTCACGGGCACGGCCCCGACCGCGTTGCGCACGGCCGCCCGCACGACGTCGCTGAACAGGCCGATGCGCCAGGGCAGGGCCGACCCGCCACCCTTGCGGGTGACCTTCGGGACCGGGCAGCCGAAGTTCAGATCGACGTGATCGGCAAGATCCTCCTCGACGATCATGCGGACGGCTGCGCCGACGACCGCCGGGTCCACCCCATAGAGTTGAATGCTGCGCGGCGTCTCGTTCTGCTCGAAGCGGATCAGACGCAGCGTCTTGGGGTTGCGCTCGACCAGAGCGCGGGTGGTGATCATCTCGGAGACGAACAGGCCGCCGGCGCGCCCTGGCGCGAGCGCGCCGTTCATCTGCTCGCGGCACAGCCGCCGGAAAGCCGTGTTGGTGATCCCCGCCATCGGCGCGAGGACGACCGGCGGATCAGCGACCACCCCCGTGCCCAGCTGCAGCGCCCGCGCACCGTTGATCAACGGGGGTGACCTAGCAGCCCGGCAGGCGCGTGGCGAGGTAGGCCTCGACCTGATCGAGGGCGACGCGCTCCTGGGTCATCGAGTCGCGGTCACGCACCGTCACGGCGTGGTCGGAAAGGGTGTCGAAGTCGACCGTGACGCAGAACGGCGTGCCGATCTCGTCCTGACGTCGGTACCGGCGCCCGATCGCCTGGGCGTCGTCGAAGTCGACATTCCAGTTCGCGCGCAGTTGGGCGGCGAGGTCGCGCGCGACGGGCGAGAGGTCTGCGTTGCGCGAGAGGGGCAGCACGGCCGCCTTCACCGGGGCGAGCCGCTTGTCCAGCTTGAGCACGGTGCGCTTCTCCAGCACGCCTTTGGCGTTCGGGGCTTCGCCCTCGCTGTAGGCATCGAGGAGGAACGCGAGCACGGCCCGAGTCAGCCCCGCCGCCGGTTCGATGACGTAGGGCGTCCAGCGCTCGTTCTTGTCCTGGTCGAAATAGGTGAGGTCGGCGCCCGAGTGCTTCGAGTGGGTCTTGAGGTCGAAATCGGTGCGGTTAGCGATGCCTTCGAGCTCGGCAAACTCGCTGCCGCCGAAGCGGAAGCGGTACTCGATGTCCACCGTCCGCGTCGAATAATGCGAGAGCTTCTCTTTCGGGTGCTCATAGAAGCGCAGATTGCCCGGGTCGATGCCGAGGCCGACGTACCAGTTCCAGCGCTGCTCGAGCCAGTACTCGTGCCACTGGGCGTCGGTGCCCGGCTCGACGAAGAACTCCATCTCCATCTGCTCGAACTCGCGGGTCCGAAAGATGAAGTTTCCTGGCGTGATCTCGTTGCGGAAGCTCTTGCCGGTCTGCGCGATGCCGAATGGCGGCTTCTTGCGGGCGGTCGTCATCACGTTGAGGAAGTTGACGAAGATGCCCTGCGCCGTCTCGGGACGCAGGTAGTGCAGGCCCGACTCGTCCTCGACGGGGCCGAGGTAGGTGCGCAGCATGCCGCTGAACTGCTTCGGCTCCGTCCACTGCCCGCGCGTCCCGCAGTTCGGGCAGGGAATGTCGGCGAGCCCGTCCTCCGACTTGCGACCCTTGCGTGCCTCGAAGTCCTCTTCGAGCTGGTCTGCGCGGTAGCGCCGGTGGCAGTGCTGGCACTCCGTGAGCGGGTCGCTGAAGGTGGCGACGTGGCCCGAGGCCTCCCACACCTGCGGCGCGAGGATCACCGCCGAGTCCAGGCCGACAATGTCGTCGCGGCTGGTAACCATGGCCTTCCACCACTGACGACGGACGTTCTCCTTCAGTTCCACACCGAGTGGCCCGTAATCCCACGCGGATCGGGACCCGCCATATATCTCGCTGGACGGGAAGACGAACCCGCGACGCTTGCTCAGATTGACGACCGCGTCGTTTCTGGCGGCGGTTGGATCGGCGGGCACGATGTCTCCACGGTTTCAGGTGTCGGAGATTCCAGCGTATCTGGCGCGCGCCTCCGCTTTCTCCGCCGCTCGATCCGGCTGGCCACGACACAGACGAGCGCCGCGCAGAGCCAGCCCGCAAGCTGGTCGGAGACGTAGTGCTCCCCCGAGTAGGCGAGGCTGAACAGCATCAGGACCGGGTAGCTGGCGAGAACCGGGCGCCACCACCTCCGCACCCGTGTCCACATGAAGATCACGAAGAGCATGGTTCCGCCCGCGTGCAGCGACGGCACGGCCGCAACGGGGTCGACAGCGCCCTGGCCTTCCTCAACGAGCGAACGGGCAACGCTCAGATGCAGCTCGGAGAAACCTCGAACCGCGATGCGTTCGACGAACGGGTGGGCACCCGGCACCGAGGGGTGGTACGGCCCGAGCAGCCCGCCGTGCAGCTTCGAGGTGGGCGCGGTGTTGATACAAGCCGGCTCAGCCGGATGCTCGGCCACCTGTGCCGCTGAGCATTGGGCAGCCGCCCAAGGGGGCGCGGACGGGATCAGCGCGAACAAGACGAAGCCGAGGAAGGACAGGGCGACGAACCGCAGCGACCATCGGTAGAAGTCGCGTCGGTGACGAAGCCACAGCACTCCTGCGGTGACGTAGGGCAGGAAGAAGAAGGACACGTAGCAGATGCAGACCGCGACGTCCCACCAACGAACGGTCGGGTATTTCAGGTGCTCCTGCAGCACCAGCGTGGGCACGTGGCCGAAGAACAGGATCCGGTCGACGTTCAGCTGGGGGGTCCACCAGGTGGGCATCCCGAGCGTTTCGGACAACCCGCGCAGGTAGTCGTAGGCGATCAGGACCAGGGCCAGGGGCAGAAAGTCGACGACGACGGTCCACAGGGCGCGCTTGCCGATGCTCGCCGCCATGAGGCCGAGGGCGATCCAGAACAGCTGACCGGTGCGGTCGAAGGGCACCCCGCCGAAGTAAATCTGGTTGGCCAACGCGAAAGCCCAAATCACGATCGCGGCCCACCGCGCACCCCGCAGGATGTCCGGGCTCAGCCAGCGCGGGCGTAACCGCGCACGCGCCGCGGGCGCGACGTGATCGCCGTCGGTCGTCCGCTCGAGCACACCCTCGCTCATCGATCGCCCGGCTCGCCGACTGGGTCCGCGGGTGCATCGATCGGCCCGGCTGCGCCGAAACGGCGGTTGCGCTGCGCGTAGGACAGGCACGCCGCCCACAGGTTGCGCCGGTCGAAGTCCGGCCACGGCGTGTCCACGAACATCAGTTCGGCGTAGGCCGACTGCCAGAGCAGGAAGTTCGACGTCCGCTGCTCGCCCGACGTGCGGATGAACAGGTCGACATCGGGCAGTCCTGGCTCGTCCAGGTAGGCCCCGATCGTGCGCTCGTCGATCTTGGCTGGGTTCACCCGCCCGTCCTGGACATCGCGGGCGATCGCGCGAACCGCGTCGACGAGCTCGGCCCGCCCGCCGTAGTTGACACAAAACTGCAAGGTGAGCCGGTCGTTGTCTCGCGTAAAACGTTCCGCGTCCTCCAGCTGGTCGATGACGCTGCGCCAGAGCCGGGGCCGTCGCCCGGCCCACCGGATCCGCACTCCGAGCGCGCCCAGTTCGTCGCGCCGCCGCCGGATGACCTCCTTGTTGAAGCCCATCAGAAAGCGGACCTCGTCCGGCGTGCGGCGCCAGTTCTCCGTCGAGAACGCGTAGGCCGACACCGCGGACACCCCGAGCTCGATGGCGCCGTACAGGACGTCCAGCAGCGCGGCTTCGCCCGCCCGGTGACCTTCGGTGCGCGGTAGGCCGCGGCTGTGGGCCCATCGTCCATTGCCGTCCATCACGATCGCGACATGCTTCGGGACCAGGTGCGCCGGGATGCTCGGCGCCACCTCTCCGGACGGGTGGGGCGGCGGATCGGGCCAGGTTGTCGAAGAGCGGCGGCGCAGCCGGCCACGCCCAGAGGGGCGCTGAGCCGGCACGGTCATCGAGACAGGTTATCCCGCCCCGCAGGTCCCGTGCTGATCTCGTTCGGAATGTGCCGACCAGGCCCCCAGGGCCGGACCATGAAGATCAACGCAGGTCGACGGTCCGGTCGACCAATGGCAGCGAACGCAGCCCCCGTTCGAGATGCCACTGCAGGTGCGCGGCGATCAATCCGCTCGCCTCGGTGCGCGCGGCCGGACCGCTGGCGTCGGCGCTCGGCCAATCACCACCCAGCAATGCCGACATCAGCTGCACCGATTCCCGTTGCGGGCGTGCCGACCCGGGTGGGCGGCAGGTGACACACACCGCGCCCCCCGCAGCGACATGGAAGCCCGCATGGGGACCGGGCGCAGAGCAGGTCGCGCACTGCTCGAGCGCGGGCTCCCACCCGGCGAGTGACATCGACCGCACGAGGAACGCGTCCAGCACCAACCCAGGGTCATGGACCCGCTCGACGAGCGTTCGCAGCGCACCGACCACGAGCAGAAACAACCGAAGCGAGGGATCGCCCTCGTCGGTCAGCCGCTCCGCTGTCTCGCAGATTGCCGACACGGCGGTCCAGCGGGCGTAGTCGCCTGCCAGTTGAGCGCCGTACGCTCCGAGCGACTCGGTCTGCGTGACCAGGTCGAGGCCACGCTTGCCGCCCGGCAGCCGCTGGCCCTCCGGCAGCCGGCTGTGCAGCTGGACGTCGAGGTAGCTGCCCGGTTCGAGCCTGGCCCCGAACTTGGACGTCGTGCGCCGCACGCCCTTGCCCACCGCGCGGACCCGGCCGTGCCGCCGGGTGAGCAGCGAGATGATGCGATCAGCCTCGCCGAGCTTGTGGACGCGCAGCACAACTGCCTCGTCGCGATAGAGCGGCATGATGTCATGGTCGCACTGTCATGCGACAGCGAACGGTCGCCGCATCGCGCGCGCCAAGGTCATCCGACAACGAGCGGTTGCGGCTGCGGTGTGCGGACCCGAAGCCTGCTGTGCAGCGCGAGCCCCAGCCCCCCCATCGCCAACCCTGCCGCGATCGTGACGAGGAACGCGGTGCGAGCCCCGTCGGCATCGGCGATCCCGCCGACCAGCGCGGCGCCGGCGCCGTAGCCCACGCTGAGCCCGGTGACCAGCCAGGCCAGACCCTCGGTGAGGGACGCCGGTGGCACGATCCGCTCGATCAAGCCGAACGAGGTGATGAGTGTCGGCGCGATGCCGATGCCGACGACGAACGCACACACCGCCAGCACCGCGATGTTCATGGCCGCCAGGAACACCACCGGGAGCACTGCGAACAGCACCGCCTGCACCCGAAAGCGCGACACCAGATCAGTGCGCCACTGCCGCGAGCCGTAGACGAATCCGGACGATGCACTGCCGAGGGCGAAGGCGGCGAGAACGAGGCCGCTCAACCCGCGATGCCCGTGCTGGCCGCAGAACGCCACCATGGTCACCTCGGCGCTGGCGAAGAGGGCGCCCATCGCTGCCGCAAAGAACGTGAGCAGCGGCATCCCCCGCTCGCGTACCGCGCTGGGGTGCCGCTGCGCCCCCACCTCGTGCGGTGGCGGCTCGCTGCCGCGCAGTGCCGAGAGCCATACCGCCCCGGCGAGCACCAGGGTGACGCCGATGTAGAGGACGAGCACCGGAAGGATCTGAGTCGCGACCAGGGTGGCGATCAGCGGCCCCAGGACGAAGATCACCTCGTCCAGCGTCGACTCGAGCGAATAGGCAGTGCCCAAGCCCGGACGCCCGGACAGCACGTAGGACCATCGAGCCCGCACCAACGAGCCGACGGACAGATAGCTGAATCCGGCGACGGCGGTGGGCAGCACCAAGGTCCAGTCCGGCCAGTTCGCGGCGAAGCAGATCGCGAGGACGAGGACGGCCACGGCATGCACGACCGAAGTCGGGACGAGCAGTCGTCGCTGCCCAAGGCGATCGCTCAGGCGCGCCAGGCTGGGATTGCCCGCCCCGTTGGACAGCAGATAGACGCCGCTGAGCACCCCGGCGAACCCGTAGTGGCCATTGCGGGCGGACACGATGAGCACCAGCCCGATCGGATAGATCGCGATCGGGAGGCGCATGACGAAGCCGGCAGCCGCGAACGCGGCGGCGCCAGGGGCGCGAAACACCGCGCGGTAGGTCGAGAAC
>Ga0075521_10000197_pt1 | contig 15453 bp, 16 predicted proteins | sample NGEPerD_FD_74785 | JGI IMG/M metagenome (GOLD analysis project Ga0075521, IMG submission 74785) | Arctic peat soil microbial communities from the Barrow Environmental Observatory site, Barrow, Alaska, USA - NGEE PermafrostAB12-D | ecosystem: Environmental > Terrestrial > Soil > Wetlands > Peat ...
CGGCTACCGAGGATGCCGAAAACATCGCCTAAGTCCTTACGGCAGACATGGATAGCTATAACCACCAATAGAATTAACCAGATGCGAACAATTTCAGCCCAAGCTGAAGAAAACAAAGCGAGGCATAAAAAAACAAATCTGGCAACTGCGACAGGATGACGAGCAAGAGCGAATTGTTTCTGACAATCTTGGCTGGCGAGCAGCCTAGGAGGCGAGGGGCAGCCACGTTCCATCAGAGCTCTAACAGGTGAGGCCACACTGCGTATGCAGAAACATCAAAACGCTTTTCAATATCGAGGCGCACCCGGCAGCTCAGATCGATTCGTCACTCGCTTTCACAACTCGTTGACATTTGTCGTCGCGAAAACGTCTAACGTAATCCGGAGAGCCGCGGTGCACGTACTACTTTTTGTGCATCTTCGGGTTTCAGGCTGGGTCTATACTAATAGGTAGAAATGTCGACACCGGTTTTGACCAAGGCGGAGACTGAAAAGCCTCCGACCGTCGAGCAGAAACACGATATCCTGCCCACGCTTTTTGGCGAGGGAGAGGGTCTCTATCCGCAACGGAAGGACACATTCGTCTATTCGTTTATCCTGCACATGATCGCGGCGGGACTGCTGATCTGGTCGGGCCACTGGGTTGTGACCCATCAGGACGAGATCAAGCAGCAGGTGGTGGGACTGGTGACCGACATCAGCCCGTACCTGCCGTTGCCGGTATCAAAGACGCGCGCAGGTGGTGGTGGCGGTGGTGGCGATCGCGACAAACTTCAGGCCCCCAAGGGCGCGCTACCCAAGCTCTCCAAAGACCAGATCGTGCCGCCCGCGATTGTGGTGCGCAACGAGAATCCCAAGCTGGTTGTGACGCCAAGCGTGGTGGTGCCGCCTGAAATCAAGCTTCCGACAGTGGGCGCTCTGGGCGACCCGCTTTCCAAAGTGCTGGGACCGCCCTCGAACGGCACAGGCTATGGCGGCGGAATTGGTAGCGGCAGCGGCGGCGGTGTTGGTTCAGGAACGGGACCGGGTGTTGGTCCAGGACACGGTGGCGGCTATGGCGGCGGAGCCTATCGCGTAGGCGGTGGAGTGAGCGCCCCGAAGGCGCTGTATGCGCCCGATCCGGAGTATTCGGAAGAAGCCCGCAAGGCCAAATACCAGGGGACCGTGGTGCTCTGGCTGGTGGTCAGCGCGGATGGCCGGCCGCAGCAGATTCGCATTCAGCGCGCGCTTGGCATGGGACTGGACGAGAAGGCCATCGAGGCCGTCAAGCTGTGGAAGTTCGAGCCCGCCCGCAAGGATGGACAGGCCGTCCCGGTCATGATCAACGTGGAAGTCAACTTCCGGCTGTACTGATCGCGCTCCCGCGCGGTATCCGATTTCTCACTCGAAACCCGGCGCGTGGAGTTGTACAATCGCTGCGCGCTTGGTGGTCTCCCCCTCGGGACCCAATTCAATCCAATGTGAAAAGGGGACGTGTCATGCTGCAACGCAAAATTTCGTTGGTACTTGCTCTGGGACTATTGGCTCTGCCCGTGATGGCCCAGGATACAAAGCAGCCGAGCGCGGCGCAGGCTGCACAGCAACAGAGGATGAAGGACTGCAACGCGCAGGCCAAGGCCAAGAATCTGGCGGGCGACGAACGCAAGACGTTCATGTCGTCGTGCCTCAGTGCCGCTGGAGTGCCGCAGACTCAGCAGGACAAAATGAAGTCCTGCAATAAAGAAGCGACTGCGAAGAACCTCAAGGGCGATGACCGCAAGAGTTTCATGTCCACGTGTCTGAGCGGGTCGACTAAGTAACTCTCGCTCCAGATGTGAGAATTGCTGCCCAGGTTCGCGCCGGATTGAGTTGGCGCTGGCCTGGGCTTTTCCTTTGCCCGCCACAAGCGATTGTTCGCCGTCCAAAAAATCGAGCCGGCCCTGGTTGGGAGCCGGCTCGAATGGTTGTCAGACAACGGGACCTACATCCATTCAATGCATTACTGCACTGCGAAGATCAGGTCATCGTGATCGTTATAGGAACCCAACGTGCAGGCCGACGCGGTTCCCTGGTAGCGAATCTGCGCGCGAACCGCCTGCAGTGCGCCGGTGGAGAGGGTAAACGTGGCTGACACGCTCTGTGCTCCCGCCTTGGTGGGTTTGATCGTCTTGATCAGGACCCATGAGGGGCTGTTGGCGTTGGCCGCATAGTAAAGGTCAACGGAATCCGAGGAGAACCCGCTCCAAGCCCAGACGGTTGCGGTGACCGTTGCCGTGTTGCCGTGGGTCAACGCGCTACCGCTGGTGGAAGCCACCAGGATACGATCGTTGGACTCATCGGAGTGGAACGTCCCGGTGGTGCCGTCGGCGCAGGAATTGTTAATGGTGTTGGGTTGATTGGGTTCCGCGCCGCCGGACAAATGATCGCGTCCCAGCAGCAGGGACGGACCCGAGTCACACGAAATACCGACGGTTGCGCACCCTGGAGCCTTGAGCGTGGCATTGTAAACCGCGGTTTGGGCTGTAGACGTGCCTACCGTTAGGGCAATCGTCGTGCTGTGAACGAGTGAGCCAGACGTTCCGGTCACCGTCACCGTGGCGGGTCCAACAGTTGCCGTCGAGGTAGCGGTGAAGGTGAGGACGGAGGTTATGGGGCCATTCGCCGGCGGAGTCACGGGGTTCGGCGCGAACGCCGCCGTCACGCCACTGGGCAGGCCGGTAGCCGTCAGGGTGGTCGCAGAACTGAAACCGTTCTGACTGGTGATGGTGATCGTGCTGGTTCCATTGCCGCCGGGTGCTACGGTCAAGGAATTGGGCGAGGCGCCAATGGTGAAGTTTGGTACCGCCTGTGCCTGCACCGTGAGCATAAGAGTTGTGGAGGCAACCAGGCTGCCGGACGTCCCGGTGATGGTCACCGTGACGGTTCCGAGGTTGGCAGTACGGCTGGCCGTCAGGGTCAGTACGCTGGTTGTGGTTGTGCTCGTCGGATTGAACGCCGCGGTTACACCGCTGGGCAGACCGGAAGCTGAAAGACTCACGCTTCCGTTAAAGCCGTTGAGGTCGGTCACCGTGACGGTGGTGGTGCCCCCGGCGGCGCCTTGGGTGATAGTCAGACTGCTGGGCGAATCGGAGAGCGTAAAGCTTGGACTAGTAGCTCCAGCCAGGGCGTTGATCAGGCTGGGTCCGTTGGGGCTTCCCCAACCGGTCACCAAGTCGTAGCCAACCACGGCATTGAACGATTTGCCTTTGCCGTTGTTGTTATTGCCGCTGGTGATGTCGTGGAAGTCGCTGTTGTAGTTGGTACTCTTGCCGATCGCGTAGATCGCCGGGTTGACAAAGCCGAGCGTCGAGCCAGTGTTAGTCACGGCTTGCTGATTGACCAGCGCGAGGAATCCTGCCCAGCGCGGCGCAGCGAAGCTGGTTCCTCCCCAGCCTCCCTGGCAAGAGCCCTGGTCGCATAGGTAGTTGTCGAAATTGCCTTCGGCTGCCACGTCTGGCACATTGCGTATGGTGTTAGAGCCACCATTGGCGGTATCGGCTACCCCTATCTGCCAACTCGGAATGGCGAAGCCATTGTCAGCCGGTCCGCCGCCGCTGTCGGCCCAGGCGACTTCCGACTGCCAGGGGCCGCCCGCTCCATTGGTGGTCAAATCGGTTGCGCCCACGGCTACGACATAAACGTCTTCCGCCGGGAAGCTGGAATCGGTAGCGTTCGAACCGGTGTAGGCCCCGGAGTCTCCCGAGGCAACGAAAAGATTCTGGCCCTGCGCCGCGTACTCCTGGAAGATGGGATCGTTGGCCGCCGTGTCGGCCGGATTCCAGCCCCATGAGCAACTGATCGACTTGGCGATATTCTCCGTCGCAATCTTGTTGAACATGTCCACATCGCCCACGCCAATCGACGTAGTGATGGGCGCAATATAGACGCGGAGCTGGCTTAGGCCTGGGGCCATCGAGATTGCCTGCACGATGTCCAGGACCTGTTCGCCATCGTCGCCGTCCGACCCGCCGCTGGCGCCGTCAATCAGCACGTTGTTGATGGGTACGGTATAGGTGTGTCCGTCAAAGGTCCCGGTCACGTCGCTCATGTTGTAGCCGTCAAACTCAACCATCGCGACTGCCTGACCGGTTCCGGTGAGAGCGGTGCCGCCGTAGTAGGCTGCGCGCATGTCGCTGCCCAGGTACGCGCCACCGGGGCCTGAACCTACGTTGCTGGTCAGGTTCTGCTGCGCGGCCGACCCTTTCTTTAACATGGATCGCGGTATGGAGAAGTTATTGAGACCGGCGATGTGCGACACCGGCACGCTGAGATCGAGGGAGGGCTCGCGGTCCGGCGAATAAAATGTGCGGTTTTCCGTGGGATGCAGATAGACCTTCATCCCAACATGGAAGGTCTTTTCGATTTGCGCAACCGAGCCATTGACATCCACGAGCAAACGATTGGCAGGTGTATCGGTCACCGTAAGACCATTGGCCTTGGCGAAAGCGATCACAGCCTGGTAATCCTGATGGGTGGGGCCAAATTGTTCGGTGAACTGGGCCACGGTAAGAAACTGGTGGTAATCCGGGCTGGAAGGATCGTAGAGCCGATCGAGGAAACGGGTTAGTTCGCCCTGGTCGCGGACCGGCAGCATGATGGCGAGATTCAGGCGCTGCGAAGACGGAAGCAAACCCACCGGTACGGCTTGACCGCTGGAAACGGCGGGGCGAACATGGTTATGCAAAACCTGGAGCGGTTGCTGGGCTTGGCCCGCGATGGTTAACGACAAGAACATGACCGCGCAGATGAAGGCAGCCCGTCCTGGCAGAAAAGGAGCTTTCTTTCGCATCGTTTTAATCCTCTGATTATTCTTTAGCGTGTGAATCGTTCGGGAATTGAATCGCTCCTACCGGCCAATAGTCGCGGAACAGCAAGGCACCTCGAGTGGCGTATTCGGGAACTTCATTCTATTGCATACTAAAGCGCGCACTATATAGTCCTTAAGTGCCAAAATGGCACTTATCTTTAGGTGGTTAGGCGGAAATTCTTTGCCCGGACGCAGCCTCGCAGCTGGGTCTAGAGTCTGGGAAGGCGACAGGCAGGTCCAAGGGCAATTTCCGAAAAGGCTGACCGCACGGTGTCCTGCCTTGGCAGGATCGCAGAGCCATCGCCGCGGTAAAGAAAGAGCGCGAGTAGAACCCTCGCGCTTTGATTGATGCCGCGCAGTGATGAGCAATGCGCGGCGAGACGACCCTAGCTGCGGAACTTCTTGGCCAGAGGTGCGACTTTTTCTTTCGCCGCGTCCGCCCAGTCCGACGCTTTGCCGGCCAGGTCGGAACCCTTGTCAACCCAGTCGCTGGCCTGGTCACTTAAGTCGTCGACCATATCGCGCAGGCCGTCGGCTTTGCGCTTTAGTTCGCGGCGCATCTGCTTGCCGGTTTTCGGGGTCATCAGCGCGGCAGCGATCGCTCCCGCCGCAAAGCCCACCACTAGCAAAGCCAGGCCGATGACCAATGTGTTGCTACCGGATGGGCGGTATTCGCCCTCGCTCACTACATCTTCGATTTCGTCGCTCATGCAAAATTCCTCTGGTAAAGATGTTACCCTGAATCGCGGGCGCGTGGCATCGAGCCTGCTGCGATTTCACAAATTACGCCCCACCCATGTAAAATCAAGTGTTTACCTGATGGGCCCGCGCTTCGCGCAGGAGCTCTCCCAAGTCATAAAGGAGTTTTACGAATGGCGATTCCAGCCACACAGATGCGTCCCGGCATGGTCATCAAGCACAATAATGACCTGCACACGGTGTTCAGCGTTGAGCACCGCACCCCGGGAAATCTTCGCGCTTTCATCCAGGCCAAGTTGCGTAATCTGCGCACCGGAGCCATGTTCGAGCACCGTTTCCGCTCCGGCGACGCCATCGACAAGATCACGGTTGACCAGGTCCAGATGGAGTACCTCTACCAGGACGGCGAAAATCACGTGTTCATGAACACGGAGAATTACGAGCAACTCCACCTCGGTAAGGACGTACTGGGCGACGCGGTCGAGTACCTGACCGCTAACCTGCAGATCTCGGTCGAGTTTTTCGACGACAAGCCGGTGGGAGTGGAGTTGCCGCAGACGGTCGAGCTCACCATCGTTGAGACCGAGCCGGGATTGAAGTCAGCCACCGCCAGCAGCGTGACCAAGCCGGCCAAGACTGAAACCGGACTGGTCGTATATGTTCCGCCGTTTATCAACGAAGGCGAAAAGATTCGTGTGGACACCTCTGACGGCGCCTACCTGTCGCGCGCGTGAGTTAACAGTTCTGTACGGCGCTTGCAAAGGCGCGGCGCAGGGTGCCGGATTTCTCGTTTTGGGGCCGTCGCGCTACAATTCAGATGCTGAGTTCACTGGCCGAACACAACCAAGTTCCCATCTATTGCGTACGTCGGCGCCGGATTGACGTCCGTGTACGCACTGTGTAAGAAAGGTTACCTACATGAAGAAGCTACTGCTCGTTGTACTGTGCCTTATCGTGACGCTTCCGGCCCTTGCCCAGAGCAAAGTGGACAAGCGTCTATCCGAGTCAACCGCGGTTCTTAACACTCTTCTCAGCAAGCCCGACGGGATAAACAAAACCCTTCTTGAGAAGGCGGAGTGCATCCTGGTTTATCCGGCAGTGAGAAAGGTAGCAGTCGGCATCGGTGGGACTTACGGGCGAGGTGTCCTGGTCTGCCGCACCGGCAAAGCGATGAATGGCCACTGGGGCTCTCCCATCATGTACACCCTGGACACGGGTAGCCTGGGAGTGCAGCTAGGCACCTCATCGACCGACTACGTAATGCTGGTCATGACCCAGAGAGGGGCCGATAAGATCCTTTCGGGCAAGCTGAAGCTGGGCGCAGATGCCCAAGCCGCAGCAGGCCCCAGCGCCGCGCAAGCCAACGGTTGGAACGATCCGAACGTCGATGTCCTAACGTATTCGGAGGCCAAGGGCTTGTTCGCGGGCGCGGCTCTGGGTAGCGCGTCGATGGCAGCTGACGATGACGCCAATGAAAAACTTTATGGTAAATCGATTGACGCCATGGAGATCGTACGGGGCGACGCCGCCGTTCCGGCTCCGGGGAAACCTTTGGTCGATCTGCTGAATAAGACGGCCGAAAAGCACATGTAATCGCGATTGTCGCTGCGAGAGCTCCAGACTAAGCGAGTGAACCATGGTCCCAGCGTTCGACGCAGGGACCAAATTTTACGGCAGAATTTTGGTTTTGCCTTTCCGTCGCGCCCCTATATACTCTGCAGGGGATTTCCGCGCTGTGTTTTTCTCTGGCCGGGCGCAGGGCTTGGGACGCGGTTCCAACCGCCCCAAAGCGGTCCTGCAACGGCTGACTGCGGCCTTCCCATCTTAAGTACCCCGTGCGACTGCATCGCCGGGACATCATGGAGGAACCATAATGAAACGGTGGTTTGCTGTCGTACTATGCACCTGTCTTGCGTTACCCCTTATCGCGCAAGAGAAAGAAACCTCACGGCTGAAAGAGTCGTATGACGTCCTGAAGGCGGTAGCCGGTATGCCGGACAAGGGCATTCCCCGCGATCTGCTGAACAAGGCGGAATGTGTGATCGTGGTTCCCGCGGTGAAGAAGGCTGCGTTCATTGTCGGAGCCAGCTACGGCCGCGGCGTGATGACCTGCCGCTCCGGCCCGGAGTTCCGGGGTCTCTGGACAGCCCCGGCGTTCTATGCGATTGAAGGCGGGAGCTTCGGTCTGCAGGCCGGCGGCCAGGCGACCGATTACGTGCTGCTGATCATGAATGAGCAGGGCGCAAAATCGGTATTGACCAGCAAAGTGAAGCTCGGCGGAGACGCGTCAGTCGCGGCTGGTCCGGTTGGACGTGCCACCTCGGCTGAGACCGATATCGTGATGAAGGCTGAGATTCTTTCCTGGTCGCGGAATCGCGGCGTGTTCGCCGGAATTTCCCTGGCGGGCTCGACCCTGCGTTCCGACGACGACGCCAACAAGAACCTTTACGGCAAGGAACTCAACGCTACGCAGATCGTGCGGGAGAACGCGGTGAAAACGCCGGCCGCAGGCAAGCCGTTGGTCTCGTACCTCGACAAGATCTCGCCCAAACACATGTAGTGGTTGCGATGGGCGTGATCGGGAACTGGTTCAACTGGGCGCGGCTGCGGTCGCGCCCTTGTTATTTTCCGGATGGGCTCTGCGACCATTCCTGGTGCCTGTCTGGGCGCTTGGAAGCGCAATGGATCGACTCGCACCCGTGGGATCGCGCTCTCCATTACAATCTTCTTTCGCGCAATTACAATTGGAGTCCACGCGAATTGTCGATCGCTAAGTCTTTTTTTTGCTAGATACCAGTCACCTTCCATGCCTGACATCGAAACCCGCCGCTTTGTTGTTACCGGACGCGTACAAGGCGTCGGCTTCCGCTGGTTTGTGGAGCGAGAAGCGGCCCAGTTGAACATCACAGGATGGGTACGCAATCGCGAAAACGGCAGCGTCGAGGTGATGGCCACGGGCACCCGCGATCAATTGGTCGCCCTGCATGGCCGGCTGCGGGAGGGTCCGCGCGCCGCCCGGGTCGACGATGTCGCGGCGTCGCCTGCGCCGTTTCTGGACGCGAAATCGTTTGGCATCGAAGGAGTGTGGTAAGCCCATGTCCGCCAAGCCGCAGAACTGCGACGATCTTAAAACGCTCATCCGCGAAGTTCCTGACTTTCCCAAGCCCGGCATTCTGTTTTACGACATCACCACCCTGCTTAAGGACAGGTTGGGATTTGCCCGCCTCATCGACTCGCTTACTGAGAACTACATCGACAAAGACATCGACCTGGTGCTCGGCATCGAGGCCCGCGGCTTTATCTTCGGCCCCGCGCTGGCCTATCGCCTCAACGCGGGATTCGTTCCGGTGCGGAAGCCCAAGAAGCTTCCGGCGGAAACGCTGAAGTGGACCTACGACCTGGAGTACGGCAGCGACACTCTCGAAATCCACAAAGACGCCATCACACCCGGGCAGCGGGTCCTTATCTGCGACGATCTGCTGGCCACGGGCGGCACAGCCCGCGCGGCCGCCGAAATGGTGAAGTCCATGGGTGGCGACATCCTCGGACTCAGCTTTGTGGTGGAACTCGACGGCCTGAAGGGCCGCGACAAGTTAAAGGAATACGACGTGTTCTCGCTGCTGCACTACGAGATGTAAAGCGCGACTTACTGAAAATTACCAGATGATTCTAATCAGCGAGCAAGCTTGTATCCGCTCGTCGGCGGTGACCAGCGGAATGCCTTCCGCTTGTGCAGTTGCGGCAATCGCCCGGTCTGAGGGATCGGATGGAAAGTCGGCTGGCAAATAAGCTGTCAAGGCAGCGATTTCCGCGGTGATCGGCCTGATCTCGATTCCCTGAGTGAGTGAATCGATTGTCTCGCGTACACTTCCTCGCCGGTCAATCCGATTGGCGGAAATGAGCCGTGCCAACTCCAGAAGGCTGATGGCTGAAATGGCCACGCTGCCGCGCGCTCGTCGGATGGCAGATTCTGCCGGTCGCGATAACTTCCGAGTCGCCAGGTTTGCCCAGACCAGGACGTGGGTATCCAACAAAATCATTTCAGCATGTCCCAGTCTTCCAGCGGGAATATTGGGTTGACCAAGTCGTCAGGATCACCGTTGATCTTCATGATGCCTTCCAGCCGTCCGAGGAAGTTGTCTTTCCTTTTTCCATCGGTTATCGGCACGACTTTGGCAACTGGTTTCCCCCGCTTGGTAATCACAATATGCCGCCCGGTATCCTGCACCTCGTCCAGCACCCCGAGGCACTTCGCCTTGAACTCGCCGGCTGCCATCTGCCTCTGACCGGGCGCGCGCCTCGCCACCTTCTTTTTCGTCCTTTTGACTACCACACCCTTGCTCATGACCAGCTCCCCATGACCATGGTCATGTTAACATGACCACACGCCGCTCGGTGATGGTGTACTGTCCTCCCAGCACGATCCGGATGGCCTCGGAATAGGCGATGTGTTCCTGCTCCAGGATGCGGGCCGCCAGCGTGTGATCGTCGTCAGTGTCGAGCACGGGTACGACCTTCTGCAGGATGATCGCGCCATGGTCGAGGTCGGCGTCCACGAAATGCACGGTGCAACCCGATACCTTCACCCCGTAATCGAAGGCCTGCTTCTGGGCGTCGAGTCCGGGAAACGCCGGCAGTAGCGACGGGTGAATGTTCAGGATGCGGTTGGGAAACTGCTGCACAAACCACGGCGACAGCAGACGCATGTATCCGGCGAGACAGACCAGATCGACGTGGTGATCGCGCAGCGTGGTGACCATCTCGCGATCGTGCTCCTCGCGCGGCTTGCCCTTCGAGGGGATGACCAGCGCCTTCAGCCCGCGCCGCCGCGCCGACTCGATGCCCGTTGCATCCGCCCTGTTCGAGATGACGACAGCGAGGTTCGCGTCGAGCTTACCCGAGGCGACGTTGCCAGCGATGGCCTCGAAGTTCGATCCCCGCCCGGAAAGGAGTATGCCGAGGTTCTTCATGGACGGTGCAATCATACATTCCGGGACTCACTGAAACCCAGACCGTTACGGCGTCATTTTTCCGAGTTCGAGGTAATGTTGTGCCGGAACGCCGAAGGCATCGGCGACGCGGTTGAAGAAGGCGAACATAGCGATTATGTAGACCGCTTCGGAGATTTGGTCTTCGCTCCAGCCGTGGTCGCGTAGCTTTTGCACATCTTGGGGAGTCGAGCGGTAGGCCGCTTCGGTCACGATCTTCGCGTAATCCATTAAGGCGCGCTCCGCCGGAGCCAGGCTGGCCTCGTCGAGTTTGCCTTCCAGAATTGCAGCAACCGTTTCATCGTTGGCTCCCTGAACCCGCAGGAAGTAAGCGTGGCTGTCCAGTCAATACGGGCAACGGTTCAGGTAGGAGACGTAGCTGGCGATCATTTCCTTGTGCCGCCGCACGAGATGACCTTCAGAGAAATGAACGGTGTTGGAGAAATCCACCACCTGGCGCAGGAAGTCGGGACGCGAGCCGAAACATTTGATGATGCCCGGAACCTGCGTGCGTCCGGAACCCGCGCGCCAGTAGTCGTAAGCCGCAAGCGTGTCACCTATGGCTTCCGCGTCTTCTGTGATGCGTATTTTCGTTGGCGGCAAAGCCTCGCCCGCCACCGCAGGGCGAATCACTGGTTCGTTGGTTTGTGCGGCGAGTTTCGTTTCGTCACTCATTGTCTATCCAGTGCATGATTGAGAATTGCTTCTGGCGTTGCCGACATGGCTTCGCGTCTGCGCTGAATCAAGGCGTAGACCGGGATTCCCAAAAGTACCACGGCACACCCCAGCAGCGCCTGCCGCGGCGAACGCAGCATCATGAGCGTCAGCAGCAGGAGCACCATGCCCAGGAATGCCAGCGGCGTAAAGGGATAGCCCGGAGTCCGGATCGTCGGCGCTGCACCGCGTTCGCGCCGGCGAAATACGAAAACTGTGCTCACGGTAAGACCGATGAACAGCACGGCGACGAAGATGAAATACGCGATGATCTGGTCAAAGGCGCCCAAGGCGACCAGCAGCGAAGCCATGATTCCCTGGATCCCGATCGCGCGCATAGGGGTTGCAAACACCGGATGAAGTTCGGCCACTGAGTGAATAAATACTCCATGGCGCGCCATGGCGTAATAGACGCGAGGACAAAGCATGAACAGTGCCGCGAGACTGCCGAGTACGCATACGATCACCGCGCCCGCCAGCAGATTGGCTCCTGTGCGGCCAAAGAGAATTGCGCCCGCCTGCGCTACGAAGGTCTGATCGTTGGTGACGCTTCCCAGCGGGACCAGGTAAAGAAAGACTCCGCTCACCAGCACGTAAGCGGCGACGACGCCGACAACGCCCAGTACCAGAGCGCGAGGCAGAGTGCGCGCCGGGTCTTTGACCTCGCCCGCGATTTTGCTCACGTCCCACCATCCGCCGAAGGAGTAGAACGCCGCTACCAGCGCGCCTCCCAGTGCCGGCAGTAGAGGAGTCGACCCGCTGCGCTGGGCGACGAACGGAACAAAGTGTGACCACGATCCCAGCCGGAATACCAGCGCCCAGATCACCAGCAGCGCGAGGATGGCGAACTTGAGCCAAGTGATGTAGCGCAGAAATCCAGCACTCGCGCGGGTGTTGATCATGTTCAGCCCGCAAATGGCTGCGATGGACGCAATGGCAAACAGTTTTGCAACTGTCGTACTCCATCCAAAAATAAAAGAAGCATAGGTGGCCATGCCCACGGCGAGTGCGGCGGAGACGCCGGGGTCCATGACCAGCATGCTCATCCATCCGTAGAGAAACGCGACGCGTTCGCCGAATGCCTCACGCAGGTACACATAGAGTCCGCCGGCTTCGGGATAACGCGCCGCCAATTCGCCGAAGCACAGCGCACCGCTTATGCTGATGGCGCCCATCAGCAGCCACACAAACAGCAGCCAGAACGGCGATCCCAGAAGTTTGGCCATGCCCGCGGGCGTCAGAAAGATGCCAACGGCGATGGCTTCTCCCGCCACCGCCGCCGCTGCCGATCCCAGACCAAGTTCACGTCGCAAGCGGACCGGCCGCGCGTCCGTCGTAATGAGTTGCTCTGCCATTTAGGAACTAAATCGTAACGCAAGTTGGAAAGCTCGTGGTCCTCCCGCACCGAACACGCCGCCTGCCGTAGTGACCGGCCCGCCGAATGACGACGAGGTGAGGTATCCTGCCGTGCCCGGCGTGTTACTGTCGCGCACCAGTACGTTGGCGTAGCCCGAACTGGCGCCACAGAATTCGTGTCATCATGAAATTGCAAAACCACGTAGAAAGAAATACGGACCCCATCAGCGGAACAGGGTCGCGGCCGTCTCCCCCAAGACAGCCGCTTCCTGAACCACCGATAAACGATTGGAATGAAGCTATGGGAGAGGGCGGCGCGGCACAATAATCGAAAACCACTAAGTGTTGCTGAACTGTAAGCGATCGACCGGATCATGATCCGTCGCGAGATAAGGACGTCGAAGACGTTGATCGGTCATTGCGCCCGCCTCCCCTTTCGCTTTACCATCGCCCCATCGTGGTTTTTCCCAAGGACAGTCTGGATCGCGAGCGCATTGTGTCGGCCGCGCCGGTCGATGACGACGCGTCATTCGAATTAAAGCTGCGTCCACAGCGGCTGCGCGAGTTCATCGGTCAGGACAAGGTAAAGAACAACCTCGAGATCGCCATCCAGGCGGCCAAGTCACGCGGCGAAGCGCTTGATCACGTGCTGCTTTATGGGCCTCCCGGACTGGGCAAGACGACGCTGGCCAACATCATCGCCAACGAGCTGGGCGCGGCGTTTCAGCAGACCTCGGGCCCGACCTTGCAGATCAAGGGAGACCTGACGGCAGTGCTCACCAACCTGCGCGACAAGCAGGTGTTGTTCATCGACGAAGTCCACCGCATTCAGCCGGTGCTGGAAGAGTTGCTTTACTCGGCGCTGGAAGATTACAAGCTCGACATCATCATTGGCCAGGGTCCGTCGGCGCGCACCCATACCATCGAGGTAAGGCCGTTTACCTTTATCGGGGCCACCACGCGCGCCGGGCTGCTGTCGGCGCCGCTGCGCTCGCGCTTCGGCATCGTGCTGCGGCTGGAGTTCTACACCCACGCCGACCTGAAGATCATCCTCGAGCGCTCGGCGGAAATTCTCGGCGTCGAAATCGACGAGCCCGCCGCGATCGAGATCGCGACCCGCTGCCGCGGTACACCGCGCATCGCCAATCGCCTACTGCGCCGCGTGCGCGACTACGCTCAGGTGCGCGGTAACGGAAAGATTGACAAGGTCACCGCGCAGTCCGCTCTCGAAATGCTTGAAGTCGATCGCTACGGTTTCGATGAGATCGATCGCAAGCTCCTGCTGACCATCATCGAGAAATACCAGGGCGGTCCCGTGGGTGTGAACACGCTGGCGGCTTCGCTCGCCGAGGAAGCCGACGCCATCGAGGAAATCTACGAGCCATTCCTCATCCAGATTGGCTTTCTCGACCGCACCCCGCGCGGAAGAGTTGCCACGCATCTGGCATATCAGCATTTCGGGATCAAGCGTCCGAAGACGAACGCGGCGGGGCAGGAGACTCTGTTTTAGTCGCCAACGGCGGCCTTGAGCACCGTTTACAATAAGCACGAACATCCAACAACCCATCCGCAACATCCAATAAGACGACCCAAGGAGAAATTGGAATGCCGCAGTTGATGAGAACATCGAATCCCGCGCTGGGCCAGGACACATTTCGTACCGTGGAAAGCACCCTCGGCGAAGGGATGACGATTTCCGGTGCCGTGAACAAGACGGGCATCCTGGTGCTGCTATGCGTGGCCAGCGCTGCGTTCACCTGGAACCGTTTCTTTGCCGCGACTTCACCTGAAGAAGCGATGGCGGGCATGGCCCCTCTGGTCGCGATTGGCGGTATCGGCGGATTCATCGTCGCCATGGTCACCATCTTCAAGAAGCAGTGGTCGCCGATCACCGCTCCAATCTACGCGTTGCTGGAAGGACTGCTGCTCGGCGGCGTCTCGGCCATGTTCGAGATGCGCTACCACGGCATCGCCATTCAGGCAGTCTCGCTGACCTTTGGCACGCTGATCGTCATGTTGCTGGCGTATCGCTCCGGCCTTATCAAGGTGACCGACAATTTGCGATTGGGAATTGTCGCAGCGACCGGCGGTATCGCCGTGTTCTACCTTATCCAGTTCGTCCTGGGCTTCTTTGGCTTCCGCTTCAATGCGGTCAATGGCTCAGGGCCCATCGGCATCATCTTCAGCCTGGTGGTGGTAGGCGTGGCCGCGATGAACCTGGTGCTCGACTTTGACCTGATCGAGCAGGGCGCGCGCTTCAACGCTCCCAAATATATGGAGTGGTACAGCGGGTTCGCGTTGATGATCACGCTGGTGTGGCTGTACTTCGAGATTCTGCGGTTGCTGACGAAGTTCAGAAGCCGGAACTAAACTACCTGATTTCTGAACACAGCCCCGTTGCGATGCGGGGCTTTTTCTCGCTGCAGGAAAGCGCAATTGGCAGCCGCGGATTTCGATCGCGCGAATAAGGTACGCAGCAAAGTACACCGGGTCGTCCCGCAGGAGAACCGACTTCTAATCCCTGTCTGCAAGGGCTCCAGCGACAATAAAAGCGCCGCCACTCATCGCAAGCGCGACTAGCAGGCTGGTCCATTCGTTGGCGTTCTGAACGGCAGCCGCGACCCTGGGGGCGTGAAGCACAACCACCCACAGGAAGAACATTGTGCCCAGCAAAGTTGCCGCCAATGGCGCGACGATGCCGCTCGCGATCGCGAGCGCAGACGCAATAAAAGCCACGCCAACGAAATACGCCCAGAACAGGTGGCCGGGGATCCACGGCGTGATGAGCGTGGCGATGAAGGTGGCGTACAAGAAGTGCTGTATGCCGAAAACGATCAGTGAAATGGCGAACAGAAACCGTCCCGCCTGGAAC
>Ga0075521_10000198_pt1 | contig 15430 bp, 18 predicted proteins | sample NGEPerD_FD_74785 | JGI IMG/M metagenome (GOLD analysis project Ga0075521, IMG submission 74785) | Arctic peat soil microbial communities from the Barrow Environmental Observatory site, Barrow, Alaska, USA - NGEE PermafrostAB12-D | ecosystem: Environmental > Terrestrial > Soil > Wetlands > Peat ...
ACCATCGAGCGATGTGGCAGCGCGGCGTGGTGCATTCGCGGCAGATGCACCCGCCCGGTGTATCGCCGGCCGACCGAAGGTGCGGCTCCGCCCGGCGCGCCGCCATGACGGCGAGTCATCGGCGGTGTCGACCGCCGAGTGTCCTGCTCGGGTCAATGCGCCGCCGACATGGACAGCATCTGTGCCCGCTCGCTCTCCGAAAGGCCGCCCCAGATGCCGTAGGGCTCGTGCACCTGCAACGCGTGCGCTCGGCAGGAGGTCATGGCCGGACATTCGAAGCACACGGCTTTGGCCTGCGCCTCGCGGCGGGCTCTCGCCGGCCCGCGTTCGCCCTCCGGATGGAAGAAGAACGAACTCGCCATTCCCCGGCAGGCCGCGTGCAGCTGCCAATCCCAGAGATCAGCATTCGGGCCGGGAAGGCGCCTGGTGTCCGCCACGTCGATCCCCATTTCGATCGTCCGATTGTGAGGTGCGACACCACCGGAGATCTGGGCGCGGTCGGCCGCGCGGAAACTGGACCGAGGGGCTCATTCGTGACTGCCACGGAGGAAAACTGCCCCGTCGGTCTACCGCGTCCGGGCCGGATCCGCGCTGATCTCGGCGATGTTGATCTCCAGACACTAGATCGCTTCAGCGCGCTCGACAAGACCTTGATCACCATCTTTTTTGATCTTGACCTGGCCGCCGCGCGACCCGGTCCGCCGGCCTTGTCGAACGGGCGGCGTAGCCTACAGCGTCTCATTCACGAAACGCCCGATCACGGGTTGATCACCGGAGAGTGGCGGCGGGCGTCGGTTCGGCTACTGTCCGCAGTGAACACCAGAAGTATTGAGGGGTGATTGTCCGGTGTGTCCACTTTGGGGATCGCAGGTTTGTGGTGGCCTGCGCCGGGCGGAATGTGGGATGTGCGAGTTTTGTGACGACACAGGTGCCAAACTGTGCACAGGGGGTATTAGGTGACAAGCGTGTTGATCTGTGACGAACGTCGGAGTGCCCGCGACGGGCTGACCAGGGTCATGGGGGCGGTGCCGTCCGTCGACGGGATCGACTGCGTGGCCAGTGGCGACGAGTTGCTCTCCCGGTATGGCCGGCAGCCGGCAGACGTGGTGCTGATCGGTACCCAACGTGCGTTGACCAGCGGGATCGAGGCAACGCGGCGGCTGCTGGCCATTCATCCGTCGGCCGTGGTCATCGTGTTCGGGTCCCCTGACGACACCGCATCCATCGCCGCGGCGATCGCCTGCGGCGCCCGCGGGTTCCTCCGCTGGGACGCCACCCAGCCGGAGATCGTCGCCGCCCTGGCGGACACCCTGACGACGCCCCGGGTGCCGGCGATCCGGGAATCGATGGACGGCGAGGCTCCGCTGACCGAACGAGAAATGCAGGTACTGCGCGGAATGAGCCAGGGTCAGTCCAACGGTGAGATCGGCCGCGAGCTGTTCCTGTCCGAGGACACCGTCAAGACGCACGCCCGTCGACTGTTCCGCAAGCTCGGGGCGCGCGATCGTGCGCAGGCCGTTGCCTTGGGTTTCCGCCGAGGATTCGTGGCCTGATCGCCCGGCCCGGGCATCTCCGGCCAACCGCGGATCGCCGCGCATCTCGCCGGTGAACCCGGTCGGGTGACGGGTGATCCGATCACCGGACAGTTTGTTGACGGGATGCATTCATTGCGCCCGGAGCCGTTAGGCTATCCCTTCGAGTGCGGGTCGCCCCACGCCAGGGGACACAGCAGGCCGAGGTATTTCGTAACCGGGTGTAACAGGGGGTCGGCCAGAGGCGATGAAACAGACACAGGAAGCGACCAGTCCGGAGGAGCTGGATGCCCTTGTCGATCGCGCGGTCGCCGGGGACGCCAGGGCGCTCGAGCGCCTGCTCGGTCGCATCCACCCGATCGTTGTCCGTTACTGCCGTTCGCGAATGTCACCGGGTCATCGCTCGCTGGCCTCCGCGGACGACGTCGCCCAGGAGGTGTGCATGGCCGTTCTCACGGCGCTGCCTGCCTTTCGGCACGAAGGTCGGCCGTTCCTGGCTTTCGTCTACGGGATCTGTGCCCACAAGGTGGCTGACGCGCATCGCGCCGCCGCCCGGTCGAAGTCACTGCCCGTGGCCCAGGTCCCGGACGCCCCGAGCTCGGATCGCGGGCCCGAACAGGCAGTCGTGGCCGACTCCGTGACCCACCTGATGAACGGTCTGCTGGATAACCTGCCCGATGCCCAGCAGGAGATCCTGCGGCTCCGCGTCGGTGTCGGCCTCAGCGCCGACGAGACCGCCGAGGCGCTCGGCATGACCGCGGGTGCGGTGCGCGTCGCCCAGCATCGGGCCCTGGCCAAACTCCGCGTCCTGTTGGCTGCCGACACAGGCCTGTCCGAGCAGTTGATCTGATGTCGGGCCGGCACCAACGACGGCGCGGCGACCCGGGTTCGCCGGTGGTCGACCTCGCGGACGTCTTCGCCGACGACGATCTGATCGAGGCGCTGCTCGGTGGACGCCCGGTTGCGGCGGGGTCTGCTGCTCCGGCCCCGTGGACCGGCCGGGCCGGGGGCGCCGACGTCCGGGGGTCCGACCCGCTGATCGATCTGTTCGAGGTCTGGCGCGACGAACTCGTGGCGGCGCCCCTTCCCGCGAAGCCTGCCGTTTCCCGGGCCGCCGACGCGGTGGCGGATGGACACGTCCAGCGAAGCCGGTCCGTGCGCCCTGCGCTGTTCATCGTGGCCGCCATCGTCGCCCTGTTGATCGGTTCGGCCGCGGTCGGGTCGCGGACCGCCAGGCCCGGCGACACCCTCTGGGGGCTGGCCAGCGTGCTGTGGTCGGACCGGACCGAGTCGGTGAACTCGGTCAAGCAGGTGAACCTCGCCATGGACCGGGCCCGCAGATTGCTGGCCGACGGGAGGCCGGCCGACGCGCGTACGGCGCTGATCCAGGCGACCGTCGAGCTCGGTCAGATCGACGCACTCGACATGCCGGAGTCCATGCGCGCCGACGTGCAGACGATGTGGGGGCAGCTGGTGCCGGCCACCACCCCATCGGTCGGCGGGGAACAGCTGTGGCAGGAGGCGGTGAGCCCACCGGCAACGATGTCATCCGACCGGCCGGCGCCGGCGTCGTCGATCCCGAGAGCCCCGGCCACGCACAGTGGCCGGGTAAAGACGCGGCCCGCCGACGCGACATCGGCCGTGGTTCCACCTTTGCTACAGGCCGGCGGCCCGGTGAACCGCGGCCCGGTGAACTCCGGCCCCGCGACGCCCAGCCCGCTGGCGGCGGCCGGGATCGCGACGCCGCCCACCGCGTCGGTGGGCAACACCGCGCCGACGCCGGCCGCCGATCCGAGCACCCCCAGCCTGCCCGCGGCGACGTCCGAGCCGCAGGTACCGGCCGTTCCCGCACCACCGATCGAATCGGCACCGGTGCCCATGACCGACCTGAGCGTCACCGAGCAGTCACCGCCCACCCCGTCGCCGACCACTTCGGAGCCGACCACCCCCTCGCCGACGACGCCGGAGTCGACGCCGTCGGATCCGAGGACGTCAGAGCCGTCGACAACAACGACGACGTTGGGCACGGACTCGCGGACTCGCAGACTCCCGGACTCGCACGGTTGACGGTCACCGCAGACAACGCCAACAGGGTCAACGCCGCGGGCGGGTCGTCCTGACCCCTCCGGCCGGGTGCCGCGCGACGGTGACGCTCACCGCGTGGGTCGCCTCCGCACGCATCGCCGGGTCGGCGCGGGTTCTCGCCTACCATGGCGGTATGTGCCCCGGGGGAGTGGCCACCCGATTCGGCACCGCGAACGCGTATGTGGAAGGGCGACATGTCCCCGGCTTCTGAGTTCTCCCGCGCCGACTCGGAATTTCAGGGTTTCGACGAGAAGTTCGCCACCGTCGGGCTCACCTACGATGACGTACTGCTGCTCCCGGACGCCTCCGACCTGGTGCCCAGCGAGGCCGATACCAGCACCTGGCTGTCCCGCAACGTGCGTTTGCGGGTGCCGCTCGTCTCCAGTGCGATGGACACCGTGACCGAATCGCGCATGGCGATCTCCATGGCCCGCGAAGGTGGCCTCGGCGTGCTGCACCGGAACCTGTCCATCGAGGATCAGGCCGCACAGGTCGAGATCGTCAAGCGGTCCGAGGCGGGCATGGTCACCGATCCCGTCACCTGCCGTCCCGACGCCACGCTGCGCGAGGCGGACGACCTCTGCGCCAAGTTCCGGATCTCCGGTGTGCCGGTCACCGATGGCGACGGCCGGCTCCTCGGGATCATCACCAACCGCGACATGCGGTTCGAGGTGGACCTCTCGCGGCCCGTGCGAGAGGTCATGACGCCGATGCCGCTGGTGACCGCCCGGGTCGGGGTGAGCGCCGAGGCCGCGCTGGGTCTGCTGCGCAAGCACAAGATCGAAAAGCTGCCGCTGGTCGACGCGGATGGCAAGCTCCGCGGCCTGATCACCGTGAAGGATTTCGTCAAGACCGAGCAGTACCCGCAGGCGACCAAGGATGCAGACGGACGGCTGCTGTGCGGCGCTGCTGTCGGGGTCGGTGAGGAGTCTTACAAGCGGGCGATGACGCTGGTGGATGCCGGCATCGACGTGATCATGGTGGACACCGCGCACGGGCACTCTTTGCGCGTGGTGGAGATGGTCGCCCGGCTGCAGAAGGACATCGGCGGGCGGGTGGACATCGTCGGCGGCAATGTCGCCACCCGGGCCGGCGCCCAGGCGTTGGTCGACGCCGGCGCGGACGCGGTCAAGGTCGGGGTGGGTCCTGGGTCGATCTGCACGACCCGCGTCGTCACCGGCATCGGGGTCCCGCAGGTCACCGCGATCCACCAGGCGGCCAAAGCCTGCCGGCCGGCGGGGGTGCCGGTGATCGGCGACGGCGGGCTGCAGTTCTCCGGTGACATCGCCAAGGCGATCGCCGTCGGCGCCGACACCGTGATGCTGGGCTCGCTGCTGGCCGGGGTCGCCGAGTCGCCGGGCGAGCTGATCTTCGTCGCCGGGAAGCAGTACAAGACGTACCGGGGGATGGGCTCGCTCGGCGCGATGCAGTCCCGCGGCCAGGCGCGCTCCTATTCCAAGGATCGGTATTCCCAGGACGACGTGCTCTCCGACGACAAGCTGGTTCCCGAGGGCATCGAGGGGCGGGTGCCGTTCCGGGGACGGCTCCAGGACGTCGCGCACCAGTTGGTCGGCGGGCTGCGCGCCGCAATGGGCTACACCGGCGCCGCGACCATCGAGGCGCTCAAGGAGGCCAAGCTCGTCCGGGTCACCGCGGCAGGGCTCAAGGAGTCGCACCCGCACGACATCACCATCACCTCCGAGGCGCCCAACTACATCGACCGCTGAGCTGCTCGACGCCCTGACGCTCGGGTCGCGCGACGCGCTGTGTTCGCGCTCCGTGCGGGTCGGGTCGGCGACGTCCGGCCAGCCGGCTTCGGTGATCAATTCCACTCGCACGGTCCAGTCAGTGCATCGGCGGGAGTGGGTTCGCCGATGCACTCTCCGATCGCGCGGAGTTCGGGTGCTGCGATCGCGACTGCGCAGAAACCCTCGTGAAGTGTGGAAATGCGCTCTCGTCGCCTACCCTTCGACCGGGCCCGCTCCCGCCGGGACGGAGCCCGCGCCGGCGCGCAGGAAAATCAACCAGGAGGCACGGTGGCCGACACGGTCGAGATCGGCATGGGTCGCAGCGCCCGGCGGGCCTATGAGCTGGACGACGTGACGATCGTCCCGTCGCGGCGCACCCGGTCGTCGGCGGACATCTCCACCGTTTGGCAGATCGACGCGTACCGCTTCGATATCCCGATGCTGACCCACCCGAGCGACGCGATCGTCTCACCGGCCGTGGCGTCGGAGGTCTCCCGCCTCGGTGGCCTCGGCGTGCTCGACGGCGAGGGGCTGTGGGCCAGGTATCCCGACCCGCAGCGGGTGATCCAGGAGTTGCTCGCGCAGGGCGCCGCGGCCGACGACCCGGACGAGATGATCGCCGCCCTGCAGCGCGCCTACGCGATGCCGGTGTCCCGGGATCTGCTCGCCGACGCCATCGGCACGCTCAGGTCGGGAGGTGGCACCGTCGCGGTGCGGGTGTCCCCGCAGAACGCCAAGGTGCTGGCCGGTCCGGCGATCGCGGCCGGGGTCGAGCTGCTGATCATCCAGGGCACCATCGTGTCCGCCGAGCATGTCCAGGCCAACGGCGAGGCGCTGAACCTCAAGTCGTTCATCGCCGACCTGGACGCTCCGGTGATCGTGGGCGGGTGCACCAACTATCAGACCGCGACCCACCTGATGCGGACCGGGGCGGCCGGCGTCATCGTCGGCACCGGTGACGGCGCCACCTCGACCACCGACCACGTGCTGGGCATCGCGGTCCCGATGGCCACGGCGATCGTCGACGCGGCCGCGGCGCGCCGGGCCTATCTCGACGAGACCGGCGGGCGGTACGTACATGTGATCGCTGCCGGCGGGATCCACTCCAGCGCCGACATCGCCAAGGCCATCGCGTGCGGGGCCGACGCCGTCATGCTGGGTGAACCGCTGACCTGGGCCCAGCAGGCTCCGGCCGACGGTTGGTACTGGCCGAACACTGCAGCACATCCGGTGGTGCCGCGGGGTTTCGCCGCCCCGTGCGGGCCCGCCGACGTCTCGCTGCGCCAGCTGCTGGTGGGTCCCGCGCTCGGGGCCGACGGGCGGACGAACCTGTTCGGGGCGCTGCGCCGGGCGATGGCCAAGGCGGGCTACTCCGACCTGAAGGAATTCCAGAAGGTCGGCCTGAGCGTGCGGTCGTAACCCCGGCGAGCCCCTGGACACCGCCCGGGACGGTCTGCTCGCCGGCCACTCGCCGGCCTGGGCGCACGCCGTTGGCTACGGTGAGCCCATGGAGTTTCGCTACCTGGGCCGCTCCGGCCTGAAGATCTCGGAGATCACCTACGGCAACTGGCTGACGCACGGGTCGCAGGTCGAGAACGACGTCGCGACGCGATGTGTCCGCGCCGCGCTGGACGTGGGGATCACCACCTTCGACACGGCCGACGTCTACGCGGACGGCAAGGCCGAGCAGGTGCTCGGCGACGCACTCGGGGGCGAGCGTCGCGAATCGCTGGAGATCTTCACCAAGGTCTATTGGCCGACCGGGCAGCGGGGGCACAACGACGTCGGGCTCTCCCGCAAGCACATCTTCGAGTCTGGTCACCGATGGCGCAGGGGGTGCTGAGCGGCAAGTACCTTCCCGGACAGCCGGCGCCGGCAGGCTCGCGGGCGACCGACGAGAAGGGTGGCGCGAACATGATCAAGCGTTTGCTGCGCGACGACGTGCTCTCCGGCGTGCGGAAGCTGGGGCCCATCGCCGACGAGCTGAACCTCACCCAGGCACAACTGGCCATCGCCTGGGTGCTGCAGAACGACAACGTGGCGGCCGCGCTGGTCGGTGCCTCTCGCCCCGAACAGGTGACGGCCAACGTCAAGGCCGTCGGCGTCCGGATCCCGCCAGATGCGTTGCGGCGTATCGACGAGGCGTTGGCCGGCGTGATCGAGGCCGACCCCGGTCAGACCCGGTCGAACGCGCCGGCCACCCGTCCCGCGTGAGGCCACCGGCCGGAGGCCACCGGCCGGAGGCCACCGGCGTGAGGCCACCGGCGTGAGGCCAGCGGCGTGCGGCCGCCGGCCGGAGGCCAGCGCCGCCTACAGCCAGTCGCTGCGCCGGAACAACACGTACAGGGTCACCACCGCCGAGATCATCACCACGAATGCCACCGCAAAACCCGGCCCCTGGCCGAAGCCCGGGTAAGGCACGTTCATCCCCATGAAGCCGGTGACCAGGGTTGGCACCGCGATGATCGCCGCCCACGCCGAGAGCTTCTTCATGATCATGTTCAGGTGCACGTCAGCCAGCGCGAGGTTGGTCTCGAACGCCGACGCCAGCACGTCCCGCAGCCCGTTCGTGCCCTCCGCGGTGTGCCGGGCATGGTCGGCGACGTCGGCGAACCGCCGCGCGGTACCCGTCGCCAGCAGCGCGTCGACCGGATCTGAGCTCGGTTCGTCGGCCGGCCGCAACGCCGCCCTGGCCAGCTCCCCCGTCACCTCCTGCATCGGGGTACACACCTTGCGCAGGTGCACCAGGGCCTGGCGCAGCCGGAAGGCACGCAACTGATCGGCGCGCGCCAACGGCCGGTCCGCGAACAGCGAGGCGGTGAGGTTCTCGGTGGCCTCCTCCATCGCTTCCAGCGCCTCGGTGTAGCCGTCGACCAGGGCGTCGATGAGGGCATGGATGCCACCGGCGATGCCCTCGGTCATCAGGCGCGGAGCGCACTGCTGCAGGACCGGCACCAACTCCGAGAGCGGCCCCTCGTCCGCGACGAGCACCAGCACCTGCCGGGTCGCCAGGATCGACACACCCTCGATGTGCAGTGCCGCCGCCGCATCGTCGAACGAAGCGGCCGCGCCGACGATCAGCACGGTTTCGCCGATCGTGTCCACCTTCGGGTATTCCCGGGGACCGATGATGTCCTCGACGGCGAGGGCGTCGAGTTCCAGGAACTCCGCGGTGGCCCGCAGGGTGGCGCCGGCTTCCCTCGGCACGCACCACCAGGCGTGGGTCTCCCGTCCGGCCGACAAGGCGGCGGTCAGTTCGGGGGCGGCGACATCGGTGCCGAGCACCTGCCCACCTCGCCAGACCAGCGACCTGGCGGCCCAGGACGGCGGACCCGTTCGGGCGGTCGACGGTTCCCTGTGCTCGACGCTCATCTTTTCATCATGGTCCGAGCCTGACCAGTGCGGAGAGCGACACCCAACGCACGTGCTCGGCCACGGTTCGGCATGCCTGGCCGCGCCGATCGCCGCCGCGCTCCGCAGCCGCCCCGTTGGAGGGCAGGCGCAGTTGGCACCATGGCCCGCGCCGATATGCCCCCGGCGTTCGACGAACGCACGACGCTGATGACGATGCTCGACTACGTCCGCAAGACGGCGGTGCTCAACGGCGCCGGACTGGACGATGTGGGAGATGGCCGACGGCCGCGTCGGCGCCTGAGCGGACGTCACGTTCCGGACCGAGCCGTCGACGGTGCCGTCAGCGCAGCGGCTGGGACGGGGCCTGCCGCCGATCGCGTCGGGGCTGCCGCAACCCGGCCGCGCCCAACCGACGCAACAGCTCCCGAGAGTCGACCGGGAGCGCGCCGGCGTCCACCAGCGCCTGGTACCGCTCGCCCGGGACGTCATAGTGGTCGTGATCGAACCCTCGCGCCGGAATCTGCTGGGCGGTGGCAAAGGCGTGCAGCTCGTCGTAGGACTCGTCGCTGACCAGGTGCGACCACACCCGGCCGTGCGCCGGCCAGCGTGGCGGGTCGATCAGGACGCTCACGCTGCCACCGCCCAACCGGTCAGCATTTCCCCAGCGTAAGGGCGGCACGGTCGGGGGTGGCTCCCGGCCGGGAGCCGGTCGATAGACTGCGCTGATTCGAGGGGCGCCGCTCTGCTGGGCCGTCACGACCCGCCGCGCGCCCGGAGGGCGTGAGCGTCGCACCCGGTGCAGCAAGAAAGGCGGCCCGCGTGCCCGCACAGCCCCCCGGACATTCGCCCGCTCGGACTGTCGCCGACCTCGAAGGCCACCCGGTGCTCGTCGTCGACTTCGGCGCCCAGTACGCTCAGCTGATCGCCCGGCGGGTCCGCGAGGCGCACGTGTATTCCGAGATCGTGCCGTCGACGATCACCGCCGCGGAGATCGTCGCCCGCCGCCCCGCCGCCGTCATCCTCTCCGGCGGCCCGTCCAGCGTGTACGCGAAGGACGCACCGCGGGTGGACCCGGCACTCTTCGACACCCAGATTCCGGTCTTCGGGATCTGCTACGGCTTTCAGGCGATGGCCACCGCGTTGGGCGGGCGGGTGGACCGGACCGGTCGGCGGGAGTACGGCGCGACCGAACTGCGCGTCACCGACCCGAACGGCACGCTGCTGCGCGACCTGCCCGCGACGCTCGGGGTGTGGATGAGCCATGGTGACTCGGTCTCCCAGGCCCCGCCCGGATTCGCCGTCACCGCGACCACAACCGACACCCCCATCGCGGCGTTCGAGAACCTCGGCAGGCGGCTGGCCGGCGTGCAGTACCACCCCGAGGTGGCCCATTCCCAGTTCGGCCAGGAGGTGCTGCGCCGGTTCCTGCACGAGATCGCCGGGATCAGCCCCGACTGGACTCCGGCCGGGATCCTGCAGGAGCAGGTGGAGGCGATCCGGTCCAGGATCGGCGACGCGAAGGTGATCTGCGGGTTGTCCGGCGGGGTCGACTCGGCCGTCGCGGCGGCCCTGGTGCACCGCGCCGTCGGGGATCAGCTGACCTGCGTGTTCGTCGATCACGGACTGCTGCGGGCGGGGGAGCGGGAGCAGGTCGAGCGCGACTACGTCGCGGCCACCGGCATCACCCTGGTCACCGTCGATGCGGCCGAGAGATTCCTGACGGCGTTGGCCGGCGTCACCGACCCGGAGACCAAACGCAAGATCATCGGCCGGGAGTTCATCCGGGTCTTCGAGGGCGCGGCCGCCACCGTCAGCGCCGAGGCGGGCGGCGTGCGGTTCCTGGTGCAGGGCACCCTGTACCCCGACGTGGTCGAGTCCGGCGGGGGCACCGGCACGGCGACGATCAAGTCGCACCACAACGTCGGTGGCCTGCCCGATGACCTGACCTTCGAGCTGGTCGAGCCGCTGCGCACGCTGTTCAAGGACGAGGTGCGGCTGCTCGGCGCGGAGCTCGGACTGCCCAAGGCGATCGTGCAGCGTCACCCGTTCCCCGGGCCGGGGCTGGGCATCCGGATCATCGGCGCCATCGACGCGCCCCGCCTCGCGGTGTTGCGCGCGGCCGACGCGATCGTCCGCGAGGAGATGACGGCGGCCGGGGTCGATGCACAGATCTGGCAGTGCCCGGTGGTGCTGCTGGCCGACGTCCGCTCGGTCGGTGTGCAGGGCGACGGCCGGACGTACGGGCACCCGATCGTGCTGCGCCCGGTGTCCAGCGAGGACGCGATGACCGCCGACTGGTCACGGTTGGACTATGAGTTACTGGCCCGAATGTCCAACCGGATCACCGGCGAGGTGCCGGAGGTCAATCGGGTGGTCCTGGATGTGACGAGCAAGCCGCCGGGCACGATCGAGTGGGAGTGAAGCGGGCCGGTGCCGGCGGCGAGCGGGCCGGCACGGCGCCGGCGGCACCCGGCGCTCAACCGGGTGGGGTCTGGCTGGTGGTCGCGCTCGGCGCGTTGTCGGGTTTCGGGCCGCTCTGCCTTGACATGTACCTGCCCGCCTTGCCGCAGCTACCGGCCGACCTGTCCTCCACCGCGGCGGCGGCCCAGCTGACCCTGTCGGCCTGCATCGTCGGCCTGGGGGTGGGTCAACTGGTCGGCGGTCCGCTGTCCGACCGGCTCGGGCGGCGCGGTCCGCTGCTCCTCGGGGTGGCGGTCTTCGTCGCGACCTCGGTGATCTGCGCGGTGACCACGTCGATGACGGTGCTCATCACGGTCCGGCTGCTGCAGGGCGCGGCCGGCGCCGCCGGCATCGTCATCGGCCGGGCGATCGTGGCCGACCTGTTCACCGGAAAGGCTGCCGCGGCGTACTTCTCCACCATCGCCGCGATCAACGGCCTCGCTCCGATCCTGGCCCCGGTGATCGGCGGGCAGGTCCTGCGGGTCGGCACCTGGCGCACCGTGTTCTGGGTGCTCGCCGGCATCGGGGTGGCGCTGCTGGTGCTGGCGTTCCTGGTGATCCGGGAGACCCTGCCACCGCAGCGGCGGTCGTCCGGCGGCATGGGCGGGACGCTGCGCGCGTTCGGCACGTTGGTCCGCGACCGCGGGTACACCGGCACCGTGCTGGCCGGCACGATGGTCTCCGCTGCCATGTTCGGCTACATCTCGGCCGCACCGTTCCTGCTGCAGGACGGGTTCGGGCTGTCCGCGCAATGGTTCAGCGCCTGCTTCGCGCTCAACGCCGTCGGCATCATCATCGCGACCCAGGTGGGCCGGATGCTGCTGAGCCGCACCACATCGTTCGCCCTGCTCACCTGGGGGGTGGGCCAGTGCCTGGTCGGAGCGGTGCTGCTGTCCGTGACGGTGCTGGCCGGGTGGCCGCTGCCGATGGTGCTGATCTCGCTGTTCGTCATGGTGTCCTCGGTCGGCCTTGCCCTGCCACACTCCTCGGCGATCGTGATGGATCGTCATCGCCGGATCGCCGGATCGGCCTCCGGCCTGTTCGGGCTCGCGATGTTCGCGTTCGGCGCGGTCACCGCGCCACTGGCGGGTCTGGGCGACCCGCTGGCGGGCACGGCGTTGGCGGTGACGGCTGTGGTGGCCGCGCTCATCGGGGTGCTCGCGCTGGCGATCGCCCGGCCGGTGGTCGCCGGCGCCCGCCGCCCGGAGCCCGAGCGCCTGGCACCGTCATGACGGACGCTCGGGTCAGCTCGTCATCGCCACGCCGAAGTCGTCGATCTCCCTTTGCAGCGCCTCGGGGTCGGCCTGCAGATCCTTCTTCACCGTCTTCCTGGCCCGGCGGACGGCGCGGTCGAGATGGGCCTGCACGTCGGTGGCGGCGACCAGGACGAGTCCGCTGTCACCTTCGTCGAGCAGTTCGCCGAGCTCCTTCAGGTCCCCGCGGCTCAGTCCGGCCGCCGCGTGCCCGGCCAGCGCGCCGACCCCGGCGCCCGCGGCGCCGCCCCACAGCAGTCCGGCGCCGATGCCGACGGCCGGGAACAGTGCGACCAGGGCGCCCACCGCCAGGCCGAGCCCGAGGCCGCCCTTCGCGGCGTCCCTGGTGGGCTGCTCGTGCCGCCTGACGATCTTGACCTTGCCGTTGGCGTCCTTGCTGACCACCGCGGCGTCGTAGGTGTCGATGATGTCGAGCTCCCGGTAGACCTCCTTGACCGCGTCGTAGTCGGCGAGCGCGTCCTGCTGGTTGTCGTACTGGGCGGCGACGAGCACGAAGGTGTCCAGTGCCATGGGAATTCCCTCCTGTTGAATGCCTGCGTTCATCCTCGTCGATCGCCCCGTCGTCCGGGCGGCAACCGGTCCGTGGCGGGCCACCGGCGGTAAGCAGTCATCCTCACGTCACCGACCGTTCACCGGGCGTGGTTTAGCGTTTCGGCGGGCGCCGCGGCCACGGGTCGCCGCGGGCACCGCAAGATGCGTTCGAGACGCGACAAACCCTGTCCGCCAAGGGAAGAGAGCCGCTTCATGACGACCACCCTGCTCCTGGTCTCGTTGACGATCCTGACCGCCCTCATCTTCGACTTCACCGATGGCTTTCACGACAGCGCCAATGCGATGGCCACCTCGGTGGCGACCGGTGCACTGCGGCCGCGGACGGCGGTGATCATCGCGGCCATCCTGAGCGTCGTCGCGCTCTCCTGTCGACGGAGGTGGCCAAGACGATCTCCGGTGGCATCGTCAACGCCGGGGTGGCCACCTACCTGATCTACCGGTTCCTGCGGGGCGCGGAGACCGAACCCGTGTCCGGGTGGTCCGGCATACGCAGTCGCTGTCGGCGTCGATGGTCGCGCTGGCCCACGGCACCTCGGATGGGCAGAAGACCATGGGCGTCATCACCCTGGTATTGATCACCGGCGGCTACCAGCAGGCGGGGACCGGTCCCCAGGTGTGGGTCATCGCCGCCGCCGGGCTGGCCATCGGCCTCGGCACCTACTCCGGCGGCTGGCGCATCATGCGGACGATGGGCAAGGGCATCATCGACATCCAGTTCCCGCAGGGCTTCGCCGCCGAGACGACCTCGGCCGCGGCCATCCTGGCCTCCTCGCACATGGGCTTCGGGTTGTCCACCACCCAAGTCTGCTCGGGATCTATCGTCGGGTCGGGGATCGGGAAGAGACTGGCCGACGTCCGGTGCGGCCCGCAAGATGGTCTACGCCTGGCTGTTGACGCTGCCGGCCGCGGCCGTGGTCGGCGCGATCGCCGCCGCCATCGCGTTGACCGGCACCCTTGGCCTGATCCTGGTGTTCGTCGCGCTGCTGGCCGGTGGCGGTGCGATCTGGGCGATCTCCCGGCGGGGCCCGGTCTCCGCGGACAACGTCAACGACTCTCCGGATGTCGTCATCACCCGCGAAAAGGCGTCGGTCCCGGCGTGACGCAACTGCCTCCGGATGCCGTCAACTCAACCAGTCAAGGACGTGATCGGTGATGACGATCGAGTGGGCCTAGCTCGGGCTCGTCGCCGTGACGACGATCGTCGCCGCGGTTTCCATCGTCGGGATCTTCACCCTCGGCGTCGCCGCGCTGACCACCGCCGGGGCCAGGGCGGATTCCGGCCGGGGCGCCGGGCCGGCCAGACTGGCCGGATACGCCTGCGTCGGGGTCGCGGCCCTCATCGCCCGCTACGGGCTCTACCTGATCATCCCCCAGTTCCATTCCTGAACCCATTTCCCCGCCGCCGGGAGTTCGATCAGCCGACCGTCTTGCGGCTCCGGCCGGGGAGTGCGGTGGCCAGCAGGCCGATCCCGACCAGCGCCACGGCGCCCGCCACGATCCATTTCGTGGCCGAACTCAGCAGCCACCACGGATCGCCGGTGAAACCGACCGAGGCGACCGAGAGGAAGATCAGCGAGAACAACAGTCCGATCAGGTTCACCCGGCGCCGCCCGGGACCGGTGGTATCAGGCATGACGCACCTCCGCTTGCCCGGCACCCACGTGCACGTTCAGGTTGATCGTTCCGTCGTCGGACGACCCGGTCTGGGTCGCGGTGATCTCCTGGTGCAGGCCGCTTTCCGTATGGCCGAGGCAGTCGACCTCACCGGCGTTGGTGCTGCAGGTGACGTTGACATTGGCGTCCGCCGGCACGATCACCGACGCCTGGCCGGCTCGCACCTCCAGGTCGACGGCCACCGGCGTCCCGGCCGGCACCGTCAGGTGGGTCAGGTCGAGCCGCCCCTGACCGCCGTTGAGGACGTACTGCGACTGCACCGCGGCCGGGGTGGTCGGCGCCCAGGTCTGCTGGCCGTAGCCGGAGGTCCCGTCGATGCCCGTCACGGTCAACGCCAAGGTCACCAGCGAGAGGAAGATGCCGGGACCGATCAGGGCGTGTCCGCGGCCCCGCAGGGAGCCGATGAGCAGGCCGACGGCGACCACCGCAAGCGCCGAGGCGGAGACCGCGGCCCAGCTCAGACCCCACCATCCGGCGAACACCCCGGCGGCGGCGAGGCCACCGACGACGAGCGCGAGACCCATCGTCACCCGGCCGATCACGGAACTGGCCCGGTGCGCCGGCGGGACGGGGGGAACGGGCGTGGGCTCGGGAAGATCCCAGGCGAACGGCGCGACACCGAGTGGATCCCAGGCGGGGGGCTTGCGCGGGGTGAGGCCGTCGTCCGCAGCGGGGGGTTCGCCGGATGCGGCGCCGGCCGGGCCCGCGGTGCTGCCGGTGGTGGTGCGGCCGATGCCGTCCTGCTCCCAGA
>Ga0075521_10000199_pt1 | contig 15411 bp, 13 predicted proteins | sample NGEPerD_FD_74785 | JGI IMG/M metagenome (GOLD analysis project Ga0075521, IMG submission 74785) | Arctic peat soil microbial communities from the Barrow Environmental Observatory site, Barrow, Alaska, USA - NGEE PermafrostAB12-D | ecosystem: Environmental > Terrestrial > Soil > Wetlands > Peat ...
GTCGTCACCGTCGGCCGTCGGCCTCGGCCTGCCGAGCCTGCCGGCCGACCGGGTGGTGCCCGTGCTGGCGGCGCGCCGTCCGACCCGGCAGCTCAATGTCGGCGGCGTCGGGGTGGGCAGCGAGCACCCGGTGTCGGTGCAGTCGATGACCACCACGGTCACCGCGGACATCGATGCGACGCTGCAGCAGATCGCCGAGCTCACCGCGTCCGGGTGCCAGATCGTCCGGGTCGCGGTCCCCACCAACGACGACGCCGACGCCCTGGCGGTGATCGCCCGCAAGTCGCAGCTGCCGGTGATCGCGGACATCCATTTCCAGCCCAAGTACGTCTTCGCCGCGATCGATGCGGGGTGCGCGGCGGTCCGGGTCAATCCCGGCAACATCCGGGCGTTTGACGACAAGGTCGGCGAGATCGCCCGCGCCGCAGCCGATGCCGGCACGCCGATCCGGATCGGGGTGAACGCCGGCTCGCTGGACAAGCGACTGCTGGCCAAGTACGGCAAGGCCACCCCGGAAGCCCTCGTCGAGTCGGCCCTGTGGGAGTGCTCGCTGTTCGAGGAGCATGACTTCCGGGACATCAAGATCTCGGTCAAGCACAACGACCCGGTGATCATGGTGCGGGCGTACGAGTTGCTCGCCGAGCGGTGCGACTACCCCCTGCACCTGGGCGTGACGGAGGCCGGGCCGGCGTTCCAGGGCACCATCAAGTCGGCCGTCGCCTTCGGCGCGCTACTGTCCCGGGGCATCGGCGACACGATCCGGGTCTCGCTGTCCGCGCCGCCGGTCGAGGAGGTCAAGGTGGGCCTGCAGATCCTGGAGTCGCTGAACCTGCGCGAACGCGGCCTGGAGATCGTCTCCTGCCCCTCCTGCGGGCGCGCGCAGGTCGACGTCTACACGCTCGCCGAGCAGGTGACGGCCGGGCTGGAAGGCTTGGACGTGCCGTTGCGGGTCGCGGTGATGGGCTGCGTCGTCAACGGGCCGGGGGAGGCCCGGGAGGCCGATCTGGGTGTCGCGTCCGGCAACGGCAAGGGGCAGATCTTCGTCAAGGGCGAAGTGATCAAGACCGTCCCGGAGTCGCAGATCGTCGAGACACTGATCGACGAGGCGATGCGGCTGGCCGATGCGATGCGTGACGCCGGCGTGGTCAGCGGCGAACCGTCGGTCACCCTGGCCTGACGGGGCGCTGGCGAACGGTGGATCGGGTGGTCGTGAGGCGGAGCGGGTCGCGGGCGGTCGTGCCGTGTTGACCACCAGCTTCGCCCGGGTCCTGGGGCCCTCGCACATCGCAACGGTCTCCAGGGTGCTCGCCGTCGACCCGATCGCTTCCTGCATGGTGGCCGCCCGGTTCGAGCAGGTGGGGATGAACGACGCGGCGATGGGCGGCCAGTTCTGGGGCGTCGGGGGCGGCCGCGACGGGCTGATCTTCGCGGGCGCGTCGATGGTGCCGCTGGCCGGGGATGCCACCGCCATGCGGTCGTTCGCGCACGTGGCCGCCCGCCGCGGACGGCAGTGCGCGACGATTCTCGGACCCTCCGACCTGGTCCTGCCGTTGTGGGACCGGCTCGAGCCGAGGTGGGGACCGGCCCGGGAGGTGCGGGCCGATCAGCCATTGATGGCCTGCCCCGGCGATCCGCAGGGCCCCGTCGACGAGGACGTCCACCTGGTGCGCCCGGACCGGCTCGAGGCGTATTTCCCGGCCGCGGTGGCGATGTTCAGCGAAGAGGTCGGCGTCGACCCTCGCACCGGCGACAACGGCCGCGGCTACCGCACGCGGATCTCCGAGCTGATCGACGCCGGCCGGGCGTTTGCCCGCTTCGATGGCGATCAGGTCATGTTCAAGGCCGAGATCGGCTCGCTGTCCAGTCGGGTCGCGCTGATCCAGGGCGTGTGGGTGCATCCCGAGCTGCGCGGGCGTGGAATGGCCGGCCCGGGCATGGCTGCGGTGGTGTCGGCGATCAAGCGGAACCTGGGTCGGATGCCGAGCCTGTACGTCAACCAGTACAACCACCCCGCCCGGCGGACCTACGACCGCATCGGTTTTCAGCAGGTCGGGCGTTTCGCGTCGGTGTTGTTCTGATCTGGGCCTGCCCCGTTCTTGTGCTGTGCTTGTGCTGTGCTTGTTCCGACCTTTCGGCGCCGAGCCACGCCCGCGCCGGCGGTGCGCGACATGGCCAGAAGCGCCGTGAACCGTCTCCGGGCGGGCCCCGTACTCCTGGGTGCCGGGCGAACGGAGGTGACCATGACGCCCGCGTACCAAGCCGCCATGGGTCCTCCCGAAAGGGCAACCCACAAGCTGCCGCACCCCGGCGACGTCTCGCCGGAGAATATCGACCTCGCCCTGGCGGCGGCGTGCCGTCAGTGCGTCGAGGTGACGATGGCCGCCCCGCAACGGGGGCATTGCGCAGGAGGCCGCCGGCCGACGAAACGACCGCATTCCGGGCAGACATCGGCCAGCCAGCAGACCGGATCGCCGCCCAGGTCCTCTTCATCCGGACCGGGAGCCAGGGCCGGCTCGTCGGGCGTCAGCACGACCCGGCTCCGATCGGTGAACGAGAGGTCCGCTGCGCGCCGGGCGGCCGGTCGGCCGTCCTGAACTGCGTCATCCCGGTGTTCGGCATGACGCCAGTATCCGCGGGGCGGGCCGTCGGTGCACCACCTCGGCTGACTGCCTGGCGAACCTGTGGACGACGCGCTCGGTCCGGTCCGGTCCGCTCCGGTCCAGCCGGCGGACCCGACCTCAGCCGCGGGCCATCTCGTCGACACACACCGTGATGGACAGGATGAACGCCTGGTCTTCCCCGGCGCCGATTTCCACGCCGTAGGTGTCGCGCACCCGGAACCACTTCTTCGAGATGGTGGCGATGGTGTCGCCGTCACGTTCGATCTCGCACTCGTGGTCCACAAAGTTCCCGTGGGCGTGCATGTCCGGCCCGTCGTCGGGATCGATCGTGTATCGGTCGCGGATACCCAGCATGGCCTTGTGCACGGTCGCGCTCGTGCCGCCGCAATCGATGTGCATCTTGTCGCGCACGCTGAGCTTGCGTTCCTGGATCTTCGCCAGTTCGTCACCGTCGGGGTTTTCCAGGATGAACGTCTGCCGGAACCGGACCGCCTTGCCATTGACCTTGTAGACCTTGTCGCCGGATTCGTTCTCGATCCAGAAGTCGTCACCGATGAACAGCAGCTTCTCGCGCATCTGATACCGCTCGGGAGCGGGCTCGTCGTGGTGGTGCCGGAAAAGTCCCATGGTGTTCACCCTTCTCTGATCGCGGGTCAGCCGGGCCTCGACACGTCGGCCGGCAACCGCCCCGGTCACTGACCCGTCGCCCCTTCCTCGGAGAAGGGACGATTCCAGCGCCGGGTTCAACGCGACCAGCAGTCATCCGGCACCGGCCCAGCCTGCCACGATCGAGGAAACCGGACATCAAACGGGTCAGCAAGACTACCCGCAGTGGCTAGCATGGTCTGGTGCGCCCGCCCGTATCACCCCGGCCGGTCGCGGTCGCCTGCGCCGAGCGCGGTGGACATCGCCCGGCCCGCGTCCCCGTGGAGCCGGTTTGACGGCCACCATCACCGCCTCCGGCAAGGCGCACACCGGCTACCGGCACGAGGCGCTGTTGTACGCCGGGCGGAAGGGCTTCCTGGATGCGGTCGTGCCCTTCATCCGGGACGGAATCGCGCGCCGGCAGCCGGTGATGGTCGCGGTGATACCCGAGCGGATCGCGACCTCACCGCGGCTCTGGGCGCGCAAGCCAAGGATGCCTCGTTCGTCGACATGGCCGCACTGGGGGCGAACCCGGCCCGCATCATCCCCGCGTGGCGCGCGTTCGTCGAGACCAGCTGCGGTCCGGACGTTCCGGTGCGGGGCGTCGGGGAACCCATCTGGGTCGGGCGGGGCGCCACCGAGATCGTCGAATGTCAGCTGCACGAGTCGCTGCTGAACATGGCCGTTGGTCCCGATGTCCCGCTGTGGTTGCTGTGCCCCTACGACGTGGACGCCCTGGATCCTGCGGTGATCGAGGAGGCGCATCGCAGCCATCCGGCGGTGATCCAGGACGAGAACTATCGGGGAAGCGTCACCTACGGGGGTGCCTACCACGCCGGGTCGATGTTCGGCCGGCCCTTCGCCGAACCACCCGGGCACGTCGATCGGCTTCCGGTCGGCACCCCGAACGCCCAGGTGCACGCTTGGGTGCGCTCCATGGCGGCCTCGGCCGGACTGACGCCCCTTCGGTGCGAACAACTGGCCGGTGCCACGCAGAATGTCGTGACGGCCGCCGCCCGTGAGGCCGGCGAGGTGCAGGTGCGTTGGTGGCAGGACGAGTCGTGGGTGGTGGCCGAGATCCGTGACCAGGGGACGATCGGCGATCCGATGGTGGGCCGTCCGCCGGGAGCGGCCGAGACGGCCAGGGGGCGGGCGATCCGGCTGGCCAACGCCCTCTGCGATCTGGTCCAGGTCCGCTCGGCAAGCGGTGGCACCGCGGTCCGCGTTCGCTGCTGGCGGTGACCGGGACCGGCCGCCGCCCGCCGTCGCCGATCGGCTCCGTCCGGTCGGTGACGGTCGGTGACGGGCCGCGACGCGCACCTGGTTGCGGTGGACCGGGGACCGCCGTGGCCCGCCGTGAACCGGTCGGCGTGGGCCGGCTCGATGTGTCGGGGTGCGTCGGGATACTGGATGGCATGCTTCGCCGCCGCGCCCGCCGTCGCCCCAGCGGCATCTTCATTGTGGTGTTGCTGATGGCCTTGGTTATGGCCGGATGCACCGGCACACCGGCTCCCGACGCCACGACCGGTCCGGATCAGCAACTGGCCGCGTTCGTCGCTGCCTGGGAGCAGGGCAACACGGACAAGGCAGCCGATCTGACCGACGACAGCGCCGCGGCCGCGCTCCTTCTCGACGACGTCACCCGCAACCTGCAGCCAACGGCACTGAGGATCACCCCGGGTCCGATCACCCGAACCGGAGATCAGGCGAGCGCCACCGTGACGGTTGCCTGGGAACTGCCCGACGCGGGTACCTGGACCTATCCGGCGAACTGGACGTGGCGCCGCAGCGCGGGAGGCAGCGGCGACTGGCTGCTCGACTGGTCGCCGACGGTGGTGCATCCCAAGCTCGGCGAACGGCAGACCATGGCCATCCGGACCTCGGCGGGCACGCCGGGCGCGTTGGTCGACCGGAACAATGTGCAGATCGTCTCTCCGGTCCGGGTCTACTCGGTGGTGCTGCGACCGGATGGGGTGCCGGACCTCACCGCCACCGCGCAGAGTCTCGCGACGATCCTGGCACCGTTCGACGCCGGCATCACCGCGAAGAGCATCGTCGACGGCGCAGCCCGGCCGGTTGCCAAGGCCGCCGGACCGTCCGCCGGTGCGTCCGGCCGTCCGGCGCCCGGCGCTTCGGCGGCGACGCCATCCGTCACGGAGTCGCCGACCGCCGCGGGCGATCCCGCGGCACCCGTCGGCTACACCGTCATCAACCTACGGGAGGGCGACTTCCAGAAGGTGAAGGCGAGGCTGGCTGCGATCGACGGGCTCAGCTTCCCGTCGGAGGAGCGCGATCTCCCACCGACGCGCGACTTCGCCCGGGCACTGCTCGGCGAGGTCACCCCGGTCGCCAGCAAACTGACGCAGGGTACCGGCGGATGGAAGATCATCACCGTCGACTCGACCGGTGGTGCGCTGGAAACCCTGATGGATGTTCCGGCGGTGGCCGGCAAGCGGGTGACCCTCACGCTGGACAGCGGTATCCAGCAGGCCGCCGAGTCCGCCCTGACCGGTATCGGCGAGCCCGCCGTGCTGCTGGCGATGCAGCCGTCGAGCGGTGAGATCCTGGCCGTCGCGCAGAACGCCGCCGCGAATGCTCAGGGCGCACCGGCCCTGACCGGCCGATACCCGCCCGGTTCGACGTTCAAGGTGGTCACCGCGACCGCGGCGCTCGATCGCGGCCTGATAGCACCGGGTAGGCCCGTGCAGTGCCCGGGCACGACGAGGATCGACGGCCGACTGGTCCGTAACTTCGACGACTTCGACCTCGGCACCGTGGATTCCAGCCTGGCCTTCGCGAAATCCTGCAACACCACGTTCGCCACCGTCGCCTCGAAGATGCCCGACCAGGCGCTCACCGCTGCCGCGAAGGACTACGGCATCGGGCTCGACTTCGTGGTCGACGGCATCACCACCCTGACCGGCGCCGTGCCGCCGGCCGCCACCACCGTGCAGCGCGCGGAGAACGGGTTCGGGCAGGGACAGGTGCTTGTCACTCCGTTCTCGTCGCTGCTGATGGCCGCGACGGCGGCCAACGGGACGATGCCGATGCCGGTGCTGATCCGCGGCACCAGGACCACCGTCGACGCGCCAGCCCCGGAGCGGTCGGCCACGGTCGTCACCGACATCCAGGGGTACATGCGGGCCGTGGTGCAGGAGGGCACCGGGGTGGTGCTCCAACCCTTCGGAGACGTCCACGCCAAGACCGGGACCGCCGAGTTCACCGCCGCCGACGGGACCGTTCACGCGCATGCCTGGACCGTCGGCTACCGGGGTGATCTGGCCTTCGCCGCGCTCATCGTCGGTGGCGAGGAGTCGTCCAGGACCAACAAGGTCCTCGCGTCGTTCCTGGGGGCGGTTCCCGGAGGCTGAGCCGACTGCGGCGCGGCCGGCCGATGGGGCCGGCCGCGCCGCAGTCGGCGTGCGGTGCCGTGCGCTGCGTGAACTACTCCGGTCGCTCGTCCGACCCCGCGGTCAGGGCCGGGAAATTCGGCACATCGAGGGATCGAGCCCCCGCTGGTGCGCCTGGCGCCAGCAGTCGAACAGCTCGTGCCGCTGGGTTCGTTCGGCCCGCAAGGTGGCCCTTTCGGCCTTCGCGGCTGCCGCATCCGATGCTTGGGCCGCCTTGTGCAGGACGACCGCGGCGACGCCGATGTTCGCGGCCGACCGGCCAGGCACCGCGACCGGGTGATTGTTGGCGACCAGGAGAGTGATCACGACCAACAGGATCCCGGCGATCATGCTCAGGGGTGTCGGGTCGACGCGATGACGTTGGACGGCCGACCGCTGTGCGCGCGGCGCGAAGGTGCCGGTGATGGTCGTCATGATCGGATCCTTTGGAACGGAGTTCGCGGTACGTGCGTCACGTGCGTTTGCTGCCGTGATGCGAACGGGGCTGTCTGCCTCGTCACTGACGGTAGGAATCGGCGCGCCCGGCAAGAAGGAGTCTGGCCGCCCGGTTCAGGTGTGCGGAGCGCATTTTCGGGGGGTTGATACCCCACGGCTTTGGGTGCTGGCACCACGCCGCCGCGATGAGTGGTGCCACCCCGGCCCGATCACCGATCGCGTTTCGGCCCTCGCGGGCGGACGGCGGGCTCGTCGTGACGCGGCCGTACGCTCGTTGGCATGCTGCGCACCACGCTCAAGCCCGGCCGACCGACCCCCATCCGGTCCGTGCCCGCGTCGATCCCGCGACCGGAATACGTCGGCCGCGACCGGCCGGCGCCCGGCACCGACCCATGGGTGCAGACCGACGAGATCATCGAGAAGATGCGAGTGGCGAGCCGGATCGCGGCTCGGGCGATGTCCGCCGGTGGCGCCGCGATCGCCCCCGGGGTCACCACCGACGAGGTCGACCGGATCGTTCACGAATACCTCTGCGATCACCGGGCCTACCCATCCACGCTGGGCTACAAGCACTTTCCGAAGTCGTGCTGCACGTCGTTGAACGAGGTGATCTGCCACGGGATCCCGGACAGCACCGTCATCCAGGACGGCGACATCGTGAACATCGACGTCACCGCGTTCATCGACGGGGTGCACGGCGACACCAACGCGACCTATCTCGCGGGCGACGTGTCGCAGGAGAACCGGCTGCTGGTTCAGCGCACCGAGGAGGCGCTGCGGCGCGCGATCAAGGCCGTCGCACCGGGACGGCGGCTCAATGTGATCGGGCGGGTCATCGAGTCCTACGCCAAGCGGTTCGGCTACGGGGTGGTGCGCGACTACACCGGGCACGGAATCGGCCGGACGTTCCATTCGGGCCTGGTGATCCTGCACTACGACGAGCCCAGCGTGTCGACCGTGATCGAGAAGGGGATGACCTTCACCATCGAACCGATGATCACCCTGGGTGGCATCGAGTGGGACATCTGGGACGACAACTGGACGGTGACCACCAGGGACAAATCCTGGACCGCTCAGTTCGAACACACCCTGCTGGTCACCGACGCCGGCGCCGAGGTGCTCACCCTGGCCTAGCGCCGGGCCGATCCGGCGGCAGGCCGGTGCCCGATCAGGGCCGGGCGGTCGGCTTGGGCAGCGCGAGCAGAGCGTTCTCGACCACCTCGGTCAGTGCCGGATGAATCCAGTACTGACCGCGCGCCACCTCATGGGCTGGCTGCCCGAAGGACATCGCCTGGATCAACGGCTGGATCACCGTGGCGGCCTCCGGACCGATGACGTGGGCGCCCAGCAGTTCCCCGGTGTCCGGATCGCCCAGCACCTTGACGAACCCGGTGGTGTCCTCCCTGGCCCAACCGGCGGCAATGCCGCTGTAGTCCCGGCGGCCCGTCGCGAACCTGATCCCGCGACGCCGGGCCTCCTGTTCGGTCAGCCCGACCGAGGCGATCTGCGGCTCGGTGAACACCGCGGCCGGCACATAGCGGTGATCGGCGGTGATCCGCTCGTCCGGGTGGGCCAGGTTGTGCCGCACCACCCGCGCCTCGTGGTTGGCCACGTGCTTGAGCGCGTACGCCGAGCTGATGTCGCCCAGCGCGTAGATGCCGGGCACGTCCGTCTGCTGGTAGTCGTCGACCACGACCAGACCGCGCGGGTCGACGGTCACGCCGGTGGCCCGCACGTTCAGCCGGTCCGAATTCGGCCGCCGGCCGGTGGCGATCAGCATCAGGTCCGCATCAACGGTGCAGTCGCCGTAGGGACTCTCGACGTGCACCGTGACCCCGCTCCCGCCGGAGCTCTCCGGCTTGATGCCGCAGACGTCGGTGTCCTGCCGCAGGTCGTAGCGCTGCCCGGCCACCGCCGCGAACGCGTCGGCGATGTCGGTGTCATGATGGCGCAGCAGTCGCGACCCGCGCACCAGCTGGGTGACCCGGGTGCCGAAGGAGGCGAAGATGTGCGCGAACTCGGCGGCGATGTACCCGCCGCCGAGCACCACCAACCGTTCGGGCAGCGCGTCGATCCGCATGATCGTGTCGGACGTGTGGACCGGACCCCGGCCCACGTCGTCCTCGTCGAGCCCCGGGATGTCGGGGATCACCGGCCGGCCGCCGGCCGCGATCACCCAGCGGTCCGCGGTGATCCGCTCGGATCCACCGGCGTTGAGCTGCACCGTCATCGACTTGCCGCCGGTGAATCGACCGGTGCCGGCGTACACGGTGATGTTCGGCCATTTCGGACCCTCGCGGTAGCTCCGGCCGCTCGACTCGATGGCCTCGACGCGAGCGAAGATGCGGTCCCGCATCGCGGGCCAGTCCACCTCGTCGACGTGCGCGCGCACCCCGAGCGCGCCGGCCCGCCTGGCTCCCTCGGCCAGGTCGGCCGGATGGACATACATCTTGGTCGGGATGCAGCCGACGTTCAGGCAGGTGCCGCCGAACGCCCCCGATTCGACGATCGCGATGCTCCAGTCGTCGAACTCCCGCCCGGGGATCGAGTTCCCCGAGCCGGTGCCGACGACCACCAGGTCGAAATGAGCCATGACGCCAGGCTAATCCGACCCCCCACCCAGCATGATCACCTCTGCCGCTTCGGCCGGTCGATCAGCCGGTCGATCAGTAGGAGAACACCGGCGTCAGGATCGCCCGAGCCAGGGTGTGGAACACCAGGTTGAACGCGACGGCGGTCGCGCCGGTGCTGGGGGTGACGCCCAGGGTGGGGACGTCAACGGCATGCACCACGAAGAAGTACCGGTGCAGCTGATCGCCCGGCGGCGGTGCCGCACCGTCGTAGCGGCTGTTCCCGAAATCGTTGGCGACGTGGAACGCCCCAGCCGGCAGGTCCTCACCCTCGCCGGATCCCGCGCCGCGGGCCAGCTCGGTGACGCTGACCGGGAGGTCGACGGCGCTCCAGTGCCAGAAGCCCGACGGCGTCGGGGCGTCCGGGTCGAAACAGCTGACTGCGAACGAACGGGTGCCGTCGGGGAATCCCGACCAGGCCAGCGCCGGCGACTGGTTGTCACCCCCCGGGTCCTCGGGCCCGTACACGAACCGGCGGTCCAGCTGCCGACCGTCGGTCATGTCTGCGCTGGTGACGGTGAAGGCCGCCACCGCGGGCAGCAACTGGTAGGGGTCGGGTGCAACGGGTCGATCCAGGCTCACGGGATGTCCCTCCGGTTGACGATGGTGAATCGACCGTACCGAGTGACGCTGCGCTGCGACGGGCGGGATCACGGCCGGGCCAGGTCGGCCAGCTGGACGGCCAGCAGCTCGTCGTCCGCCGCGAGCACCCCGCGGCGGGCGAAGAAGTCCGCGATCACCCGGCAGTCGCGGCGCAGGTAGGCCGCGCCTTGCGGATTGGCCACCAGGTCGACCACCTGCGGCAGGTCGATCAGCACACATCCCTGGTCGTCGACCAGCACGTTGTAGGGCGACAGATCGCCGTGGGTGTACCCGGCCTCGGCGAGCACCTCGAGGGTGGACACCAGGTCGTGCCACAGCTCGGTGAAATCCGACGTCGAGCCGTCCCATGCCGCGAGGCGTGGTGCCGCCTGCCCCTCCGGCGTCCCGATGAACTCCATCATCAGCTCGGGGCCGATGATCTGGACCGGATAGGGAACCCGGGCGCCCGCCGCCCACATCATGCCCATGGCCCGGAACTCTGCGGTCGCCCACTGCCCGGCCAGCAGCTCCCGGCCGAAACCGGTGCGGGTGGCCATCGCGCGGGTCTCCCGGGATCGCTTGACGCGCCGACCCTCGACGTACCCGGAGTCCCGATGGAACATCCGGTGGTCGGCGCCGCGGAACGTCTTGACCGCCAACAGGCAGCCGGGTCCGTCGGGCAGCCCGCGTTCCAACAGGCTGACGTCGGCCTCCTTTCCGGTCTTGATGACGCCGAGCCGGTGGTCGCGGGCGGACAGTTCGGTGACCAGCCAGTCGGGGACGGGGTCCGGTCCATGGCCGGCGAGGTCGTAGCTCGAATACGGCGCCGATGCTTCGGACTGGTCGAGGGCGCAGCCGGGCGAATCCGGTTCGATCGAGTCGAGTTCGACGACGGTACGACCCGACTTACCCTCGCTGACCAGTCGGGGGGCGGAGGGAGTTCGGTCGCGGCGGCGACGCGGCGGCGCCGCCGCGTCGAAGAGGTCGTGCAGGTCGTCATAGGCGCTGTCGGCACTCTCGGCACCATCGCCGCTGTCGGCACTGCCGGAATTGGGGTTGATGCGAAAGCGTGGCACTGGAGGATCTCCTGGTGAGGGTGCACCCGCAGCGCCCGGGCGCCCGCCAGGAGGGCGGCGTCCGTCAGCGCAGGGTGAGGTGCGGGGGGATGGAAGGCTGGCAAGCGCGCAACCCAAAGACCGCGGTCATCGTCATCCCCTCCCTGCGTGGCCGGATCGACCCGGCGGGCCGGATCCATTCCGGCGCCCGCACCAGAGTGGTCGTCCCGGCGTCGCTGAGCAACTGATTTTCGCCCCACCGGCCCGCATCGCGCCGCGGCGGGACATGACGGTCAGCCGAACGTCGCCGACGGCAGGCGTGCGCGGCGATCCCGAGCGTAGATGGCTGTCCCGAGCGCAAAAACAGTCGAGCGATCGCCGAGGGCGGGCTAGTTTGCGGTCATGGATCAGACCCTCGTCCAGCGCTCCCTGCGGGCCGACGACGCTCCCGCGGTCACCGAGATCCTCGCGGCCATGGAACGGGCCGAACCGGTCGACGAGGCGTACAGCGAACAGGACGTGGTCGAGGAGATGACCTCGCCCGGGGTCGATCTCGAGCGGGGCACGCTCGCCGTGCTGGACGGCGACCGGCTGGTGGCCTTCGGTGCGCTGCACGTCAGCCCGCCCGCTCCGGCCTGGAAGGCCTACCTGTGGGGTGGGGTGCTGCCCGAGTACACCCGTCGCGGCATCGGACGTCAGGTGGTGGACGGCCTGGTCGGCATGGCGACGGTGATGCGCGATGCGCAAGCACCTGGGTGGCCCGGGGAGCTGAAGATGTGGATCGAAAGCGGCCGCCCCGGTACCGCCGCGGTGGCCAAGGCGGCGGGTTTCGACACCTGGCGGTACTTCCTGCGGATGCGACGCGACCTGCGCGAACCCCTTTTCGAGTTGGCGACCCCGGCCGGGGTCTTCATCAGGCCATATCGCGACTCCGACGACGACGCGGTGCGCCTGGTGTCGAACGAGTCGTTCGCCGACCACTGGGGTTCCACCCCGCTGGATGCCGCGCGCTGGCGGGCGGAGTTCGCCGAGTCCTCTTCCTTCCGGCCGGCGTCCTCGTTCGTCGCGACGGTCGACGGGGTCCGCGACGCCCCCGTGGTCAGCTTCGTGCTGACGTCGGAGTTCGAGGCCGAAACCGCCCAGCGCGGCCACCGGACCGGGTACGTGGCCAGGGTCGGGACCAGCCGGGCCGCCCGCGGCCGCGGGGTCGCCGGCGCCCTGCTGGCCCACGCGCTGACCGCGCTGGCCGACGCCGGATACCGCCACGCCGAGCTGGGCGTCGATGCGGAATCCCCGACCGGCGCCGGCCGGTTGTACGAACGAGCCGGTTTCGTCACCATCACGACCAGCCGGGTGGTCGGTCGGCACATCTGATCGCCGGTCGGTGTGCGCCGAGCCTCCTCCTGGCTGGCTGGCTGGCTGGACGGCCCGCCCGACCGGGCGGCCACCCCGGCTAGGCTGACCGGCGCGCCGTTTCAGCCGAACGCGGTGTCCGATCGTCATGACGACCAGGAGTCCTGCGGTGATCACTCGCCTGTCCACGCTGTTCCTGCGCACCCTGCGCGAGGACCCGGCGGATGCGGAGGTGCCGAGCCATCGGCTGCTGCTCCGCGCCGGGTACATCCGCCGGGCCGCGCCGGGCATCTACAGCTGGCTGCCGTTGGGCTACCGGGTGCTGCGCAACATCGAGCGGATCGTCCGCGAGGAGATGGACGCAATCGGCGCGCAGGAGGTGCACTTCCCGGCGTTGCTGCCCCGCGAGCCTTACGAGGCGACCGGCCGGTGGACGGAGTACGGCGACAACCTGTTCCGCCTCAAGGACCGCAAACAGGCCGACTACCTGCTGGGGCCGACGCACGAGGAAATGTTCACCCTGCTGGTCAAGGACGTCGTCTCGTCCTACAAGAGCCTGCCGCTCTCGCTCTACCAGATCCAGACCAAGTACCGGGACGAGGCGCGGCCCCGGGCCGGGATCCTGCGCGGTCGCGAGTTCGTGATGAAGGACTCCTACTCCTTCGATGTTGACGACGCCGGTCTCCGGGCGGCCTACGTCCGGCACCGCGACGCCTACATCCGGATCTTCGATCGGCTGGGGCTGCGGTACGTGATCGTCTCGGCGATGAGCGGCGCCATGGGCGGTTCCGCGTCGGAGGAGTTCCTGGCCGACGCCGAGGTGGGGGAGGACACCTACGTCCGCTGCACTCATTGCGACTACGCGGCGAACGTGGAAGCCGTGGCGGTCCCGCTCGCGCCCGACGTCGACTCGCTGGCCGTGCCGCCGGCGCATGTCGAGGACACGCCCGGCACCCCGACCATCCAGACGCTCGTCGATGTGCTGAACGCGCGCTTCCCGCGGGCTGATCGGCCGTGGGTGCCCGGCGACACCCTCAAGAACGTGCTGGTGATGCTGCGCCACCCCGACGGCCATTCCGAACCGCTGGCCATCGGGGTACCCGGGGACCGCGAGGTCGATCCCAAGCGGCTCGAGGCGCAGGTGGCGCCGGCCGAGCTGGAGCCGTTCACGCAGGAGGATTTCGCCGCACATCCGGTGCTGGCCAAGGGGTACATCGGTCCCGGCGTGCTCGGCGGGCAGCGGGCCAGCGGCATCCGATATCTGCTCGACCCCAGGGTCGGTCCCGGGTCGGCGTGGGTGACCGGCGCGGACACACCGGGTCGGCACGTCATCGATCTGGTGGCGGGCCGTGACTTCACCGCAGACGGCACGATCCAGGCCGCCGAGGTGCTCGACGGCGATCCCTGCCCGGTCTGCGGGAACCCGTTGGTGACCGCCCGCGGCATCGAAATGGGACACATCTTCCAACTCGGGCGCAAGTATGCCGACGCGCTGGGCCTGCAGGTGCTCGACGAGAAGGGCAAGCTCGTCACGGTCACCATGGGTTCCTATGGCGTCGGGGTGTCAAGGGCGGTGGCCGCGGTGGCCGAGAACTCCCATGACGATTGCGGGTTGATCTGGCCGCGGGAGGTGGCGCCGGCGGATGTGCACGTGGTGATCGCCGGCAAGGGCGAGGAGATCGTCGAGGCGGCCGAGTTGATCAGCGCCGGCCTGGACGCTTCGGGCGTGCGGGTGATCCTGGACGACCGGAACGCCTCGGTCGGGGTGAAGTTCACCGACGCTGAGCTGCTCGGGGTGCCGACCATCTGCGTGGTGGGCCGCGGGGTCGCGACCGGGGTGGTCGAGGTGCGGGACCGGGCCACGGGCACCAGGCGGGAGTTCGCGCTGGCCGAGATCACCGAGCGGCTGCTGGAGATCGTCCGGGGCGGGTGACCCCGGCGGTCGCGAGGACGCCGGAACCAAGCGCCGGGTCGGACCGATTCGGGGTTGGACATCCGGGACGACACGCACGGGCATCCACCGGTTTCGTCTGGTTTCCCGTGATTTTGATCCGCGAAGCGGGCGGTGACGGCGGCCGACCGCTCTTCCGCGTGTTCCCGCGCGAACGTCAGTCCAGGCCGGGAAACGGGGTGGTGAAGGGCTTGACCCCGGCGACCTGCTTCCACATCGCCAGCCGGACCGCGGCGTCGGACAGGCCGGTGAGCGCGAAACCGCGTAGTTCCGCGTCGTCGGTGGACCCGATGACCGACCGCCAGGCCGACGCGGCATCAAACTCGATGTCCTGCGCGAGTTGACGTGCGGACCTGACGTCCTTGACGTTGACCGACACCTGATAAGCGGCCGCGGGCTGGGGGGCCTCGGCGCCGCCCTGAACCAACCGCGCCGCCGTCGCGTCTCGACGCAGCAGGTGTCCCGATCGCGCGTCGGCGATCATCGCGGCATCGTCCCGCGTATACGCGGCGACGAGTCCGTAGGCCCACACCGCGGCCTGCTCGGCGGCCAGCGCGGCCTGCAACGCAGACAGGGCGTCGGGTGAGAGCGGACCGGGGGCGGCGGCCGTCGTGGTCGGCGATGCGGCCGGCTGGGCCGACTCGCCGCCGGCCGACGGTTGCGCGTGGCCGGACTCCGCCGCGGTGGACTCCGGGGCCGTCATGCCAGCACCGCCCGGTGGCTGGCCAG
>Ga0075521_10000201_pt1 | contig 15407 bp, 13 predicted proteins | sample NGEPerD_FD_74785 | JGI IMG/M metagenome (GOLD analysis project Ga0075521, IMG submission 74785) | Arctic peat soil microbial communities from the Barrow Environmental Observatory site, Barrow, Alaska, USA - NGEE PermafrostAB12-D | ecosystem: Environmental > Terrestrial > Soil > Wetlands > Peat ...
CTGGTGGAGGACTACGAGGTCCAGCTGCTCGACGGCGGCGCTGACGCGAAGTGAAGTTCGGCGTACTTCAATTCCCGGGCTCGTGCGATGAGGTGGACGCGCTGGGAGCGGCGCGGCGGGTGGGCGACGCGGAGCTGATCTGGCACGCGGACCGGGACCTGAAGGGCGCGGACGCGATCGTGGTCCCCGGCGGCTTCTCCTACGGCGACTATCTGCGCGCGGGCGCCATCGCGCGCTTCTCCCCGGCGATGGAGTCGGTGATCTCCTTCGCGGGCGACGGCGGCCTGGTGCTGGGCATCTGCAACGGCTTTCAGGTGCTGTGCGAGGCACGCCTGCTGCCGGGAGCGCTGCTCCCCAACGCGAACCTGCGCTTCACCTTCCGCCAGGTGGAGGTGGAGGTGCTCAACAGCGACACCGCGTTCACCCGTGCGTGTGGATTGGATGCTCACCCCCCCCAACGGCTGAGCATCCCGGCCAAGCACGCGTGGGGGCGCTACTACGCGAACCCCGAGACGCTGGCGGCGATGGACAGGGCCGGCCAGCTGGTGCTGCGCTACGCGCGGGGTGAGAACTTCAACGGCTCCGTCCACGACATAGCGGGCGTGTGCAACGAGCGCGGCAACGTGTTCGGCCTGATGCCCCATCCGGAGCATGCGGTGGACGAGCTGACGGGCGGCTCGGCGGACGGCTTGAAGATCTTCCAATCCATGCGCCTGGCGCTGGAGGAGGCGCATGCCTGACACCTCGACGTTGCCCACCCTCCGGGACGCGCTGGCGCTGGGGCTGACGGCGGCGGAGTACGAGCTGGTTTGCGAGAAGCAGGACGGAGCGCCCAACCAGGTGGAGCTGGCGATGTACTCGCTGCTGTGGAGCGAGCACTGTGCGTACAAGCACTCCAAGAAGCTGCTGCGCACGCTGCCCACGGAGGGCGAGCACGTGGTCATGGGCCCCGGCGAGAACGCGGGCGCGGTGGACGTGGGCGGCGGCCTGGTGTGTGCGTTCAAGGTGGAGTCGCACAACCACCCGAGCGCGGTGGAGCCCTTCCAGGGCGCGGCCACGGGCGTGGGCGGCATCCTGCGCGACATCTTCGCCATCGGCGCGCGCCCGATCGCGGTGCTGGACTCGCTGCGCTTCGGCGAGCCCACGCCGGCGAGCGGCGGCGGCGGCGCGAGCGGCGAGCGCGTGCGCTATCTGCTCGACGGGGCGGTGTCGGGGATCGGGCACTACGGCAACTCGATCGGCGTGCCCACGGTCGGCGGAGAGGTCTACTTCGAGGCGCCCTACGAGCAGAACTGCCTCGTCAACGCGATGGCGCTGGGCCTGGCGCGGCGCGAGCGCCTGGTGCGCAGCGCGGCTGCGGGCCCGGGCAACGTCGTGGTCCTGTTCGGCGCCTCGACCGGCCGTGACGGGATCGGCGGCGCGTCGGTGCTGGCCTCGGCGGAGCTGTCGGGCGAGGGCGGCGACGACAAGCGCCCGACGGTCCAGGTGGGCGACCCGTTCGAGGAGAAGAAGCTGCTGGAGTGCTCGCTGGAGCTGCTGGAGCGCGGCCTGCTGGTCTCGCTGCAGGACCTGGGCGCGGCGGGGCTGACCTCATCGGCCTCGGAGATGGCCTCCAAGGGCGAGGTGGGGATCGACATCGACGTGGCCAGGGTGCCGCTGCGCGAGCCGGGCATGGAGCCGTTCGAGGTGATGGTCAGCGAGTCCCAGGAGCGGATGCTGTGCGTGGTGGAGCCGGCGAACGTCGATGCTGTGATGGAGCTGTGCGAGAAGTGGGAGGTGGGCGGCGCGGCGATCGGCGCGGTCACGGACACGGGCAGGATGCGGGTGCTGCGCGACGGCGAGCCGGTGGGGGACATGCCGGTGAGGGCGCTGGTGGACGATTGCCCGCTGTATGACCTGGACCCGCACAAGCCCAGCGAGCCGGTGTACCCGCCGCCGAAGCGGGTGCTCGCTGAGGTGGCGAGCCCGCGCGAGGCGCTGCTGGCGCTGCTGTCCTGCCCCAACATAGCCTCGCGCAGGCCCCTGTTCGAGCAGTACGACGCGATCGTGCAGTCGCGTACGGTGCGCCGCCCCGAGCAGGCGGACGCGGCGGTTCTGGCGCTGCCGAGCACGGGTTCGGCGGACGGTGTGCGCGGCGCGCTGGCGGTGAGCATCGACTGCAACGGCCGCCGCGTGGCGGCGGACCCCTATTGGGGCACGGTGGCGGCGGTGCTGGAGTGCGCGGCCAACCTGGCGTGCGTGGGCGCGGAGCCGCTGGGCACGACCAACAACCTCAACTTCGGCAACCCGGAGAAGGCGCACATCGCGTGGCAGCTGACGGAGGCGGTGCGCGGCCTGGGCGACGCGTGCAGGGCGCTGCAGGCGCCGATCGTGGGCGGCAACGTGTCCCTCTACAACGAGGGCGCCACCGGCCCGATCTACCCGACGCCGGTGATCGGCATGGTCGGCCGTCTCCCCGACGCGCGTCGCGCGGCGGGGCTGGGCTTCGCGCGCGCGGGCGATGGGATCGCACTCGTCGGGCCCTTCGCCCCCTCGCTGGCGGCGAGCGAGCTTGCGAAGCTGCATGGGGAGCCGCTCCCCGACGGGTTGGCCGCGTTCGACATCGCGGCCGTGCGCGATGCGCAGGGCGCCGTCCGCGAGGCCGTCCGCGTGGGCGCCCTCTCGAGCGCCCACGACATCGCCGAGGGCGGGCTGGCGATCGCCCTCGCCGAGTGCTGCCTGGCCGGGGATCTCGGCGCAGAGGTCGCGCTGGGCGAGGATTCCCCCGGGATGATCCCGCCCGTCGCCGTGGGTCAACGGCCGGCGTCGCCGGCCTCCTCGCCGATGAGCGCCCTCTTCGGCGAGGGCCCGGGGGGCTTCGTGGTGAGCGCTCCGCCCGAGGCCCTGCGCGCGCTGGGCGAGCGCGTGGCACTGCGGCGGATCGGCACTGCCGGTGGCCGGGCGTTGACGATCGAGACCGCAGGCGAGCCGGTGACGGTCACGCTCGCGGAGATGAGCGCGGCGAGCTCGGCGCTGGGCGAGCTGTTCCCGTAGGGAGGCTGCAATGACAGACGGCCGGGTCAAGACAGATGCTCATCGCGAGCGGGAAGGACTCGAAATGACCGTGCTAGCGTGTGGATGTAATGCGTGATGGACCGCGCGACGAGTGCGGAGTTTTCGGACTGTATGCGCCCGGTCACGAGGTGTCCCGTCTGTCGTACTTTGCCCTGTACGCGCTCCAGCACCGCGGGCAGGAGTCGGCGGGGATCGCAGCGGCGGACCGCGGCGGGCACATCATCACGCGCCGCGAGCTGGGGCTGGTCAGCCAGGTGTTCACGGAGAACGACCTGCGCACGCTGGCGGGCGAGCTGGCGATCGGCCACGTGCGCTACTCGACCACGGGCTCAAACGCCTGGGAGAACTCCCAGCCCGTGCAGCGCTCGCAGGGCACGAACGGCTCGCGCCGCGAGGTGGCGCTGGCGCACAACGGCAACCTGATCAACGCGCTGGAGCTGCACGAGGAGCTGCTGGAGCGGGGCGTGAGCTTCAGCTCGACGTCTGACTCGGAGATCATCGCGGCGCTGATCGCCACACACCCGGCGGAGCGCGTGGAGGACGCGATCGCGGACGTGCTGCCGCGCCTGCGCGGAGCGTTCTCGATCGTGGCGATGATGAAGGACCGCGTGGTGGCCTTCCGCGATCCGCACGGCCTGCGCCCGCTGGCGATCGGCGTGCTTGATTCCGACCCCGCCCACCCGCAGGATCCGGACAGCGAGCCGCGCTACGCCGTGGCCAGCGAGTCGTGCGCGTTTGACATCATCGGCGCGAAGTTCCTGCGCGAGGTGGAGCCGGGCGAGGTGGTCACGCTCGGCCCGCAGGGCCTGGAGAGCCGCATGGTGGCGGGCGGCGGCAGGCGCGCGTTCTGCCTGTTCGAGTACATCTACTTCGCCCGCCCGGACTCGCGCATGAACGACCAGGTGCTGCAGGTGGCGCGCGGGCGGATGGGCGAGATCCTGTGGCGCGAGGCGCCGGTGGAGGCGGACATGGTGATCGCGGTCCCCGACTCGGGCAACCCGGCCGCGCGGGGGCTCGCGCGCGCGGCGGGGCTCCCGCAGGACGACGGCTTTGTGAAGAACCGCTACGTGGCGCGCACGTTCATCCAGCCCGGCCAGGAGCTGCGCAAGCACGGCCTGCGCCTGAAGTTCAACCCGCTCCCGGAGGTGATCGCGGGCAAGCGCCTGGTGGTGGTGGACGACTCGATCGTGCGCGGCAACACCACCCGCCAGATCGTGCAGATGCTGCGCGACGCGGGCGCCAGGGAGATCCACATGCGCATCTCGGCACCGCCGATCAAGCACCCCTGCCACTACGGGATCGACATGTCCACGCGCGAGGAGATGATCGCCCACGGGCGCACCACCGAGGAGGTGGCGGCGGAGCTGGGCTGCGACTCGCTGCACTACCTATCGCTGGAGGGCGTCTACGAAGCGGTGCGGGGCGAGCGGGGAACCCACTGCGACGCGTGCTTCACGGGCCAGTACCCGCTCGCTGGCAGTGCCGGCGCGGCGGGCAAGTTCTCGCTGGAGGAGGGGCAGGCCGACCCCGATGCGCCGCCGTTGCCGCTCGTGCGCGCCTAGCCGAGGCGCGCCTAGCCGAGGTGATCGTCGCGCGCGCCCGCGGCGTCGTTGTAGCGGTTGTTGTAGCTGTGACGGGCGATCATGCCGCCCTTCTGCTCCGAGCGGATGGAGTAGCCCAGCGCGGAGATGATGATGAGGGGGATGAGGATTGCCAGAAGCATGGGCATCGTCCTGTTGGTCGTGATCGATAGATGCGTGTCGTTCCTATGGATCGACCTTGCGACTCTCCACCCTTGCCAGTAGTTAAGTGCAGAGCGTCGGCGGTCTCTGTGACGTTGCTCACAGCTATGGTGCGGCGCGCGTGTCCCGAGAGCTCCCAATCGCGGTGCTGGTCTCCGGCGCCGGCACCAACCTGCAGGCGCTGCTGGACACGGTGCACGGCCGCGAGGCGCGGGTGGTGGCGGTGGCTTCGAGCGTGGTTGGGGCGCCTGCGCTGGAGCGGGCGGCGGCGCTGGAGGTGCCCACTGAGGTCTTTCCGCGCGCCCGCTACGCGGACCGGGCGGCGCGCGACGAGGCGATGGCGGACTGGCTGGCGCGCCACGGCGCGCGGCTGGTGGTGCTGGCCGGCTACATGGAGCTGCTGGGAGAGCCGTTCCTGGCGCGCTTCCCCGCGGCGGTCATCAACGTGCACCCGTCGCTGCTGCCCGCGTTCCCCGGGCTGGCGGCGATCGAGCAGGCGCTGGCGTACGGCGTGAAGGTGTTCGGCGTGACGGTCCACTTCGTGGACGCGGGGGTGGACTCCGGCGCGGTGATCCTGCAGCGCGCGGTGGAGCTGCCGCAGGCGCGCGAGCCCCAGGAGGTGCTGGCGGCGCTGCGCCCGCTGGAGCACTCGCTGCTGCCGGAGGCGGTCCGCCTGCTGGCGCGCGGCGCGGTGCAGGTGGACCCTGAGAACCCGCGCCGCACGATCGTGGATCGTGCGGCGGTCCGGGCAGACGAGGGATAGGCTCTGAGCATGGCCTCCGAAGGCGAGCTGGCGAGGAATCAGCAGGCGGGGGTGGAGCGTGCGGCGCCGGGCGACGTGCGCGTGCGCAGGGCGCTGCTGTCGGTGTCGGACAAGGCGGGGATCGTGGACTTCGCGCGCGGGCTGCGGGAGCTGGGCGTGGAGCTCATCTCCACGGGCGGAACCTCGCGGGAGCTGGCTGGCGCGGGGATGGAGGTGCGCGCGATCGAGGACTTCACGGGCTTCCCGGAGATGATGGACGGGCGCGTCAAGACGCTGCACCCGCGCCTGTACGCGGGACTGCTGGCGCGGCGCGACGAGCAGGAGCACCTGCGGGCGGCGGCGGAGCAGGGGATCGAGCAGGTGGATCTGGTGTGCGTGAACCTGTACCCGTTCGAGCAGACTGTGGCGCGCACGGACGCAAGCGACGCTGAGGTGATTGAGAACATAGACATCGGCGGTCCGACGATGGTCAGGGCGGCGGCCAAGAACGGCGCGTTCGCGGCGGTGGTGGTGGATCCGGCGGACTACGAGCGCGTGCTGGAGGAGCTGCGCGAGTCCGATGGCAGGCTGTCGCTGCAGACGCGCAAAGCGTTGAGCGCGAAGGCGTTCGCGTGCACGGCTCGCTATGACGCGGCGATTGCCAGCTGGTTCGCGCGCCACACCTACGACGGCTTTCCACCCACGTGGAATGACGCCTACGAGAAGGTCAGCGATCTGCGCTACGGCGAGAACCCGCATCAGACAGCTGCCTTCTACGCGCGCGTGGGCGCCCCCACGCACCTGCTGGCGGGGGTCAGCCAGCTGCATGGCAAGGAGCTGTCGTTCAACAACCTGCTCGACCTCAGCGCGGCGCGCGAGCTGGTGGAGGACTTCGAGCGCCCGGCGTGCGCGATCGTCAAGCACAACAACCCCTGCGGCTGCGCTGTCGGTGAGCACGGCCGTGAGGCGTACGAACGCGCCTTCGCCTGCGACCCGCAGAGCGCCTACGGCGGCGTGATCGCGGTCAACCGCCCGATCGACGCGGCGTTCGCGCGGGAGCTGGCCAAGCAGTTCATAGAGGTGCTGCTGGCGCCCGGCTACGACGCGGACGCGCTGGAGGTGCTGCAGGTCAAGAAGAACGTGCGCCTGCTGGAGCTGGCGGACTGGCCGGCGCCGGCCCACGAGGTGGAAGGCAAGTCCGTGATCGGCGGCGAGCTGGTGCAGAGCCGCGACGTGGTCTCGGAGACGCGCGAGCAGATGCGGGTGATGAGCGCCAAGCAGCCGAGCGAGGCGGAGTGGCAGGACATGCTGTTCGCGTGGCGGGTCTGCAGGCACGTGCGCTCCAACGCGATCGTGATCGCGTCGCGCGGCGCGACGATTGGCATCGGCGCGGGACAGATGAGCAGGGTGGACGCGGTGCGGATCGCGATTGAGAAGGCGCGCGCGTTCCAGCAGGAGCTGCTCGCGGGGGCGGTCCTGGCCTCGGATGCGTACTTCCCGTTCGCGGACGGCCCGCAGCTGGCGATCGATGCGGGCGTCGCGGCGATCGTCCAGCCGGGCGGATCTGTGCGTGACGAGGAGGTGGTGGCGGCGGTGGACGGGGCTGGTGTGGCGATGGTGGCCACGGACCGCAGGCACTTCCGCCACTAGGTCCGCCCCGGCATTGAGCTCACCCTACCGTCCTGGGTGCACGAACAGGGGGGGGTTGAAGAAATGGAGATAACGATATATCGTGACGCTACTTAGATAGCTCACGATAGGAGTAGATATGTTTGGCAATGCGATTCATTCAACGGGCGTGAGGCCCGGTTGCAGGCCCTCCCACCACGGCCCGGACCGCGGGCGCAGCTTCGCCTACGGTCCGCGCGGCGAGCTCGCTGGTCCGTTCGGCGGCTTCCCGCACGGCGGCGGCCCCCGCGGGCGCGGACGCAAGGCGCGCCGCGGCGACATCCGCACGGCGGCGCTGCTGCTGCTCAGCGAGGAGCCGCGCAACGGCTACCAGATCATGCAGGAGGTGCAGGAGCGAAGCGGCGGCGTCTGGCGCCCCAGCCCCGGCTCGGTCTACCCCGCGCTGGCGCAGCTGGAGGACGAGGGCCTGATCCGCTCGGAGCAGGTGGACGGCCGCAAGCTGTTCGCGCTCACGGACGAGGGGCGTGCGCTGGTGGCCCGGCGCGACGCGGAGAAGCCCGCGCCGTGGGATCAGATGAGCGGCGACGTCAGCGACCGGGCGCACGAGCTGGGCAAGCTGATGCGCGAGGTGGGCTTCGCGTTCGTGCAGGTGATGCGCACGGGCAGCGACGGGCAGATGGCCAAGGCCCGCGAGGTCCTCGCGGCAACACGCCGCGACCTCTACCGGATACTGGCCGACGGCGAGGCCGATGCGGGCAGCGATGCCACTACGGTTGACGAGGACAGGTGAGCGAAGCAGACGCCCCGATAGTCAGCCCCGCAGCCGCCGTGTCGGTGAACGGCCTCGTCAAGCGCTATGACGAGATCGAGGCGGTGCGGGGCATCGACTTCGAGGTGGCGGGCGGCGAGATCTTCGGCTTCCTCGGCCCCAACGGGGCGGGCAAGTCAACCACGATCAACATGCTCTGCACGCTGGTGCGCCCCAGCTGCGGCTCGGCGCAGGTGGCGGGCCACGACGTGGTGCGCGAACGCGACGAGGTCAGGCGCAACATCGGCCTGGTCTTCCAGGACACGACGCTGGATGGCTATCTGAGCGCGGAGCAGAACCTGCGCCTGCACGCGGAGCTCTACGGCGTTCCGCGCGAGCTCGTGCGGGAGCGCATGCGTCAGGTGATGGAGATGGTCGAACTGTGGGAGCGGCGCGCCAGCCTGGTGAACACGTTCTCGGGCGGGATGAAGCGGCGCCTGGAGATCGCGCGCGGCCTGCTGCACTCGCCGCGGGTGCTGTTCCTGGATGAGCCCACGGTGGGGCTGGACCCGCAGACGCGCAGCTCGATCTGGAGCTACATCCGCGAGCTGAAGGAGCGCGAGGACATCACCATCTTCCTGACCACGCACTACATGGACGAGGCGGAGTACTGCGACCGCATCGCGATCATGGACCAGGGCCGCATCATCGTGCTGGACACCCCCGAGGCGCTGAAGGCGAAAGTGGGCAAGGATCGCGTGCGGATCGAGACGGACGACGATCAGGCAACGATCGCGGCCCTGCGCGAGCGCTTCAGCGTCGAGGCCACGCTGGCGGAGGGGGCGGTGACCTTTGGCGTGGCCGAAGGCGAGCACTTCGTGCCGCGCCTGTTCGCCGAGCTGGGCCTTCCGATTCGCGCGGTCAGCGTGGCGCGCCCGTCGCTGGACGACGTGTTCATGTCCCACACGGGCACCACCATCCGCGACGCGGAGTCCTCCCAGCTGGACACCAGGCGCAACTTCGCTCGCATGATGAGCCGCTGATGGCGAGCGAGACCACGGCGCAATCCACGGCCCCGGCGGCGCCGCAGCGTTCGGACGGCGGGCAGCGTTCGGACGGCGGGCACGAGATCGCACGCGTGCGCGTGCCCACGCGCAGCGCGGGCAGCGAGCTGCGCGCGATCAAGGTGGTGTGGAAGCGCGAGCTGATCCGCTTCAGCCGCGACCGCCTGCGGGTGGTCACCTCGCTGATGCAGCCGTTCCTGTTCCTGTTCGTGCTCGGCACGGGCCTCTCGCGGCTCGCCTCGGCGGGCACGCACGGGGTCAACCTGCGCACCTTCATCTACCCGGGCGTGCTGTGCATGGCGGTGATGTTCACGGCGATGTTCTCCGCTGCGTCGCTGGTGTGGGATCGCGAGTTCGGCTTCCTGCGCGAGATGATGGTGGCGCCGGTCAGACGCAGCTCGCTGGTGCTGGGCAAGTGCCTGGGCGGAGCGACCGTGGCGGGCTTCCAGGGCGTGATCGTGTTGTGCCTGGCGGGGCTGGTGGGCGTCCCCTACGTGGCGACGCTGATTGTGGAGGTGTTCGTGCTGCAGCTGCTGCTGGCCTTCGCCATCACCGCCTTCGGCGTGATGATCGCGGCGCGGACCTCGCAGATGCAGTCGTTCATGGCGATGATGCAGATGGCGATCATGCCGATGTACTTCCTCTCCGGCGCACTGTTTCCCGTGTCGGGCCTGCCCCAGTGGCTGGCCATCCTCAACCGCCTGGACCCGCTGACCTACGCGGTGGATCCGATGCGCAGGGCGGTGTTCGCGCACCTGCACATCAGCGCCGCGGCGCGCCGTGCGCTGGATCCGGGCGTGACCTGGTGGGGCTGGCACGTGCCGGGGCTGGTGGAGGCGGCGGTGGTGGTGCTGCTGGGCCTGGTGATGCTGACGATTGCGATCGTGGAGTTCAGCCGCGCGGAGTGAGCGCCGCTGTTGCGGCGGGAGGCTCGTGCAGCGCCTCGGCCGCCACCCCGAGGATGGGATCCTCATCGGCGTCGTTGCCGGTTGAGGGGTCAGCGAGGCGGATGGCCTCCGACAGTCGCGTCTGATCGCTCAGCGCACGCCGTTCGATCAATGGCTGCAGGATCCCGCGCGCCGCGATCGCGGGACCGACCCAACGCGGGTACCAGAGGCGTGCGGCCCGCCGCTCGATGCCCCGCTCGATCGCGTCGATCGCTTTCGGCAGCGGCGCGGGGTTGCGCAGGAACCCGGGCGTGTTGGCGTTCATCAGCTCCGCCGAGGGATGGGTGTAGCTGGCGCGGACGAGATCGGTGTCTATGAAGCCGAAGTAGGCGCACCCCACAGCCACCCCGGCCAGCGCGCTCTCCATCCGCAGCGCGTCCGTGAGCGCCTCAACCCCCGCCTTCGCGGCTGTGTAGGGCCCCATCAGCGGCGCGTGGGCGACGGCGGACAGGGAGGCGATGTTCAGCAGGTAGCCGCGCCGCTTGGTGATCTGCTCGATCACTGCGCGATCGGTCCGCCACACCCCGAGCAGGTTCACCGCGAGGGTGCGCTCTACGTGCTCCACCGGCTCGGTGGCGAGCGCGCCGGAGAACGCGATGCCGGCGTTGGCGATCGCGACGTCGATGCCGCCGAAGCGATCGACGGTCGCCTCGACGGCCCGCTGCAGGGCGGAGAGATCGGTCACGTCGGCCTCGAAGCAGGCGGCGCGGTCTCCCAGGCGCGCGGCGTTCTGCTCCATGCGCTCGGGCTCGAGTCCGACGAGCGCCACGTTGGCGCCTTTGGCGTGCAGGCGTTCGGCGGCGGCGGCTCCGATCCCGCGGGCTGCGCCGGTGATGAAGACGGTCCGTCCGTTGACGTCGAACGGGGCTTTCGAGGAGCGGCTCACGCGGATGACCTCCGGGTCGGGGATGGTGCGGACGAGACGCTGAGAGAGCCTACGGTGGTAGGGTCGCCCGATGGCTGCTCTCGGACCGTCCTCACCGGCACTGGAGCTCGCGGCGGCGCTGCGCGCCCGGGAGCTCTCTGCGGTGGAGCTGCTGGATGCATGTCTGGCTGCGGTGGACGAGCTGGGCCCCAAGATCAACGCGGTGATCTGGCGCAACGACGAGGACGCGCGCGCTGCCGCGGCGCAGGCGGACAGGCGCCTGGCGGCGGGTGAGCAGGCCCCGTTCCTGGGCGTGCCGATACCGATCAAGGACCTCACGCCCGTGGCTGGATGGCCGGTGAGCTACGGCTCCAACGGCGGCCCGCAGGGCCTCAGCGAGACGAGCGAGCTGGTGGTGGACGCGCTCGTGGAGGCCGGGTTCGTCCTCTGCGCGCGCACCAACACGCCCGAGTTCGGGGTGATAACGGTTGCGGAGAACAGCCGCTACGGGATCACGCGCAACCCGTGGGACACCGACCGCTCGCCTGGCGGCTCCAGCGGCGGTGCGGCTGCGGCGGTGGCGTCGGGGATGTTCCCGATAGCCCACGCGAACGACGGCGGCGGATCGATCCGCATCCCCGCGGCCTACTGCGGCCTGGTGGGCCTGAAGCCCAGCCGTGGGCGCGTGCCGCGCCTGGCGCAGAGCTGGCTGGGCGCGGTGGTGGAGGGCGTGGTCGCGCGCACGGTGGCGGACGCGGCGGTGGCGCTGGACGCGACCGCCGGCCCGGACCCGCTGGCCTGGTACAACGCGCCGGCTCCTGCGACTCCCTTCGCCGAGCAGACGGCCACGCCGCCGGGGACGCTCCGAATCGGGCTGATGGCGCAGGCCCCGCTGGGCATCCCCACCGATCCGGCCTGCGCAGCGGCGGCGCGCGCGGCGGCGGCGGCGCTGGAGGACCTGGGTCACGTGGTGGAGGAGGTCGAGGTGCCGACGATCTCCGAAGAGATGGTGCCGCCGTTCATCGTGCTGACGCAGGGCGGGCTGGCGGACTACGAGGGCGTGGACTGGACGAAGGTGGAGCCGCACATAGCCCACCAGCGCGCCCTCAGCAGCGAGACGGGCGCCTACGACTACGTGCTGGCGGCACGGACGCTCGAGCTGCTGAGCCGCCGCGAGGTGGCGCGCTGGGGGCGCGACTTCGACATCCTGGTGACGCCCACCTCGGCGATCCTGCCGCCGCAGGCGGGCGCGGTGCTCGCGGCCCAGCATGCGACACCGGAGGCGCCGGTGCTCGACGTAGTGGCCAGCGTGTCGTTCACTGCCTTCGGCAACGTCACCGGCCTGCCGGCGGCGAGCTTGCCGCTGCACTGGACCGACGAGGGCGTGCCGGTGGGAGTCCAGCTGGTGGCGGGACCGTGGCAGGAGGCCAGCCTGATCAGCCTGGCGGCCCAGCTGGAGCAGGCGCTGTCCTGGTCAGAGCGCCGCCCGCCGATACTGGCCGCGGCTTAGCGCCGGCACCGCAGCCGCAGGCTGCGTCCCACAATCTGCAGGCAGGAGGCACCGGCTCGATCCCGGTTGGCTCCACTGGAGGAAGTGCCTGCGATGGCGTCCGATCCTGAAAAGGAGGAGGCGAGTAGTCTCGCGAGCCCCAGCTGTGGGGTCGTAGTGCACTTCGATCGCTCATCGGCCAGTCAATCGCGGAAGGGCGCGCGCATGATGAGGCGGTTTCCTGCGAGATAGCGCGTGTAGAAGCTGACCCGTGATCCTGGCACGCCTTGCGCCTGCGCGCTCATCATCTCGCAGCAGGCGCCCTTCCAGCCTTCGCGCGGGTAGCGCGCGACCACGGCCTGCACATCCTCTGGGTGCAGGTCTCCGTAGCGAAATCCGCTTTGGTCAAGCCGGGCGCCTGCGTAGAGCAGATAAGCCTCGGGACCGTACCGGCGGCCGACGTACAGATTGGCGTGCAGAGCGATCGCCTCGGCAGCCGTCTCGCACCTGCGCTCGTCCCATCCCGCGGCCGAGCCAACTTCTGCGACGCGCCGCGCCGCGGTGGCGGTGAGACAGCAGGGTCGTCCGTCCGCGGTGCGCTGCGGCTCTGCGAAGCCGATGTCGTGTAGCAGCGACGCGACGTACAACGCCTCCGCGTCGTAGCTGAGCCCGTCGCGGAGGCCTAGGAGAGCAGCCCACAGGTAGGTGCGAAAAGAGTGGTTGACGACCGCCGGCACCGCGGCACAGAGTCGCTCAGCCTCACGGCTGGCGGGAGAGTCGGGCAGCCTGAGGCTCCCTGCATCAAGGCGCGCTCGCTTCGAGCTCAGGTCGAACGTCCCCCGCACCGACGCGGGCGCACCGTGCAGGAGAAACAGGACGCCCTGGCCAAGCAGGCGGACATGGTCGCGTGGCCTCAGGATCCCGTCCGTCTCATGCAGCCAAGGTAACGTGCCGACAGTGCTCCGCCCGCTGGTCACGAGGAGCCCGGCGCCGGGCAAGCCTCTTGTGCCGGTGACCCTCGAGTCGGAAGCGCTCATGTCATTTTCTCTGCCCGAAGCACATCAGAGCATCATGCCTGCCGCAGCGGGCATGGACATCGGTGAGATCCACGGATCGGCCTTCCCGAGCAACTGCGCAGCTCCCTAGGCTGGTGCTGTCCTGTCCGGACCTCAAGTGGACGTGCCGCCCAGTAGGTTGGCGCCCATCGGGCATCGGGCACAAACCCGTTCTTGTGCCCAACAGTGCCGATGTCAGCACAAGTCGGGCCCTACGCCGCCGCCACAGCTCCTGCGATCCGATGGAGAAATCCCTGCTCAAGCCCGGCAAATGAGGGCGGGCGCGAGTTCGGGCCGGCGAGTTCGAGTGGTCATCGCATGCGTCAGATATGCGTAGAAGCCCGACGGCGCAAACGCGCTGGTTCTGGTACACAGACGGCATCGAGCGACAAAGACCAAAGGGGGCAGACGTGCGCAACGTGAGCACCGGCACCACGCGATGGGATGGCCGCAGGTCAGGCAGTGCTTGCAGACGTGGCGGGGTGGCTGGAGCGGTGGCTGCCGTCGTGCTTGCACTCGCGTTCGCAGCGCCAGCGTGGGCTTCGCCTACAGCGACCGCCACGCTTGCTCCCATCGGCACCGGGTCCTACTTGCTGACCCTGACGAACGTCAGCTCTGGACCGATCACTGGCTTTGTCGTGCCTGCGGGTGCAGAAGCCACGGCCACCGTCGTTCCCACTCCGGCGTGCAAGGTCGGCACGAACACCGCCCCCGTCGTGATCGAAGGCGCGGTCATTTGCAACGTCACCGTAGCGCCGGGGACGTCGACCCAGGTGTGTTACACCGGCCACGCGCCGGGCACACTGATCCCCAACGGCGAATCAGAAATGCAGGTGCTTCTGGTTGGCGCCGGTGCCGGCGGCATTCAACAGCTCATCGCAAACGTCAGCCTCTCGCCAGCCGTCGCCTCGTGCCCGCTTCCAGGTTTCAACGGGGGGTCCGGCAGCACGGTCGGCGGCTCAAAGTGCGTCGTGCCGCGCCTCAAGGGCAAGAAGCTCGTGGCGGCCAAGAAAGCGATCACGCAGGCTCATTGCGCGGTTGGAAAGGTCAAGAAGGCCAGCTCCAAGCATGTCAAGAAGGGGAGCGTGATCTCCCAGAGCCCGGCGGCTGGCAAGTCGCTGCCCAACGGCTCGAAGGTGAGCGTCGTCCTCAGCAAGGGGTGACCACCCGTCCGTCTGCTGGGCCTCGTCCCGGCGGCGGATAACACTCGATAGCCAGCAGCCCAGCCCAGCCCAGCCCAGCCCCGCCCAAGCAGCTCCACCTTGATCTGCAGCCAGGTTCGCGCGACCTGCCCCAAAGCCGGCCGCGGTCTTGAGACAGCTTCTTAAGGATGTGCGAGGCGTTCGAGCAGGTCGACCGGGCTCGGGCGCAGCGCGCTGGCAGCGACGGGAGCGAGCTCGGTGGCGGTGATCGCGTCGGGTGCGAGGCGGGCCAGCAGGATCTGGATCGCCGTTGCGGACTGCTCGGTGGTCAGCCGCAGCCGCAAGTTGGCGGCGCGCAGGCGCGTGGCGATTCGCCGGCCGATCGTGGCCTGATCGTGAAGGGCCCGTCGGAACTGTGCGGACAGGCGCTTCGCCGTGGCGGCCTGGAGCGCCATCGCGGAGCGGTCGCCGGCGGCCTGGGCGCCAGTGGCACGGCCGACCGTCGTCTGGAGCGCCTTGGCGACTGCTGCCGTGTGGCGGGCCGCCAGCACGAGTAGCGCGTCGTCAGCGCGCAGGGCTCTGCAGAAGCGCAGCAGGCGTCCGTGGTAGTGCGTGCACGATGGCAGCTTCGCCGCGCGGGCGGCGGCGGGGCGTGCGGCGGTGAGCGTGCCCTGGGCCTTGAGCGTCCTGGTCGACGTCATCCTCCCGCTACTAGTCACTTCGGTGTAGACGCGCTCGGTCCACGTGAAGGTCTGGTTGAGCTTGCTGAAGTCCCCAAGGCCGTCGCTGCTTTCGGACTTCAGCGAGTAGCTCCCGCTGTGCTGGGCGGTGTAGGTGCGGGTGGTGGCGGTCGCCGAGGCGGCAAAGGCGAGGAGCACCGTTGCGGCCAGCACCGCGATTGTCCGCCAGGATGATAGTCCTGCCCAGATA
>Ga0075521_10000204_pt1 | contig 15340 bp, 12 predicted proteins | sample NGEPerD_FD_74785 | JGI IMG/M metagenome (GOLD analysis project Ga0075521, IMG submission 74785) | Arctic peat soil microbial communities from the Barrow Environmental Observatory site, Barrow, Alaska, USA - NGEE PermafrostAB12-D | ecosystem: Environmental > Terrestrial > Soil > Wetlands > Peat ...
TACTGGCGGAGCCTGGAAGAGCTGTCCCAGACCGAGGGATTCTTCGAGATGGTGCACCGCGAGTTTCCGCGGCAGGCGTCGGTGTGGCCGGAGGGAGCGTCGCGGCGCGACTTCATGAAGCTGATGACGGCTTCGATGGCGCTGGCCGGGCTGTCGGCGTGCGTGAAGCAGCCGCTGGAGCCCATCGTCCCTTACGTGCGGCAGCCGGAACCGATCACGCTGGGCCTACCGTTGTTTTTTGCCAGCGCGATGCCGTTCGCGGGATACGCGACGCCGGTGCTGGTGGAGAGCCACGAGGGACGTCCGACCAAGGTTGAGGGTAATCCGGATCATCCTGCGAGTTTGGGTGGAAGCGATGTTTTCGCGCAGGCGTCGATTCTCGACATGTACGATCCCGACCGCTCGCAGGTGATTACGTACACGGGTGACATCCGGGCCTGGAGCGACTACGCGAATGCGATCAAGGGGCCGCTGAATTCGCAGAAGGCAGTCAAGGGCGGGGGGATGCGCCTCCTGACGCGAACGGTGAGTTCGCCGACGCTAGCGGCGCAGATTAATGCGGTGCTGACGGCGTATCCCGAGGCGAAGTGGGTGCAGTACGATCCGCTGAATCGCGACAACGCACGCGCGGGCGCGCAGTTGGCGTTTGGGCAGTATGTCGAGACGCGCTACGCTCTCGACAAGGCGGACACAATTCTTTCGCTCGATGGCGATTTTCTTTCCAGCGGCTATCCGGGATTTTTGGGATATGCGCGGCAGTTCTCGTCGCGACGCAATCCTGAGCTGAAGGAGAAGATGTCGCGGTTCTACATGGTGGAAAGCACTCCGACCAACACGGGCGGTAAGGCTGACCACCGGCTTCCGGTGCGGGCATCGGAAGTGGAGCAGGTGGCGCGGGCCATCGCAGCGGGACTTGGCGTGGGCAGTGGGACGGCCAAGGCGGAGCAGCAGAAATTTGTTGCAGCACTGGTGAAAGACCTGCAGGCGCATAAGGGCGCGGCGTTGGTGATTCCGGGAGACAATCAGCCTCCGGCGGTGCACGCGCTGGCGCATGCTATGAACCAGGCGCTGGGCGCGGTGGGCACGACGGTGTTCTATACCGATCCGGTGGAAGCGAAGCCGCAAGACCAGACGGCCGCGCTGAAAGAACTGGTCGGCGAGATGAACGCCGGGAAGGTAGACCTGCTGCTGATCGTCGGCGGAAACCCGGTGTATGACGTGCCGGCGGACCTAAAATTCGCGGACGCGATGGGTAAGGTCCAACTGCGGGTGCAGCAGAGCCTTTATCAGAACGAGACGACCGATTTCGTGCACTGGCACATCAACGCCACGCATTACCTGGAGCAGTGGGGCGATGTGCGTAGCATCGATGGAACGGCGACGATCGTGCAGCCGTTGATCGCTCCGCTGTACAACGGCAAGAGCGAGTACGAGTTCATGGAAGCGCTGATAGGGCCGACGTCCACCAGCGGCTACGAGATCGTGCAGAAGTACTGGCAAGGCAAGATGACGGGCGACTTTCAGGCGGCGTGGCGCAAGGCGCTGCACGACGGATTTGTCGCAGGCACTGCGTATCCGGCCAAGGCTGTGGCGGCGAAGGGAAGCGTGCCGGCCGCGAGCGCGAGCAGCACCGGCGGGCTGGAAGTGATGTTCCGGCGCGATCCCACGATTTACGACGGGACGTACGCCAACAACGCGTGGCTGCAGGAAACTCCCAAGCCGATGACGCAGATCTGCTGGGACAATGCGGTACTGGTGAGCGTGAAGACCGCCGAGAAGTTGGGGCTGAAGACCGAGGACATCGTCGAGATCGAGGCCAACGGCCACAAGGCGAAGGGCGGCGTGTGGCGCACACCCGGACATCCGGATGACGCGATCACGGTGTTCCTGGGCTACGGCCGCAGCAAGAGCGGACGGGTGGGTACGGATATAGGCTTCAACGCTTACGCGCTCCGCACCAGCGATACGCCTTACTTCACGGCGGGCAAGATTACCAAAGTTGGGGACGGATACGGATTCGCGAATCCGCAGGGCTGGCAGTACATCGACCAGTCGGGAATTCCGGGTGCGGAAGACATGAGCGACCGGCACATCGTTCGCAAGGCGACGCTGGAAGATTTCATCAAGAACCCCAACTTCGCGCACGAAGGGATCGAAGCGCCAGCGCCGGAGTTCACGCTGTACACCGCCGTGGGTGGCGGGCCGCTCTACCAGTACACCGAAGCCAAGTGGGGCATGGCGATTGACATGAACTCCTGCATTGGCTGCAAGACGTGCGTGGTGGCGTGCCAGGCGGAGAACAACATCCCAGTGGTGGGCAAGGACCAGGTGCGTCGCGGGCGGCACATGAACTGGCTGCGCGTCGATACCTACTACGAGGGCGGAGCCGAGAATCCGACGGCGTACTACCAGCCGATCCCGTGCCAGCAGTGCGAGAACGCCCCGTGCGAAGTGGTTTGCCCGGTGGGCGCGACGGTGCACTCGACCGAGGGGCTGAACGACATGGTCTATAACCGCTGCGTCGGGACGCGCTACTGCTCGAACAACTGCCCGTATAAGGTGCGGCGGTTTAACTTCCTGCTGTGGCAGGACTGGGACACCGAGCAGTACAAGATGATGCGCAATCCGGAAGTCAGCATTCGCAGCCGCGGCGTGATGGAGAAATGCACGTATTGCGTGCAGCGCATCACGCACGGACGCATCACGGCGGAGAAGGAAAACCGCAAGGTAAAGGATGGAGAGATCGTCACCGCCTGCCAGCAGGCGTGTCCGGCGGGCGCGATCACGTTTGGGAATTTGAACGATCCGGAAAGCAAGGTGGCGAAACTGCGGGCCGACAAACGTAATTATGGCCTGCTCGAAGATCTGAATACGCGTCCTCGCACCACGTACATGGCGGTGGTGTTAAACCCGAATCCTGAACTTGAAAAGCCGGAGCGGAGCTAGATGGCGGGAGTAGAGGAAAAGAACGTAGCGTTGCTCGATGATCCGCCGGTATTAGCGCCGGGTCAGACGTTTGACTCGGTCACCGACACGATCACCGACATCGTTTTGAAGCGGCCGATAGGACTGGGATGGCTGGCGGGCCTGGCGATCGGGATGACCTTGCTGGCGATACTGGGCATGGCCGTCACCTACCTGTTCCTGCGCGGCGTCGGCATCTGGGGCATCAATATTCCGGTCGGCTGGGGCTTCGCCATCATCAACTTTGTGTGGTGGATCGGTATCGGCCACGCGGGCACATTGATCTCGGCCATCCTGCTGCTGTTCAAGCAGACATGGCGCAACTCGATTAACCGATTCGCCGAGGCCATGACGCTGTTCGCCGTGGCTTGCGCGGGAATGTTCCCGCTGCTGCACATGGGGCGTCCGTGGCTGGGGTATTGGATGTTCCCGTATCCCAACAGCATGGGCGTGTGGCCGCAGTTCCGCAGCCCGCTGGTGTGGGACGTGTTCGCGGTATCGACGTACGCGACGATTTCGGCGGTGTTCTGGTTCGTGGGCCTGGTGCCGGATTTGGCCACTATGCGCGAGCAGGCAACGAATCCGTTCGCGCGCAAGTTGTATGGAGCGCTGTCGCTCGGGTGGCGCGGTTCGGCGCGGCACTGGACGCGCTACGAAGCGCTGTACATCCTGCTGGCGGGCATTTCGACGCCGCTGGTGCTCTCGGTCCACACCGTGGTCAGCTTCGATTTCGCGGTGGCCATCATGCCAGGCTGGCACACCACAATTTTCCCGCCTTACTTCGTGGCGGGCGCGATCTACTCGGGATTTGCCATGGTGCTGGTGCTGGCGATTCCAATTCGCAAGTACTACGGACTGGAAGGCATGATCACCGAGCGCCACCTGCAGAACTCGGCCAAGATCATGCTGGCGACGGGACTGATCGTGGCGTATGGCTACTTCTTCGAGACGTTTGTCGCGCTGTACAGCGGATCAACCTACGAGCGGTTCATGATTCATAACCGCTGGTTTGGTCCGTATGCCCCGTTGTACTGGTCGCTTATTTTGTTCAACATCCTGATCCCGCAGGTACTCTGGTGGCCGAAGATCCGATCCAGCACGGCGTGGCTGTTCGGCATTTCGCTGGTGGTGCTGGTAGGCATGTGGCTGGAGCGGTTCGTGATCATCGTGACCAGCCTGAGCCGCGACTACCTGCCATCGTCGTGGGGACATTACGTGGCCACGCGCTGGGATTGGGCGACTTACGCCGGAACGATAGGTCTGTTCACGGCGGCGATCTTTATCTTCATTCGCATCATGCCGGCGATTTCGATTTTTGAAATCCGCATGCTACTGCCGCAGGCGGAGGTGAAGGAATGAGCCACGTGATCGCGGCGCCTACACTCTATGGCTTGATGGCCGAGTTTGAGACTCCGACGGAACTGGTGCATGCGGCGAAGGCTGCGTATGCCGAGGGCTATCGGGAGATGGATGCGTACAGCCCGTTTCCGATCGAGGAAGCTAGCGAGGCCATTGGATTTCACAAATCGGCGGTGCCGCTGATAGTACTGATCGGCGGAATCCTGGGCGGACTGTCGGGCTTCGGGTTGCAGTACTGGATCAACGTGATCGCCTATCCATTGAACATAGGCGGCAAGCCGTATGACTCGTGGCCGGCATTCATCGTGCCGACCTTTGAAATGACGATCTTGTTCGCGGGCCTGTCAGGGATGTTCGGCATGTTCGCGTTGAATGGACTGCCACAGCCGTATCACCCGGTGTTTCACGTGGACAAGTTTTCGGCGGTGACGCGCGATCGTTTCTTTTTATGTGTCGAGGCGACCGATCCCAAGTTCGACCTGGTTGGAACGCAACAATTTATGCAGGGTCTGAAGCCGCTTTCGATTTCGGAGGTGCCGCATTAATCGGCTAGCTCAATTCGACCTTCAGCGGTCTGCGGCAAGAATGCGCTACGCGCTAGCGTATCTGCTGGCGGCGACGGCGTTGCTTCTGCTGGCGGGATGTCGTGCTGACATGCAGAACCAGCCGTACCAGCGTCCGCTGCAGGAAAGCGCATTCTACGCGGACAAGCGTTCGGCGCGTCCCCTGGTGGAAGGCGTCGTGGCCCGCGGAGATCAGCGGGCCGATGCGTACTTCTATACCGGCAAGATCGGGAAGGATGATGGGAATTACATGCCGTTTCCAGTCACCGCCGAAGTGATGGCGCGAGGACAGCAGCGGTTCAACATTTACTGCTCGCCGTGCCATGGCGAAGCGGGTGACGGCAATGGCATGATCGTGCAGCGCGGATTGAAGCGGCCTCCTTCGTATCACAACGAGCGGCTGCGGAAAGCGCCTGTCGGCTATTTCTTCGACGTGATGACCAACGGATTCGGGGCGATGCTGGACTACTCGCAACAGGTTTCTCCGCGTGACCGCTGGGCAATCGCTGCTTACATTCGGGCGCTGCAGTTGAGCCAGGGTGCGACCCAGGCGGATGTTCCGGCTGGGCAGCAAGTCGCGAGTGAGCCGCCTGCGGGCGTGGTGATCGCGGCTCCGTATGACACGCAGGGCGCGACCGGACAAGGCACGGCAGCTCCGCCGACGCAGGGAGGCCCGCAATGAGCCAACCTAACCTGCAAGTGCGAAGAACGGATTTCGCGGTGCCGGCGGAAGCGGCGAGTTGGCAACGGACCTACCTCATTGTGGGAGTCGTCGGAGCGATCGCTTGCATAGCAGGATTCGTGCTGCAACCGGAGCAGTTCCTGCGAGGCTACCTGATCGGCTTCATGCTTTGGTTGGGACTGAGCTTGGGCTGCATGGCACTGCTGATGGTGCAACATCTGTCGGGCGGACTGTGGGGGATTTCCATCCGGCGGATTCTGGAGGCGTCGAGCAAAGGGCTGCCGATGATGGCGGTGCTGTTCCTGCCGATTCTGTTCGGACGTAACCAGCTTTACCCGTGGATGACGGATTCGTCGCTCACCGAACACAACTCCTGGTACCTGAATACGCCGGGATGGATGCTTCGCTTCCTGCTGTATTTCGCGACCTGGATCGGCATGGAGTTGGTGCTGAACAAGCGCTCGGCGCAACAGGATGAGCCTCTGACTGCGTCGAACTTTCCGCGCTTCCAACTCTTCAGTGGCATTGGATTGCTGCTGTACGCGCTTTCGATTTCGTTTGCCAGCGTGGATTGGGTGATGTCGCTCGATCCGCACTGGGGTTCGACCATCTACGGCATGATTTTCATGGCGGGAGAGGGACTTTCGGCGCTGGCGTTCTGCATTATTATGCTGACGGTGCTGACGGGCTACAGTCCGTTCCGCGAGATCATCAAGCCGGAACAGTTTCGCGACCTGGGCAAACTGATGCTGGCGTTCGTGATGCTGTTCGCCTACTTCTCGTTTTCGCAGTGGCTGATCATCTGGGCGGGCAACCTGCCGGAAGAGATCAGTTGGTTCCTGAACCGCATCCACGGCGGATGGGGCATCGTGGCGCTGATGATCATCCTGTTCCACTTTGCTCTACCGTTCGCGCTGTTGCTGTCGAAGGAACGCAAGAAGGATGGCCGCCGCCTGATTTGGCTGGCTGTGCTGTTGATGTTCATGCGACTGGTGGACATCTACTGGTACGTGGTGCCGAATTTCGCGCACGCGCGCGGGCATTTCTATTTCAGCGTCTGGTACCTGGTTGCGCCGGTTGGAATCGGCGGGCTGTGGCTGGCGTTCTTCTTTTACAACCTGCGGCAGCGGCCTTTGCTGCCGATTTACGAGCCGCAAGTACCGAGTTTGTTGAACCAGGGGTCGGGACATGGCCACTAATCAAGACGATTTCGATCTGTTACGGAATCCGGCAGTTGACTACGACCGCACCGATCTCAGTCCGCGGGGAATTCTGGTGTTTCTCGTGGGACTGCTGGTGGCCGGCATTTTTATTGAGCTAGTGATCTGGGGGATGTTCCGCTTCCTGTCGCACAGTCCGTTTTTCGCCAAGGGCAACCAGAGTCCGATGGTAAACGCGCAGAAATTGCCTCCTCCGAAGGCGGTGGGCGTTGATTTTGAAAACACAACGAATGTGAACCCGGGGAATTTTCCGGAGCCGCGGTTGCAGACGGACGACGTCGTGGACATGAGGAACTTGCTGACGGCGGAACACAAGATTCTCTATCCCACGCAGCCGTTTCTGGATAAGAACGGCACTGTGCATATTCCGATTAGCGAGGCAATGAAGTTAATTGAAGAGCGCGGATTGCCGGTGAAGCCGGCAGGACTGACGGCGAGCGAAGTGGTGCAGAAGGCGGCCCCGGCAGGTAAGGCTCCAGCAGCGCAGGCGCAACCGCCAGCGCCGGGAGCGAAGTAGGAAGTGGGATTAATCGCAGTGAAACGCAGTTGGTTGTTGGCAACACAGAAGCTCGTGCTGGGAGTGGTGGTGATGGCGGGCGCAGTGGCGTTGGCCCAGCCGCCGTCCGCGTTCATGCGGGACGCCAGCCAGCCGTCTTCGCAGGTCAATCCTGACGACCTGAAGAATGTGGGAATCGATCAGCGGCTCGATCAGCAATTGCCGCTGGAGTTGCAGTTCAAGGATGAAGCGGGCAAGACGGTAAAGCTCGGTGACTATTTCAAGGCCGGCCGTCCGGTGGTCCTGAACCTGGTGTATTACACCTGCCCCATGCTGTGCGGGGAGGAACTGGCGGGATTGTCGAGCGCGTTGGGCGTATTGAAATTCACTCCCGGTGACGAGTACGAAGTGGTGACCGTCAGCTTTAATCCGGATGACACGCCGGAGATTGCGACGGAGAAGAAGAAGATTTATATCGATCGCATGAACGAGCGGCTGGAGAAAAAGACGGACGGTGCGGGATGGCATTTCCTGACCGGGCAGCAGGCGGAGATCAAGCAACTGGCCGACGCGGTGGGGTTTCATTACAAGCGTGATGCCCGCACCGGGCAGTACATACATTCGGCGGCGATCATGATTGCGACGCCGCAAGGCAAGCTGGCCCAGTACTACTACGGGGTGGAGTTTTCCCCCAAGGATTTGCGCCTCGGCATGATCGAGGCGTCACGCAACAAGATTGGCAACCTGGTGGACCAAGTGACGCTGTACTGCTATCACTACGACCCGACAACCGGGCGATACGGCGCGGTGGTGACCAATATTTTGCGATTGGGAGGAGCGGCCACGGTGCTGCTGCTGGGCGGATTCCTGATCGTGATGTATCGACGTGAACCTCATGATTCCCGAAAGGGAGCAGGACGGGCCTGATAGATATGTGGAAGAACTTGCCACTGTTTCCCGAGCAAGCCTCGTCGATGGCGAGCCAGGTGGATGGACTTTACTTCCTCCTGGTGGCGGTGTCGGCGTTCTTTACGCTGCTCATTTTCGCGCTGGTGTTCGTGTTTGCGGTGAAGTACCGGCACTCGGCGCACCCAAAGGCGGAGCAGATTGAAGGCTCGCTTCCGTTGGAATTGACGTGGACGCTGATTCCGCTGGGCATTTCGATGATCTTCTTCGCGTGGGGAGCGTTGATCTACTTCCAGGAAGCGCGTCCGCCGAAGGGCGCGATGGAAGTGTATGCCGTAGGCAAACAGTGGATGTGGAAGTTCGAGCACGAGACCGGCCAGCGCGAGATCAACACGCTGCATTTGCCGGTGAATCGCGACGTCAAGATGATCATGAGCTCGCAGGACACGATCCACTCCTTCTTCGTGCCGGCATTCCGGATCAAGCAGGATGTGCTGCCGGGCCGCTTCACCTCGACGTGGTTCCATACCACGAAGGTCGGTACCTATCATCTGTTCTGCGCGGAATATTGCGGGACCGAGCACTCGGGGATGATCGGTGAAGTGGTAGTGATGGAACCGACTGCGTATCAGGCGTGGCTGGCCAACGGCGGGGCTACTGGAACGATGGCAGCGAATGGCAAGGAACTGTTCACGCAGTTGGGATGCGCGACCTGCCATCGCTTCGACACCCAGGGCCGAGGTCCGAACCTGAATGGAGTTTTCGGCAAGCCGGTACAACTGGATGACGGACGCACGGTCATGGCGGATGAAAACTACATTCGCGAGTCCATCCTGAATCCACAGGCCAAGGTGGTGTCGGGATTCAAACCCATCATGCCAACGTTCCAGGGACAGGTGACGGAAGAGAGTTTAGGGGCGCTGGTGAGTTATGTGAAATCGCTGGCACAACCACAGCAGAAAGCGGCGGGTGGAACTCCGGGGCCGGCGGCGACGAGCGAGAGCAATTAGGTCTTTAACCCTGAAGGTGTGTGACATGGCAACTGCTGTACAGACGACGGTCGAGACGGAAAACTACCTGAATAACGGCTACGGTCTGAAGTCGTGGCTGTTGACGAGAGACCATAAGCGGATCGCGATTCTGTACCTCATCTCGATCACCGCGATGTTCTTCGTGGGCGGGTTCTTTGCCATGCTGATCCGGTTGGAACTGCTCACGCCCGCCGGGGACCTGGTTTCATCCGATACATATAACAAGCTGTTCACCATGCACGGGATCTCGATGATTTTCTTTTTCCTGATTCCCTCGGTGCCGGCGGTTTTGGGCAACTTTCTGATCCCGCTCATGGTCGGTGCCAAAGACCTGGCATTTCCCAGAATCAATCTGCTGAGCTGGTACCTGTACATTATCGGTGCAACGTTCGCGCTGGTTTCGATGGTTATGGGCGGAGTGGATACGGGGTGGACCTTCTACACGCCGTTCAGCACCACGTATTCGAACACCCATGTGATTGGGACAGCCCTGGGCATATTTATCGCGGGATTTTCGTCAATCTTCACTGGGCTGAACTTTATTGTCACGATTCATCGCATGCGCGCGCCGGGAATGACCTGGACGCGGCTGCCGCTGTTCTGCTGGTCGAATTATGCGGCCAGCATCATTATGGTGCTCGGCACGCCGGTGGTGGCCATCACGATCCTGCTGGTGGCGCTGGAGCGCTTGTTCCACATCGGCGTGTTCAACCCGGCGCTGGGTGGGGATCCGCTGCTGTTCCAGCACCTGTTCTGGTTCTACTCCCACCCGGCGGTGTACATCATGATTTTGCCTGGCATGGGAGTGATCAGCGAGATTGTGACCTGCTTCTCGCGCAAGCGGGTGTTCGGGTATGAGTTCGTAGCGCTGGCCTCGATTGCGATTGCGGTGCTGGGCTTCCTGGTGTGGGCCCACCACATGTTTGTCGCAGGCATTTCGGTTTATGCCGCACTGGTCTTTTCGCTGCTGAGCTACCTGGTGGCGATTCCTTCGGCGGTGAAAATCTTCAACTGGACGGCCACGCTGTACAAGGGTTCGATCCGGTATGACACGCCGATGCTTTACGCGTTCGGGTTCATGGGGCTGTTCACGATCGGCGGGTTGACGGGAGTTTTCCTGGCGTCGATAGGAGTGGACGTCCACGTGACCGACACCTACTTTGTCGTGGCGCACTTTCACTACGTGATGGTGGGAGGCATGGTGCTGGCGTACATGGGAGGCTTGCACTTCTGGTGGCCGAAGATGACGGGCCGTATGTATCCCGAAGGATGGGCCAAGTTGTCGGCGCTGCTGGTTTTTGTGGGATTCAATCTGACGTTCTTCCCGCAGTTCATCCTTGGGTATATGGGCATGCCGCGGCGCTACCATGCGTATCCGCCGGAATTTCAGGTGCTCAACGTTTTGTCGACGGCGGGCGCTTCGGTGCTGGCCGTAGGCTATGTACTGCCCATGATTTATTTCGTGTGGTCGCTGCGTTACGGGAAGTTGGCGGGACCGAATCCGTGGAATGCGGTGGGCCTGGAGTGGATGACGCCATCGCCGCCGCCCACTCAGAATTTTGACGAGACACCGGTCGTAACCTGGGAAGCCTACGACTACGAGCATCAGCCGGACGAGGAGGTCCCCGTTGGCCACTAGCGATATAGAAATCGCTGAACACTCGCTGCAACACCACTTCGCGGACATGGACCAGCAGAAGGATGCGTCCACGTTTGGCATGTGGCTGTTCCTGGTCACGGAGATCATGTTCTTTGGCGGCTTGTTCTGCGCTTACCTGGTCTATCGCTCGACGTATTACCAGGCGTTTGTCGAAGGTAGCCAGACCATGAACATCTGGCTGGGAGCGACCAACACGGCGGTGCTGATCTGCAGTTCGCTGTCGATGGCGCTGGGAGTGCGTTGCGCGCAGATTGGTAAGACCAAGATGATGGTCGTCCTGTTGCTGATCACCATTGTGTTCGGTTTCGCATTCCTGGGGATCAAGGGCGTGGAATACCACGAACACTGGGTCAACCATCAGTTCCCGGGACCAACTTTCCAGTTCGAGGGCGCGGAAGCTGCCGGAGTGAATCCGCAGAACATTCAGATTTACTTTTCGCTGTACTGGGCGATGACCGGATTGCACGCTCTGCACATGGTGATCGGAATCGGGCTGGTCACTTGGATCGTGATTGCGGGATGGCGCGGAGCCTACAGCCCGGACTATTACAGTCCGGTGGAAAATGTTGGATTGTACTGGCACTTTGTCGATTTGGTGTGGATTTATCTCTTCCCGCTGCTCTACCTGATCAGCAAGAAACACGGCGGTTAAGCGAGGACGCATGTCAGTTGAAGAACATCGACAACACGTAATACCTACCAGCATTTATGTTGGGATATGGGCTGTTCTCATGGTCTTTACCGGCGTGACCGTGTTTGCTTCGTTCATCGAACTGGGCGATTGGAACATCGTGCTGGCGCTGACCATCGCTACCATCAAGGCCACGCTGGTGGTGCTGTTCTTCATGCACCTGTACTACAGCTCGAAGCTGACAAAGGTTACGATGATTGCGGCCATCTTCTTCCTGTTCCTGTTGCTGGCGCTGAGTATGACCGACTACCTGACGCGCGGCTGGCTGACCAATCCGGGACATTGAGTGAAGGGTGTGGCGAAAGCGCTCCGCATAGTGCGGGGCGTTTTTATTTGCGAGAGAGAGTTCCACACTGTGGTAGTAAGAACTACGGCGCTTGGAAGTAATAACCCTGGCGGGCGCGGACACGCAGATTCTGGGGGCTGTTCAGTTCGACGCGCAGGGCATGAAAGCCGGGTGTTTCCTGCTGTGGCTGGAAGGAGACAGCGTATTGCCTACGCATTTGCTGCTCCATCTCGGTGAAGATCGCGAGTAACTCTTTGTCGGAGGCGGCCACGTAGAAACGCCCACCAGTCTCGTCCGCCAACCGATGCAACACCTCGTCGCCCGTCGTGGGTTTGCGCCTGGCGTGGATCGAGAGGGCAAATATCTGGATTTCGTTGCGCTGCGCCAGGGCGATGACATCCGGCATTCCGTGCAGGCTACCGGTGTCTTCGCCGTCGCTGAATAGCACGACGACGCGCTGCACCACACCCGGCCCGTCAGATTGCGGAAACCGACCAAAACAGGCGGAGAACACGCCGTCGTACAAATTGGTCGCATAGCCCGCTTGTTGAATTAACTCGAGAGACCGGCGCAACGCAGTTGCGTCTCCGGTCGACGGCTGCCATAGCTTCACATCCCTGGCGAACGCCATCAGGAAGGCGCGATCGGTCTGTGGCCGCAGGACCTGCTGAACGAAGATTTGAGCCGCCAGCTTTTCGCGAGTGGTAGTTTTCTGGACCGAGTCGCTCACGTCGAGCAGTATGCCGAGCTGCAACGAAAGGTCGTCGAGGCGCGAGAACTGGCGGATCTGCTGCACGGCGGATTGGTTGTCGAAAATACGGAAATCGCTGGGGGAGAGATCGGTCACGAGTTGCCCACGCTCGTCGGCAACGCTGAACTGGAACCGCACCTCGGGAACGGTGCGGCGGATGGTGAAGTCAGGAAAAATGGACTCGGCTAGTGTCTGGGCTTGGCGGCGGGGACCGGCAGTTGATGACAGACCTGCGAGGACCTGGTTTGGGGAACCGTTGCGGGTCGTGCCGCCCGCGTTCATGTCGCTCAGACTGAGGGAATCCGAAGGCTGATCGGCTGCCATCGAGGTTACCGCCAGGAGAATCAGAACTCCGCCGATGAGAGCCTTCTTCCGCATAGGGGAATTATCGGCGGGTCGCGGCCTTGCTTGAGTCGGCAGCAGAGCCGTGCAATCCCAAAATCACTCGATATAGCCGGATGGACACAGGCTCCCGGAAATTAAGGAGTGATCAATGGGTTAGTAAATCGTTCATCGGACTGTAATCACCCTGTAACAAGCTGGGATGTAACGTAATTGCTGTGATGCTAGGACATGAGAGCTCTGCCAACACCGTCGGCTACAATACAGCCGTGAAACAAACCATTTTTGCCGTGGAAGATGACACGGACATATCCCGGCTGGTCCGCCACCATCTGGAGGCTGCCGGCTTCGGCGTTCGCTCCTTCGCGGCTCCTGCCGGGGTAATCACCGAAGCGGAAAAGCAGTCCCCAGCGCTGTTTCTGCTGGACATCATGCTGCCGGGGGGCGACGGCCTCGAGTTATGCCGCCGCATCCGTCAGACGCCGGCACTATCGATGGTTCCGGTGATTTTTCTCACCGCAAAGACCACCGAGTCGGACAAAGTGATCGGGTTGGAACTGGGGGCTGACGATTACATTCCCAAGCCTTTCAGTCCACGCGAACTGGTGGCACGAGTGCGAGCGGTGCTGCGCCGCTTCGAACGTCCGCTGGCGCCCGCCATGGTGAAAGCCGGCGACATCGAGATCGACAGCGGGGGCATGACCTTGATGGTCCGGGGGGTGTTGACTCAGACCACGGCCACGGAATTTCGACTGCTGGAATATCTTGCCCGGCATCCCGGCCGCGTGTTTACCCGCGACCAACTGCTCGATGCCGTCTGGCGGGACACCCATTACGTGACGCCACGCTCGGTGGACGTGTACGTGCGCCGCATTCGCGAGAAGATCGAGGCGAATCCGGACGAGCCACGCTACTTGAAGACGGTGCGCGGAGCAGGCTATCGCTTCGAGGTCCCGAAACTGTGAAAAGCCGCATTTTTCTTAAGCTGTTTGCCGCCTCGCTGGTACTGATCGCGGCATGCACGCTCACGATGAATGTGCTGATCCAGAAAGCCTGGGAAGGGATGCTGCGCAGCGAAATTGAAAGTTCGCTGCGCGAGAAAACCCTGCTGTTTGCTTCGCGGGTCGCGAACGCACCCCGCGAATCGCTTCCGGCGATTGCAAAACAAGCGGCACGCGATTCTGACGAGCGCGCGACCGTCATTGATTCCAACGGAAATGTGCTAGCTGATTCCGAGGCCGACCCTTCCTCGATGGAGAATCACGCAGGGCGTCCGGAGTTTGCCTCCGCCTTGCAGGGTCAATTGGGCGTAGCTACCAGGGCATCCCACACTGTGGGAGTCGATTTCCTCTACGAGGCTGCACCCTTTCCTGGGGGCGCGGTCCGGCTGGCACACCCCCTGTCAGCGATTCGCGATGCGAACCGGCATGTACGCAAGGACCTGCTGAAGAGTTCGGCGGTTGCGGCCTTAATCGCACTGGTGCTGGCGTTCATCGCAACACAGTCGATTGGACGGAGGCTGGCGCGCATTACCGATTTTGCGGAGCGGGTGGCGGCGGGCGATCTCTCGGCCCGCATCGAGGAAGAATCGACAGATGAAATCGCGCATGTCGCATCCGCACTGGACAAGACGGCGCGCAAGCTGGAGGAAGGATTCCGAACGGTGGAGTCGAGCCGCCAGACCCTGGAGACTCTGCTGAACTCGATGCAGGAAGCGGTGATCGCGGTGGCGGAAGATGGGCGCGTGCTGTGGGCGAATCACCGCATGGAACGCCTGCTGCCCAGCGGCATCCGGCTGGGTGAGCCGTTAGTGCAATCGGCGCGCGATCCGGAGATCCTGCGGGCCGTGCAGACGGCCTTGGACAGCCGGGACATCACAGTGGCGCGAGCCGCCAAGATTTTCTCGGGCCGCATCTTCGATGTGACCGCTGCGCCCATGCCGGGCGGAGGCGTGGTCGCCGTGATGCACGATCAGACAGAAGTTGAGCGGGTGGAGAAGACGCGGCGCGATTTTATCGCCAATGTGTCGCACGAGCTGCGCACGCCGCTGACCTCGATCCAGGGATACGCCGAGACTGTGCTGGAGAATGAGGAACTGAGCGAAAGCACGCGGGAGTTCGTGGAGATCATCCGCAAGAACGCATTGCGAATGTCGCGGCTGACCGAAGACCTGCTGGTGCTGGCGAGAGTGGAGTCGGGCGAACGCGGCTTGCAACTGGAATCGGCGACGCCCCAGGAATTATTGGAGGAAGCGGTGCAAACGTTCCAGGAAATTGCCGACAGCCGCGGGATCGAGTTAGCGGTAATGAACACGGCCAATTCCGCGGTGCTGGTTGACCGCGATGCCATTCACCAGGTGTTTGGCAACCTGATCGACAATGCCATGAAG
>Ga0075521_10000205_pt1 | contig 15337 bp, 10 predicted proteins | sample NGEPerD_FD_74785 | JGI IMG/M metagenome (GOLD analysis project Ga0075521, IMG submission 74785) | Arctic peat soil microbial communities from the Barrow Environmental Observatory site, Barrow, Alaska, USA - NGEE PermafrostAB12-D | ecosystem: Environmental > Terrestrial > Soil > Wetlands > Peat ...
GCGGACGGAGTTACGGTGGCGGGGGCGGCGGCGGCGGCGGATTTCGGCGATAGAATTAATTAATCGGTGGTCGAGCCTTGAACAGGTTCTTCATTTTTTCGGTCGAAATCGGGACCTCGGCAGTTCGCGACTTGTTTGATCGCACCGGGTTGGTTTGATCGCGGCAAAGCAAGCTACTTTCTGATTATCCGTTTATGCGTGAAGGGATACGAATGTCTTTGATGAAACGTCGTGCGCGCTTCTGCGCTATTCGGTTTCTGCTAGTCCTCATTGTCTTGTGCGCCGGCGCGCAAGCCGAGAAAATCCGCGTCCACTACGACAAGTCGGTCGACTTTTCCAAGTACAAGACGTACGGATGGGCCCCAATCGGTGCGGTCGCGCATCCCATGCTCGCCCTGGACGTTGTCGGCGCTATCGAAGGCGAACTGAACGCGCGCGGACTGAAGAAAGTCCCTGCGAATCCCGACCTCATCGTGCAGGTCTATGGCGCGGTCGATACCGAGGTGAGCATGACCTCGAACAACCCCATCTATAACGCGACCGGCGGCATTCCGCCGTTCGATCCCAGCATGACGTCGCCGGGAAACTCCTTGTACTGGGACGGCTACTACGGGAATTCGACCGTGCTCGTGCATCCCGGCCAGTTGATCATTGACTTGATTGACGCCAAGGCCAAGAAATTGGTGTGGCGCGGCATGGGCTCGGAAGCGATTAGCCCCAACAACCCCGACAAACTGATGGAGGAAGCCAACAGCACGGTCACCAAGTTGTTCAACGACTATCCGGTGAAGAAGTAGCTAACCTCTCGCGCGAAGCCACTGTTGTAACGCAACGTTCATTTTGCGGCAGTAACACATAAGGCTCATAGAAATTTTGGATTTGACGCCCTCCAGGTACTGAGTCAGACTCTCCCTCAGCGAGGCAAAGATGAGCCTGGGTGAGGCTTTCCTGCGAAATGCATCGGACGCGCGTGTCTCTGGCGGTCCAATGTTTCTGATGTGCCCCCCGACCCTCTACGACGTGAACTACGTCATTAATCCCTGGATGGAAGGCAACGTCCATTGCTCCTCGCGTCAGAATGCCGAACGGCAATGGGAGCAGTTGCGTGCCGCCCTGGTCGGTCTGGCGCGGGTGGAATTGGTGGAACCGCAGGCTGGCTCTCCCGACATGGTATTCACCGCCAACGCCGGCTTGGTACGCAAGCGAGTGGTGACGCTCAGCCGGTTCCTTCATCCCGAGCGCCAGGGGGAGGAGCCGCATTTCCGCAAGTGGTTTAGTGATTCCGGCTTTGCAGTTCGCGAACTGCCCCGGGCTGTGCCCTTTGAAGGCGAAGGCGACGCCCTATTTGAAGCCGACAACTCACGGCTCTGGGCCGCACACGGCATGCGCAGCCGAGAGGCCAGCCACCCGTATCTGGAAGATACCTGGGGCGTCGAAGTCATTTCACTACGGCTGGTCGATCCCCGTTTCTATCACCTCGACACGTGTTTCTGCCCGCTCTTCGGCGGCTATGTCCTCTATTTTCCCGAGGCCTTCGATGCCGTTTCCCAAGCTAGAATTGCGGCCCGCTACCCCGAAGAACAGCGCATCGCCGTCTCCTTGCAGGATGCTCTTCGATTTGCCTGCAACGCGATCAATGTGGGTAGGACCATTCTGCTGAATGAGGTCAGTCCGCAATTGTCTGGCCGGTTGGAGTCGCTGGGGTTTCGCGTGATCCAGGTGCCGCTGAGCGAGTTCCTTAAGGCGGGCGGAGCAGCCAAATGCCTGGTGCTGCGGCTCAGCGAAATGGAAGCGACCCACGGAAAAAGCGAATCCTGCAGAATCTCTGCGGCGTAACTGGCGGCGCGTCCGCTTGACGCTGCAAGAAGCCTTTCCCTAGTATCGAAAGCTAGGATGTATCGTCTTCCCTGTCAGGCCTATTTCTTCCGCGCGATGGCGCGAGTCCCAGTCATTTCCGTGATTCTGATGGCCTTGGCGACGTTTGCTACGGCACAGTCAACCAAAAATTCGTCCCAATCGATCGCGAACTTCGTGGACATCGCCGAGAAGGCGGGCCTCACGATGAAGAATGTCTTCGGCGGCGTCGACACCAAGAAATACATCATTGAGACCACCGGGACGGGCGTCGCCATCTTCGATTATGACAATGACGGCTGGCCCGACATCTTCTTTGTGAACGGGACCACGCTCGAAGATATGAAGGGGGGGAAGTCGGGACCGACCAATCATCTCTACCACAACAATCACGACGGAACGTTCACTGACGTCACGGAAAAAGCCGGGCTGCTCGACGCGACGGGCTGGGGACAGGGCGTCTGCGTCGGCGACTACGACAACGATGGATGGGAAGACCTCTACGTTACGTACTACGGCAAGAACCGGCTGTATCACAACGATCACGGTGTCTTCAAACTGGTGAGCGAGAAAGCCGGAGTTGCTGGCAATGGCAAGGAGTGGGGCGCAGGCTGCGCCTTTGTGGACTACGACCGCGACGGCCACCTCGATCTTTTCGTTGCGAACTACGTTGATTTCGACGTGACCACAGCCCCAGCTCCGGGAGACAGGCCGTCGTGCATGTGGAAGGGTGCTCCGGTGATGTGCGGCCCGCGCGGACTGCCACACCACAAGAACATCCTGTATCACAACCGGGGCGACGGCACCTTCGAGGACGTGACCGTCAAGGCGCATATCGACCAGACCAACGGACACTACGGACTAGGTGTTTCCACGCTCGATTACGACAACGATGGCTGGCCCGACATTTACGTTGCCTGCGACAGCACGCCCAGCATTCTCTACCACAACAACAAGGACGGAACATTTACTGACGTCGCCGTGGTGGCGGGTGCGGCATTCAATGAGGACGGCCGCGAGCAGGGCGGCATGGGTACCACCGTTGCGGACTATGACGGAGACGGCCGGCTCGACATCTTCAAGACCAATTTCTCCGACGACACGTCGTCGCTGTATCACAACAATCCGGACGGCACTTTTACAGATGTGACGACTGATGCGGGGCTGGGCCTCTATACCAAGTATCTGGGATGGGGCACCATGTTCTTCGACTTTGACAACGACAGTTGGCCCGACCTGCTATTGGTGAATGGCCACGTCTATCCTGAGGTCGACAAGTTTCACCTGGGCAGCAATTACCAGGAGCCGCGGCTTTTGTACCGTAACAACGGCAATGCGACCTTTAGCGACGTGTCCGACGTGGCGGGTTCGGGAATCACGGCGATGGCTTCGTCGCGTGGGCTGGCCGTAGGAGACTTGTGGAACACCGGCCAGATGTCAGCCGTGATCAGCACCATGAACGATCGACCCAGCCTGCTTAAGAATGAGCAGAAGTATCCCAACCATTGGATTGCCTTCAAGACCGTGGGAACCAAATCCAATCGCGATGGCATCGGAGCGCGTATCACGGTGCGGTCAGGGAAGCGGCTGCTGGTTGACGAAGTGCGCAGCGGGTCAAGCTACTATTCGCAAAGCGACATGCGCGTGCATTTTGGGTTGGGCGCGGCCAACAAGCTGGATTCGGTCGAGATCCGCTGGCCAAGCGGATTGACCGAACGCTTCGACAACGCTGCCATCGACCAGATCAACACCGTGAAGGAAGGGACGGGCGCTGCGGTGAGTACTGCGCCAGCAGCGAGACCTTAGCCGTCAACCGCAGTCCCTGAGCAACCATCAGTGCTTCGCCTTCTTCGCACCGGCTAACTGCTCGCTCTTCACGATGCCCTGGCCTTCTCTGACGGTGACGAGCTGATTCGCCTTCACGTCTTTCATCGTGTCCACCTGCCCGCTGGGCCAGCGCACTTCGAGCACTTCGACCTTCTCGGCTTTGCCGAGTCCGAAGTGGATCCGCAAATCGTTTTGCGAGATGTAGCCTCCACCGCTGCGGACCTCGTCAATCTGCTGGTGCGGCTTCGGCTCATCGGCAGGATGGGTCACGCACTTCACCCGTGCGCCGATGGCGCTGCGGTTTGACTTTACGCCGATGCACTTCACTTTGATCCAGTTGTTGTCGAGCTTCGAATCACAGCGCACCAACTGAGGCAGCCCGTTCACGGTATTCACCACGAAATCGACATCGCCATCGTTGTCGAAATCGCCAAAGGCGCAGCCTCGCGAAGCGTTCGGCACTGTGATTCCAGGGCCGGCGTTGGCGGTGACTTCCTGAAAATGACCGTTGTGCTGGTTTTTGTAGAGCAGCTTAGTCTGCGGGTATCCGGCTTCCGTGGTCAATTGTTCGACTTCAGGATAAACATGGCCGTTGCAGATGAGAATGTCGGGCCAGCCATCGTTGTCGAAATCGAAGAAACCGCAGCCCCAACCCAGGTACTTCGTGTGCAGGCCCAGGCCGGCTTGAAAAGTGGCGTCTTCGAAACTCCAGTGGCCCTGGTTGCGATACAGCGAAGGAGTGTCACCGGCAAAATTGGTCTTGAGGATATCCAGATTGCCGTCGAGGTCGTAGTCCGCAGCCGAGACTCCCATGCCCGCTTGCGGTTTGCCGTCGGCGCTGAGCACGCAGCCTGATTCCAACCCCACCTCAACGAATCTTCCACTCTTCTGGTTCTGGTACATCAGGGATTGGGTGGAATCGTCGGCGACATAGATATCGGGCCAGCCGTCATTGTCGAAATCGCCGACCAGTACGCCGAGTCCGTAGGTTCCGTTGACCTTCTTGATGCCGGAACTATCGGAAACATCAGTGAAGGTGCCATCTCCATTGTTGTGGTACAGGATGTTCGAGTCGCCGTTGAGACCCGGAGGGCCGCAGGCCACCATGACGGCCTTGTAGAGACACGGACCGCTCTCGGGAACCGGCGCAGTTTTGAGGTCGAGGTCGATGTAGTTGGCGACGAAGAGGTCGAGTTTGCCATCGCGGTCGTAATCGAGGAAAGCGCACCCGGTGGCCCACCGCGTCTTCATGCCCGCGACGCCCGACTTCTCACTCACGTCGGTAAAGGTGCCGTCTCCATTGTTGTGGTAGAGCACGTTCTTACCGAAGTAGGTGATGAACAAGTCGTCGTTGCCGTCGTTGTCGTAGTCGCCGATGCAGACGCCCTGTCCCCAGCCTGTGTGCTTGAGTCCAGCCTTCAGAGTGACGTCGGTAAAGGTGCCATCGCGGTTGTTCTTGAACAAGTGATTGGAGGGTTCTTCGCCCGGCGGAAAGCCCTCCAGCCTCCAGCCGTTGACCAGGAAAACGTCGAGCCAGCCATCGTTGTCATAGTCGTAGAAGGCAACGCCGCAGCCGGTGGTTTCCAGCAGGTACTTGTTCTTATGCTCACCGCCGAAGATGGTCTTTGCGTTGAGCCCGGCTTCTTTGGCTACGTCGATGAAGGCGACGCCGAGATCGCCGCCAGAATTTGCGGCTGGGGTTTCCTGTCCGAAAACTGGTAGCGGTTGGACGAGAGAGAGCACATCGGAAAACGAGAGCACGAGAGCGGAGCGGCAGAGTGACTCGAGGAATCTACGGCGCGATTTTGACAAACGAAAATACCCGCCTTGCTGTAACCCGTGCAAAGAACGAACTCTCATTTTCCGGTACGGATGTCATGAATTGCAAGCTGATGCGAACGGTGCCAAGGGCCCTGGTTTCTGGCATCCGTCAAGACGATGAATTAGACTCGTATGGTTTCGGATACCATCAACGACCGTCCAGGGAGGCACGTGCGATGCGTCAACGGTTCCATAGTCTGGTAGTCCTGCTGCTCAGCTTCTTCGTTGTTCTTCCCTTCGTCTCTGCGCAAAGCAAGCCGGTCGACGCCGAAGGCCACCAATGGTGGCAGCATGCGGTGTTTCAGGAAATCTATCCGCGCAGCTATATGGACAGCAACAACGATGGCATCGGAGACCTGAACGGTATCGCGTCGAAAATGGAATACCTGAAGTGGCTGGGCGTGGACGCGATATGGATCGCGCCCTGCTTCCCGTCGCCGCAAGTGGATTTTGGTTACGATGTTTCGGACTACGAGAACATCGATCCAATGTACGGCACGCTTGCTGACTTCGACAAGATGGAGAAGATTGGCAAGACGAATGGGGTCGGAATTGTGTTTGACTTCGTGGTCAACCACACCTCCGATAAGCACAAGTGGTTCATCGAGTCATCGTCGTCAAAGACCAACCCCTATCACGACTGGTATATCTGGAAAGACCCTAAGGGGACGAACCAGCCACCCAATAACTGGACTTCGACATTCGGTGGATCGGCGTGGCAATGGAATCCGAAGTTGAATCAGTTCTATTATCACTATTTCTACCCGCAACAACCGGATTTGAATTGGCGCAACCCCAAGGTTGCGAACGCCATGTACGATTCCACGCGCTTCTGGTACAAGCGGGGCGTGGTGGGTTTCCGTCTGGATGCGGTTGATACGCTTTTCGAAGACCCGAACCTCACTGACAACCCGGCGCTTCCGGGCAAGGACGAGTACGGCGATCAGAACCAGGAACGCAAGTACAACGACAAGCAGCCCGAGGTGCACGAGGTGATGAAGGGCCTGCGGAAGGCCGCAGACCAGTACAACGCCGTCCTGATTGGCGAGACCTGGACATCCGACGTCTCAGAACTGAAGGACTATTACGGCACGAAGCACGATGAGCTCCAGATGCCGATGGACCTGATGTTTACTGAGTTGAAGCCGTTATCGGCTGATGTCTTCCGCAAGCACGTCGGTGCGGTAGACGCATCGGGAGAATGGCCAGTGTATGTGATGAGCAATCACGACATCAAACGAGCCTATAGCCGTTTCGCCGATGGCAAGCACGATGACGACATCGCCAAGGTCATGGCCGGCATGTACCTCACTCTGCGCGGCTCGGCCATCATGTACTACGGCGAAGAGATCGGGATGGCGAACAACGATCCCACGCGCAAAGAGGACGTGAAGGATCCCATCGGCCAGTTGGGCTGGCCAGAGCAGAAAGGCCGCGACGGCGAGCGCACTCCAATGCAATGGAATACGGCACCCAACGCCGGTTTCACGACAGGCATTCCGTGGCTGCCGGTTCCGATGACGTACGAGACACACAACGTGGAGAGCGAGAAGAAGGACCCGAACTCGATCCTGAACTTCTACAAGAAGCTGCTGGCGCTGCGTCATTCCAACCCGGCGTTGCTGGACGGCGATTACGTCGCGCTCAACCAGGATGATGCCAATGTGTACTCGTATCTCCGGCGCTATAAAGGCCAAGCTGTGCTGGTGGTACTGAACATGTCGGAAACCCCGCAGAATGTCAGTTTCGATCTTTCGAAGCAGGGATTCAGCAATGGCGAGGCCAGGACGCTGCTCAGCACGATCAACGGCGGGGCGGCCCAGAAGCTTTCCAGAATTTCGCTTCCGCCGTACACCGTGTACATCGGCGAAGTGACCAAGTAAGGATTGAGAAATCGAGAAGTAGCGGGACGAACCTGCAAGCATGATTCGGAGACGATGAAGTGTTAAGGCGACTCATGGGACTGGCCGCCAGCGTGTTGGCAGCGACTCTGCTGCATGCCGCGGGCAGTCCCGAGGCCGCGTTGCTGGCTCCTATCTGGGAGATCGCTCCACCTGCCAGTACGGCAAACTCCGCGTTCGCTCAGGATCTTTCTGGGAATGCTGTCGATCCGTTTCAGGTAGCGGCAGGGAAGCCGCTGGTCCTCATTTTTGTTCGAACGGACTGTCCGATCTCCAATCGTTACGCTCCCACCATCCAAGCACTCGGGCAGAAGTATTCGGGCGTTGCGGTGATGATGCTGGTCTATCCCGATAAGGCCGAGACCAGCGCAAACATCAAGAAGCAGCTACAGGAGTATGGCTACAATCTCGCCGCGCTGCAGGACCCGCAGCACTCCTTGGTTAAACTCAGTAGAGTCGAAATCACGCCCGAAGTTGCGGTCTTCAATAGCAAGCAGGAACTCATCTACCACGGCCGCATCGACAATTGGTATAAGGAGTTCGGCCGCGCCCGTAGCGCTCCCACCACGCACGAGCTTGATGATGCGATCCAGGCTGCGCTCAGCGGCAACCGCGCTGCGCCTACTTCTGTCGGCGGAGTGGGTTGCTACATTTCGGACCTGAAATGAATCTCCGCTGTCCTATCCATTTGTTACGCGGCCTCGCCCTTGCATCTGCTGTAATTGCGATGAGCATGTGCAGCGCGATGCTCTGGGCGCAGAACTCTACGCTTCCCAAGGAAAAAGCCACATTCAATCGCGACATCGCGCCCATCGTGTATCAGTACTGCGCCGCGTGCCATCGACCGGGTGAAGCCGGCCCATTTTCCCTGCTGACTTATCAGGACGTCAAGTCGCATGGCCATCAAATCATGGCGGTCACACATACGCGTTTCATGCCTCCTTGGCCACCCGAGCCGGGAGGGCTGAAACTCGCGGACGAGCGGCGGCTGTCCGACGAGCAGATTGCGACCATCAAAGTCTGGGTCGACGAGGGAATGCTCGAGGGCAAAGCCGTCGACCTTCCTCCCAAGCCAAAGTTTGTTGAAGGTTGGCAACTGGGAGAGCCTGACCTGATTCTGAAGGCGGACAAGCCCTATATTGTGCCCGCGTCTGGCGGCGATCAATACTGGAACTTCATACTGCGGGTCCCGATCAATGAAACGCGATGGGTGCGCGCCGTCGAGATCCGTCCGGGTGACAAGCGACTGGTGCATCACGCCAATATGTTGGTTGACCGAAATCAATCTGCGCGTCGCATGGAAAGAGATCCGGGCAGTGGCTTCGGCGGAATGGAAGTCAGAATCGAATCGGAAATCTTCGATCCCGACAGCCACTTTTTGTTCTGGAAGCCGGGGACGGTCGTGTCGAATGAGCCCGACGGCATGGCGTTACGCCTCGACAAGGGCACTGATTTGGTGCTCAACACGCATCTCCAGCCATCCGGCAAACCCGAAGCCATCCAACCGAGCGTTGGCCTGTATTTCACCGACAAACCTGCGACGCTGCATCCCATGCTGCTGGAGATGCAAAACGATGGCGCGCTCGACATTCCAGCCGGAGCCAAGGACTTTGTGGTCACTGACGAGTTCAAACTCCCGATTGATGTTGACCTCATCGGCATCTACCCCCACGCACACTATCTTGGCAAAGACATCCTTGCCACCGCCGAGTTGCCCGATGGAACCAGCAAGACGCTGATCCACATCAAGCGCTGGGACCTGAACTGGCAGGCCGTCTATCGTTACGCCGAGCCGGTGCCGCTTCCCAGGGGTACGACGATCACGATGCGCTACAGCTACGACAATTCTGAGGACAACGCGGCCAATCCCAATCATCCGCCAGCGCGTGTCATCGGAGGAAACCGGTCGAGCGATGAGATGGCCCACCTGTGGTTGCAAGTGTTGCCCAAGGGCGACCCTCCCGACGGGGTAGACCCGCGCATGGTGCTGCAGGAAGCCTGGGCGAGGCATGAGGTGGAAAAGGCTCCAACTATCTATGAGGCTCACTACAACCTGGGGTCGATGCTGCTACAGCGCGGCGCACTGGATGAGGCAATCGTGCAGTTTCAGGCCGCCGCGAGCATTCGCCCGAGTGATCCCGTCGCCAATAATGCACTTGGAGGTGCGCTTTTGGCCAAGGGCGACCTGGACGGAGCCGTACAACGTTTTAAGTCCGCACTCGCGGCGCAACCCGACTACTTCGACGCGCACTACAACTTGGCCAGTGTGCTCGCCTCGCAAGGCAATTTCCAGGACGCAGCCAGCCAGTTCGGCGAAGCCGTCCGCCTGAATCCCGAGGACGCGAATGCCCAGGCGAACCTCGGAACTGCGCTGGCGCAACTTGGACGTCTAACCGAGGCGAAATCGCACTATGAAGCCGCCCTGCGCATCGATCCCGGCAATCAGTTGGCGCGCGAGAACCTGCAACAGATTGAACAGATGACGAACCAAGCCCCCCACTGACCGTGGTGGTTCAGTAGCGAAATCCCTGCGTCTGGTGGGCCACCTCAGTCAGACTCGGTTTACATTGGTGAAGTACCAACGCAAGACTGGACGTTCGCTATGGGGCCGGGAGAGTTCGAGGTGACATTGTTCAGGGGACTAAGCCCAGCGGCGCTGGCAATATTGCTGGTCATGACCTCCGCCGGTTTCGCTGCCCAATCTGCAGGTTCGCAAGTCGCAAAACCGGATGCAAACGGATACGTCGGGAACGAGGCGTGTGCCAAATGCCACGCGGCCATCTTCGAGTCATACAAGAACACGGCCATGGCACATGCCAGCGGCCCTGCGACCGAAAATCTGATCGCCGGAGATTTCACGCACCATGCTTCGGGTGTGAATTTTCGCGTATACAGCGATGCCGGTAAGGTCTGGCTCAGCTTCGACCGGCCCGGCGACCCCGCGGTACACGGAAAACGCGAGCTCCTGTATTACATCGGACAGGGGCGCAGGGGACGGTCTTATCTATTCTCCGACGACGGCTTCGTCTTCGAGTCACCCGTTAACTGGTACACCGACCGGCACATGTGGGACATGGCGCCCGCCTACGGCAACGCGCGCGAAATTCCCATGACGCTGCCTGCGCTGACCAGTTGTCTCGACTGCCACGTCAGCGGAATTCAGCCCCCAATCAACGGCACTGAGAATCGCTACAAAATGCCAGTGTTTGCCTATTCGGGCGTCACCTGCGAGCGCTGTCATGGGCCTGGTGCCGCACACCCGAATGGCGGAGCGATTGTCAATCCGACAAAGCTGTCTGCCAACCGGCGCGACCAGGTATGCATGCAATGTCACCTCGAAGGTAATGCGGCGATCGAACGCGCCGGCAAGCACCTGTATGAGTATCGGCCCGGCGACGATCTTCCCGACTACATTCGCTACTACCTGCTGGTGGATTCACACTCTCCGAATTTGCGGGCAGCGAGCCAGTTCGAAGCGCTCGCGCAGAGCACGTGCAAGAAGAAATCGGGCGACGCGATGTCGTGCACCAGTTGTCACGATCCGCATCGTTCAATTCCGGCTGACGAGCGAGTGTCCTTTTATCGCGGTAAGTGCCTGGTCTGTCACGGAGCGGCGTTCGGAGCGAAGCACCACGTCGATCAGCCGGACTGCGCACATTGCCACATGCCCGCCGCCCTCAGCAGCGATGTCGCGCACACCGAGGTGACTGATCATCGCATTCCGCGTCGCCCCGGCACCGGCCCGCAGTTGGAGAATGCCGGGCCGCCCGTTTCACCGCAACTGGTGCCCTTCCCCAGCTCGAAGGACACGGAACACGATGTTCGCGACCTTGCGTTGGCGTGGCAATCGATTGTCAACAGTGGGATGAAAGTGGAGCAGCCACAGGCGGAGAAGTTACTGCGCCAGGCGGCGACGCAGTTTCCCGATGACCCGGTCGTCCTGTCGGCGTTGGGTTATGTCGAACAAACGCGGGGAGCCAACGATCGTGCGCAGGATCTGTATCGAAAAGCGCTGGCACTCGATCCGAATCTGATCGACGCGGCTACGAACCTTGGTGTGCTTGAGGCGCAACGCGGACATCTAGCCGAGGCCGTAAAGCTATGGCAGGGAGCATTTCAGCGTGCGCCGGGACGCAGCAGCATCGGGATGAACCTGGCGCGGGCATTTTGTGCCGCCGGGCAAGCAAAAGTTGCGCGCAGCTACGCACTCCGGGTGCTGCAGTTCAATCCCGATTTAAGCGCAGCAAGAAAGTTGTTGAATGGGATAGATGCCGATCCGCCAAAGTGCGCCCCCTAATCGCTACCGTTCTGCTTGCCGCGCAACTGTTCGGCGATTTTCAGCTCCTGTTCCGCCTCGTCGTTCTTGCCGATATCCCGGTAAGCCTGCCCGAGAAGATGGTGCGTGATGGGGTTGTTTGGGTCCATCGTCGCCGCACGTTGCAACGTACGAATAGCGAGCACGGGTTCGCCTTTCTTCTGCAGAACTTTGCCCATCAGGATGTATGGGCCGGTAGAACTGGCGTCCAGCCAAATAGATCGCTGAAGCAACCGCTCGGCTTCGTCATATTTCTGCACCCGAGAGTACGCATCGGCCAGCTTGTAGAGCGCCGGAGGATATGCTGGATTGATCGCCAACTCCTGCTGAAAGTCGTTGATCGCTTCTGGAATCTTCGATGTGAATAGATGAATCTCGCCCAGCAACTGGTGGGCAAGGGGCAATTTGGGATCGGCAGCGATAGCTTTTTGTGAGTAGTCCTCCGCTATCGGAATGAATTCCTGACGGAATAACATGCGCGCCGTAATCAGGTAGCTGGCCCCAGAGTCGGGCGAAACGTCGAACATCTTCGCGAAGGCCCTGCGTGCCTGGGGATAATCTTGCGCCTGGATGTAACAGACGCCAAGTACGTAAGCCGCATCGACATTGGCCCGCGGGTACCATGCCTGGACTTTTTCCAGGTACGGAATTGCTTCTGCAGGACGTCCAGCGAGGTAGTAGGACAGACCCAACAACTGCACCGCTTCCTTGTCATTGGGATCGTCAGCCGCTGCCTGCTTGAGGGAGTCCGCAGCCTTCAGATAGTCACCCTTCTTGTAATAAACCGTGCCCAATTCTTTCGAAATGCCAGCCGGCCTAGGCGTCCGAGCGGCCATTGGCCGCAACATTGCGATGGCCTCGTCATACTTGCCCTGTTGGGAAAGTTTGCGGGCCTCGGCGAAGTCGGTGTCAGAGCCGGAAGACTTCGCCGCCTGCGGAGACGAGACCGTGTTGGTCGGAGACAGCGTCTGCGCTTGCAGCAGGGTGCATCCAGCCAGCAGAAATACAGAAAGCCACTTAACAGCTGAGGTGTGCGAGCGTCCCATTGAGGCCATCGACAAAATTAGAACACAACGACACGGGGAGCGGCTCAATTACGAGGTCTGCGGATTGAATTTAGCCAATTGAAGCTCAGTGACTTACGACCGGCGCTTCCGCCACCCCAACATATTTGTCTGCGCCACCGTAATAAAACAGGTAGCGCTCACCGCGTCGGACCACGCCCTCAACGAAAACCACGTTCGGAACCTGGCCGACTTTCTCCCATTCCTTCTCGGGCGCGAAGATCGGCTGCTCGCTGCGATAGAGCAGCTTGCGCGGGTCGTTGCGGTCGAAGATTGCGATCGCAGTGCGGTAAACCAGCTTGTCATCGCCGCCGTTGTAGATCAGCACAATGCCGTCGGGCGTCAGGATCGGAGATGGTCCAGGCTCGACAACGCGGGAGTCGAATTGTCCCGGACGGCGCGGCAATACAGGCGTCTTCGTCGCTTCGGTCCAGTGCACGAGGTCGGTCGAGTATGCCAATCCCATCTGGTCATTCTTATCGGGAGTCGTACCGAGAAAATACTCACTAGACGCGGACACCGCAGTCTGCCCGTCTAGACTCATCGCCACCGACTTGGCGTCACCAGAGTGGCCGCTGAGGATGCGCAGCTCGCGCCCGCTCCCCACGTCCCACACCGTCAGCGTCTTGTCATCAGACGCAGAGAGCGCAATCCGCCCATCTCCACTCAACGCCAAGTCTTTGACTCCTCCGCCGTGGCCGCTGAGGGTACGCAGCTCCTGCCCACTCCCCACATCCCAGACCTTCGTCGTACGGTCCGAACACGCGACGATAGCAATCCGTCCGTCGCCACTCAACGCCACGCGGTAGACCGAATTCCTGTGGGCTGAGAGAGTGCGAAAAAGCCCCAAACCCGGAGCATGTAGCGCGGGCCGCAACGATCGGAGCCACGGTTGTTGCGCACCTCTCGCTGCACTGCGGGTCAACCGATCAATCGCTGCCTTACCCTGATAGTGCAAGAGTCGGCCGACCAATTGCGAGACAAACTGGCATGGATCTTCGGCGATCACGTGAGAAGAGAGGCGCATAGCTCCGAGTATGAGTTGAAGGGCATTCCTATCCTCGGGCGGCCACTGGGCGCGCAAATAATCGAGCTGCAAGTCGTGCAGAAGGATGCTCCCTTCGGGCTGATGACGCTGCGCCAGCGAGAGTCGAACGAATTGCTCCGCGGTTTCCACTGCCTCGCTTTCATCCACTCCCCAGATACACTGCTGATGAGAGCTCCCCAAGATCCATAACACGACGGAACCGACTTATCCGGCCAATTCCTGCTGAGGCGGAAGGTCTGCAGGGCTGAAGCCTTAGCAGGCTGCGGTATAATCACTTCCGCACCGATCTTGCTATGCACATCTGCCTAGTTTCGACTTTTCCGCCGGCTCCCTGTGGGATTGCTACCTATTGCGGCTATCTGATTGACGGCTTACTGTCTGTCAACAAGAAGCTACGCATTACCGTGCTGGCCGAAGGTCCGGTTGCCAACGATCTCCGCGCACGTGTGAACGTGATCGAGGCGTTCTCGGTAGACTCCGATTACGGCCCCGCGATTCTCCACCAAGTGCGTGCGTGTGCACCGGACGTGGTCCATATCCAGCACGAGTACGGCATCTTCGGATTTGATGGCCGCTTTCTGCACTTCCTAGCTGACCTTCGCGAAATTCGTATTCCCATTGTCGTTACGCTGCACACAGTTCATACGCGATCCAGCCTGGACGTGGGCTGCTGCTGGAGAACGGACCGGAGGCTCCCGACTAACGTTGACATCGAAAGCGAGCAGCGGCAGTTGTGCAACCTCGGCGACGTGATCGTGGTGCATCAAGATTGCCCGATGCGGACCACGCTTATTGAGCAGGGTGCGCGGGCAGACCGAGTCGTGTCCATCTGTCATGGCACGTTCAAAGGGACTGGTATTATCAGCGCTCTAGCCAAAGAATATCTGGGCTATGCAGCCGACACCTCCCTTTTAGTGGCTTTCGGCTACTTCGAGCCCTCCAAGAACCATCAGCGCCTTCTTGAGGCTTTCTCCCTGCTACGTCTCCGGAAGCCCAACGCAAAGCTTTGGATCGGTGGGCATATTCGCTGGCCGTCTCCACCGGCGCGGGAGTACAAGGCACGGATCGTCAACCTCATCGAACAAATGGGGCTGAAAGAGCATGTCACTCTGTGGGAAGAGCTCCTTTCGGAAACCGACGTGCGGGTGCTGCTTTCCGCCGCCGACGTCGGCTGCTTCGCCTATCATGAGGACACGTACTCTTCCAGCGGCGCGCTTCATCGCATGCTGGGGGACGGGAAGCCGATTGTCGCTTCGCACATTCCCAAGTTCCACGAGTTACTCCGGGTCGCACCGGAAATCCTGGTGGACCCAGATCGCCCGGAGGAAATTGCGCGGGTTCTGATCCGTGTGCTCGAGGACGACTCCTTTCGTACACTGATCGCTAGCAAGCTCCTCCGGTTTGCCGAAGAGACGAGTTGGCCTCTGGTAGCGGATTCTCATCTCGATGTGTACCGTCGAGCAATCGCGGCGGTCGCGACAGAACCTGCTGCGGGTGTAGGACCCAG
>Ga0075521_10000208_pt1 | contig 15286 bp, 15 predicted proteins | sample NGEPerD_FD_74785 | JGI IMG/M metagenome (GOLD analysis project Ga0075521, IMG submission 74785) | Arctic peat soil microbial communities from the Barrow Environmental Observatory site, Barrow, Alaska, USA - NGEE PermafrostAB12-D | ecosystem: Environmental > Terrestrial > Soil > Wetlands > Peat ...
TGGCGGCGACGGATGCGCTTCGGCTCGCGCAACTCGATGCGATGCAGCGCGGGGTGGCGCCGAGGGATTGGGCGGCGTTCGTGCTCACGGGGGATGGATTCGTGCGGGTGGGCGCAGCGGCTACGGCTTCACGCTGAAGCGCACCATCGGCGAGCTGACCTCGGTGCGATCGCTCAGCATCGCGCGCACCCACATGTCGTAGGAGCCTCTCGCGGTGACGCGCATCGAGTCGGGAACGACGAGCGTCGTGTCGCGCGTGGTCCACGCGGCGATGACTACTCCCTGCGTCGTGAGGAGCTCGACACGATAGCTCTGCGCGCCGTCCATCGCGTGCCACGCGAGTTGCACCGGGGCGGAGACGGCCGTGCCGGTGAAGGGCTCGATCACCGACACGGCTGCGTGTCCTCCGCGCATCACATCGACAGGCACCGTCACGTGCTGCCGGCGCATCACGAGCACGCCAACCCCGACGAGAATGAGCGCCGCCGCCGCGAGCGCCATCCACCGCGACGGCAACGTGCGCCGCTCCGCCGCGCGCGCACCCTCGTTCGCTGCGCGCAGCAGCTCGAGCTCCGGCTTGCACGTTGGACAGCGCAGCACATGCTCGAGCACTGTGAGCCGTTCGGCTTCCGGCATCTCGCCGTTCACGAGTTCCGCGAGTGTCTCGGGCTCGGGATGCGCCCCGAGCGGAGCAGTGCTCGCCGATCGTTGATATTCGCGCCGAAGCTCGTCGTCGTTCATTGCACGTTCTCCCGGGTTCCGATCCCCTGCGCGAGCAATACCGCTCGCAGATCGGCCAAGCCGCGATAAAGCAAATTCCGTGTCTTCGCATCCGACCACCGAAGCAGGGCGGCGATCTCCTCGCGGCGGTAGCCGTCGAGGTACATGCGCACGGCGGCGCGACGCGGGGGCGCGAGCCCGTCCACCGCGACTGTGACGCGCTGCGCAAGCTCGCTCTGGTCGAGCAGCTCCGCCGGGCCGGCTGTGGACGTGGCGAGCGGATGCGCACCGCCCTCGCTCTCGTCGAGCGACACGTTGCGATCGACGCGGCGGCGGCGGATGATGTCGAGCGCAGCCGAGATGGCGGCGCGGCGAACATAGTTGGCGGAGAGGTCGAGCAGCCCGTCCTTGCGCGCGCGCCAGAAGCGCACACGCAGCTCCTGCAGCAGCTCGTCGATGTCCTCGTGATGGAGACCTCGATCGTGCCCGATGCGTCCGGCGAAGCGTGCAAAGCGCATAACGAGGGATTCGAGCTCGTCCGAGATCGAATCGCGCGGGGGCGTCATACTCCATTTTAGCGCGCCCCGCAGGTGGCGGCCACCAATGGAGGGCCACGTCATCAGGCTATCGAAGGCCAGCCCGGGCGAAGGTGCGCACGATGTTTGAGGCATCCATGAAGAAACGCCGGATGTCCGCTTATTGTCTCACATTGCGCTATCGCTACTTGTCCTTGCTGTCGACGTTGCCGATGACGTGCACCTTGAGCCCGTCAACGACATCGTCCGACGGATTCAGGATCAGCCGCGAGCCCTCCGGCACATCCGCCAGTACTTCGACGTCCGCACCGAAATCGCGGCCGAGCACCACCTTCACGTAGTGTACGATATCGTCGGGGCCGACCTTCGCCACCTGCGTGCCCTCCGGCCGGAAGACGAGGGCGCCCGAGGGCACGCGCACCGGCGTCGTTCCCCCCGAAAGATGAAAGTGCACCTCGCCGAACATGCCTGGGAGAAGCGCGCCGTCCTTGTTCGGCGCATCGACCTCGACGGTCAGCGTGCGCGCCGCGGCATCGAGCGAGCTCGAGGTGCGCATGACCGTGCCCTTCACCGTGCGGCCGCCATCAGGGAGCACGATGTCCGCCTGCTGCCCAATGGTGATCGCCGCCACCTGCGCCTGCGGCACGCTCACCATGATGCGCACGGTGTCGGTCTGCGCGATGGTGACCAGCCCGCGCGTGCCGAGTGTGGTCGCGGGCGCCACGAGCATCCCCACGTCCACGTTCCGCGCCGTCACGACCCCGGCAAATGGCGCCTCGACATTTGCGTATCCCTTGAGCGACGCAAAGCGCCCGACGTTCGCGTGCGCGGCGCTCCTCGGGCAGCCGCGGAGCTGTCGTGCGATGAATGTGAAACGATCACGATCTCGGCAGTATGGTGCAGGCGAGCAAACGAATCGAGAGAGCCAAGATGCAAAACTAGGTAAATAGGGTAGTTAGTCAAATACTCTTATAACTATACAACTACTTGATGTCGCCAGTCGCACCGCGCAATCTTTATTCTATGTCCATTCGCTTAAACGCCGAATCTGCCCCCTCCGTTGAGGATCGAGCCCTCGTTTTCAAGGCGATCGGCGATCCCACGCGCGTCCGCATCATCGAACTCTTGCGTGCGCAGTCGGAGGAGATCACGGGAACGGAGATCGCCGGAAGCGTTGGCGTCAGCCTCGCGCTGCTCTGCCACCACTCGAGCGTGCTCGTCGAGGCCGGACTCGTGACGAAGCGGAAGGAGGGGCAGACGTCCTACTGGACGCTGAACCGCGACGCACTCGCCGCCGCGCTGGGATCGCTGGCCGAGCCGACGCCGATCGCGCACTAGCGGCAAGCGCCCATTGTGCGTTAGAGATAGGCGAATTCGCCGGCTGCGAAGCACGCCTTATGCACTCTGCGTGATCACAAAAACAATCCCTTCCGAGGCATCAATGCATCGTCACAATGTGTTTTCCATGGCAGCCGTTGCTGCCATCGTCGTCACTGCGGCTTGCAATCCATTTCACAAGACGTCGAACGAGATCAAGGTCCAGGATATCCCCGTCGGCGAGCGCTGGAACGCGGCGCTGGCGACTCCATCCAGCCTCGCCGGCGCGGTGCAGATCCAAGGCACCGGCTACGTCGCGCGCGACCCATCGGGTTCGAGCAAGGCCGTGATCCACATCGCGAACGCGACGGCGGGTGGCGTGCATCCGTGGGCCGTTCGCGTGGGGCTCTGCGGCGCCGGCGACAATCCAGTGTTCGGCGATCTCTCCGCATACCAGAATCTCAAGATCGACAAGGACGGCACGGCGCAGAGCGGCGCCCTCCTTTCGGTTCCATTTCCGACGAGCGGCAGCTACTCGCTCGAGGTGCGCGCGTCGCCCACGAACATGGGCACCGTCATCGCGTGCGGAAATCTCGCTCCGCCCACGCAGTGATCGTGTTGGTGACCGGCGCACTATTGCGCCGGCCGCCAGTGCAACACACATTGCGCACATGACCACGCACGCCACGAGCTACCTCGCATACTTTACCAGCTTCTGGGGATATCCCCCCGGGAGCCGGTAGCTCGTGCCCAACGGTCGTTAGCGACCAGGCGGTGCGTTACCTCGGCTCCCGGAGAAATCCGGGAGCCTTCTTGTTTTTGAGGCCCTCGAGATGATCATCGTTACCAAGTCCAATGTTTCCGAACCCGAGCTCGCGAACATCCGCCAGCGCGTCGAGTCGCTCGGGCTCAAGACGCACATCACGCGCGGCTCGCATCGCGTCGTGATCGGTTGCGTCGGCGACGACGCAGCACTCTCCGAGATCCCGCTGCTCGCGCTCGCGGGCGTCGAGAGCGTGACGCCGATCCTTCGCCCGTACAAGCTCGCCTCGCGCGAGTTCGGCCATCCGGACGAGCCAACGGTCGTGCGGATCGCACCCGGTGTCGCCTTCGGCGGCCGCGCAATTCAGGTGATCGCCGGGCCGTGCTCCGTCGAAGGGAGCGAGATGCTCCTCGAGACCGCGATCGCCGTGAAAGATGCAGGCGCCACGCTACTTCGCGGCGGCGCGTACAAGCCGCGTACCTCTCCCTACGCCTTCCAGGGGATGGGCGAGGCCGCGCTCGAGCTCCTCGCCGCCACGCGCGCCGAGACGGGGCTGCCGATCGTCACCGAGGTGATGGACACGCGACAGGTCGACACGGTGTGCCGCTACGCCGACATGCTGCAGATCGGCGCGCGCAACATGCAGAACTTCGCGCTCCTCGCTGAAGTCGGCCGCACGAAGAAGCCGGTGCTCCTCAAGCGCGGCCTCTCCGCCACGATAAAGGAATTGTTGATGGCGGCCGAGTATGTGATGGCGAGCGGCAATCAGGATGTGGTGTTGTGCGAGCGTGGCATCCGCACCTTCGAGACGGCAACGCGCAACACGCTCGACGTCGCGGCGATCCCGGTGCTCAAGGAAGAGACGCATCTCCCCGTGATCGTCGACCCGAGCCACGCCGGCGGACGCGCGGCGCTCGTCGCGCCGCTCGCCTTCGCCGCAATTGCCGCCGGCGCGGACGGGCTCATCATCGAAGTGCATCCGCATCCGGAAGACGCGCGCTCTGACGGCGACCAATCGCTCGACTTCGCCGCCTTCGTCGATGTGATGACGCGCATCGGACCGTTCGCGGAGGCCGCGGGGCGCACGATGCGCGCACCGTCGCACGAGCGCGCGTGACGCGTTCCGCGCGTATCGCCTTTCAGGGAGAGCTCGGCGCCTTCAGCGAAGAGGCCATTCGCAACATCGATTCGCAGGCGACGGCGGTGCCGTGTCGCGACTTCATCGACGTCGCGCAGGCCGTGGAGAACGGCGATGTCGACGCGGGGATGCTGCCGATCGAGAACACGCTCGCGGGCTCCGTCGTCGGCAGCTACGACGCGCTCAAGTCGTGCGAATCACTGCGCGTGGTGGCAGAGACGGTGGTGGAGATCCATCACTGCGTGATGGGAGTGCGCGGCGCAACGATCGATGTGCTCACGACGGTGGAGAGTCATCCGGTGGCGCTCGCGCAGTGCACGCGCTGGCTGCGCGCGCATCCGGCGATCGTCGTGCGTGCGGCGTACGACACTGCGGGTGCGGCTCGGGATGTTGCCGCGCAAGGCGATGTGCGCGCGGCGGCGATCGCGGGGCGGCACGCGGCCGCCCGCTACGATCTCGAGATCCTCGCGGCGGATGTCGAAGATCGCTCCGACAACCAGACACGCTTTCTGATGGTGTCGCGTGCGCCGCGCGCGCTCGACCCAGGGGTGAGCGCGCGCACGGCGTTGCTCGTCACGACGCCGAACGTGCCGGGCGCGCTGCTGCGCGTGCTCGAGCCGCTCGCGCGCCATGAGATCAACATGAGCAAGCTCGAGTCTCGGCCCGCGGACGAGCCGTGGCACTATCACTTTTTCCTCGAGCTCGACCATGCGGCGGGCGACCCGCAGCTGGCGGCGGCGATTGGCGAGCTGCGGGGCGTGACAGAGTCTCTTCGCGTGCTCGGCACCTACGCGCGCAGCGTCGCTGGACGAGCAGGGCGTGGCGTGCCAGATTAGCCCCACTCCAACCGAGGTTGCCCCATGTCGCTTTTCGATTTGCGGTCGCTCTCTCTGCTGCCGCTCGTCGCCATGTTCGCGGCGTGCGCGACCAAGGATGCGGCGAAGACCGTAGCTGCATCGGATTCGACGAAGCCTATCGCCGCGGCAGTGCCGCATCAGATGACGATCGTCGCATCGGACTACAAGTTCGATGCGCCTGACGAGGTTCCGTCCGGGATGATGACGGTGCATCTCGTCGACAACGGTGCGGAGCTACACCACGTCGCGTTCGTCGAGCTGAAGGCTGGGAAGACGATGGCGGATGTTCAGCAGGCGATGAAGGCGATGAAGCCGGACGGGGTTCCGCCGGAATGGATGGTCGATCACGGCGGTGTGAACGCGTCTCATCCCGGCGGAGGGATGTCATCGGCGACGCAAAACCTCGACGCGGGGAACTACGCGCTGATCTGCTTCATCCCGTCCCCTGATGGCACGCCGCACTTTGCGAAGGGGATGGTGCGACCGCTCACTGTCGCCGCATCGACCGACGCCGCCGCGCCGGAGCCCACAGCGGACATCGTGATGTCGCTCAAGGATTACTCGTTCACGCTGTCCAAGCCGCTGACGGCCGGCAAACACACCATACGGATCGAGAGCTCGGGCTCACAGTCGCACGAAGTGCAGCTGGTGCGCCTTGCTCCCGGCAAGAAGGCGGAAGACATTCCCGCGTGGGTCATGAAGCCGAACGGTCCGCCTCCGGGTGAGCCCATTGGCGGTGTGCCTGCAATGGCGAAGGGATCGGCGGCGTACATCACTGCCGACTTCACGCCGGGCGATTACGCGCTGATCTGCTTCCTCACTGACGTGAAGGACGGCAAGCCGCACTTCGCGCACGGAATGATCCAGCAGGTGCACATCAGCTAGAGGAAGCCTCAGCGCGTGGCGAGAATGGGCTGCGCTTTTCCAAAGGCGCCGCGCGCTGTTGCGCACTCATTATTCGGCGGGCTTGGAGGCGTCGGTCGAGGTGAGGCGATTGCCTTCCTGAGCTGCGCTCAAGGCTTGGCCGGCGCCGACGCGACGGTTGCGCTCAACTTCGCAATCCGGTCGCGCGCCAACGCCACGTTCGCTTCCGCCGCGGGAGCGAGCGCGATGTAGCTCTTGTACTCGCTCACTGCCTCGTCGGTATAGTCCTCCACATCGGAGATGCGCGCCAGCAGAAAGTGCGGCGCCGCGAAGAACGCGTCGCCCTCGATCGCTTTCTTCAGCTGGGCCGCCGCATCTCCGTCCCGACGCGCCTTGATCAGCACGAGCGCGTAGTCGTAGTGGAGCGCGGGATCGTTGGGCTGCAGCTGCACGGCGAGATTCATCTCCGATACCGCGGCCGCCGTGTCACCCTGCGCGAGCTGCAGCGACGCCATGTTCATGTGCGCAGCATAGTAGGATTGATCCTCCTCGAGCGCACGCGCGTACGATTCACGTGCGAGCTCCGCATGCTTCGCCTTCTCGTGGATCAGCCCGATCGACTGGTCGTACAACGCCTTGGACTCGTAAGGAACGAACTTCGAATCGCGCTCGCGAAGTTCGGCCACTGCCGCGTTCATCTCGGTGAGCGAGCTGTCAATGTTGCCAACGAGAAAGAAAATTCGCGCGCGTTCCGCGTGGATCTCGCTTCCATCGCTTTCATACTCGTGCAGGTTGCGCTTGTTGACCTTCGTCTCGAAATCCTTGAGCTCCCTCGCGTATGCATCGAGCGCATCGGTAAGGCGCCCCTCCGAGTACGAAACCCAAGCCGAGTTCCGCGATCTCAGCGTGTGGTTGGCGATCGCGAGATTCAGATCGGCGACATTGCGGTTGGGATCCCCCTTGCGCATGTCGGCTTCGAAGAGTCGGGGAACGAGCGCGCGATCGAGATTGCGATAGAGAAACGGATTTATCGCATACGCGCGGAAGAGCAGGGAATCGAGCGCGAGGAATTCGGGCTTCCGCTTTTTGTAGGAGAAGTCGTAATAATCGAAGAGCGTGCTCGGCGTCATCTTCATGAGCGCGGCGGCCCGCATGCCGTAAAGCGCTTCGCCGGACGTCGGATCGATCTTCGATGCCCAGAAGAAGGCGCGGGCGGCGTCCTCCGGCCTGGTGTCGATCGTGCGCACGCCGAACAGGTAGTACAAATGCGCATCGTTGGTGTCGGCGTCGGCGCCGAGCACAGGGCGCGTGGGGATTGGTGCGGCTTTCTGGGCGAAGAGGGATGGAGCGAGGACGAGCGCGAGCGAGAGCAGTGCGGTGGGGAGACGCACGGTTAACTCCAAGTCGGAGACAAGGATTTGTCTAGCGAGCCGTTCAGGAGAGGCCACAAGCTTGGTGCGCTCCCTCACAAACGCAAGTTAGATCGCTCTAATCTTCTCTAACTCCAGAAATGACCGTTCTTTCTGACCTGTCGACATTCCACCTAGACGTGGGCCGAACCGGACTGTACGTTCCAAGTGTGTCAGCCCTCTCTGGGTTGACCGCTGCCGCCGCGAGAACGGCGTGGCGGCTATGCCCCCCGGGCTTGTCCCGGGGGGCTTTTTTTTGTACGAAAGGGGGCGGCCAATCGTTGGCCGCCCCCTTTGCATTGCGCGATGCGCTCGCGAGCGATCAGTCGCTGCGCAGCTGCTTCGACATCTCTTCGAGCAGCCGCCGCTCATCTCCCGATAAGCTCTCGATCCCACGCTCCGAGATCTTGTCGAGCACCAGATTCAGCTGCTCGCTCTTGTGCTTCCCGACTTTGCCGGGGAGCGACAACGTCGCGCTCTGCCGCTTCGACGCCATCGCGTTGCTGCGCGCCACGATCTCATCGATCTCCGTCGTGCGCTCACGCGAGCGTGTGTGTGTGCGCGGGATCGCGCGCGGCGGCTCGTCGGGCACATCCGGAATCTGCGACATCCGCTGACGCAGCCGATCCAAACTCGGCACCGACGCCGCGCGCAGATACAGCCAGCCGATCGCGAATCCACCCAGGTGCGCCATGTACGCCGTCCCGTCCGTCGCGTTCAGCCCCTTCACGCCGAGGATGAGATTCCACGCAGCGAGCAGCACCACGAACCAGCGCACCTTCATCGCGACGAACACGAACGGGAAAACGCGCACCTCGTCGTCCGGCCACCGCATCGCGTACGCGAGCATCACGCCGAAGATCGCCGCAGATGCGCCGATCAGTGGCGAGCCGTTGTGCACGATGAGCAGATCGGCGAGCCAGCCGCCGAGCCCGCAGAGGAGGTAGTAGAAGCTGAAGCTCCGCTGCCCCCACGCCTGCTCGAGTCGCGGGCCGAAGAGCCAGAGCGTCCACATGTTGAACGCGAGATGGATGAAGCCGGCGTGCACGAACATGTAGGTCGCGATCGTCCACGGACGCTGCGTGAGATCGCCCGGGCTCTTGAACGCCAGCGCCGCAATCATGTCCGCAGGACGCACGACCGTGAGCTGCAGGAAGAACACCGCGACGTTGATCGCGATGATCCACTGCACCGCCGGCGTCAGCCGCGGGATGTCGTATTCGTCGGTGGCGGAAGTGTTCATTGAGTATTAGACACGGAGAACAAACGCCGGGTTCCTAGCGGGTCCCGACGGGCCCGGGAATCCGAAATTGCAGCACGACGTCGCGATGAATCATGGTCGCCTGCTCGAGCAGTGTGGCGTATCGACGGTCGAGGGGCGACTTCTCCCCCGCAGGCGCTGGATGGATCACAATTTTCGTACCCGGCGCGGCGGCGTGTGCCTGCTCGACGAGTCGCAGGATCTGCCCGTCACTCGTGCCATCGCGCGGCGCCAGCGTGAGCGCGTGCGCGGTGCCCGCAGAGGCGACAGCCGCGAGCGATGCAACGGTTCGTTCCGCGCCCGACGGCGCGTCCGGGAACTCCCACAACACGTGGACCATCGACACCACACGTACGACATCCTCCAGCGCCTCGGGCCGCTGCCCGTCACACTCCAGAATTACGGGGAGCGGCGACGCCCAGTTTCCGAACACGGCCGCGATGAACGGCGCACACGACAGCGGATCGCGTCCACTCAGCAAAATCGAGTGCACGAGCGCCTGCGCGGTTGCGCGCTCGAGCTGCTTCGCGAGCATCTCGCTCGAATAGAGCACGGCGGTTTCCGCCTCGCCCGCAAAGCGCACGAACAGCTGGCGCCGACCGGTCCAGATCCCCTGCGATTGAACGCCCGGAGAAAGCCCGGCGATAGGTGCAGTCGGAAGAGTTGAACGTGCCATCACTTTCCCTCACCTCGTGTCATCTTCGCGAGCGCCACGATGCGATCGCAAAACGTGCTGAAGTCGATCCCCTCTGCCGCCGCCGCCTGTGGAATCAGACTCGTCGCGGTCATTCCAGGAAGGGTGTTCGCCTCGAGGCAAAACAGCTCCCCTCCCGACGTCATACGGAAGTCTATTCGAGCGCACCCGTCAAGCTTGAGCGCACGGAAGGCGAGAACCGCCAACCGCTGCGCCTCCGTCGTGAGCGCCAGTGAGAGCTTCGCCGGAAACTCCTCGACTGCCATGCCCGGCGTGTATTTACACTCGTAGTCGTAGATCTCGTGCTTGGGAATGATCTCCCCAACGGGCATCGCGTGATCGCCCAACACTCCGACGGTAAGCTCTCGCCCCGCCACGAAGCGCTCCACCATCACCTCCACATCATAGAGCGCCGCCTCGGCGATCGCCCCAGCCAGCTGTCCAGCCTCCTTCACGACCGTGAGCCCGACGGTTGACCCTTCCTTCGACGGCTTCACCACGACGGGATAGCCCAGCACTTGCTCGACCTCGCTCGCACTCAACTTCGAGCCGGGCCCGGTCATGATCCAGTCTGCCGTGGGCACGCCCGCGGCTCGGAAGAGCCGCTTCGAGAGATCCTTGTCCATGGCGAGTGCGCTCGCGAGATGTCCGCTCCCGGTGTACGGCACGCGTGCGAGATCGAGAATCGCCTGAACTGTGCCATCCTCGCCATCGCCGCCGTGCAGCGCGATGAAGACGACGTCGGCACCGCGAACGGCCGGCATCGCGCCCAGCGTCGTCACGAGCGAGGTGGCCGCCATCGCCTTGAGCGCCTCGCGCGTCGGCGGCTCGCGCTTCACCACGCCGGCGGCGCGCAGCTCGTCTTCCTGCGCGCGCGTCATCTCGCCCCGCGCGGGATCGACGGAGGTCACCGTGTGCCCGGCGTCGCGGAGCGCATGCGCGATCCTGAGCCCCGACGCCAGCGACACGTCTCGTTCCGACGAGGTTCCCCCGAGCAGGACGGTGACTTTCATGTGCACAATGTACCGAAACCGCCCCCCGCGTGTAGTCTCCCGCGAGCACGTAAACGCCGAGTACATTCCGTATGATGCAACCAACCCTCAAGCTGCTTGCCTGCGCCATGTTTCTGGCGGCCTCAGCGTGCCTCGATCGAGAGCAGGCACGCAAGGCGATCGAGGCCGTGCAAACGGACGGCGCCAAGCCCGACGTGATGCCCGTGATGCTCAATCGCGAGCTCCCCTTTCGCTATCCGCCGGCGCTCTACGCGAAGAAGGTACAGGGGAACGTCACGCTGCACATCCACATCGATAGCACCGGCATCGTGTGGCCCGAGTCGACCAGCGTCGTCGAGTCGTCGGGCTATCCAGGGCTCGATTCATCCGCGGTCGCGGGGTCGCGCGAGCTTCGCTTCGAGCCAGCAACAACGAAAGGGCATCCGGTGAGCGTGTCGCTGAAGCTCCCCGTGTTCTTCCGCCATCCGAAGGGAAAGCCGCTCGCCGGCGACACCATCCTCCAGCCACTTCGCCCCAAATCCGCGCCATGAGCACCCTCCCGCGCAACACACGCCCGTACGACAGCGTTCTCGACACCATCGGCTGGACGCCGCTCATTCGGCTGAGCCGAGTGACGCGCGGCGTGGTCACGCCGGTGTACGCGAAGGCAGAGTTCTTCAACCCGGGCGGGAGCGTGAAGGATCGGATCGGCGTGCCGATCATCGAGCGCGCCGAGAAGTCGGGGGAGCTGAAGCCGGGCGGCACGATTGTCGAGGGAACGAGCGGCAACACGGGTGTGGGGCTCGCGATGGCGGCGGCGCTCAAGGGCTATCGCTGCATCTTCACGATGCCCGACAAGATGTCGCAGGAGAAAGTGAGGCTGCTCAAGGCCTTTGGCGCCGAGGTGATCATCACGCCGACGGCCGTGCCTCCCGATCATCCCGATCACTACGTGGTGATGGCCGCGCGGATAGCGAAGGAGACGCCGAACGCGGTGCTCGCGAACCAGTTCTACAATCCCGCAAATCCGGAAGCGCACTACGAGACGACGGGCCCCGAGCTGTGGGAGCAGACCGAAGGAAGGATCACGCACTTCGTCGCCGCCGCGGGCACGGGCGGCACGATCTCAGGCGTCGGGAAATTTCTGAAGGAGAAGAACCCCAACGTGAAAATCATCGGCGGCGATCCGGTCGGATCGATTCTGGCCGAGTACTGGCGGAGCAAGGGCGCGCGGAAGCCGGAGGGTGTGCCGTACAAGATCGAGGGCATCGGGCAGGACAAGATTCCGGGAACGATCGACATGTCGGTCATCGATGACTATCGCACGGTCACCGATCGAGAGTCGTTCGCGATGGCGCGCAGGCTCACGCGCGAGGAGGGGCTGTTCGTTGGCGGATCGAGTGGGCTGATCGCGCACGTGGCTCTCCAGGTGGCGCGCGAAGTGAACGATCCGAAGGCGTTCGTGGTGACTTTCCTCTGCGACACGGGCGAGCGCTATCTCTCGAAGCTCTACAACGACGAGTGGATGCGCGAGAATCAGCTGCTCGATTCCGATCGCATGCCGATCGGACAGCTGCTGCAGGGGAAACAGGATGGAACGCCGCGCGTCGTGAGCGTCGCGCCATCCGCGAGCGTGCGCCAGGCACTCGGGCTCATGTCGCTGCACGATGTGTCGCAGCTCCCGGTGATGGACGGCGACAGCTGCGTCGGCTCCGTCTCCGAGAGCGTGCTCTCGGCGAAAGCGCTCGAGAACGGCAAGCTGCTCGAGGTGCCGGTGAGCGAGGTAATGGAAGCGCCGTTCCCGATCATCGATGAGGCGCAGACGGTGGAGAGCGTGGTGAAGCTGCTCTCAAAGTCGAATCACGCGCTGCTCGTGCGCGCGAACGGCACGATGGGCGGAATCGTCACACGCAGCGATGTGCTCGCGTACATGATGGCGCGGTAGCTCTTGCGGAAGCCAAGCCGTTGTGCTGCCCCACTCAAGCAGGATAGTATGGACTCGTACACGTGCTCCACCGAATGCCAAGCACTCCGTTACGGCCCTAAAGGCATTCCCCGGCTGCCTAGCTCGGCATTTCGGATACATTTGCTCAAAGACGTTGGCTCGCTAATTCGAATTTTCGAGGGTGGAGATCGCCGCGCGAGCGCGCACATTCTCGATGCTCATTCCATGGCTGTCTCATGACTGTTCCGGAAATGGAGATGCTGGCGAAGGTAGAAGTACTCGCCGATCTCGAAGAGCTCGTTGCCGAGCTAATGGTGGTGCACGAGTCGAAGCGCATCCTCTGGTTTCCGAGCGAGCTGCTCGCGCCAGCGCCCGACACCGACCCCGATCACCATGTTGCCGAGCTCCGTGAGCGCACGCGCGGCATCAGCACGCCGATTCGCGTCGCGCTCGCCCTTAACCTCCTCACGGAGGAAGGGCTCCCGCACTTCCACCGCCTACTCGCGGTATACCTCGGCAGCACGAGCTTCTGGCACAAGTGGACGAATCTGTGGACGGCCGAGGAGGACCGGCACGGCGCGGTGCTTCACGACTACACGCGTGACAGTCAGCTGCTGAACAATCCGGAGCTCGAGCGGATGCAGTTCGAGTATCTGAAGGCGGGCTTCGAGCCGGCGTGGGACAAGGATCCCTATCGCGTCTTCGTGTACACCACGCTGCAGGAGCGTGCGACGCAGGTGAGCCACGCGAACACGGGGAAGCTTGCGGGCGAGTTCGAGCCGACGATCGGCGTCGTGCTGTCGAACGTCGCGAAGGAAGAGGCGCGGCACTACGTGTTCTACCGCAAGATCTTCGAGGCCGTGCTCGAGCGCGATCCGAATCGCGCGCTGGTCTCCGCGGCTGCGGTCATGCCGTCGATCGACATGCCGGGGGTGAGCATGCCGAACTTTCGCGAGATGGCGGATGTGATTTGGCGCGCCGGTATTTATGGGCCGCGCGACTATCTGAAGATCGTCGAGGAGCAGATCAAGCACTGGGCGATCGATACGCTCGAGGGGCTCGATGCTACCGGGCGCCAGGCGCAGGAAAAGATTCTCGCCATTCCCAAGCGCCTCGAGCGCATCTCGGACGCGATGGAAACGCGCAGCAAGGCGAAGACCTTCTCCTTCGTCGTCGCGTTCTCGCGCGAGTTCGCGATGGAGTGAGCAGGCGGCGGAGCCGTTGACTCAGCCGCTGGCGTCCCGCTGCAGCTCGGCCAGAAGCTGCAGCGCCTTGAGCGGCGTGAGGTTGTCGAGATCGACTCCGCGTAGCTTCTCCACCACCGGATGCGGCAGGCTCGCGAAGAGCGCGAGCTGCTCGGTTGCAGGCGCCGCCTCGCGCGACATCGCGCCCGGCTGCACGATGTGGTGCTCCGCCTCGAGCAGCTTCAGCATCACGCGCGCGCGGCTCACGACCGCCGGCGGCAGCCCCGCGAGTCTGCCGACCTCGATGCCGTACGAGCGATCCGCGCCGCCCGCGATCAGCGTGTGCAGAAAGAGCACCTCGTCGCCAACCTCGCGCACCGCCACCGTAAAGTTCCGCACCGCATCGCGCTCCTCGGCCAGCTGCGTCAGCTCGTGATAGTGCGTCGCGAACACCGTCTTGCAGCCGATCGCATCGTGCAGATGCTCGCTCACCGCCCAGGCGATCGACACGCCGTCGTACGTCGACGTGCCGCGCCCGATCTCGTCGAGCAGCACGAGGCTGCGCCGGGTGGCGGTGTGGAGGATCGCGCTCGTCTCCGACATCTCGACCATGAACGTCGACTGCCCGCGCACGAGGTTGTCGCTCGCGCCCACGCGCGTGAAGACGCGGTCGACGATACCGATGCGCGCGCGGCTCGCTGGCACGAAGCTCCCGATCTGCGCCATCAGCACGATCAGTCCAATCTGGCGCAGGATCGTCGACTTGCCCGCCATGTTCGGACCGGTGAGGATGATCATCCGCGCATCGGTCGTGAGCGAGACATCGTTCGGGATGAACTTGTCGCGCGGCATCATGCGCTCGACCACGGGATGCCGGCCGCCTGTGATGTCGAGCGCGAAGTCGTCGCTGATCTCCGGACGCGCGTACCCCTCGCGCGCCGCGACCTCCGCGAGCGCCGCGAGCACGTCGAGCTGCGCGAGAATAGATGCGGCGCACTGCAGCCGTCCGATCGCCGCGCCGGCGAGCGCGCGTAGCGTCTCGAAGAGAGCGCGCTCGCGGAGCTCGATGCGCTCGCCGGCGGTGAGCACCTTCTCCTCGTACTCCTTGAGCTCCGGCGTCACGTAACGCTCGGCGCCCGCGAGCGTCTGCCGGCGCTGGTAGTCCGCCGGTACGTGCTCCTTGTTCGCGTTCGTGATCTCGATGAAGTAGCCGAACACCTTGTTGTAGCCAACCTTGAGCGACGCGATCCCCGTGCGCGCGCGCTCCGCCGTCTGGATGCGCGCGATCGCGTCGCGGCCGCCGCGCTGCAGCGCACGCATCTCGTCGAGCTCCGCGTCGAAGCCCGCGCGGATCGCCTCCTCCTCGCCGATCGTTACCGGCGGCCGGTCGACCAGGCCGAGCGCCAGATGCGCGCTAAGCGCCGCGCAGTCATCCCACTTAGCGAGCAGCTCCTTCACCGCCCCCGCCTCCCCCACGCGCCGCGCCGCCGCCGACACGGCGGGGAGACGCGCGAGAGAGCCGCCGAGTGCGCCGAGCTCCCGTGGGGTGGCGCGGCCGGCGGCGGCCTTGCTCGCGAGCCGCTCGACATCGCGCACGCCGTCCAAC
>Ga0075521_10000211_pt1 | contig 15275 bp, 10 predicted proteins | sample NGEPerD_FD_74785 | JGI IMG/M metagenome (GOLD analysis project Ga0075521, IMG submission 74785) | Arctic peat soil microbial communities from the Barrow Environmental Observatory site, Barrow, Alaska, USA - NGEE PermafrostAB12-D | ecosystem: Environmental > Terrestrial > Soil > Wetlands > Peat ...
GTAATGAATGACGTCGTATCGTTCATTGAACATGTTGTTGACTTCCCCTTTGATCGTTGCGCCGAAATCATGGAAGCGGACCTGGCTGGAAATGAACAGGTCCTGCGTATTCCAGCCCGGCAGGAAATTGGAGGGATCGTTTTCCCCGAGTGTATATCTCCCGCCGGAAAAAATAATGCTGTAGCCTGCAGTCCAGGATCCGTAATAAAAAGAAAGCAGTGCCGATCCTGAATGTTCCGGTGTATAGGGAATTTCATTTTTATATTCTGCATCGGAGGGATCAGTTACGTCAATGGCCTTTTGCCAGGTATATGCCATTCGCAGCGACCATTTAAGTGCGGGTGAAAATCTGCTGTTGACCTGTGCATTCAGATCGATACCCCTGATCTGAACTTTCCCAATATTTTCCATGGTCCAGATAAAAAGATTTTGAGAGGGCACGGCAATGATCTTGTCTTTGATTTCATTATAGTATCCATCTATGCTGATATTGAGTTGACTCCCGTCAGATTTGAAACTTCTGGTAAAAGTGATGCCTGCGTCGTACTGGTTTGCATTTTCGGGGAGCAATTTGGGATTGATATTGCTGTTGTAAGTATAATACAGGTCGTTGAAAGTGGGCATCCGGAAAATATTTTTGTAAAAAAAACGGAACAGGAAGGGACTCCCGGGATTGGTTTTGTATCCGGCGGCAAAGGCCGGCGTGAGTTTATTTTTGGGTGATGCAGCCGTGCCTTTCCCGGTTTTGTCGCTGATCAGGGTATACAGGAGGGAACCATTGATTTGCCAGTGCGATTTACTGAATTGTAAAACGAAATTATCCCAGAGACTTGTTCTTACGGGCACAGGGAAATTATTGATATTGGCTGTAAGTCGTGTTAAAGCCAGGTCAGCCGCCAGAGCAAAAGAAAAGTAATTTCCCAACCGGTGACTGGCTGCCGCGCTGCCATATATTTCCTGCTGTTTATAACGGTCATCGAGGCCGCCGGCGTTATTTAAAAAATTCGGGTCGGTATATTTTGTATACAGGTAACTGTACTTGGCTGAAAACAGCAAAGATGTATTTGGACTGATTTTTTTCTGATAACGACTTTGGACAAATACGTTCTCATCCTGAAGGCGTTGTACTGCGATATCATTAAAGAAAATGATGCTTCCGGGCAGGCCCCTTTCTGAACTGTATCCCCACACCTTGGTTTGCAAAACCGAACTGTCTGCAAATCGGTTTGCCATATTCACCTCTCCCTGGAACGCCTGTATATCAGAATTGGTGCGAACTGCGTTTTGCGAAAAGATGCCATTATCAATTTGATACGGGTAGTTGCCTTTGGCCCAGGTTGCTTCCCCGTTGGCGCTCACCACCGTGTTTTTGGTTATGGGCAGATAAAGGCCTGCATAGGGTTGCCACAAACCAAACGAACCCGTATTGAGTCCGGCGATCCATTTTGAACTCGAAAAATTTGTGGTATTGAATGTATTACTGGAAAAAGAAAGAATGGATGCAGAGGCATAGATCCTTGCCGGCAGGGGTATTTGCTGCGGGTTTGCCAGATCCAGTTCCAGGCTCTGGACAAAGGTTGAGGAAAATTTGCCCAGATCAACCTGTCCGGTCTGTGCATCGGCGATAGATATTCCATCATAAACCAGCCCCGTATTTAATCCACCAAGACTTCTCACGGAAATGGTTTTGAGTCCGCCGATTCCACCGTAATCTTTTACTAAAACCCCAGAGAAATATTTGGCGGCGCCTGCGATGGTCTCGGCATTGATTTGTTGCAGTGCTTCGTGGTTCAGCACCTGTACGGGAACAATCGCGGTAAATGGATTTTGTTTTTTTTCTCCGGTAACTATTACTTCCCTGAGCGTTTTTGCGCTGTCGGATTTGTTTTGCGCGAGCAGGGCAATACCCGGCTGCAAAGCAATAAGGATTGATATAAAAAAATAACTGCCTCGCATCCTTTTCAACTTGATGGATTAAAAATCATCAAAGCAAAAGAGTGCGGCCAGAGGGATATAAACAGGAAAGCCATATTTACTCCGCCTGCCTTTCACCCGAAAGCGTTGCGATTCGTCATATGCATCTGGCAGGTCTTCTGGCTTGTTTCCTGTTTACTGCCTTCCCATCCCGCAATCGCGGAACAGTGGCTGCAGTGTAAACATTTTTCCCGCTAAAGGCGGGATGAAACTCACAGCTACGGGGATAGCGCCGGTATCACACCGGACTTCCCTTTTAACCCCTACCGCAATTCGCGGAATCGGGGACCAGATATTGCAAATGTAATGGAGTGTTGGAAAACCCGGGGATATTTATTTTTTTATTTCCTTGTTGAAATTGATGCTCAATCCGATAAAATAATTGGCCGTCGGTGCTGCATTATAATATCTCCCGCCCGCTGCGTTGATATCGTTGCCCAGACTGTATTTCGCATTGAACGCGTTGTCCACACCGGTAAAAACGGTGAGACTTATATTTTTTACAGGCGCCGAATAACCCAGTCTTCCCCCGACCAGCTGATAGGCCCCGGCATAAGCCGAATTTGCATCGTTCAGGGGCATTTTATCGCTGTAATAATAAGTCAGGTGCACAAAAAAGCCCGGCCGGCTGTTGACGTCGATGCCGCCGGTGAATGTATTATTAGCAACGCCGGGCAGGTGCTTGCCGTCGTAGTTCGTACTGTTCTTGGCAAAATCGCCGTAAGTGAAGTTGTCCATTGTATAGGAGGCCCACAAGCGTGTGCTGTTGATGAATCCCATTGCGGAAGGCAGGAGCTGATAGGAAACCTGCGACTCGATGCCTTTCTGGGTTGTGGAACCAGCATTGGTATAATAATCGGCATTGCTGGAGTCCTTGCGAACAACAATAGCCTGCTGCAATTCAAAATAAAATCCAATCACTTCCACATACAATCGCTGATTGAAAAAACTGCTTTTCACACCGGTTTCATAACTGATCCCATTTTCGGGCTGCAGGTCTGTATTGATGCTTCCGGTGGAAGGCAGAACTTCCGCCACAGCAGGTGGTGAGAATCCTTTTGACACACTGGCATATAACAGGATATCGGGTGTAATCTTTTTTGAAACGGCCAGGCGGGGAGCAAATTCATTACTGAATGTTTTATTTCGAGGAATAAAACCGGGAACCGAAATCCGGTCGATACCGATGAAGGCCTCGTTATAACTGAGCCCGGCAGACAGCTGCCATCCTTTCCCGAAAAAAAAGTCCGCCTGCGCAAAAAATGTATAGGTCCATGTATTGATATTGTCGTTTGTTTGAAGTGTATCAGGAGACCCATTCTTGTTTCCATAGTCCTGGGTGGAAAAAAATCCCTTCTGCGCTTCACCGCCAAAATTCAGGTGTAAATAATCTTTTGTATAACTGAAAACGGTTCTTCCGCCGAAATGGGGCTCATTGCGAAACTCATAGTTTCTGAAAGTCGGGTTTGTATAATTGGTATATGCCGCGTAAAAATTAGTGGTGTTTTGAAAAGTTTCGCTGAAACGGCAGGTATTGGAAATCCCGGCCATAAAAGTTTTCTGGTAAATGGCAGCCTGTGCCTGATCGGCCGAAGGCGTTGCGCCAACTGCGGGCCGGGATTGTTTTGGATTGGCATTATATTCTGTAAGCGTGAGTGCACCCGGCGTCTGGTAATACAGATCGCCGTAGAACGCATATGTGCTCAGGGTTTGATGACTGTTGTTTTTCAGCATGGATTCCCAGGTAATGATATCCCTGCGCAGGTTGGTATGATTACGATATCCGTCTGAAGTCTGGTGAGAGTAGTTGATGATATTCCCGCCATTTTCATTTCCCAGTCGAACCTGGGCGTTGATGGTATTGCTGTTGAAGGAACCATAACTGTATTCTGCGGTAAATCCCGGCAGCCAGCTGGCAGGTCTGGATTTAATCAGCAGGGCACCACCGGTTGCCGCGCCATACAGGCTTCCTGCCGGTCCTTTGATTAATTCAAGCGAATACATATCGAATGGGGCCAGCTGGGTCATATATGTGTTACCTCCCGGATCAGTAAAGGGAATACCATCCAGGTAAACTTTTACATTTCGCACGCCAAAAGGCGAACGCAGTGTGCTGCCCCGGAAACTCAGCCGGTAGCTGCCGGGTGATCTTTCTTCCATCCTGACTCCCGGAACACTGTTCATGGCGGGAACGATGCTCATTTTACTGTAGCGGTTCCATTCAGCTGTAGTAATGACGCCGATGGCTACCGGCACTTCTGAAAGACGGCGGTTTTGTTCATAAGCCTGTACCACTACCTCCTGTAAAGATTTTCTTCCGGTTGAGTCCGGAGCTCTTCCCAAATCACCTGCTTTGCCCGTTAAAGTGCTGTCCTGAGCCTGGACAAATCCAGCCATTAGTATAAATGCCCCGCAAATCAATTTTTTCATCTCCTGGTTTTATTCCGCATCAAAAGTAGAAAAGAATATTTCATTATCTTATGTTATGGCAAAAAATGAAAAGCTCGGCGTTTTTGACTGCACGATGATCGTGGTGAGCCTGGTGATCGGTATGGGTATTTTCAGGACACCCGTGAATGTCGCCCGCCATGTCCCCGACAGCTTTTTGTTTTTTTTCACCTGGATCGCAGGTGGTGCAGTTGCACTTTGCGGCGCGCTTACGTATGCAGAAATCGGATCACGCCTTCCGGTCACGGGCGGATACTACAAAGTATTTTCTTATGGTTACCACCCGTCGGTTGCATTTGCTATCAATTGCATTATCCTGATTTCAAATGCCGCGTCCCTGGCAGGTGTTGCCCTGATTGGTGCAGAATATATTTCCGGTATTCTCTTCCCTTTGCTCCGTGATCCCGGCGCACTGCAGGTCCGGGAAATTGCCATTGCCCTTTTTTCAATCGTTCTTTTTTACGGCGTGAATCTGATGGGACTCAAAATGAGTTCAAAAACACAAAATGTGTTAACGGTAATTAAGATTCTGCTGATCGTTTTATTGATCACGCCTTTGTTTTTCGTATCCCATGCTGTTTTGCCCGCAACATTACAAGGAAAAGTTTTTCCCGGATGGCTCAGTTACCTGAAAGGTTTTGGTGCCGGACTGATCGCAGTGTCCTTTACTTATGGCGGTTATCAGCAGACCATTAATTTCGGCTCGGATATTAAACAACCGGGCCGGAATATCCCGCGTTCGATCTTCCTGGGCATTTTTATCATCATCGTTTTATACCTCAGCATAAACTATGCGTATATGCGCGTGATCGGCCTGGATCAGCTGAGAAATACCAGGGGAATTGCCGCAGTGATGGCCGCACATGTATTCGGTGATGCCGCGGGTAAGATTCTGTCAGTTCTGCTTTTTCTCTCCGTGCTGGCTTATGTGAACGTACTGCTGATGAGTAATCCGCGCGTGATGTATGCCATGGCTGAAGACGGTGTATTGCCCCGCGGGTTTGCCCGGCAACAGAAGACTACCGGTGTTCTCGTGAACTCACTCACCGCATTTGCCACCGTATGCGTATTCATTATTTTCTGGATGAAAGCATTTGACAAAATACTGAGTTTTACTATTTTTCTCGACTGCTTCGGAATGGCCGCTTCAGCGGCAACGATTTTTAGACTAAGAAAACAGGGCGTGCATCCTGAAGGAGCAGAATTCTACCGGATGAAATTATATCCGCTGCTCCCGCTGGTTTTTATTGCAGCTTACACTTTCGTCGCCATCAGCATTACGCTGGATACACCATGGACGGCCTTAACTGCCCTGGTTGTGATGGGGGCTTTTATGTTGATTTACTTTTTAAGCGTAAAGCGTAAAGCCTGAGGCGTGAAGCGTGAGGCGTAAGGCATAAGGCTTAAAGCGCAAGGCAAAACTGTCGAAATTAGAAGCGCATAAAAGATTTTTTTTACATTTTTTATTTGAACTCTTTACACAATTCAAAAGCTTTAAGCCTTATGCCTTGAGCCTTGAGCTTTAAGCCTTTTAAGTTTCACGTCTAAAAATTACACCAAAAGGGTATTTTTTTCGGCGGGTCTTCAATCTATTTTGCTGCCGATGGGAGTTCCGAAACCCATGCGTGTTGCAAAGAGTAGGAATCATTAAATAAAGCATAATGAAAAAAACATGGAACGGCGAATTTCTCCAGGGATTGGAAGAATTGGCTGAAAAAGATGAGTGTATCATTGAAGGAGGAGAATCTCTCGCGTTTTGGGCCGGATATGCGGTGGGATGGGTATCGAGACTGTTCAGCTAGTGCGTGCTACCCGACCTGCGATTCGGAAACTCCTGTAAGGATGACCCGGATACATCATAAAGAGACTTCTCATGAAGTCTCTTTTGCAATAAACTGATATGATTACTGAAAGGGAAGATTTGAAAGATACCGCCCTCTGGTGGCTGTCGCCCATGCAGAGGAGCGGTTTTATTTTATGCTGGCGCGCCGCTCTCTTGGGCAGTTACGCTTTTAGGGATTGAACGATTGGCTGAATCCTGCTCACTGCCCAGGTAAAAACGACTGAAGGATGAAAAAATCTATCCTCGTAAAACAACGTGACAGATCGGATTGCGGAGCTGCCTGCCTCGCTTCTGTAGCCGCTTATTTTGGATTACAAATTCCCGTAAGCCGGATCAGGTTGTATGCAGGAACAAACAGGCAGGGAACCAATCTGCGTGGCCTGATCGAAGCAGCAGAGCAACTGCATTTACAGGCCAGGGGAGCAAAGGCGAAGGGAATTTTTTTAAGCGGGATCCCTGTTCCGACTGTTTTCCATATGATCCTGGAAAACGGAATGCAGCATTTTGTGGTGGCGTACAAAATAAGAAAAACAAAGATCTGTTATATGGATCCTGCGGCGGGGAAATTGATCAGAGTCCCGGTTGCCGATTTTGAAAAAAACTGGAGTGGTGTGATTTTACTTATTGCACCAGCTGTATCCTTCCGAAAAGGCAATGAAAAGAGATCCGTGATGATGCGTTTCTGGCAATTGATTTATCCCCATAGAAACTCGCTGATCATGGCGTTGCTGGGTGCGGGAATTTACACCCTACTGGGACTGACCACTTCCATTTATGTGCAAAAAATATTCGACATTGGTTTACCTGATGGGAACCGGCCTTTGATCAGCCTTTTAAGCCTGATCATGATCGGTCTGTTTTTTTTCAGGATGATCATTGGTTATGTCAAGTCTGTAATGGTTTTAAAGTCAGGTCAGCAAATCGACTCTCGCCTGATCCTGGGATATTACAAACACCTGCTGGACCTTCCGCAACGTTTTTTTGACAGCATGCGCGTCGGTGAGATCATCAGTCGCGTGAACGATGCCGTGCGCATCCGGGTTTTTATTAACGATGTCGCAGTCAATGTAGTCGTGAACCTGCTGAGTGTGGTATTATGTTTGTCACTCATGTTTCTCTATTACTGGAAACTGGCCCTGGTCGTTCTTTGCAGTTTACCGGTTTACCTGCTGATTTATACGATCGGTAACCGGTTGAATGCAAAATGGCAGCGAAACATGATGGAAAGATCCGCAGCGCTGGAGAGCCAGCTGGTAGAAAGCGTACAGGGGGTGGCGACGATTCGCCGTTTCGGTATCGGTCAATGGTTTAATCAGCAAACGGAAAACAGGTTTGTTCTCCTGATGCGGGCAGTTTTTATCAGTAGCCGAAGTAGTTTGCTGCTCGCTCATATTACGGAAGGCCTCACCGGGCTGCTCACCATTTATATATTGTGGTCGGGAAGCAGCCTGGTAATCGATCATATGCTGTCTCCGGGGGAACTGATGTCTTTTTATACCCTCACAGCATTTTTTGTTCTACCTGTTCAGGCACTGATCGGCGTGAACAAGTCGATGCAGGATGCGCTGATTGCGGCCGACCGGCTATTTGAAATTATGGATCTGGAAACGGAACAATCTGGAAAAGGAGAAATTGATGAATTGCCGGAAGGGGATCTGGTATTCAATGGCGTTGACTTCAGCTACGGTCCGGGAACTCCGGTTTTCTCCGGCCTGCATGTGCGATTTCCTCAAAACAGGATGACCGGTGTGATGGGGGAAAACGGAAGCGGGAAATCTACCCTGCACTCGCTGGTGCATAAGTTTTATACCCTGGATGCAGGTAATATCCAGATTGGAAAAGTGGATGTCCGCGACATTTCAACCCTTATTATAAGAAATCGAATTGCTGCAGTTCCCCAGCATACTGACCTGTTTCAGGGAGATTTTATTGCTAATATTGCCCTTGGTGATCCGCATCCCGACCTGGAGCGGATTTTCGATATTTGCCGCCGTTTGGGATTGGATGAATGGATCGGCCACTTGCCTGGACGGTATCAAACCATTATTCGTGAACAGGGTATCAATCTGTCCGGCGGGCAGCGACAAAAACTCGGAATCGCCCGTGCACTTTACAGGGATCCGGTGATTTTATTTCTGGATGAAGCTACATCTGCCCTGGATCCGGATAGCGAGCAAAAGGTGATTGAAACCCTGAGATGGTTTTCGGAGTCTAATAAGACGATCATCATGATTGCGCACCGCAGGGCATCCTTAAAATATTGCGATGGGTTGATCTATATCAGACAAGGGAAAGCGGGGATTTATGGAGGAACCCCTTTAGGATCGGTTGAAAGCCAGACTGATTTTGCATGGTGGACAAATTATGAATAGGAAATTTGTATCCGTTTATCCCGGGATTGGTTATTTTCAAATCCTCTAATCAAACGACGCCGGATCATGGATGAACTTTCAGCTATATCATATATAATAAATGAACTGGGCGAAAACCGGACAGACTATTTCAATGCGGTTTCACCCCCCATCATACAAACCAGCAATTTCCGGGTCAATACGGTGGAAGAGCTGAAACAATTATTTGCGGATGAGTATTCAGGATACCTGTATAGCAGGGGTCTGAATCCGACTGTAGATATCTTAAGAAAAAAGCTGGCTGCCCTGGATGAAGCAGAAGACTGCCTGGTATTTAACAGCGGTGCTGCAGCGATTTTTGCGGCTGTCCTGGCCAATGTGTGTAAGGGTGATCATATCATTAGTGTAAAAAATCCTTACTCCTGGGTAAAAAGGATGTTTGATCAGATCTTCGCCCGGTTCGGAGTGGAAACAACATATATCGATGGTACAACCATTGAACAGTTTGAAAATGCCCGCCGGTCCGAAACCCGGTTTGTTTACCTGGAGAGTCCAAATTCCTGGAATTTTGCAATTCAGGACATCGAAAGAGTGGCCGCTTTCGGAAAGAAATTCGGACTGATTACCCTGATCGATAACTCATTCTGTACCCCGCTTTACCAGAAACCCATACCCATGGGCATCGATATCTCCATGCAGACGGCTACGAAGTATATTGGCGGCCACAGCGATACCCTGGGAGGAATCCTTACGGGGAGCCGCCGGATGATGAAGAAAATCTTTGATTGTGAGTACCTGGCGGTGGGCAGTGGTATTCAGCCCTTTAATGCATGGCTGCTGATCAGGGGACTTCGAACATTGGAAGCACGCCTGGAGCGCATTACAGCAACTACGAATAGTGTACTGCAGTTCCTGAGGAATCATCCCCGGGTAGAATCCGTATTGTTTCCGCTCGACGAAGATTTCCCCCAATACGAGCTTGCCCGGAAACAGATGAAGAATGCCTGCGGACTGATCAGTTTCTATATCCGGGCTGCTTCAAGACCCGAAATCGTGAGATTTTGTGAAAACCTGAAACATATAATGATGGCCGTTAGTTGGGGAGGACATGAATCCCTAATTTTGCCGCGCTGCGCCGGAATGGAAGATGCGGATTTTGATCCGTTGAACCCGGAACACCGGATGCTGAGGATTTATATCGGTCTGGAATCTGCTGAATATATCACCGGTGATCTGGAGCAGTCTTTCCGTTTATCACTCTAATGCTATTTTAGGCTTTTTTTTGATTGGGAATGAGAATGGATTCTTTATTTTAGCAATATTTCCGCCGCGATCCCTTAAACAAGGAGCTGCCGGTTGACGCCCCATAAAAATGTTTCATGAGAACAACCAAAATATTAACCTTATTCCTACCCCTGTCTTTTTCTATTCTTTTTGTCGCCGCCCAGGATAAATGGGGACTCCGCCGCTGTGTGGATTATGCCCTGGCTAACAATATCTCCATCAAACAGGCCGACATCGATTCAAGAACTGCAAACCTATCTTACAATCAGGCAAAATATACCCAGTTTGGTCAGGCCAACGGCGCAACCGGTTTGGGATTGAATTTCGGCCGGTCCATCAATCAGACAACGAACGTATATACAAACAATGAGGGATTATCGCAGTTTTACCAGTTGAATGTAAATATTACTCTTTTCAATTGGTTTGCCTTACGTCGTGCCACCGAATCCAGCAAATTAAATTACGATGCCCAGGTAGTCAACATAGACCGGGTTAAAAATGATATCACGCTGAATGTGGCGGCCGGATATCTCACCGCGTTATTGTCCAAACAACAGGTGACACTCGCGGTAACCAAACTCGCCCTGACCAAGCAACAGCTCAGTAATACACAGGCCCTGGTAAACGCGGGTTCGGTTCCGGAGTTAAATGCTGCAGAACTTGAAGTACAATTTGCTACCGATACAGCAGCCATCATTACAGCACAGGAAACTTATGATATCAATACGCTTCAATTAAAGGCCATCCTCAACCTGGATGTTGCGGCACCATTTGACCTCGATACACCACCTGTGGAAGCAATCCCCGTAGAACCCATTAGTTCACTTCAGCCTGATGTGGTTTATGCCATTTCCATCGGCACTTTTCCGCAACAAAAAATGAATGATCTTCGGATCAGTTCTGCAGAAAAAAATGTTGATTATTCCCGGGGAAAGTTGTACCCAACCCTTTCATTAAATGCTGCCCTGATAGATAATTTTTTCAATGATTTGCGCCGTGTGGATCTTGGGAACGCTATAGCCGACACCAAGGGTTATGCGTTGAATGGAGCAAATCAATATCCGGTTTACCAACCTTACCAGTATCCTATTTACAGCAGCCAGCCATTCTGGAAGGCGTTTCAGGGTTATGGCGATCAGCTGAACAATAATTTTGGTCAGCAGGTAAGTCTTCAATTAAACGTTCCGATTTTTAATGGATACAGTACCCGCACAAACTATAAGAAAGCGCAGCTGAATGTGGCTTCAGCGAAACTCACCAAAGACAACGACCTGCTTGCCCTGAAACAGGGTATTTACCAGGCTTATTATAATGCTGTGGCTTCAATGGAAAAATATGAAGCCAATAAAAAGGCTGTTGCCGTTGCCGAGAAATCTTTTGACCTGGCGACCAAAAGATTTAATATCGGTCTGCTGAATACCATCGATTATTTAGTCAATCAGAATAGTTTATTCTCTGCCCGTATCAATGAACTGACCTCGCACTATGATTTTGTATTTCGCATGAAAGTGCTGGAATACTATAAGGGCCTGGGCATTAAATTATAAAAAACCTTTACAACAACTTCTTATGAATAAGAAAGTGATCTGGATTATTGTTAGTCTCGTCGTCCTGATTCTCCTGGTGATCATTTTAAAAAAGGCAGGCGTAATCGGTAAGGAAGAAGGGATCAAAGTATCTGTCGAAAAAGTAGACAGGCATACGATTAGTGAAACCGTAACCGCCAGCGGCAAAATTTATCCGGAAGTAGAAGTCAAAGTAAGTTCGGATATATCCGGTGAAATCGTTGAGCTGAATGTTGAGGAAGGAGATAGTGTGAAAAAAGGTCAGCAGCTCGCTAAAATATTTGCGGATATATATACCAATACGCGTAACCAGGCTGCGGCACAGGTGGATCAGCAGGAAGCCATGGTGCAAAATTCGAATGCACAGTTGCCGGGTTTAAAAGCAACCATGGATGCGGCGCAATTACAGTACGACAGGCAGAAGTCCCTGCTGGCGGAAAAAGTTATTTCACAAGCAGAATTCGAAACCGCGACGACGACTTTAAGAACCGCTCAAGCCAGCTATAATGCTGCGCTGCAGAATGTGCAAAGTAATATGGCTGCCGTTTCCAGCGCGAAAGCCAACCTGGCCATCCAGGCAGCAAACGTAAACAAGACCACCATCATTTCCCCTTTTAATGGAGTGGTTTCCCTGCTCAGTGTTAAGAAAGGGGAACGTGTTGCGGGTAATTCCTTCGCAGCCGGTACAGAAATTATGCGGGTTGCTGATATGAGTAAGATTGAAGCGGTGGTGGATGTGGGTGAGAATGATATCACAAAAGTTCACCTGGGTGACTCGGCGATTGTAGAAGTAGATGCATACAACAATCGCAAATTCAAGGGCACGGTTACTCAGATCGCCAGCAGCATTGTGGCAACAGCCAGCAGCAGTTCCAGCTCTACGACTAACGATGTAACCAACTACAAAGTGCATATCCGCCTTGATCCGGCCACTTATAACGACCTGACTGCAGCCAAAACCCGCAAGGGTCTTGTGTTTCGCCCGGGCATGACGGCCAGCGCAGATATTCAGACTAAGACACACAAGGATGTGATTTCAATACCCATCAATGCCGTAACCACCCGCGAAAAATCCGCTACTGCTGCGGCAGCCGCCAAAGACAAGAAACCCGTTGAAGATAATAACGGGGATGCTAAACCGGTTTCTTCAGGAGGTGACCTGGATGAAGTGGTATTCCTGCTTCAGTCGGGTAATTCGGTAAAACAGGTGAGCGTCAAAACCGATATCCAGGATATTAATAATATTGAAATCCTGTCCGGATTAAAATTGGGTGATACAGTTGTCACAGGTCCTTACGGAACCGTGAGTAAAATATTGAATAACGGTACCAAAGTGACCGTGGTTGATAAAGACAAATTGTTCGAAGCGAAGAAATGATCATTCGCCGGGGTTTTTTCACTGAAATATTGGAACCATGCGATTTGGAATGGTCGGAAGCGGCAGCTGGGGAACAGCCCTTGTCAAAATCCTGGCAGACAATCAACAATCGCTGAACTGGTGGATACGCAATCCGGTAATCCGTGAGCATCTCCAAAGAAAAAGCCATAATCCGCAATACCTGAGCTCGGTTAATTTTGATATGCACCGGCTCAGTCTCACCGGCGATCTCCAACAACTGATCCTTGATTCCGATTGTATCGTCATTGCTATTCCCTCCGCCTATATCGAGCAAGCGTTTGAAGGATTACCGGCAGGAATATTTGACGGGAAAAAAGTCCTTTCAGCAGTAAAAGGAATTCTTCCGGGTAAAAACTTATTGTTGAATGACTGGCTGCGACAGCAGTTTGCCCTGGAAACAGAGCGATACTTTACAGTAATGGGTCCCTGCCACGCAGAAGAAATTGCAGCTGAAAAATTATCTTATCTCACTTTTTCCGGTTTTTCTGTTACCGATACGCTGGAAATTGCGTCTAATTTCTCAACAGACTATCTGAACACCATCACCAACAATGACGTTTATGGGGTTCAGTATGCCGCTGTGTTAAAGAATATTTATGCGCTGGGGGCGGGTATGGCACATGGTCTGGAATACGGCGATAATTTCTTAAGCGTCTTTATCGCCAACTGTGCGGATGAAATGGCCGGGTTCTTACGGAAAGCCGGGATCGGTCATATGGAAGTAGGCATCCATGAAGACCCTAAGTCCGTAGATGATAAAAAGAGTGCGAACTATGCCGCATCTGTTTACCTGGGCGACCTGCTGGTAACCTGTTATTCCTTATTCAGCAGGAACAGAACTTTTGGTAACATGATAGGCAAAGGATATTCGGTAAGTTCGGCAAAACTGGAGATGAATATGGTTGCTGAGGGCTATAACGGCAGTCTTTGCCTGTACCGGGTAAACCAGCAGTTGAATGCCGACATGCCGATTGCCGACATGGTATACCGGATTCTCTGGCAAAATGTTAATGTTCGTGAGGGTTTTAAACGTCTGGAAGCTTTGATGGTCTGATTTTTAAAGAGTAATTATATGATGCCGCTTTCTTATCAGGGTTTTGGATTTACGGCCATCCTCGTGATGGTAGCGATCCTTTCAGCAGGCCAACTGCTGAAATACCTGAGGGAGCGTTTCCAACACCCGGAAAGGACTATCGCTCCAAAACCGGGTCACCGGCATTCAGTCAAAAAATAAGGCGGCTGCGATTCCATCAGCAAACAATTTCCCGTCTCCTGTTAACACGAGTTTTCCATCCTGGTTCGCCATCCGGTTCAGCCGGATATAGGCCGCTGCCTGCTCTTCCAGTTTTTTCCCCTTGTCGTCTCCAAATCGCATGGAAACCTGCTGCAGGTCCAGGCCCTCCCGGGTGCGCAGTGAGGTCATGATGTATTCGTTCAGCAGATCCCTTGGTTGCAGGATTTCGGATTCAAAATAGTTCTGACCGGTGATCACAGCATGGATATACCGGGCATTGTGGGCAATATTCCATTGTCGGTTGTTGCCGTCAAAGGAATGGGCTGAGGGGCCCAAACCCAGGTATTTTTTGGAATGCCAGTAAGAACTGTTGTGTCGACTCCGGCTGCCGGGTTTGGCAAAACTCGAAATCTCATAGTGTTCGTAACCCGCCGACTCCAGAACTTCTATACCGGTGAGGAACTGGGCCGCCTGGGCATCTGGACGCACATCAGCTGATTTTTTCATCCGGATCATGGCATGCAGGGCTGTTTTGGGTTCAACCGTCAAAGCATAACAGGATATGTGAGGCGGGTTGAAGGAGAGCGCGGTCTGGAGATTTTTAGTCCACTTATCGTTGGATAACCCCGGTGATCCGTAAATCAGGTCGAGGCTGAACTGGTCAAAGCCGGCTTGCTGTGTTTGCTCCAGTGCCTGAACGGCCTGTCGGGCATCATGGGCGCGGTTCATCCAGCCCAGGTCTTCGGGGAAAAAAGATTGAATACCGATACTCAGGCGGTTAATGCCCATTTCTTTCCACGATTTCAATCGTGCGGGATCCATATCGTCGGGATTGGATTCCAGTGTAATTTCCGGATCAGGGCTTATCGGAAACTGGAGGCGAAGGGAATTGAGAATTTCCAGGAGTACGATGTCCGGAAGCAGGGAAGGGGTTCCTCCGCCAAAGTAAATGGTTTCTACGCTTTCTCCTCCAAGGTAAAACGACCGCTCCCTCATTTCTTTCAATAAAGCAACTGTAAAATCGTTTTGCAACGTTGTATTGATGGAGAAATGGAAATTGCAATAATGACAGGCCTGCTTGCAAAATGGTATATGAATATAAATGCCTGCCACAGGATTGGCTAATTTTATGAATTACGAATGCGTTTTTGAGCGAATGGCGAAATTAAGATTATAT
>Ga0075521_10000212_pt1 | contig 15224 bp, 10 predicted proteins | sample NGEPerD_FD_74785 | JGI IMG/M metagenome (GOLD analysis project Ga0075521, IMG submission 74785) | Arctic peat soil microbial communities from the Barrow Environmental Observatory site, Barrow, Alaska, USA - NGEE PermafrostAB12-D | ecosystem: Environmental > Terrestrial > Soil > Wetlands > Peat ...
GTTTTCATGCCCTTCTTTGGGGGTGAGGTGTGGTGGTGGAACGCAGCCCGGACGCCGTCGTCGCCGATCCGGTCGCCTCGGCGGAGTCGCGCACGCTGCGCCTGATCGACCGGTACGCGGTGACGATCCGCTGGATCACCGCGCTGGTCGCCGCTGTGTTCTGCCTGATGAGCCCGCGCGTGTCGATGTGGCAGGTGCCGATCTGCGTGCTGGTCGCGGGGTGGGCCGTCTTCCGGATCGCGCAGCGGACCCGACCCACCACCCCGACCCTGCTACGACTGGACGCGGCCCTGGTGTGTCTGGTCGGGTTGACGCAACCGTTGACGAGCACGCCGACGGCGTTGATCACCCAAACCGGAATCGGGCTCAATATCACCAATCCGGCCAGCCTGACCTTTGCCTGGCGTCCGCGGCGGTGGACGGCCGCGCTGCTGTGCTCCCTGGTGATCGTCTGTTACCTGATCGGTGCGTCGATGGTCGAGGGGGTGGGCCCGCCATGGTCGACACCTGTCTTCTATCTGCTCCCGATCCAGGCGGCGGTCTCCCGCGCGCTGCTGGAGCTCGTCGTCCCAGCCGCCCGGGCGGCGGATCGGGCGGCCGCGGCGCGGTTGTCGACCGCGGTCGCCCTGGAGGTGGCCACCGCGCGCCGCGCCGCCGAACGCGAGCATTGGGCGCTGCTGCACGACACCGCTGCCTCGACCCTGCTGATGGTCGGGGAGGGAGTGCCACCCAGCGCAGACGCCAGAATCCGCGGGCAGGCCCGCCGTGATCTGCTGACCCTCGGCGCCACCACGGATGTCACCGGGGAGGTCACCGGTTTGACCAACGACCTGCGACGGGTGATCGGAGATTCGCCGCTGCGGGTGGACCTGCGCGTCACCGGATCCCCGCGGGCGCCCGAGACGGTCGCGCTGGCGGCGGCCCGGGCGGTCAGGGAGGCGCTGACCAACGTGGAACGTCACGCCGGCGTCAACGCGGCGACCGTCGCTGCCAGGACCGTGGACGGCGGGTTCGAGGTCGCGATCAGCGACGACGGAGCCGGGTTCAGCTCGGTGGACGCCGGGCGCGGCATCAGCGAATCGGTGATCGCCCGGATGGAGCGGGTCGGCGGTCGGGTCGACATCACCTCGACGCCGGGTCGCGGGACCGTCGTGGTGCTCCGCTGGGGGCCGTCATGACAGGCGAGCGCGGGCACCGCTGGTACCTGACCGCGTTCGGGATCGGCGTCTGCCTGGTCGCCGTGGTCAACACGCTGTCCACGTTTCCCTTCGCACTTCCCGGCAACGTCGCCGGGTTGCCTTTGAACCTGCTCTGCCTGGCTGTCTTCCTGGCGGCGACCGGCGCGTCCGCCCTGCGCATCCTGCGCGGCACCCGCTGGCGGTTGCTAGCCGCGGTCTGGATCGCCGCGCTGCTGGCAAGCTCCGCGGTGCTGCGCACCGCGCTGCCCGCCGACCAGATCGCCTCGGTGCCGGACTGGTCACCAAGTCCGCTCGGCTTCGTCGCGCTTGCCGTGCTGCTCGGCCAGCGGGTGACCTTGATGGTCGGTGTGGTGGCCGCCAATGCGGTGATCGGGTTTTTCTGCCTGCTCAAGGGGGGCATGCTCGATCTGGACACCCTGATCCGATTCGGCTCCGACGCCGTCGACGTCTCGGTGTTCCAATTGGCCGGTGCGCTGTTCTACCGCCAGCTCGAACGGATCGCCAGAGCCACCGAACGCGACCTGGACGTCCGGCAGGAGCTCGGTGCGCGGGAGTCGACGGCCACCCAACTTGCCGTCGACCGGGCCCACCGCTCGAACGCGATCGAGGCCACCATCGTGCCGCTCTTGCGGGCGCTGGCCGACGGCACCGCCGACCCGCAGGACCCCCAGGTCCGCACCGCCGCTCGGGTCGAGTCCGCGCGGATGAGGCGGCTGTTCGCCGAGATCGATGCCGTCGACGACTCGATGCTGCACGAGGTCCGTGCCTCCATCCAGGCCGTCGAGCGGCTCGGCGTCGCGGTCGTCCTGGCGACGCGAGGGCAGGTTCCACAGCTGCCGGTGGAGCTGCGTCGCGCCCTGCTGGAGACCCCGATGTCGACCCTGGCCAGTGCGGTATCCACGGCCCGGGTGGTGATCATCGCCGACGACAACTCGGTGTCGGTGAGCGTCGTGACAGATGGTCTACCGGGTCCGGCGCAGCCCGACGGTGCGCGATGGAATGTGCACACCGACACCACCACCGCTCCACACGTCACCTGGACGCAGGCCACCTGGACCAGATCCGAGGGGGAGGCTCAGCCGTGACGGCGCCCGTCACCGCGCCCATCCGCGTGGCCATCGTCGACGATCATGACGTGGTGCACGCCGGGATCGAGGCCTGGTGCCTGGCTGCCCAGCCGCCGATCGAGGTAGCGGGGTCCTACACCGATCCGGCCGAGCTGGCTGCCGAGAATCTCAGCGGCATCGACGTCATCGTCCTTGACCTGCAGTTCCAGGAGAGCCGGTCCGGACTGGACGTGCTGCGGCGGTTCGTCGCGGTCGGCCACCGGGTGGTCATCTACACCATGAGCACCGATGCGGCGACGGTACTGACCTGCCTGGACTACGGGGCGGCGTGCTTCCTGACCAAGTCCGAGGGCAAACGTCATCTCGTCGCGGCCATCAAGGCGGCGGCGGCGAACACCCCATACCTGGGTCCGACGATGGCCGGCGCGATGGCCGACGACCGGCGTGAGGAACGGCCGGTGCTCTCGCCGCGGGAGCAGGAGGTGCTGCTGCACTGGTTCCGCACCGACTCCAAGCAACTGGTCGCGACCGCGCTGTACATCACCACCGCGACGGTCAACACGCACCTGGCCCGGGTTCGCACCAAATACGCGGCCGCCGGGCGACCCGCCACCACCAAGGCCGCGCTGGTCGCACGAGCCTTGCAGGACGGGCTGATCACGCTGGATGATTTGTGATCATCTCGCAGTGTCTCCGCGCCGTCAGCCGCCGATGAGCTGCACGCCGATGCACGGACGCTACTCCCGCGGTCCTGCACCGACATGAAATGTGCCGCGTCTCGACCCGGCTCAGGGCAAGATGCTGATCCCGGGTTGCAGGACGGTGTGCAGACCCACCATCAGGCCGCCGACCCCGAGACCGTAGAGCACCGCCACCACGAACGCCCATCCCGTGAGCCCCGCCCGCCGCCCCGCCAGCCCGGACCAGAATCCCAGCGAGAGCACACCGAGACCCACATCCACCTGGATCGCCCTGGCGTAGGAGACCCCCACCGCCGCCAGCACCAGCAGCACGCCCAGCGGCGGTACGGCGATGAGCAGGAACCGCGATTCCTTGACCAGGACCGCCCGGCGCTCGCGAGCGCTCAGCCGCTTCCCGGTCGTCACCCGATGGGCCAGCGCCGCGGCGAAGATGTGCGACAGGAAGATCGCCAGCACGGGCCCGACGATCACCGCGACGACCCCGGCGAGGCTTCGCTTCTCCCACCCGTCGTAGACGATCAGGACCGCCATCAGGGTGATCGTCGTATAGACCACCCGATCGACCCGGATCGGCCAGCTGCCGATGTGCGGCGCGCCCGGGGATGTCATCCGATGACCCTAGCTAGGGCCGGGCGACCGGCCCGGCCCGACAACCTCGCGATTCCCCTCACCGGTGATGGTGGCCGGCTACACCTGCGTCGGAATCTTCGCCGGCCCCCGGTTGGCCAGCTGGTGTCTGGTCGGCTTCGGCCGGATCGGCCACCAGGTGAACCAGCCCATCTCGATGGCCAACGCCGGCACCAGCAGGGTGCGCACGATGAAGGTGTCCAGCAGCACGCCGAAGGCCACGATGAAGGCTATCTGGGCCAGGAACAGGATCGGGATGACGGCCAGCGCCGCGAACGTGGCGGCCAGCACCAGGCCGGCGCTGGTGATCACCCCGCCGGTCACCCGCAAACCCCGCAGCACGCCGTCGTGCGGCCCGTAGAAGGCGACCTCCTCTCGGACGCGGGTCATCAGGAAGATCGAATAGTCGATGCCCAACGCGACCAGGAAGACGAACGCGAACAGCGGGACCGCCGGGTCCGATCCCGGGAAGTCGAAGATGTGGTTGAACACCAACGCCGACACGCCCAGCGCCGCGCCGAACGAGAGCACCGTGGCGAACACCAGCAGCAGCGCCGCGACCAGCGACCGCAACAGCAGGATCAGCACGATCAGCACCGCGAGCAGCACCGCCGGGATGATCACCTTGAGGTCGCGCGCCGAGGTGTCGACGGTGTCGATCTGGATCGCCGTGTTGCCGCCGACCAGCACCGCACTGCCGTACTCGGGAATCGCGTGCACGGCGTCCCGCACTGCCCGGACGGTGTCCTGCGCATCTTCCGAGTCCGCCGCCGCGGTGAGCGTGGCCTGAACCTGCACCTGGCCGTCGACCACCAGCGGCGGGGCACCGGCGGCCTGCGGACCGCTGCCGGCCGCCGTGAGGATGCTCGGCGAGCCGGAGATGCCCTCGACCCCGGCGACGGTGCTGATCACCCGGTCCGCGGCCGACTCCGGGGCGATGATCACCACGGGGTTGCCGGATCCACCGGGGAAATGATCGGTCAGCGCCTGCTGGCCGGCGATGGAGTCGACATCGGTGAGGAACACATCCGTCTGCGACGTTCCCGACGCGTGCAGGGTGGGCACGAACAGGCAAGCCACCGCCAACCCGAGGACGGTGACGGCCCAGAACCGGCGGGGGTGACGGGCGACCGCGACGGCCACCACCGTCCAGACGCCCCGCCGGCCGGCCTTCCCGGCGCCGAGTTCGTCGTCGTGCCCCGCGGCCTCGCCGACCGCCTGATGGCGACTCGGGTGGTCATCGGGCTGCGGCGCCTGTTCCTCGTGTTTGCCCGAGCGACCCGACTCGGCCGCGATCTCGTGTTTGCCGGGGCCGGCTATGTGCCTCGGCTCGCCCCCAACGGCCGGATGCGGGACGCGCGGCCAGAACAGCCAGCGTCCGGCCATCAGCAGGGCCGGCAACAACGTCATGGCCGCCACGAACGACGAGGCGATGCCGATCGCGCCGACCGGCCCCAGCGAGCGGTTGGAGTTCAGGTCGGACAGCAGCAGGCAGAGCAGGCCGATGATCACCGTTCCGGCGCTGGCGGCGATCGGCTCCAAACAGGCCCGCCAGGCGCGGGACATCGCGGTGAACTTCGACTCGACCCGGGCGAGTTCCTCCCGGTAGCGGGAGACCAACAACAGGGAGTAGTCCGTCGCGGCGCCCACCACCAGGATGAACAAGATGCCCTGGCTCTGCCCGTTCAACGGGATGACGTCGTTCTTGGCCAACAAGTAGACCAGACCGCCGGCGGCGGCCAACGCACTGATCGAGGTGAACAGCACCACGAACGGCAGCACGAGCGCCCGGTAGACCAGGATCAGGATGATCAACACGGCCGAGAGTGCGACCAGCAACAGGATTCCGTCGATGCCGGCGAACGCCGCGCCGAGGTCGGCGATCAGGCCCGCCGGACCGGCGATATGGACCTGCGCTCCGGCTGCGTCGGCTTCCGCCGCCGCGCGAATGCCGTCGACCACGTCGCCGAGCGGATCCTTGCCCTCGGAATCGACGGTGGTCACCTTGTCCGCGGACAGCGGGACCACGATCAACGCGGCCTGGCCGTCCTGGGACGGGATCAACGGGATCGGCACCGGCCGACCGGCGGCAGGGCTGGCAACGAGGTAGTCGCCGATGGTGCCGAGAGCGGGTTTCTGCGCGTCGACCTGCTGCGCGGCCAGATCCTGGGTGAAGGATTTCCAGGAGGCGAGCTGTTCGGGCGTCGCCTTCGAGCCGTCGGTCTGGAAGATGACGAATGCGGGCAGCGCCCCCGAGTTGTCGAACCGGGCGGCGGCCGTGGACGCCTCGACCGATTCGGCTCCGCTGGGCAGGAAGGTCTCCTGATCGTTGGACTGCACCGTGGACAACGACCCGATCGCCGGGCCGCCGACCCCGGCGATGGCCAGCCAGGCGACCACTACGGCAATCAGGCCGACCCCGCGGAGGATGCCGTTGCGGCGGGAGGGGCGCGCCGGTGCCGCAGATGAAGACTCGACGGATCTCGCTTCGGTCGTTTCGTTCGACCCGGTGGGCATGACGGCGGCCCCTTCCGTTCTGCCAGGTGGGTGTGTTCGCGGGCGGAGCACTGGACACAACTACTGTTCGGTGGCACGAATCGGATGCTCAGCAAGCTGAGTAACGTTGATCCGAGGTGAAGGTTATGACACCGGGACACGATCGGTTGCAGTGGGTGACCGGCCGACTGCTGTCCACCGCCGCTCGATTGGTCGAACAGTCCTGGAACGCCCGGCTTCGGGACTACGGCGTCAGTCACGCGGGGATGATCGTGCTGTCCACCCTCGCCCGAGGCGCCGTCGGTCAGCGGGAACTGGCGGCCGACCAGCACGTGACGGAGCAGACCATCGGCCGCACCATCGCGCACCTGGAGTCCACCGGTCATGTCCGGCGCACAGCCGACGCGGTCGACCGGCGTCGAAGGACCGTCGAGCTGACCGAATCCGGCGCCGGCCTGCTCACGGACATGTTCGACCGCGGCGAGCGGATCACCGATGACATCCTGCGTGCCGCCGATGCCGACATCCCACAGTTCCGTCGCACCCTCGAAACGCTGATTCGGGCGATGGACCCGGGCGCCCTGCGAGCAGCGCGGCCGGACCTGGACGGCCGTTGAGCCACTCGGCCAGGGGTCGGTCTTCGGAGCGTGTGTCTACCGCTGGAACTAACACCGAGTGAGTGAAAACGTTCACCCTTCACCCAAACAATGAGTTGTGTTCGGGCTCTGGCGCGATCATCGTCACCGTGGGTATTGTTTTTATCAGCTTGGGTTACGGCGTCGGTGGGAACTGGGGCACGGGGAGGCACTGATGTACTTCCTTCCCGTATCCGCCGGGCCGGAAGGGCTCGAGCCGACCGGGACCGAGGAAGGCAGCGGCAACCGGGGTGGCAACCGGGGTGGCAACCGCGGTGGCAACCGGGGTGTCCTGCATCCGGCCGCGTTGATCGGCGCCTTCCTGATCATGCTGACGGCCACCGTCGGCCTCATGCTCACCCGCGGATCGATCACCGGCGGCCCGGCGGCCGTTCCGCTGGCCGCGCTCGCCCTACTCGCCGTCGCCCTCGGCGTGCTGCTCCTGCGCCGAAGGATGGCCCGCGTAGCGGTGATCGCCGGGCTGGTCATGCTGAGCATCCTTCCCCTGGCGGCGATCGTGTCGTCGTCCGGCAACCCCGACGCCCGTGGGCTGCTGGTCTGGCTGGTGGTGCCCACCCTGATCGCCGCGGGCACCCACGACGAGCTCCTGCATGCCGCTGCGCTGTGGTCGGCCGGCGCGGTCGCCTTCGCCGTCGTGGTGATCGCCGACCAGGGCCCGTACGGCACCGCGATCGACCTCTGCGTCGTGCTGGGAGCACTGATCGTCCTTGACGTCCTGGTCCGCCAACTCGCCCTGTCGATGGCCGGCCGGTTGCACGAACTCCGGCGGTTGTCGACCTCCGACGGTCTGACCGGCGCGCTCAACCGACGTGGCCTGATCGCCGCCATGCCCGGGCTCGTCGCCCGGGCGGAGCGACTCGAAACATCCGTCGGGGTGCTGTTGGTGGACATCGATCGGTTCAAGCAGATCAACGACCGGTACGGGCACCCGCAGGGTGACCTGGTCCTGCAACGGGTCTGTCGGGCGATCGCCGGGTGCCTGGACCGTGACGATCTGCTGGCCCGGACCGGGGGCGAGGAGATGGTCGTCGTCGTGGCCGGCCCGGCCGAACCGGTGGCCGAGGCCATCCGCCGTGCGGTGGCGGGCTCCGGTGTTGATCCGGCGGTCACCGTCAGCATCGGGTTCGTCGAGGCCGGCACCGCGGACTGCCGGCCCGCTCAGCACCTCTGGGACCTGGTTGGCGCGGCGGATCGGGGGTTGTATGCGGCCAAGCGAGCCGGACGGGATCGCATCCGTCGTGGAGAAGTCACGCAGCGGCCGGCGGCGCCACGGCCGGCGCCGCCCAGCTCCAATCCGATCGCGCTCCAGCCGCTCCACCCGGGCCGACGGCACAACACACTGTTCGGGTGCGCGCTCGTGGTGTTCAACCTGGCGGGTCTTCTCGCGTTGGCCACCGGAAGGATCAGCCCGCCGCGTCCGCTCGCCCTTGCGCTGCTGATCGGCATGCTGGCCGGCCTGCTCACCGGTGTGCTCCTGCTGAAGGTCCGGCCGGCAATCGCCAACGCCGCGCTCGCGACGGCGATCCTGGCGTTGGATGTTCTGATCGGCATCGTCATCGTGACCGCCGCGAACCCGAATTCCCGGCAGATCGGCCTGCTCACCGTGGTGATCCCCGCGGTGGTGGCGGCGCTGTACCTTGGCCGCCGATTCAACCTGGCGCATCAGCTGCTGGTGTTTCTGCTGTGTGCGACGGCCGCCTACCGAACGGGCAGCGATCTGTTGAGCTGGTTCCTTCAGACCATGCTGGCGGCCGTCGCGCTGCTGTGTGCCGCGGAGTTCATCTTCCAGCTGCGTCGGCGACACGATCGGGCCGTCGCCGAGCTGCACCGCTGGTCGACGCGCGATCCGCTCACCGGGTTGATCAACCGCCGCGGGCTGGATCTGGCCTTCGGCAGGCTCGACCGTCGTCGACCAATTGCGGTGATCGTGCTCGATGTGGACGACTTCAAGCAGGTCAACGACCGATTCGGGCATGCCGCGGGCGACCGGGCGCTGGCCGGACTGGCCGCGGGCCTTGCCGCCCTGACCGACAACGACACGCTGGCGGCCCGGATCGGGGGCGACGAATTCGTCGTCGTCTCGACCACGGCGCACCGCCCGCCGCTCGGGTCGAGGCTGCAAGAGGCGCTGTGCGACCTCCCACTGACCCTGTCGGTGTCATCGGGGCGGATCGACATCCCGGCGGGGTCGGTGTCCGGCCTGTGGGAGCTGGTCGCGTTGGCCGATCGGCGCCTCACGGCGTCCAAAGCGGCCCGGCGTGCGCTTCGAGTCCGGCCTGGACATCCGTTCTCACCCGCGGGGACCCGCCTGCGCGCACGCCCGGTGCCGCCGGGCACCACGGTCTCCGGGATCCCGGAGACCGTGCGCGAGGCGGGCTGACTCCGCTCGCCGCACACTCGATCCACTCAGACCCCGGCGGGCGCCGGCGCATCGGCCGACCGCACCACGAGCGCACCCGGATCGTCGTCGTTGACGTCAACGATCACCGTCTGCCCATCCCGGATCCGGCCGGCCAGCAGTTCCTTGGCCAGTTGGTCACCGATCGCGGACTGGATCAGCCGGCGCAGCGGGCGGGCACCGTACAACGGATCGAACCCGCCGATGGCCAGCCATTCCCGTGCCTCCGGCGCGACCTCCAGGACGAGGCGTCTGGCGGCCAACCGCCGACTCAGCGCCTGGACCTGGATGTCGACGATCGCGGCCAGCTGCTCGGTGTCCAGCGCGTGGAAGAACACGATGTCGTCCAGCCGGTTGAGGAACTCCGGCTTGAACGCCACCCTGACCACCGCCATCACGGCCTCCCGCCGCTGGTCCTCGGACAGCGAGGTGTCCATCAACGCCTGGCTGCCCAGGTTCGACGTCAGGATCAGCAGGGTGTTCCGGAAGTCGACCGTACGGCCCTGGCCGTCGGTCAGCCGCCCGTCGTCGAGCACCTGCAGCAGGATGTCGAACACGTCGGAGTGGGCCTTCTCGACCTCGTCCAGCAGGATAACCGAATACGGCCGGCGACGGACCGCCTCGGTCAGTTGCCCGCCCTCTTCGTAGCCGACGTACCCGGGCGGTGCACCAACGAGCCGGGCCACGGCGTGCTTCTCGCTGTACTCGCTCATGTCGATGCGGACGATCGCCCGCGGATCGTCGAACAGGAAGTCGGCCAGCGCCTTGGCCAGTTCGGTCTTGCCGACACCGGTCGGGCCGATGAAGACGAATGACCCGGTCGGCCGGTCGGGATCGGAGATCCCGGCACGCGCGCGGCGGACCGCGTCGCTGACCACCCTGACCGCCTGGCGTTGGCCGACGACCCGCTTGCCGAGTTCTTCCTCCATGCGCAGCAGCTTCTCGGTCTCGCCCTCCAGCAGCCGGCCGGCGGGGATTCCGGTCCAGGCGGCGATCACGGTCGCGATGTCGTCCGGGCCGACTTCCTCGCTGACCATCGGCGCCTCGTGTTCATCGACCACACGCTCGGCCGAGATGGCCTGCGACAGTTCGCGTTCCAGTGCAGGAATGCGCGCGTAGAGCAGTTCGGAAGCCTTCGCGAGGTCGCCCTCGCGTTGGGCCCGTTCGGCCTGCATCCGCAGCTCGTCCAGCTCTTTCTTCAGCTGACCGACCCGGTTGAGCCCGGACTTCTCCTGCTCCCACCGCGCGGTGAGTGCGGCGAGCTGCTCGCTTTTGTCGGCCAGATCCCGCCGCAGCCGCCCGAGCCGCTCGACGGAGGCCGGGTCGGACTCCTTCTCCAGCGCCAGTTCCTCCATCTTGAAGCGGTCGACGGTTCGCTGTAGCTCGTCGATCTCCACCGGCCGCGAATCGATCTCCATGCGGAGCCGCGATGCGGCCTCGTCGATCAGGTCGATGGCCTTGTCGGGCAGGAATCGGCTGGTGATGTACCGGTCGGACAGGGTCGCGGCAGCGACCAGCGCGGCGTCGGCGATGCGGACGCCGTGATGGGCCTCGTACCGTTCCTTGATGCCGCGCAGGATCCCGACGGTGTCCTGCACGCTGGGCTCCCCGACGAACACCTGCTGGAACCTTCGCTCCAACGCCGCATCCTTCTCGATGTGCTCGCGGTACTCGTCCAGCGTGGTCGCGCCGACCATCCGCAGCTCGCCGCGGGCCAGCATCGGCTTGAGCATGTTCGACGCGTCCATCGCGCCCTCGCCGGTCGCGCCCGCGCCCACCACGGTGTGCAGCTCGTCGATGAACGTCACCACCTGGCCCTCGGAGCCCTTGATCTCCTCCAGGACGGCCTTGAGCCGTTCCTCGAATTCCCCGCGGTACTTGGCGCCGGCGATCATCGAACCCATATCGAGCGAGATCAGCCGCTTGTTCCGCAACGACGAAGGCACGTCGCCATCCACGATGCGTTGCGCCAGGCCCTCGACGACGGCGGTCTTACCGACACCGGGTTCGCCGATCAGCACCGGGTTGTTCTTGGTCCGCCGCGACAAGACCTGGACCACTCGCCGTATCTCTGAGTCACGGCCGATGACCGGGTCGATCTTGCCCTCGCGGGCGCGTTCGGTCAGGTCCACGCCGTACTTCTCCAGGGCCTTGAAGGTGCCCTCTGGATCGGGCGAGGTGACCTTGCGGTCCCCGCCGCGGACCACCGGAAACGCCTCGACGAGGGCGTCTGAGGTCGCGCCGAGGCCGGTCAGCAGCTCGGCGACGTCAGTCCCCGGCCGGGCCAGCGCGGCCAGCAGGTGTTCGGTGGACAGGTACTCGTCACCGGCCGAGCGCATGATCTGTTCCGCGCCGGTCAGCGCGTTGGCGACCGCGCGGGACAACTGGGGCTGCGCGACCGTGGTGCCGCTGCTCCGCGGCATCCGGGCGAGCACGGCGTCGTTCCGCGACTTGACCGCGGCCGGATCGGCGCCGACGGCCCGCAGCAGGCCGGGTGCGGTGGATCCCTGGGTGACCAGCAGGGCGCCCAGCAGGTGGGCCGGCTCGACGGCGGAGTGTCCCGCGGCGGTGGCAGCGGTGATGGCCGCGCTGAGCACCTCGCGGCTCTTCGTGGTCAGGATCTCGAGGTTCACGGCGGGATCGGGGCCTTTCTGTGCGGCTGTGTGGATCGGACGTCGGTCGGATCTCTGAGCCTACCCACGCCTCCACAGAGTGCAACGCACAAAAGTTGAGCCTATTCCGCTCAAGTCTGCACCAGTGCGGTTCAGTGCTGTCCGGTGCTGTCCGGGTGCCATTCATGGCCGTTCGGGCACACCCCAGCCCCCGGCCGGCGCCGTCACCCCCGAGGGCGATAGGCCGCGACCAGCGGGCACTGGAACGGGTCCCTGGCGCGCAGCCCGACCCGGTTCAGGTAACGGACCACGATGCCGTAGGAGCGGAACAGACCCGTCTCGGTGTAGGGCACAGACTTGCTGCGACAGAACTCGCGCACGGTCGATTGCGCACGGCGCAGGCTCGGCCTGGGCATGCTGGGGAACAAATGATGTTCGATCTGGAAGTTCAGCCCGCCGAGCGCGAAGGTGACCAGCCGCGACGAGCCGACGTTGCGCGACATGAGCACCTGCCGGCGGAAGAAATCGATCGACATGGTTTCCGGCACCATCGGCATGCCCTTGTGGTTGGGCGCGAAGGAACATCCCAGATACACGCCGAAAACCGCCAGCTGGACGCCGACGAAAGCCGCGGCCAGACCCGGCGGGAGGAAGAGGAACACCACGGCCAGGTACCCGGCCAGGCGGACCGTCATGAACGTGAGTTCCATCGCCCGCCGCTTGACCACACCGCGGGCCAGCAGGGTCTGGACGCTCTGCAGGTGCAGGTTCACCCCCTCGAAGATGAGGATCGGGAAGAACCACCAGCCCTGGCGCTGGCTCAGGAACTGCAACACCCTCGAATGCTGCACCGTGCCATTGGGATGAAATCGGATGACGGTGGGCGCTATGTCGGGGTCCTTGCCGATCTGGTTGGGCGCAGCATGGTGCTTGGTGTGTTTCTTGGTCCACCAGGTCGAGCTCATGCCGACCAACAACCCGCCGATCACCGACGACAGCACCTCGTTGGCCGGACCGGATTTGAAGATCTGCCGGTGCGCGGCGTCGTGGCCGAGAAATCCGAACTGGGTCAGCAACAGGCCGAGCAGGCCGGCCAGGATCAACTGGAACCACGAGTCCCCGACGAGGAAGAAGCCGAACCACACCGAGGCGAAGGCAACCAACAGCAGCGAGATCTTCCCGGTGTAGTAGGCATAACGGCGCTTCATGAGGTCCTGCTCGTGGATGGCCCGCAGCAACTCGGCGAAGTCGGACGGTTGCCGGTTGCGCCCCGGCGTCTGCGTCAGGGTAGCGATGGTCATGCAGGCCTCATCCATGCCGCTCTCACCGGGGGCGCAGTCATTGCGCGGGCAGGATCGGACCGTTGTGTCAGGCGCCCGGACACGCACACGGCGATCACGGGCCGACCTGAGAAGAATGAATCGGGCGACGAGAATCGACTCACCGGTGCAGCGACCCGAAGGCGGCGGCACCGGCCCCGGCCGGCTGTTGCGATCAGCACCCTCAGGTAACCCGGGACTGCGCAGCCTGTCAAGTCGCGGGCTCGATCGGGCGGGTGCCGCGCGGTACGGTCGAGGCAGATTCCACCGCGATTCACCCGAGGATGGGGATGACGGACACACCACCGGCCGAGCCGGGGCAGGCGGAGGTCGACGCCCGGTTGGCGGACGGCCCGGAAAAGGGCGACCCACAGGGGGGCGACGGTGGCCGCCTGGCTCTGGCCGTCGACGACGACGACCTGCAGGCCGGCCTCGCGGCACTCTCCCGATTGTCGACCGGCCGGTTCGGCCTGGAGGAGCTGCTGGTGCAGGTCGCCACCTTCGCCGTCCAGGCGATCCCGGGGGCCGACGGGGCGGGTCTGACGATGATGGAGCACGACCGGAGCGACACCATCGTGGCCAGCGAACCCTTCGTCCGAGACATCGACGCCATCCAGTACGGCATCGGTGAGGGACCGTGCATCAGCGCGGCCAAAGAAGGTAAGACCATGCGTTCGGGATCGTTGGGCGGTGAGCCGCGGTGGCCGCGCTTCGGCCCCCGCGCCGGGCGGCTGGGTGTGCACAGCGTGTTGTCGCTCCCGCTGCTCACCCCGGACGGGGTGTTCGGGGCGATGAACGTGTACGCGTTCGCCAAGGATGCCTTCGACGACCACGCTGCGCATGTGGGTGAGTTGTTCGCCGTGCCGGCCGCTATCGCCGTGCAGAACGCACAGGTGCTGGCCCAGACGAAACGGCTGGCGGTCACCTTGCAGGCCGCGTTGAGCGTGCGCGCGGTGATCGATCAGGCGGTCGGCATCCTGATGAGCCGGTCCGGCCATACCTCGGACGAAGCCTTCGACCGGCTCCGGCACTTGAGCCAGACCCGGCATACCAAGCTGTCGGTGGTGGCCGGGTCCCTCGTCGACGAGGCGGTGCGACGGGCAAGGGCCCGGCACACCGGGGATTGAGGCGACCGGTCGATCGCCCGGGGAATCGGCGGTCTTCCGACCGCCCCCGAGACCGCGAGGCCTGAGCATGTGACCGACGCGTCGGCGGGCCGTCTGGTGCATCGCCGCCCGAGCGGGTACCAACAATCCATGGCTGCCCGTCAGAAGAAGTCCAACGCTCCCCCGGCTGGAACATCGGCCCGGTCGGCACAATCGGCACGGTCGGCGAGTGGCGCCGACGATCGGAGCGACGGCGACCGGGCAGATCGGTCGGGAACAAGTCGATCGTCGAAAACCGTTGCCAAGGCGACCCGCCACGCCGAGATCGAGACAAAGCTCGAGATCGCTCCGGGCACTCCGCTGCCGGACCTGACCGGGCGCCGCAAGCTCGCCTCGGCGGGCGTCGCCACGGCGGCGGAGCCGCAGACGTTCCGGCTGGATGCCACCTACTACGACACCACTGATCTGGACCTGCTGCGCTCGAAGATGACCCTGCGCCGGCGAACGGGAGGAACCGACGCCGGATGGCACCTCAAGCTTCCCGCCATCTCGGGAGCCAGAACCGAGGTGGGGCTGCCACTCGCGGCCGGTGAACCAGGGGCGGTTCCCGCCGAGCTCGCCGATCTGGTCAGGGGCGCAGCTCGGGGACGGGCCCTGCGCCCGGTGGCTCGCCTGGTCAACGATCGGACGGTTCGCCACCTGCTCGATGCCGACGGTCGGACGCTGGTCGAGATCGCCGACGACCACGTCCAGGCGACGCCGCTCGACGGGAGACCCACCGAGCCGTCGCAGTGGCGGGAGGTCGAGGTCGAGATCGTCGACGGCACGGTTGATCAGCTGTCGGTCACCGTCGATCTGCTGATCGCCGCCGGAGCCCGGAAGGCTTCCTCGGCATCGAAGCTGGCGCGGGCACTCGCCGTCCCGACGACGGCACCGGCACGTCGGAGCCGGGCGGCCGGTTCGGCCGTGATCAACGCACTCGGTCGTCAGCGGGACATGCTGATCACCGCCGACCGAGGATTGCGCGAAGAGACAGACGTTGC
>Ga0075521_10000214_pt1 | contig 15185 bp, 5 predicted proteins | sample NGEPerD_FD_74785 | JGI IMG/M metagenome (GOLD analysis project Ga0075521, IMG submission 74785) | Arctic peat soil microbial communities from the Barrow Environmental Observatory site, Barrow, Alaska, USA - NGEE PermafrostAB12-D | ecosystem: Environmental > Terrestrial > Soil > Wetlands > Peat ...
TTCCTTCCAGCACGGCATAGAATTGGTCCGACTTGAGATCCTTGATGGTTTCGACTTTCCCTGAGGGCCATCGAATTTCGAGCGAGTCGATCTTGGTCGCGTCCCCCAGCCCAAAGTGCACCCGAAAATCGTGGTTTGACAGGTAACTTCCGCCGCTGCGGATCTCCTCCGCTTGCGTCATGCCGCCGGCCACGAGTTTCAGGCGCGCTCCCAGCGCCAGCCGATTGCTTTTCGTTCCAGCCAGTTCAAAGCTCACCCAGTGCTTACCGGGTAATCCCTGGTTATGCAGGATCATGGGCTCGCCATCCAGATCCTCGACCACGATGTCCACGTTGCCATCGTTGTCGAGGTCGGCGACCGCCAATCCCCGGCCTACCCGCGGAATCTGCAGCGCCGGGCCAGCCTGCGTTGCAGCATCGCAGAAATTACCGTTCCCCTGGTTCATGAAGAGGTTCTTGGGCTGCCGGTAGCGCGCGCCAGAGGGCAATTGGTCCACTTGCGGATACACCTGGCCATTGACCGAGATCAGGTCGAGCCAGCCGTCATTGTCGAGATCGACGAAGGCGTCGCCCCACTTCACCCACGGCAACGATGCGACAGCCACTCCTGCCTCGTAGGAAACATCACGAAAATCGTAGTCCCCCTGGTTGAGATAGAGGATGTTGTATTCGTCAGCGAAGTTGGTGACATAGAGCGACGGTCGCCCATTGTGTGTATAGTCGCCAACCGCAATTCCCATCGAGCCCTGTTCGGAGCCGTCGGCGCTCACCGCCGTTCCCGATTCCAGACCGACGTCGGTGAACTTGCCGTTGCCATCGTTGCGGTAAAGATATTTGGGAGTCGAGTCGTCGGCCACGTATATATCCGGACGTCCCGCGTTGTTGAAGTCAGACCACACCACACCCAAACCGTAGTAGCCGCGCGAATCGTCCACTCCAGCCTGCTTGGATACTTCGGTAAACGTTCCGTCGCCATTGTTGTGATACAGCGAATCTCCCGCTCCTCGCAGCCCGCGGGGACCGCATTGCACATCAATCCCTCGATATTTGCACGTGGGACTGCTGCCGAAGGCTGGCAGATCGCTCAGCTGAAAATCCACGTAACGCGTGATCATCAGATCGACAAAACCATCGTTGTCGTAGTCGCCAAACGCCGCGCCGGTGGACCAACGCGGGTCGTCGATTCCCGCCTTCTTGGTGACATCGGTAAACGTACCGTTGCCGTTGTTCTGGTAAAGGATGGTGTGACCCAGGCAGGTGATGACCATATCGGGCCATCCGTCGTTGTTGAAGTCGCCGACAGCCCCGCCCATGGCGAAGCATGGCGTCGCGACGCCCGCTTTGTCAGTGACGTCGGTAAAGGTGCCGTCGTGATTGTTGTGGTAAAGCGCGCTGCGGGCGGTCTGTCCCTTGAGCGCCATGGCAACGTTGGGCGCGTTTGTAAAGTAAATGTCGGGCCACCCGTCGCGATCGTAATCGAGGACCAGCACTCCGCCGCCCATCGACTCCACGATGTATTTTTTTTCAGGATCGGCCTGGTGCTGAAACTTGATGCCGGTCTTCAGTGTGATGTCGGTCAACTGGGGAACGGGACGGTCCTTGCAAACTACGTTCTTCGCTCCCGGCGGAGGTGGCGGCGCGACAGCGTGGGCTTGGGAGAAAGCGTTGCTTGCCATGAGCACCGTCAATAAAAGAGCCAGACCGGCGCGGAGTCGTACGAGGATTGCCATAAGTTGATGGTCCAATTTTCTATTATCGCAGGTGAGTTTGCGTGGACTCTGACGACCCGCCACCAGCAGGAAGCGACCTTTTTCTGAGGTCATATCTTGGACGTTTTACAGCCGCGTTGGTAATTCGAACCTGCGCAGGTAACTACGAAATTGGCGGCGCAACGTACCCGAATTCGTGATCGATCACCGACGCTACCTTCAACACAATTTCATCCTCAAATGGACGCCCCACGATCTGCACGCCAATGGGCAATCCCTCGGGCGACCGGCCCACGGGTACGACCGCCGCGGGCGTTGCCAGCAAATTAAACCACTGCGAGTAACGCATAGCGTCGAGATACTCGACAGTTTGCCCGTCGATCGTCCAACTTCGCTCCTCGTGCTTGAACGCCGGGACCGCACATACAGGACATAGCAGCAGGAGGAACTCCTGCATCTGCGAAAGCAGTTTCCCGCGGATGATATCGGACTCCGCCCACGCATTCAGCAACTCATCTGCAGTCAGCGGACCAGCCGCATGCGCCCTTGCGAGAAAATCACGAAACACTGGACTCAACTGATCTTCGTGCCCGCGCACCAGTGGCTCTTCAAACATGGCTCCGCAGCGCACAAAGAACGTCTCCCACAACTTGCGCGCTTGCTCCAAGCCATTGGGACGAAATGGACGAACATCGAATCCCTGCGCGCGCAACGCTTGCGCCGCATCCCGAACAGCTTGGCGCGTCTCAGGCGTGACGGGCGTCAGACCATCGTCTTCAAAATATCCGATTGGAAGCCGCTTGATCTCGTCAAGGCTAGGCGAACGCAACGCGATCGGCGGGCTTACGGGATCAGAGGGGTCCTGTCCCGCCAGCGCGTGAAACAGCAGTGCAACGTCGTCGATGGTGCGCGCCATGGGTCCGATCGCGCCAAGAAACGAGAACGGACCAATGCAAGGTGGCATGTGCCCGTCACCGGGAATGCGTCCCGGCGTCGGCTTCAGCGAGCAGATGCCTGTGAAGTGCGCAGGCACGCGCACCGATCCGCCGCTGTCACTGCCCAAGCCACCGGCAGACATTCCGGCAGCAATGGCCGCCGATTCCCCACCACTAGAGCCGCCGGGTGTGTAGTCGAGATTCCAGGGATTGTTGGTGCGACCGTGCAGCAGATTATCGGTCACATAGGCCATGAGGTATTCCGGGCAGTTGGTGGTGCCGAGAATCGTCGCGCCCGCCTTGCGCAAGCGCGCCACCACCGTCGCATCTTTGGTTGGGATGTTCCCCCGGTTGACCAGGCTCCCGATTTCGCAGTGGTACCCCGCCGTCGAGATCGACGACTTCACGGTCATCGGCAGTCCGGCCAGGGGGCCTTTCAGACTCCCCGGGCGATCACTCGCACGCGCCTGCACGCGAACCCGCTCGGTGTCGAAGTCTACCAGCGCATTGAGTTGCGGATTCAGTCGCTCGATTTGCCGGATATACTCGTCCGCCAACTCAAGCGCCGAGATCTTATTCGTGCGCAGGAGGCCCAGCAGATCACTGGCCGACTGCTGTGTGACGGGCTTCATTGCGTGGCTTTGCGAGTTGCAGTCGCTGGCGGCGTCGCTGGTTGCGTCTGGGCTCCAAACGCGCGCTGCTGCACGATTCCCGAGCCTTCTTTCACCGTGATGGTCTGTCCCGCCGCAACCTTCGACAATTTGTCCACCTGCCCACTGGGCCAGTGAAGTTCGATTTCGTCGGCCTGCGCCGATTTGCCGAGTCCGAAGGTCAACACCAGTTCGCTCGACGAAAGATATCCCGAACCACTACGCAGCATTGCAGTCTGCCGATCCCCACCTACTTTCACGATGGCGACAGTTCCGATCCCGTCGCGGTTCGACTTCGTGCCCACCAACTTGATGCGCAAGCTGTGATTCGCGTTACCGCCGTCGTTGCGGAACAACACTGCAGGGCCGCCGTTGGTGGTCAGCAGGAGATCGAGGTCGCCGTCGTTGTCGATATCGGCATACGCGGCTCCGCGTCCCACGCGGGGAACGCCGAGGTCTGGACCGACCGATTGAGTCGTCTCGACAAACTGGCCCTTGCCCTGGTTATGAAAGAGGTGGGGAGACTCGGCGTACTTGACGCGCTTCTGAATGCGCTCGATCTCGTTCTCGATATGGCCATTGGCCACAAAAATATCGAGCCAGCCATCGTTGTCGTAATCGAAGAAGAGCGTCGCGAAGCCCAGTGTCAGCAAGCTGCGACGCCCGACTTCGGAACGCGGCGCTTCATCCACGAACAAGCCATTGCCTTCGTTGTGGTAGAGCGCCAGCATCTGGTTGGCGAAGTTGCCGATCACGATGCTGGGTCGTCCCGAGTGATCGTAGTCCGCCGCATCGATGCCCATGCCGGCTCGGGCCACTCCATCTTCACTGAAGGCGATGCCAGCCGACACCGCCGACTCGGTAAAGCCTCCCTTGGTGTTGTTGATGTAGAGCTTGTTAGGCTGGGTGTCGTTGGCAATCACCAGGTCGGGCCAGCCGTCCCCGTTCACGTCGAGCACCGCCACTCCGAGAGATTTCGACGAGTTGTCAAACAGCCCAGCTTTGGCCGTGGCGTCTTCAAACTTCCCGTTGCCGAGGTTGTGCCACAGGCGCACCGACGCGCCCTTGTACGACTCGGGAGTGCAATACGACTTATGGGTGCCGTCAAGCGTGCAATAAATGTCACCCTGCTGGCTCCACTGCACGTAATTTACGACGATCAGGTCCAGCTTGCCGTCGCGGTCGTAATCCACCCACGCCGCGCTGGTGCTGAACTCGTTCGGACCCAGCATCCCCGCAGTCTTGGTAACGTCGGTGAATGTTCCGTTACCGTTGTTGTGGAACAGATGGCTCTGGCCGAGCGCCGAGACGTAAATGTCGTCGAAGCCGTCATTGTCGTAATCGCCGACGGCCGCTCCCATGCCGAACAGCGAAATACCGAGCCCCGACTTCGCGGTCACATCCGTGAACGTACCGTTGCGGTTGTTGTGATAGAGCTTAAGGGTTGAGGGCTTGCCCGGAGTGGTCCAGTCCTTGCCATTGACCAGCAGGATGTCGGGATACCCATCGTTGTCATAGTCGATGAAGGCACAACCCACGCCCATGGTTTCCGGCAGCCACTTGTTGCCGGCAGCTCCATTGTTGTGCACGAAGTTGATGCCCGCCTGCCTGGTGATATCGCGGAACGTGACCTGCGCCGCGCCCGCGGTCGCGAGAGTGGCACACAGCAACATCAGTAAGGATGACTTTCGTATGAGTTTCATGGGATCCGGTTATTTTCCCGCTGTATTTACGACGTGATTTCCAGCCACCGGCGAAGTCTTCTTCGCCGGAGTAAGCGGAACTGAAACATGCTCGTGAATTAACTGGCGTTCGTTGTTGTCCTCGGGATGCAGCCTGCGATACGGCCCAGTGATCACCTGCGCCGATTCGTCCGCCTTGAAACGCATGTAGAGCTTCTCGTACTCTGCGGCCTTGGCAGTATCGCCCATCCCTTTGTAACAGAGCATCAAGTTGTAATTCGCCTGCAAGTCCTCGGGATCGATGGCGATGACCTGCTGCAGTTGCACGACCGCCTCCGGGTACTTGCGCGACAGAAACAGCACGCGTCCCAGATCGTTTCGCACCACGCGATCTTTCGGGTACTGCTCGATAACCTTCTGGAGTTCTTTGGCAGCGCCATCGTAATCGCCATCGGAGCGCAGCACGCGAGCGTAGAAGTAATGCGCTCGCGCCAAGTTAGGGCTCAGCGCCAGAGCTTTCTGCAGCACGGTTCGCGCCCGCTCCATATCGCCTTCCTGCACCGCAACGCGACCCAGGTTGACCCAGCCGTCGGGATTGTTGGGATCGGCCTCCGTCACCTTTTGGAACGCCGCCGCCGCGCCCTTGAAGTCTCCCTGCAGGAACAGGCCGATGCCGTAATCGTTCCAGCGCTGCCAGTCGGCTTTCTCGACAACCGTCTTCGGTGCTTCGGCCGGCGCACCTTTGGGAAGCACGCGCAATTCAACCGTATCTTCGGCGAGCACCACGATGGGCAACTCAGGAATATCTTTGAGCTTGCCCGACACCTTGGTCAGATCGCCATCGAACGTGAATTGCCGGTCGTCGTAGCCCTTCCCGGTTTGTGGACCGACCGCGTCCTGCGTGGACACTCCTGCATACGCGAAGTGCGTGTTCCACCACGAGAACTTGCGATAGCACAGCTTCGCAGTAAGCGTTATCTTGCTGCCTGCATTCTGCGGCACGTTCAACCGATAGTGAATGGTATCGGCAGCTCCCGGTGGGACCAGCCGCACGTAAACAACTGCCCGCGTGGACCACGCATTGCGCTTGTTGATGGGATTACCATGCTCGTCGATCTGCAGCGATCGATAGAAATGCGCGCCCGGCTCGACGGGCCCCTTGCCATCGTCGCCCGCTTTGCCGCTCCAAAACAGCGTCTGCCCTTTGTCGTCCACTGCTTTCAACTCGACCCATGTCTCAGGAGCATCGACCGTACCGCCGGGGAAGAAGTGCCCAACTTTCCGAGTGCGAACCACCACATCAACGCGCGCGCTCTCGCCACGGCGGACCGAACCGCTCGCCTTGTCCAACGGCGCCGTTACCGGAGCGACGACTCCTCCGCTCTCGCCGGTAGTCTTCATCTCCGCTTCTTCGCCAACGGCGAACGTCGTTTGTAACTCGGTCTGCGGGCCTCCCTTCCCGCTGGTCTGCGGTGCCGCATTCGACACCGCGAAGATGTCGATGGTCAGTGCTCCGCTCTTCAGGAAATTCTGCTCCATGGCCATCTGGTGCTGGTCTTGATTGGCCATGGGCAGGGCTGTATTAGCGGCCGGAAACGAATGCGAATGGATTTTGCCTGCGACGTTGCCCATGTCATTCGACTTGGTATCGGGCATGTGGCAATCCTGGCAACCCTGCGGCTTGGGCGGGTAATAAAAGGAGCGTGCGCCCATTCCTGACACCCCGCTGGCCTGCCAGTTGTCATACTCGTTGAAGCCGCGGAACCAGCGGTAGTTGTTCACCGGAACGTCGAGGTGCACCTTGTGGCACGACGAACAAAACTCCGGCGTCTGCTTCTGCATGAAGGGCTTCAGGAACACCCGCCGATGCGGCTCGGGATTCATCTTGATGCTGAAGTCATGCACCCATCTCAGCACCGGGTTTTTCGTGGCCGCAAGCTCATGCAACTCGGGATACTCCAGCATGAAATCGCCCTGTCCCATCGTGCTTTTCACGCTGACGATGGAATGACACATCATGCAACCCATGCCAGCTTGCGCTTCGGGGGTATTCACGATCTGCTTTATGGGAATGTCCATCTTGCCGCTGTACAAAACGGCGGGGTCGTGACAGCCCGCGCACCACTTCGAAGGCTTGGTGCCCTGCACGTCCTGCATGTACTCAATGCTCTTGCGGTACCACTGATTGTTGAATGACGAGAAGTGATGAGCCGAACTTTGCCACTCTTTGAAGATGTCCTGATGACAGCGCTGGCAGGCATCCGACTCCATGAAGAACTTCGAGGGAATCTTACGCTTCCCTGCCACCTGCGATGAGCTCGGGAAGAACGGGCCGCCAGCACCGTCACCTTCGTTATCCATCGAGAGCGGTGCGATCTGCGGATTCCGGATCACGAAGCGCTTGCTCCAGGAATCGCGCGAATACTTCGCGCCGAACGAGATGACAACTGCGACAGCGACCATACCCAGCGCCGGAATCCACGGGCTGCGAGCCTTGCCTTCACGCTGACTCAACCACCAACCCGCCAGCAACGCGACCGCGAGCGCAGAAATCGCGCCGTGCGAAAGCAGCAGCCTGGTATAGGGTCGCGAGGCCCCGGTATAGATCAACACGAGTCCGAGAACCGCGCCTGTCGCCAGCACCAGCGTCCCTAACCTCACGATGGCGGGCGGGCGCATGGCGGCTGGTAGAAGGCGCAGTCCCCCGACGCAGAACAGCACGCCTAACCCGACGTGAAACAGGACGACAGCTGCGTAGAACAAGTTGGCAGAAGGCCACGCATACAAGTAGATGGCCGAAATCGTCAGCGCAGAAATCGAAAGTAAGGCAAGTTTTCTCATCGTCTATTGCTAATAACGCTCGCTCACTGCTCAATCGCGGACGCATGCGACGCCCTGCTGGGCGTCAGCGGCACCGGATCAATCCTGCGCGGCGCAAATTCGAATCGATATTCTGTCGCGCGATTTGCTCCTGACTCGAAGCGATCATTCGAGTTGAGCCGATACCCGTTGGTAGCCGAATCGTCGGGATAGTGCTGGCTCGCAGGGTAGGGATATGCACTCATCCCGTGAAACGGCATTTCGTCAACGGTGAACGGAATCGCCTCGAAGAAATCCATGTCTTTCACGAATCCGTTGGCGTAGAAGAAGTAGTCGCGCTTCCAGCCGGAGGGAAGCGACGGCAGCGCAGCCGTGTCAAATTCTGCGTCAATATCCTCGCCCGTCCCGAACACCGCGAAGTGGTTATCGATGGACGTGAGCAGCGCAGTCACGTCACCGTATTGCGTGTAGCTGCCGCGGAAGCGCGAGAACGGTCCGGTGGTGCTCGCCTGTTCGTAGTAATACGTCAGGTCGCCCGGAGTCTCGCCGTCCACCTGCCGGGGATAGCCGCGGAACCCCAGCGTCGCCGCAGCCAGAGGCAGCTCGGTGGTCCGCACGGTGTGCTCGCGCGCCGGGCCGTTATCGACCAGCACCTGGTCCCAGTAGATCTGCAGATTGGTGGTGATGCGAATGTTGCGGACGCCTGCTGGCAATTTGTCCGTCAGATCGACGGTGATGGTGCGCGGCAGCCCAGCGGGAAATCCCATGTCGTCCACTACTCGTTTCCACGAGCCATCGGGCATCTGCGCCTCAATATAGGGCGACATCGGCTGCAGTCCCGCCTGCCACGCTGCGTACATGGAGGTCGCGCTGAAGTACTCGATGAATCCGCTGAGGAACAGCCGCAGTGGATTGTGCGAAGTCCACGTGCCCAGGTCGAGCGTCAGCGTGTGCGTGTTGGCAAACCCGGCGTAGGGCAAGTTCGTGAAGTCGCGAACATACAGATGATCGCGCGCGCTAAGCAACTGCAGGACGTCGCGTCCATGATCGTCCCATGCGCCCACCGGAACATGCGGCGTAGAGGCCGCAACCGCCTTGCCGCTCGCGAATGGAGGGTTGTCGAGGAAGCGCTCATCTGGATAAACATCGATATTCGCCGGATGATCGACCGCGACCATCCGCAGTTGATCGATGTAGTTCACTTCCTCCATCGGCTCGCCAAAACGCACGCTGAGGTAACCATCTTTGGCGCGGAGTTTCGATCCGTCGATCTTCACCCACTCGTCAGGATCGGGAGTGTTCTTCGCGGTCGGCGAAATCCAGTGACCCACCACGCCAGCTCCAATAACGTCGGTAATGAACTCATACTTCTCGCCGTTCCACGCAAACAATGTCGGGCAGGAACTGCCGCGCCGGTCGAGTTCTAGAAACGATACCGGCTTATTCACCGCGACATCGATTTCGTCCTGCAGCACGCCAGTCGGCCATAGCATGCGCACAATGTCGGCATTCGTGTTCTTGCCCAACCCGGCGAGAACTTCGGGCGGTCCCTGGCTGAGATAGCCCGCTCCTCCGGCGACTTCGAACTTCTGCCACGTTCCATTGGCGAACACTTCGATCTTGGTTCCCAATCCCGTCTTGTTGTCGGCCAAGCCTTTCAGGTCGATGCGTAGCGCATGGTTTTTGTTGCCACCGTCGTTGTGCAACACAACAGGATCGCCACCCAACTGCGTGATGAGCAAGTCGGCTGCGAGATCGTTATCAAGGTCTGCGGCAACCACCGCGCGCGGACTCGCTATCTTGACCTTGTTGAGCCCGAGCGCCGCGCTGACATCTTCAAATCCCTGCGCGCCCTTGTTGCGCAGCACGCGCAGTTCAGTTCCCTTCGAGGTTTCGAGTACCACGGCCAGATCGATCCATCCATCGTTGTCGAAATCGACGGCGGTGATGCCCCAGCCCCGAGTCGCGTCCGCAATGGGAAGTGGCACACGCTCGAAACGCTTGCCGTCGACATTGCGCCACAGGCTGATTCCGGGAGCCCCGGCGTGGGTGAGCGCAACATCCATCCAGCCATCTTTGTTGAAGTCGAAAATGTACACGCCGACGGTCGGCGACAGGCCAGCCGCGTCGTACAACGGCATCGCTTTGAACAGGCTCTCGCGCTGATTCAGGTACACGGTCGGCGCATTAGTCGATCCAGTTACTATCAGATCCACCGCGCGATCGTTATTGATGTCCGACAACACGACGGCCGTGGTCGCCCCAGTGCCCCCCACTCCGGCTTCTTTCGTCCAGTTGGTAAATGTGTTGTTGCCGTTGTTGCGCCAAAGCAGGTTGTCAGTCGAGTCGGTAACGCCGTTCAACCGCTTCCCGGTGACGAACAAATCGAGATCGCCATCGTGGTCGTAATCGACAAAGGTCAGCCCTGCGGGTTCGTTCATCGGCGTAATGCCAACCTTCGCTGTGACATCCGAGAACTTGCCGCCGCCGTCGTTATGAAACAGGACCACTCGATCCTCGAGCGTAACCGCCAGGTCATTCTTGCCGTCGTTGTCGTAGTCACCGACGGCGCAGGAGACTCCCTTGCCCTTGAGCGCAAGTCCGTACTGGCTCGATGGCTCTTCCTTGAACTTCCCTTCGCCGAGGCTGCGGAACACATGCACCACGGGATCCCCGTCCGCGATCGACAACACGTCCAGGCGGCCATCGCCATCTACGTCGATCATGCACACACCGCCCCCGGATGCGGTCGCGCTGCCTTTCATCGCGCCGGCCAATGCCTGCGGTACAAAAGTCACGGGAATCATCGGGCCTACCGCTGGATCGGTGGTGATCACGTCCTGCGCGACCGAGTAACGACCCTGCTCGCCGTAAGTGAGCGTGATGGGAGAGGAAATCTTGTCGCGCGTCAGGTGCTCGAACTTCTTCAGGTGCACGCGCGCTTCGTCGGTTTGGCCGGAGCGCTGCAACGCGCGCGCCAGCCCAAATTCCGCCGATGCGTGAAGTGGGTTGATCTTCAGCGCTTGCTGAAACGCGTCAATCGCCTTCGGATAGTCCTGCTGCTGGCTGTAGAACGTGCCGAGAAAGTAATACGCGTCGGGATCTGTGGGATCGATTTTCAGAACTCGCAGGAAATCAGTGATCGCCTCTGCCGTCTTGCCGTCCCCGCGATGCACCAGCCCGAGGTTGTACCAGACCCTAGGATTATCTGGCTCCTTGACGGCTGCCAACTGCAAGGCGGCTTCCGCCTCCGGAAGCTTCTGCTGGTTCAGCAGCGCGATACCCTTGTTCAAAGCGGCGGTTGCCAGCGACGGATCCAGCTTGTAGGCGGCATCAAAATTCACGACCGCTTTCTCCATGAGTTGCTGGTTCATCATCGCGACGCCCAGGTTATTCAGCTTGGCTGCTTCAGCACGCACCTGTGGCGTATCCGCCGAACCGGTGCTTACGAGCAGACAAGCTGTTACCAGGCCCGGCATCCACCGGCGCAGACGTGCAAACATTCAGGCTGTCCCTTCGGATTTGGTGACAGAAGTTCACTTGATTATAAAGCTTGCCACCGCTTCCGACTTGCCTTCGCTGTGCCGTCGATCATGGTCCCAACCCGGCTGTTTTCGCGCCAGTAAAACCCATGCTTGATCCCGGTTACCCCGAGAAAAGTCCGCCCGCCGGTGTGTAGCGCGCTTGGCCGCTCATCCTCAGATCGCAGGTATTGCGATTACAACGCGGCCAAGACGCCCGAACAATAATCGAAAACCACTAAGAACCCGCCTTTGGTGCCATTTGCGTTGATCATTTGTTTTGCAGAACCTTTGTCCACTTTTGGGGTGTCTAAAGACAAGAAATCTCGGACTAGAATGGCAGGCAACGCTTTCCAGTGAGGGCGTTGCTTGAGGAACGGCGTGATGTGGTTCCCAGACCGCTTGCGGAAGACGGTGTGGCAATGCCGGTCGATCGTCTGGATCGCCAGTTGGCTGGTGCCTCGCGATCGGCGTACTGCCTGGCGTTCCGAACAAAACCGAAGGTTCTGGCACTGGTGCCACTACCTCTCTGAGTCCGGAAATCTCACCTCGCAGAACCGATTGCTGGTCGCGCAGCAATGCTGGGCGACGTTTCCCGATGCATTCTGGATACGATTCGATCGTGAACGGTTTTACGCGCGCTGGCGTAGCCTGCGCTGTTCTCCAGCAACCTTCCTGGCTTCGCTGGCGCTGGGACTATCGGCCCTCGTTCTCGCCAGCGGTTTCGTGACGGCAGCTCGAACCACGTTTTCCTCGCCGATTCCCCATCCCTCTCAGGTCGTCATTGTCACCCTCGACGGCACTGGAATGAACGGGAAGTTCAGCCGGACGCGCTCCGACACATTGCTCGACCTGTCATCGATCTGGAGCAAGTCGAAGCTGGTGAGTGGGCTGACGCCATTTTCCTGGGCACCCGGCAACCTGCTGTTGCAGCGGCGGGACTTGCCGGTCGCAACAGCCCGGGTTGGACCCGAATTCTTCGCGGCGCTCGAAGTGAAGGCTGCGCTCGGTCGCATCTTCGCGCCGGCGGATGTGCTCGACTGCCCGAATTGCGTTCTGCTCAGTGACGCTGTCTGGCAACACGAATTTAATCGGGACGCGAACATAGTCGGAAAGACGGTGACCCTCGACGGCACGCCCAGGACCGTGATCGGAATCCTGCCTCGTGATTACCGGATGATTTCGTCAGGCATCGCCGTTTGGAGCCTGGTCGATCCCGCAATGTTGTTTACCAATTTCCAGCGCCGGGTTGGGGCCGTTGCCCGCTTGCGAGGCGACGCGACCGCCGCGCGCGTCCGCCTCGACTTGACCGACCTCACCGAGAGTGCGGGATATGTCCATCCCTCCTCGCAGTTGCAGGTCACCACGGTTGAGGCACAAACGCGGCGCAACCTTCTGAACACGATCTGGCTGGTGCTGCTGGCAACGGGCTGCGCCATGTTCGTGGTCATCCTCCGTCGCCCCGCCAACAACTTCGGACGCCTCCCACAAGGGCTCCGCAGACGGACAACGTGGATTGCGTTCTTCCTGGCGAAGTCCGCTTTGCTGCTGGCAATTTCAGCTCTGGCATCCTGGTGTCTGGTGCATTGGATCTCTTACTGGCTGGTGGGGCCGGTTTATCCGATGGTGGACGATTTCTCCATCTGGGTTTTTCTGCCGCTGGCAATCGCCGCCATGTCGTGGTCGGTCCGGGACCAGCAGAGGCGCTGCCGCACCTGTTTGCGGCGCCTGGAATTGCCCGTCGAGATTGGGCGCATTGGATCCGTGTTACTCAATTGGGCGGGAATCGAAATGGTCTGCCCCCAGGGACACGGCGTGTTGTATCTGCCCGATTCTCCGGCCAATTCGCTCGATCGCGATCGCTGGAGCAATCTGGATGAATCCTGGTCGAGCCTGTTTCGCGCCGATTGATTCTTACGAGAGCACGGGACCCAACGACCGATGTCGAGTACCCCGTATTGCACCGGGGGGGACTTCAAGCGACGCCTGGGGTTGCGGGTTTCGTATTACGCGCTTCCATCCGGCGGGTCTGCAGCGCCAGTATCCGATGGACCGCCTGGGACAGTTCGGAAACACTGAATGGTTTCTCCAGGAACGATTGTCCCCCTTGCAACAATTCCTGCCGCGCGACGTTGTCTTCCGTGTATCCCGTTGTATAGAGAATTTCAATGTCTGGGAAACGTTCCGCCAGTTGCCTTGCCATCTCCCGTCCACCCATGCCAGGCATGATGAGGTCAGTAAGGACTAGTTCGATCTTTCCCTGGTTCTGCTCGCACAGTTCCAGCGCGGCTTCACCACTGTCCGCTTCCAGCACGGTGTAACCCAGTTGATGCAGGCAGTCCCGGACGTTGCCTCGAATTGCAGGTTCATCTTCCACCACCAGAATGGTCTGTCTGGTTGTGTGGCCCGCCATGTCAGCACGCCACGGCACCACTTCTAGAGGGCTGTTGGTCGTGGGGAAATACAATTTGAACGTGGTGCCCTGCCCCGGCTCGCTGTAAACCCAGATGTATCCCCCGCTCTGCTTTACTATTCCATACACAATCGCCAATCCCAGTCCCGTTCCCTTGCCGGCTTCCTTGGTCGTAAAGAAGGGATCGAAGATCCGCGGCATGTCGGCCTTGGCAATGCCCGTTCCGGTATCCGAGACGGTCAGCATGACGTAGCTTCCCGGCCGCGCCGGAGGATGTGTCTTGGCGTACGCTTCATCCAGCTCAACGTTTGCGGTCTCGATGTGCAGGACTCCGCCTCCGGGCATCGCGTCCCGCGCGTTCACCCCGAGGTTCATGATCACCTGGCTAAGCTGATCGGGATCCAGCTTCGCATTCGACAGGTTTTCGCCGAGATGGGTTCCGAGTTGAACGTCTTCTCCAATGATGCGGCGTAACATGTGCGACGTGTCGCTCACGATCGAATTGATGTTCACCACTCGCACCTGTAACATCTGCCGCCGGCTGAACGCCAGCAATTGCTTGGTGAGTGCGGCCGCCCGGTCGGCCGCATTGGAAACCTGCAACAGAGGTTTGCTCAACGAACTTTCCGGCGTGATCTGGCCCAGCATCATCTCGGTCGACAGCTTGATGACCACCAGAATGTTATTGAAGTCGTGCGCGACGCCGCCCGCGAGGCGGCCAACAGCTTCCAGCTTCTGTACCGCCCGCACTTGCTGCTCGAGCGCGCCCTGCTCGGTCAAGTCTTCAACGTAGGCTTCCACCCGGTCCAAATTCACGTCGTCATGCGTGGTGAGGACCGCCGACACGCGCAGCCGAATCGGACTTCCATCCTTCTTCAAAAACGTCAGCTCGTGGCCTTTCAGTCTCCCGTTGCGCCGCAGGATCTCCATGAAATTTGCCCGCTCGCCTGGGTTGGCGTACACCTGCGTCGCGAGTGACAGATTGAGCGCCTCTTCCTCGGAGTAGCCCAACATCTCGCAGAACGCCGGATTTACCGTCTCGAATCGTTCTGCCATGTACCCGCCCCAGCAGATGCCAAGAGGTGCCCCGTCCACCAGGGAACGCAGTCTTTCCCTGGATTCCCGCAGCGCTTCCTCCGCTTCAATCCTCTGCGTTGCGTCGGTTGCCAGCACCAGTTCCTGCTCGCGCCCGTCTCTCACAAACCTGACGACCGTAGCCTCGGCAAAAAATACCGATCCGTCTTTTCGACATTGACGCCAGACTCCGGCATGATTAAATCCCGCGCCCCGGCCCTGCAGCTCTTGCGCCAGGGCGGAGGTGTCGATGTCCGGTCTGATGTCGGGAACGCTCAATTCCAGAAACTCGTCGAGCGTGTATCCGTATTTGTCGGCGGCCGCTTCATTGAGGTCCAGCAAGCGCAGGCTCCCGCAGTCGTAGATATAGGCAGGAAAAGGA
>Ga0075521_10000215_pt1 | contig 15145 bp, 15 predicted proteins | sample NGEPerD_FD_74785 | JGI IMG/M metagenome (GOLD analysis project Ga0075521, IMG submission 74785) | Arctic peat soil microbial communities from the Barrow Environmental Observatory site, Barrow, Alaska, USA - NGEE PermafrostAB12-D | ecosystem: Environmental > Terrestrial > Soil > Wetlands > Peat ...
ACCCGCGACGCAGCCGCGTTCATCCTGGCGCAGCTGGATGCCGGCCAGGCACTGGCGACGCTGGTCACCGAGGTGCTGGCGCCGGTGCAGGTCGAAGTCGGCGAACGGTGGCAGCGGAATGCCTTGAGCACGGCCGACGAGCACGCCGCCACCGCCGTCGTCGACAACGCGCTCGCTACGCTTGGCCTCACCGGATCGGCTGGTCAATTCGTCGACCGGGGGTCAATGGCCGTGGTCTGCGCGGAGGGCGACTGGCACACGCTGCCGGCCAGGATGGCCGCCGAGTTGTGGCGCTGGGACGGCTGGGACGTCATCTTCCTGGGCGGGTCGCTACCACCGGGTGATCTGGGAACGTGGCTGTCCGCAGCCCGTCCCGACGTGCTGGCCGTCACCTGTTCCGTGCCGTTGTTCATTCCAGGGGCGCTGCGCGTCGGCGAGACCTCCGCGGCTGCGGGCGTGCCCTGCGTCGTCGGCGGACGCGGGTTGGGGCCGGACGCCCGGCGCGCCGACGCACTCGGGCTGCGGTGGGCCGCCTCGCCGGCCGGACTCGAGGCCGCGCTCGACGCACCGCCGCCGGCCGGGCAGGCGGCCGAGCTGACCGACCGGCGCAGCGAATCGCAGGACCTCGAGTCGTCGATCGAGGACGTCGTGGACGCTGCGATCGGTGTCCTCACCGACCGGCTCCCGGCGATCCGCGACTACACACCGCGGCAGATGTCACACACCGAAAAGGACTACGCGTACATCGTGCGGTTCCTCTGCGCCGCCGTGCTGTGCGACGACCCGCGGCTGTTCAGTGAATTCCTCGATTGGCAGCAGACCGTGCTGACCAGCCGCGGGCTACCGCCGTCCGTGCTGCCGACCAGTATGGCGGCGCTCGCCGACGTGATACCCGAGAACTACCGGCGGGCCTACGCCCTGTGCAGGACAGCCGCCGGGTCGCAGGCCCCGGCGCTCGTGGGCGCTCACCCGCGGACGTCGACGCGTTGATCGCATATATCGCCCAGCCATCAGTGATCGGCGACTACACACGATGGCCGCGGCAACTCGGCCCGAGGTCCAAGAAACCGGTTGCCCACCCTTCGGGAGAAAGGGCGCGCTACCGGCGAGAGCGATCGCAGCCGAACACGTCTCGTCGATTCAGTCGAGGAGAGCCTCGACCCGGCAGCTGAGTCCCGGCGCACGTGCGATCCCGCGCGTCGCTGACGACCAGCGGCGCCTCCAGCGCCTCGGCGAGCGCCACGTACACCGCGTCGTAGGGCGTCAGATTGTCCCGCAAGTCCCAGACCCGACCGAGCAGGGGCGCGTGGTCCCAGCGGAGCGCCGCCAGTTCGGTGAGGTCGGCGAGCGCCTGAGCGGCCGGACCGACATCCGTCTGGCCCAGCCGAACGCGCCGGCGCAGGGCCGCGGCCACCTCGATGTCCATCAGGTGCGGCACGTGCAGGTCGGGGTCCAATCGCAACCGCTCGCGCGCGCGGGCTCCGGCGCCCCCGGCGCTCAGCACGGCGACGACAACGACAGACGCGTCGACGGCGATCACTCGGCGGGCCGTCCCGCGATCACGGCATCGCGCGCGTCGGCGAAGGTCAGCCGATCCGTGGCGCGCAAGGCGGCGCGATCGAGGAGTTCGCTCAGTGCGGGGCGCCGGGCCACCCGGGTGAGCTCGGCCAAGGTGAATTCCGACAGGCTCATCCCGGCGGCCGCGGCCCGCCGCCGCAGGATCGCGTGCACGTCGTCGGGAACGTCGCGGACCTGAAGCATCTTGCCCACCACTGCATGCTATACGCATGTCCGTACACGCGATATGCATGCTGCATGCAGCATGCAGCACCGGCCCGATCGAGCAATCCGTGCCGGACCGGAAATCGGCGCTCCGACGTCGGCAGTTCGTTCGCCCGCTGAGCGCCCGAACGCCCGCGATCGGTCAGACTGCGTGGATGGGCGGCATCGACGACATCTACACCCACGGGCACGCGGAGAGTGTGCTGCGCTCGCACCGCTGGCGCACCGCCGAGAACTCGGCCGGCTACCTGCTCCCGCTGCTGCGACCCGGCCAGAGCGTGCTCGACATCGGATGCGGGCCGGGCACGATCACCGTGGATCTGGCCACGCTCGTCACTCCGGGCAGGGTCATCGGGGTGGACCGGTCGGCCGAGGCCGTCGAGGAAGCGCGGGCCTCGGCGGCGGGGTCGGGCAATGCCGCGCGGACAGCCAATGTCACGTTCGAGGTCGGTGACATCTACGCCCTCGACCTACCGGACGACAGCGTCGACGTCGCGCACGCCCATCAGGTCCTGCAGCACCTGACCGACCCGGTCGCGGCGCTCCGCGAGATGACCAGGGTCTGCCGCCGCGGCGGGGTCATCGCCGCCCGGGACGCCGACTACGCCGGCTTCACCTGGTATCCGCAGGACAACCGCCTTGACGCGTGGCTCGCCCTGTACCGGGCCTGCGCGCGGGACAATGACGCCGAACCCGACGCCGGACGCCGGTTGCTGGCCTGGGCGCACGCCGCCGGTCTGCCCGATACCTCAGCCTCGGCCAGCGTCTGGTGTTTCGCGACCCCGGCCGACCGCACCTGGTGGGGAGGCATGTGGGCGGAGCGGATTCTGCATTCGGCGCTGACCGACCAGGCCGTCGCCAGCGGCCGGGCAACCACCGACGACCTGCACGGCATGAGCCTGGCGTGGCAGGATTGGGCGGCCGCCGACGACGGGTGGTTCCTGGTCCCGCACGGCGAGATCCTCGCTCGCAGAACGTGAACGAGGCCGGGCGGCGGCCGGGATCAGGTTGCCGGGCCCGGCCGCCCGGCGTGCGGCTCAGTGGCAGGTCGGTCCGTGCGCGGCCGTTCCGTGCCCGGCGTGCTCGCCGGCCGGTCCGGCCGCGCCGCCGTGCCCGGGCTGCGGCGGGACGTCCAGCGAGGGGTTCCGGTCGAAGAACCCGAACGGCTTGAGCCAGAACGACACCGTGTCCACCGGCATGACCGGCCATTCCTCCGGCCGGGTGATGTGGTGGATGCCGAACACGTACCACAGCACCAGATCCGTTGACAGCAGCGGTTCGTCGTCGGCGATCCACCTGGTCAGCCCGTCGTCGCTCGCACTCTGCGTCGGATACGTTCCGGCGGGCCACTTCTCGTCGTCGTGGTGGCGGGTAACCCACAGCGTATGGCCCATCACCGGCGCCCGCAGGTACTGCGGCGTGGTCGGATCCATCATCACCGGGAACGCCGCGCCGGGAACCAGCTTGTAGCCGACCGGGATGCCCATCCCGTTGAGCTTCTCCGGGTTGATCACCTTCCAACCCCGCTGGGTCTCCCAGTTGAAGTCCCGCGCGGACTCCGACTCCGACGCGACCGGCGTGGCCGTGGTCGTCAAGGCCAGCCCGTACGGGTTGTCCGGACCCAGCGGTGCGGCCTGGGAGTCCACCTCGAGCACCGTGTTGGTCCGCCCGTCGACGTCCAGGTCGAGCCGGGCAATCAGGAAGTGCTGGTGGTAGGGCGCGTAGGTGCGCTGGTCCACCACGGTCCCGGTGGGCGGCGCTGGGTCACCCTCGGGGATCGGCGTGGTGACCATGATCCCCGTCGCCCTGACCTCGCATTCGATGTTGCCGTCCTGGTAGAAGCGCCAGTACACCAGGTACTCGTAGTTGGCCACGGTGGCGTGGATCGACACCACCATGCGACGCGCCCGGCGGATCTCGGCCCGCCCGTTGATCGAGTCGATGTGCTTCCACAGCACCGCGTTGTCTTCCTCGTGCAGGCAGATTGCGTTCTGGACGGTCGAGGGCTCACCCGCGCTGTCGGTGAGAACGGCGTCGACGTAGCGGATCTCACCCAGACAGTCGCAGCCCAGCGCGAGTGAGGTGGTCATGTAGCCCAAACCCCACTCGCCGATGTCGTAGGCGGTGCGCCGGTAGTGGTCGAAGCTGGAATCGCGGTAGGGCACGATCATCTCGGCGAAGGACATGCGGTAGGCGATGTCCCGCCGGCTGCCGTGATCGTCGTAGCTGACCTGGTAGATCACCGGGCCCTCGCGGTAGTTGAAACCGAGCCGGAACGACCAGTTCTGCCAGCGCACGACGTTCCCGTCGACCTCGAAGGACGGCCCCTCCGACTGGGTGATCTCCAGCGGCTTGACGTCCGTGCGCAGCGTCTGTCCGGGCACCAGGTCCGGCTCGTACTCGCCCATCACCGGCGCAGGCGATGCGACGGTGGGGGCGCGGTCGATGTCCAGCAACTCCATCGTGTTCATGTCCACGATCAGCTTCATCCCGGAGACCGGGTTCGCGTAGGGGTTCCCGGTCGGGCTAGAGCGCACCCAGATGTCCGCCCAACCCAGCCGCTTGTCCTTCCACTTCTCCGGCATCACGACAGCGCCGTAGGTCCAGACGTCGATCAGTACCAGATCCAGGTCCGTCAGCCCCCGTTCGGCGAGGGCGGCAACCACCGTCGGGTCAGCCTTCATGGCCACCTCGCAGTCGTGCCACTCGTCCACCGTGAAGTTGGGCGTGGCGCCCGGGACGTGGTCGAAGGACACCACCACGTCACCCGCTGCACCGGATTCGGCCAGCGCGACGATCGCCTCGTAGGCCTTGTTGTCGGCCCGGTCCCACAGCACGCTGAGCGACCGGCGTGCGATGGGGTCGCCCGCACGCCAGGCCAGCACCCTTGCCTTGGCCGGCTCGTCCAGCGTGATGGAAGCGAAGCGGCGGGTCGGCACCAGGTGCCCGGCCGCCCGCAACGCCGCGGTGGTGCGCTGGAACTCTCCGGTGCTGAGGGAATCGAGCGGATGACGGGCCACGAACTTGCTCCTCATGTCGCGGGGTGCGACCAGACCGTAGGGACGACCGCGCCGCCGCTCTTCCGGCCGGAAGCGATCGGCGTCGGCCGAATCGTGACGACCGTAACCTTTCCCCGCCTTTGCGGCACCGGATGCGGACCGGTCGAACCCGAACGTGTCGGTTTGCGCAGCGCCTGCGGTCCGGTGATGATCGACACGCCGGGCCGCCCTGCACGTCGCGACGGCAAGGCCGAGCCCCAAGCAGTCACCAGGCAGTAACCCGACCGTGACCAGAAAACTGGCCAGCAGCGACCCTCAGGAGTGCCAACGGTGCCCACCAAGCTGAACCTCAGCCAGCACTACGACGCTGCCGCGTCGGAGGTCTTCGCTCTCTTCGGAGATCACGACTTCATCGAGGAGCGGCTGCACGATGCCGGCGGGCTCGATGCCACGGTGGTCAGCCTGGACAGCACCGACGACGGGGTGAAGATCGTCACCCGGCAGAGCATCCCGGCGTCCGTGCTGCCGGCGATGGTCGCCGCGATGATCCCCGGTGACCCGGCGACCGAACGAATCGAGGACTGGCACGCCGACGGGGCCGGCTACTCGGCGCAATTCTCGGTGGTCATCAAGGGCGCGCCGGCGAGTCTGAAGGGCACCATGACTTTGGTCCCGGACGCCGCGGGCTCCGCCCTCACCGTGGCCGGCGAGGCCGCCGTCCCGATCCCGATGTTCGGCCCCAAGATCGAGGCCGTGGTGGTCGAGCAGGTCGGAAAGCTGTTCAAGAGCGAAGAGGAATTCACCAAGACCCGGCTCGGCGGCTGACCCGACCCCGACCCGGCCCGGCGGCCGACCGACCCACGGCGTGACACGATGATGCATCGTGCCCGATGATCATCGCTTTGTCTTGACCCTGAGCTGTCCCGACCGAACGGGCATCGTCGCGCGCATCACCACATTTCTCGCCGACATCGGTGGCTGGATCACCGAGGCGGCCTACCACTCCGACGACGAGTCGAGCCGGTTCTTCACCCGTCAGGAGATCCGCGCCGACTCCGTCGCACTCGGCATCGATGAACTCCGCCGGCAGTTCGGCGAGGTGGCCGGCGAGCTGGCCGCCGACCACTGGCAGGTCACCGACAGCGCGGACCGCAAGACCGTGGTGCTGCTGGTGTCCAGGGAGGGCCACTGCCTGTACGAGTTGCTCGCCCGCTGGCATTCCGGGGAACTGGCCGCGAACATCGGGGTGGTCATCGGCAATCATCTGGATCTCGAGCAGGTGGCGCTGATGTTCGGCTTGCCGTTCCGGCACATCCCGGTACCGAAGGACGCGGTGGGCCGGGCGGCGGCGTTTCACGAGATCCGCCGCGAGGTCGACGGGCACGCGCCCGACGCGATCGTGCTCGCCCGGTACATGCAGGTGATTCCCGCCGACCTGTGCGACGCCTGGGCCGGACGGCTGATCAACATCCATCACGGCTTCCTGCCCTCGTTCCGCGGCGCCCGCCCCTATCACCAGGCTTACGCCCGTGGCGTGAAGGTCATCGGCGCGACGTGTCACTACGTCAGCGCCGAACTGGACGCCGGCCCGATCATCGACCAGGACGTCATCCGGGTCGATCACGGCGATTCACCGGCCGACATGGTGCGGCGGGGCCGGGACATCGAGAAGGCCGTGCTGGCCCGTGGCCTGACCTACCATCTGCAGAACCGGGTGCTCCAGGACGGTGCGCGGACGATCGTGTTCACCTGAGCCCGCGCCCGCGGCCGGGCACGGTCGGGCACGGCCGGGAATGTGCTCGCCGCGCGCGACGTTGCCCGCGGAGTAGGAGCGGGTGACGATAGGGATAGCACGACGTGCCGCGCCTCCCCCCTTTCTTGACAGACCGACGGACCAGGACGGACACCATGACGGGCGACCCGGGCGAGCTGTACGAGCTACACCTGGAGAAGTCGCAGATCGACGACCTGCGCGAGCCGGTGCTGATCATCGCCCTCGACGGTTACATCGACGCCGGCGCCGGGGTCAGGCTCGCGGTCAACCACCTCCTGGGCAATCTCGAGCACACCGTGGTGGGCACCTTCGACGCCGATCAACTCATCGACTACCGTGCCCGCCGGCCCATCCTGACCTACCAGGCCAACGCCTTCACCGACTACCAGGCCCCCGAATTGCTCATCCACCAGTTGATCGACTCGAACGGAACGCCGTTCCTGCTGCTCTCCGGACCAGAGCCGGACTCCCAATGGGAGCGGTTCGTCGCCGCCGTCGGCCAGGTCGCCGACCGGTTCGGCGTCCGGCTGACGGTCGGGCTGATGGCCATCCCGATGGCCGTGCCGCACACCCGGCCGACCGGCATGTCCAGCCATGCCACCCGCTCGGGGCTGCTTCCGGAGCAAGAGGACTGGCTGGGCACCATTCAGGTGCCAGGGCATGCGGTGGGGCTGCTCGAGTACCGCTTCGGCCGGGCGGGGCGCGACACCATCGGTTTCGCCGCCCACGTCCCGCACTACATCGCCCGGTCCGACTACCCGGAAACCGCCCGGACGTTGATCCAGGCGACCTCCGACGCCACCGGGTTGCTGCTGCCGACAACGGGCCTGGACGAGGCGGCCGCGACGGTGCGCGCCCAGCTGGCGGAGCAGATTGCGGAGAGCAGCGAGGTCGCCGAGATCGTCCAGGCCCTGGAGCAGCAGTACGACGCCTTCGTGTCCGCCACCGGACGTGGCCTGCTCGCGCAGTCGGCGCCGCTGCCCACGGCGGACGAGTTGGGGGCCCAGTTCGAGGCGTTCCTGGCCGATCGGGAGCGACCGGGCAGCTGACCGCCGGACGCACCGGTCGGTGGCTCGGTGCGGTGCGTCCGGAACGGCCCGCGCCCGCGTAGGGTGCCGCCTTGTGGCGAAAGAGAGCCCGGCGCGTCTGGCGCTCCCCGACAAGCAGCACGGGCCGATCCGCGCCATCGCGGTGCGCATCTTCATCGCGGCGATGTGCATCGTGATCACCACCACCGTCGTCTATCTGGAAAGGGACGAATACCGCGACCTCGACGGCACCATCCAGACCTGGGTCTCGGCGCTGTACTACGCGACGGTCACGCTCTCGACCACCGGCTACGGAGACATCACCCCGGTCACCGAGTCCGCGCGCATCACCAACGTCCTGTTGATCACGCCGCTGCGGTTCGTGTTCCTGATCGTGTTGGTCGGCACGACGATCGAGGTGCTCACCGAACGCAGCCGGCAGCAGTTCAGAACCACCCGGTGGAGGAAGCGCGTGAAGAAGCACACGGTGGTCATCGGGTACGGCATGAAGGGTCGCTCCGCGGTGCGGGCACTGATCGACCAGGGCTACCCGGCGGAGAACATCGTGGTGGTCGACATGAACGGCGCCAACATCAAGGCGGCCACCGCGGACGGGTGCGTCGGCGTGCTCGGCGACGCCCGGCGCGAAGAGGTGCTGCGCCAGGCCGCGCTCCCGGGCGCCCACCGGGTGATCGTCGCCGCCGACCGCGACGACACCAGCGTGCTGGTGACGCTGACCTGCCGGCGGCTGGCACCCAATGCCACCATCGCCGCCGCCGCCCGGGAGGAGCAGAACATCGGGGTGCTGCGGCAGGGCGGCGCCGACGTGGTCATCCCCACCGCGGAATCGGCCGGCCGGCTGCTCGGCCTGTCGATCATCGCGCCGAACGCCGGTGAGCTGATCGAGGACCTGCTCGAACCCGTCGCCGGCTTGCAGATCTCCGAACGCGAGGTGCGGCCGGAGGACGTCGGCCTCTCGCCCGCCCGGCTGACCGCCGGAGGGGAGATCGTGCTCACCGTCATCCGCAACGGGGTTTCGCACCGCTTCGACTCTGGCGGGGTCAAGGTATTCCAACCCGGCGACAAGATCGTGGTGATCAGGGCCAACGCGGACAACCCCGATCCTTCCAGCGCGGTGTCCCGCACCGGCCGGCCCCGCCAACGGCCGTCGGCCTGAGCGGAGCCGATGCGCCCTCGAACGAGTGCGCGGAGCCGGCCGCAGAAACGGGCATGATGGGACGCGGTTGACCTGTTGACGGAGGAGCGCCATGACGAAGCCCGACGCCGGTGCCGTATCGGACTCGACCCTGGCCGAGGGCGCACGCCGCGTCGCGGACAATCCCGACGTGCGCAAGGCCTTGCAATCGGTGGTCGACCTGGCGATCACCTGTTGCGAATGCGAACGGGCGAGCGTGACGCTGGTGCGCGCGGACGGGAAGGTCGAGACCGCGGCCAGCTCGGATGCGCTGGTCGAACAGGCCGACCAGCTGCAGTACCAACTGAACGAGGGGCCGTGCCTGCGTGCGGCCGAGCAGGGTGGCGCCTACCTGATCTTGAACACCGCAACCGACCCCCGCTGGCCGCGCTGGGGACCCGCGGTCGCCGCGCTGGGATTGCCCAGCGTGCTGAGCGTCAACCTGTTCACCGATCATCGCGTCCTCGGCGCCCTGAACCTGTACTACGCGTCGCGTGACGACTTCGCCGAGGACGAGGTCGACGTCGCGCGGGTGGTCGCCGCACACGCCTCGGTGGCCCTGGCCCGGCTCCGGGCCGAGCAGGATCTGTGGCGCGCCGTCGATTCCCGGCACCTGATCGGCCAGGCGCAGGGGATCTTGATGGAGCGGTTCGGCCTGTCCCCCGAGAAGTCGTTCGCGGTGCTGCGTCGGTATTCCCAGCAGCACAACATCAAGCTGTACGACGTCGCGGCCACCCTCATTCGCACCGGCGCGTTGCCGGGCGACGACGAGGTCCCCGCCCGGCGGGCCGCGGTCAGGCCGGCGACGACCGCCGGCGACGCGATCCAGCCGCTCCCAGGGGTGGCCGCCGGGCAGTGACGACCGTCGAGCAGCCCGCGGCCCGCACCCACCGTTGTGCCGGTCACGTCTCCCAGGAGTCGCGCAACTTATGGGCGATGGCGCGCAGCCATCGGGACACCTGCATCTGGCTGACGCCGATCTCGGACCCGATCCGCGACTGCGACCAGCCGTTGCCGAACCGCAGCTGAACGACCAGACGTTCCTTTTCGGTCAGCGTTCCCAGGATTCGCTGGACCGCGATCCGGTCCTCCACGCGGGCGAGTTCGATGTCGTTCTCGCCGCTGCCCTGAGCCATCGCCCAGCCGGCGCCGCGGTCCTCGTCCAGCGACGGCGGCCGGCACAGGCTGGTGGCGGACCGCGCCTCTGACACCTCCGGGGGCGTCACCCCGGTGAGCTGGGCCAATTCTGCGTCGGTCGGCCGGGAGCCCTGACGCTGCCAAAGATGTTGTTCCGCCTCGTTGATCGCCGCCCGCAATTCCTGGATCCGGCGGGGCGGCCGGACCAACCACGAGTGATCGCGGAAGTACCGTTTGATCTCGCCGACGATCGTGGGCACCGCGAACTGCAGGAAGTCCTCGCTCCGGCCGGGCATCCACCGCCGCACGGCCTTGACCAGGCCGAGAAACGCGAGCTGATCGAGATCGGACCGCTCGACCCCCCGGCCCGAGTATCGGGCGGCGATCGAACGCGCCACCGGTAGGTACTCCAGGGTCACCGAGCGGCGGCGGCGCTGCTGTTCCACCGGATCTTCGCAGGTGGTGATGTCGTCCAGCAGCTCCCGCAGCCGGATCGCGCGCTCGCGCGGCGGAGCCGAGGAGATGGTGGCTGCGGGTGAGGGGCGGCGGGTGACTTGCAGGGTCGAGCCGTCGCCGAGGTCGTCTGGAGGCACAGGATTCTCCCGTAATCAGGAATCTTCCTGGCGCCTTGTCTGGACCAGACCACCATCACACCACGACTTTGCCGCTGTTTCAAACCCCTTCGCGCTGAACTGTGCGAGATTCTCTCTGCACACCGCCATCGGCCGGTGGTTGGCCGGTCAGTCCAGCAGGTGCTCGGACGCGGTCGGCGGGGTGCCCCCGGTCGGCCGTGCACCGGTTGGGCCGCAAGCTCAGTCGTGCACCGGTTGGGCCACCGACGGGGTCACCCCGCCGTTGACCCGTTGCCGACCGATCGAAATCCCGCGCACCGCCTCGCCGACGTACACCGGATCCATGGCCGGAGACCGCTGTGCTACCCGGCTGCCACCCGGGCCAAACAGCTTCCGACCCCGTGGACCTCGGCCTCGTCAGCAACGCCCAGCGCATCGGGGCATGATCGGATCTACGTTCGCGCCAGTTCGTCGTGTGGAGATGCCCAATGCCAGATCCTGGACTGCTGATCTTGATGCGGCACGCCGCCGCAGCCAATGGCGGCGGTTACCGCGACCACGATCGACCCCTCACCAACCAGGGCACCCGTGACGCGACGGCAGCGGGAGGCTGGATCCGTCGCACCCTGCCTGCCGTCGACGCCGTGCTGTGCTCAACCGCCGCCCGGACCCGCGAGACTCTCCTGGCCACGGGCGTGCAGGCGCCCGTCGAGTTCCTCGATGAGCTCTACGGCGGCGCCATCGACGCCATCGTCGACGCGATCGCGGACGCACCGGCGGCCGCCCGAACGCTGCTGGTGATCGGTCACGCACCGGGCATCCCGGCCGCCGCCTACGACCTGGCGACCACCGCCCGGCTCGCCCGCGCCGATGCCGATTCGTATCCGACCGACACCGACCGCGACCCCGACGATGAGCCGCAATCCCCCGTGCTGCAACGTCTTCGTCACTTCTCGGCCTGCGCGCTGGCCGTGTTGACCACCGACGCGCCGTGGACGCAGATCGGCGAGCGAGGGGCGGAACTCACCGATGTCCGCCACCCGTCGGGCTGAACCACGGCGGCTGCCACCGGATTTCATTTTCGGGGGGTCGGCGGCCCCGGTACCAGTTCGCGATACCGCACGGCCGATTCCCTGTCCACCCTGTGCCCGCCCACCCGCACCTTTCCGCCGAATCAACGCGACCTTTGCTCTCGTGGCTGGGTGGCATACCACTATGTGCGCGGGTCGCCCTCGACGCCGGTACTACCGGCTCAACGCGCACGGTGTGAGCATGCCCCGCGATGCCCTGGCCAGGGCCTATGAGACCCGCACCCGCCTCACCTCCCGGCTGCGACCCACCGGCGAGACGGCCTGATCACGGATCTGATCATCGCGGATCTGATCGCTCCGGCGGCGGCCACGGTTCTCTCGCCGGCTGCCCGCAGCCCGTCACGAGTCGTCTTGGTCGCCTTCAGCCGCCGAGAATCTGCGCCAGCACGGCGTGCAGCGCCGGTCCCGCCGCCAGGCACCCGGTCGCGTCTCCGGTCGGCGTCACCACGGTGACGACGGCACCGGCCTCCTCGGCGATCAACTGGCCCGCCGCAACGTCCCAGGCCTTGACGCCTTCTTCGAGGTAGCCATCGACCGTGCCCGCGGCGACCGCGCAAAGGTCAAGGGCGGCCGAGCCGATCCTCCTGATGTCACGCACCTGCGGCAGCAACGCCGCGATCAGCACGCCCTGCACGGCCCGGCGCTCCGGGCTGTACCCGAAACCCGTGGCCAGCAAAGCCCGCTCGATCGGGACCGGGTCGTTGACCCGCAGGCGACGTCCGTCGGCGAAGGCGCCGCGGCCCCGGACCGCGTTGTAGGTCCGACCCGTTGTCGGGTTGTGGACCACCCCGACGAGTGCGCCGGCCGAGTCCTCCGCGGCGATGCTGACCGAGAAGTTGTCGAGCTGGTAGAGGTAGTTGACCGTCCCGTCCAACGGGTCGATCACCCAGCGGACCCCGGACCGAGAGACGCGGGCCGCGCCCTCCTCCCCCAGCAACCCGTCGTCCGGTCGCTCGCTGGTGATCAGTTCGACCAGCAACGCCTCGGCCGCGCGGTCGGCGTCCGACACCGGATCGGTGGCTGACGTCTTGGTGTCAAGGCCCTGGATCCGCCCGTACCGGGCGAGCAGTTCGGCACCGGCAGCGTGGGCTCCCCGGATGGCCAGATCCAGCAGGGCGTCGACGTCCCGATCGGCAGATGTCATCGGGCCATCCTCTCGCGACCCCACGACGTCCGTGTCGACCGGCGCCGGAGGAGGCCGCGCTCAATCCGCGTGCAGGGTGGGATCCGGTTGCCCCACCTGCCATCTCGTGAAGGTCACGGTCAGCCCCGCCCGCTGCGGGGCGCAGCAGTACGGGCCGGCATAGACGGCGGCCCACGGATCGATCGGGGCCAGTCGCAGCAGCTGCCACGGCTGGTCCGCCGGCCGGATCCGCACGGTCAACGCGGTCCCCGATCGGCTGGCCCGGACGGTCACTTCGCGCCCGGCCCAGTCCGGCACCGGCGAGATGGACCAGTCCGACACCCCCCGGGTGACCACGGCGGAGGCCTGCAGGGACCCGTCGGAGAATTCGATCCCCGCCTTGATCCAATTCTGTTCGTCGACGCGCACCAGCACCCCGGCCTGGTCGAACAGCTGGTCGAAATCGGCGAGAAATGAGACCTCGACGGCCATCTCGTCGGGCAGGTCGGTGAGCAGGGCATGCGGGCTGTCCCGGACGAAGCCGTACGACGTGGTCCGCCAGGCGTCACTCCCCTGCGCGGCGCGGACCTTCAGGCGCCCTTGCTCGATACCTGCGCTCGGTGGCCGGTTCAGCCACCAGCCCTGCCGCCAGCCGACCGAGTCCATGCGCTCCACGACACTCGAGCCTGCCATACCCGAGTCGGGTCGATAGCCTGCTGCGTCATGGACCTCCGCATCTTCACCGAGCCGCAGCAGGGCGCCTCCCATGCCGATCTGCTCGCGGTGGCCCGAGCTGCGCGGGACGGCGGCTTCTCCGCGTTCTTCCGTTCCGATCACGTGCTGACCATGGGTGGTGACGGTCTGCCCGGACCGTCCGACTCGTTCGTCAGCCTCGGCGCGATCGCCACCCAGGTACCGGACATCCGGCTGGGCACGCTGGTCGCGTCCGCCACCTTCCGGCACCCGTCCATGCTGGCGATCGCCGCGGCCCACATCGACGACATTTCCGGCGGTCGGCTGGAGTTGGGCATCGGATCGGGCTGGAACGAGGCCGAACACATCGCCTACGGCCTGGACTTCGGCGGATCATTCGCGGAGCGGTTCGACCGGCTGACGGAGCAGCTGGAGATCCTCACCGGGCTCTGGGCCACCCCCATCGGCGGTCGGTTCGAGTATTCCGGCCGCCACTACGCGCTCTCGGGTGCTCCCGGCCTGCCGAAGCCGCGGCAGACCGGCGCCGACGGCACGCCCCGGGTGCCGATCATCGTTGGCGGCCACGGACCGAAGCGCACCCCGGCGCTGGCCGCGCGTTTCGCCGATGAGTTCAACGTCGGCTTCGTCGATCTGTTGGCCACCACCACTCAGTTCGACCGGGTCAGGGTCGCCTGCGAGAGCGTCCGGCGGGATCCGGGCTCGCTGGTCTACTCGGCCGCGCACCTGCTCTGCGTTGGTTCCGACGAAGCGCAGTTCGCCAGGCGCGCCGCGGCCATCGGTCACGATCCCGCCGTGGTGCGGTCCAGTCCGCTCGCCGGCACGGTCGCCGAGGTGATCGACACACTCGGCCGCTGGGCGGAGGCCGGTCTGCAGCGCAGCTACCTGCAGGTGCTGGACCTGGCCGACCTCGAGCACATCGCGCTCGTCGCCCAGGAGGTGTTGCCGACGGCCCTGTCGTGGTGACCCGGGCGGTCACCGGCACCCGACGCTGAGCATCCGGCGGCGCCCTGCAGGGTGCTCGGTAGGGTGTTGCGGCACGCCACCAGGTGTTTGCGGGGGCGACCGGGTTCGGCCGGTCACGTCCGTAGGGACACTCATCCCGTGGCCGTCGCCAGGCCCTGGATGATCTCGGCGCCGGGCAATTCGCCCAGCGCGGCGCCGTCGATGACCAGCTTGGATCCCCGGATGCCCGATCCGATCACCACCGGCCCGGCGGCGGCCACCGCGGCGTCGATCAGGATTGGCCAGCCGGTCGGCAATCCGATCGGCGTGATCCCTCCGTACTCCATGCCGGTGACGGCCACGGCCTCGGTCATCGCGGCGAAAGACACCTTGCGCACGTCCATCCGGCGGCGGACCACCCCGTTGACGTCGGCCCGGGTGGTGGCCAGGACGATCGCTGCCGCCCACCGTTGTTCCCCGCCGCGACGGCCGGCGACGACCACGCAGTTGGCCGAGGCGCCGGGCGGCACGTCGTAGGCGGCGCAGAAGGCCGTCGTGTCGGCCAGTTCGGGATCGATCGGGGCCACCAGGGCGCGTCCGGCGATCGGCAGTACATCCAAGGCCGCGGCGACGGGTGCGGCCAGGAGGTCGCGCCGTTCCAGGGCGGGGAATCCGTGCAACCGGCCGAGCGATGCGGGAAGGCTCATGACATCCACCCTGCCATTGCCGGCGATCGCCGGCAATGGCAGGGTGGATGTCATGAGCCTTCCCGCATCGCTCGGCCGGTT
>Ga0075521_10000217_pt1 | contig 15091 bp, 15 predicted proteins | sample NGEPerD_FD_74785 | JGI IMG/M metagenome (GOLD analysis project Ga0075521, IMG submission 74785) | Arctic peat soil microbial communities from the Barrow Environmental Observatory site, Barrow, Alaska, USA - NGEE PermafrostAB12-D | ecosystem: Environmental > Terrestrial > Soil > Wetlands > Peat ...
GGGACCTCGGCGTCGGCAGGGTCGTCGCGCAGGGTCCGCAGGAACAACGTCGAGAGTCGCAGCACGTTACGAGGCTATCGGCGCTCAAGAAAACCGGTTGCGCCAGCACAGCGGGTCGCCCACCCTGGAACCAACCTCGCGTCGCCAGGCGCGGACGGATGCGCGAAGGAGGTGCCCCGGATGTCCACCATCGTTGCCCGGGTGTGCTTCGTGCCCGCCCGTCCGTCCTCGCGCTGACGCCGCCCTCCCGGCGCTCGGCGCGACCCGCCGAGGAGAAATCCCACAGTGCACTTCGACCTGACCGACAACCGAACATGCGGACCCAGCAGCGACGAACCGAACTGGTCCAGCTGGGACATCGCCACCCACGGCCCCACCCCGCGACCCGACTGGGTCATCACCGCGCTCTCGGCGCTTGATAGCGAGCTGGGCATCCTCAAGACAGGCAAGGAGGCGGACGTCCACCTTGTCCGCCGCACCGATTCGAGCGGCTACGCGGCACTCATGGCCGCCAAGCGCTACCGCAACAGCGATCATCGAATGTTTCACCGCGACGCCGGCTATACCGAGGGACGTCGTGTTCGGCGTAGCCGCGAGACCCGCGCCATGAGCCGTCGCACCGAGTTCGGACGCGAGTTGCTCAGCGCACAGTGGGCCGGTGCAGAGTTCGCAGCGCTCACGGCGTTGTGGCAGCTCGGGGCGCCGGTTCCCTACCCGGTCCAGCTCCTCGGCACCGAGCTGATGCTCGAGTTCGTCGGCGACGAGGACGGGACCGCCGCACCACGCCTGGCCCAGCTCCGACCCGACCCGGACGAGCTCGCCTGCCTGTACGAGCAGTGCGTTGCGGCGATGCTGATGTTGGCCCGCGCGGGTTACGCGCACGGGGACCTGTCCCCGTACAACCTGCTCGTCCATCAGGGACGGCTGGTGATGATCGATCTGCCGCAGGTGGTCGACCTGGTCGCGAACCCGCAGGGGCCGGACTATCTGCATCGCGACTGCGAGAACGTGTGCACCTGGTTCGTCCGCCGCGGCCTGGAGACCGCAGAGTTCGAACACCTTTTCGGTGACCTGATGGCCGAGGCGGTCGGCGCCTGGTGAGCCCAGGCGGCACGTATTGTCGCCACCGTGGCGCATTTCGACCTCGCGATCATCGGAACCGGTTCCGGCAACTCGGTGATCGGTCCGGAGTTCGACGACTGGCGCGTGGCGATCATCGAGGAATCGACGTTCGGGGGCACCTGCCTCAACGTCGGCTGCATCCCGACCAAGATGTACGTCTACCCAGCAGATCTCGCGGTGTCGGCGGAGCATGCGGCCCGGCTCGGGGTCGACATGGACGTGGTCGCCGTGCGCTGGGCCGACATCAGAGACCGCGTGTTCGGGCGCATCGATCCGATCTCGGAAAGCGGCCGCGAGTACCGGCGTCGCGGGCCAAATACCACGCTGTACGAAGCCCATGCCGTGTTCTCGGGGCCGCACCAGCTGACATTGTCGAGCGGCGAGGCCATCACGGCCGACCGCATCGTGATCGCGACCGGCTCCCGTGCGGTGGTCCCGGACGTGGTCGCACAGGCCGACGTGCCCTACCACACGTCGGACACGGTGATGCGGATCGATCGGCTGCCCGAGCGCGTCGCGATCCTCGGGGGCGGCTACATCGCCTGCGAGTTCGCGCACGTGTTCGCTGCGTTCGGAGCGCACCCGACGGTGATCGCGCGCAGCGCGCCACTGCTACGCCACGTGGACGCTGATCTCAGCAGCGCTTTCACCCGGCTCGTCGGCGAGCGATGGGATCTGCGCCTCGGTCGCACTGCACGCGCCCTGAGCAGGAGCGGCGACGAGATCCGTGTCGATCTTGACGACGGCTCGAGCGTCCAGGCCGACCTGCTGCTGGTGGCCACCGGTCGGGTGCCCAACTCCGATCGCCTCGACCTGGCGACGGCGGGCGTCAAGGTCCACCCCGACGGGCGGGTCGCCGTGGACGCTCAGCAACGCACCAGCGTTGCGCATATCTGGGCGCTGGGCGACGTGTGCGCCGAGCACCAGCTCAAGCATGTCGCCAATCACGAGGGCCGGGTGGTGGCCCACAACCTCGCCCATCCGGACGCGCCGATCGAGTCCGATCACCGGTTCGTGCCGTTCGCCGTGTTCACCAATCCGCAGATCGCCAGCGTTGGCCTGACCGAGGAGCAGGCAAGGGCCGAAGGACGGCGCTTCGTGACCGCGTCGCAGGGTTACGGCGGTACGGCATACGGCTGGGCCATGGAGGACACCACCAGCTTCTGCAAGCTGATCGCTGATCCCGCCACCGGGAAGCTCCTGGGCGCGCACCTGATCGGCGAGCAGGCGGCCACGCTCGTCCAGCCCCTGATTCAGGCGCTGAGTTTCGGCCTCGGGGTGCGCGAAATGGCTCGGGGGCAGTACTGGATCCACCCGGCGCTCACCGAGGTGGTCGAGAACGCGCTGTTGCACCTCGACGTCCCGTAACACCGTGCCCGTAACCTGACTCGTCGAAGGAACTGAATGGCCATGGCTCGCCAAGGACCGTGGAGGGACCATGGGCAGCTTCCGCGTCACAACGCTCGGCACGAACACGGACGTGCTGACGTTGCCGTTCGATGTACCGCTCGAGGAATGGGTCGACGAGCGCATCGTGAACGTCCCGCGAGGGATCTCGCGCCACATCGTTCGCTTCGTCAGTCTGTCCGGCGAAGTGTTCGCGATCAAGGAGGCAACCGACCGGTTCGTGCTTCGTGAGCACAGCCTGCTGCGCACCCTGGCCGAGCATTCGGTGCCGGTCGTCGAGGCCTACGGAACGGTGATCGAGCGCGACACCGACGGCGGCGAAGAACTCGGCGGCCTGCTTATCACCCGGCATCTGCAGTTCTCGCAGCCCTACCGCTCGCTGTTCACCGGACGTGGCCTGCCTGAGCTGCGGACCCGGTTGCTGGACTCACTGGCCGGCCTGTTCGTCCGCCTGCACCTGGCCGGTTTCTACTGGGGTGACTGTTCGCTGTCCAACACCCTGTTCCGCCGGGACGCCGGTGCGTTGGCCGCCTACCTCGTCGACGCCGAGACCGGTGAGGTGCACGAACGCCTCTCGGACGGCCAGCGTGTTCACGACATCGACATCGCGATCGAGAACATCGCGGGCGAGATGTATGACCTGCAGGCCGCGGAACTGCTCGACGAGGATCTCGACGTCGCCGAACTGGCCCGGTCCCTCGAACCGCGCTACCGCAGCCTGTGGGACGAGCTCACCCACGACGTGCTGGTGCCTCGTGGCGAGAACTATCGGATCAACGCGCGGGTACGCAAGCTCAATGACCTCGGATTCGACGTGTCCGAGATGACGATCAAGGCCGAGACGGAGGGGTTGCGTCTCGGATTCGACACCCACGTTGTCGAGGCCGGGCACCACCAGCGACGGCTGTTCGAACTGACCGGCCTGCGCGTGCAGGAAAATCAAGCGCGCACGCTGCTGGGTGACCTGGCGCGCTTCAAAGCGAAGTGGGAGGCCGGCGCGGGGGTGAGCATCCCCGACGACAAGGCGGCGCGGCGATGGCTCGACGAGAAGTTCTACGGGACGCTGGGACTCGTCCCCCCGGATCTGCGGGTCAAGTTGCCCGACGCGGAACTGTTCCACGAGATCAGCGAGCACCGCTGGCTGCTCTCGGAGGCACAGGGTCACGATGTCGGACGGGCGGCGGCGGTGGCGTCCTATGTCGGCTTGGTGCTGCGCGACATGCCGGACACGCGAGTGGACCTGTCCGCCGGCCCACCGACCGAGGAGTTCGAGCCGATCTTCGACTGACTCGCCAGATCGCCTCCGCTAGGTTGCGAGTATGAGCGACACCTACACCGGCGAGGTCGAGGTCGGCGGTCCGATGGACGTGCGGCATCTACCAGGTCTGACGATCGCGAAGCTTCAGGTCGGGCCGATGTCCAACAACGCCTTCCTGCTGCGGTGCACCGACACCGGCGAGGGCCTGCTCATCGATGCGGCGAACGAGGCGGCTCGGTTGCACGAGCTGATGCGTCTGGACGGACCGCCGGTGTCGGCCATCCTTACCACGCACCGGCACGCCGACCACTGGCAAGCGCTCGCGCAGGCCGTCACTGACGCCGACGCGGCCGTGTACGCCGGCGAGGACGACGCGGACGAGTTGCCGGTCGCGGTCGACGAGCGTCTGCAGCACGGCGACTCGATCACTGTCGGAGCCCTGTCGCTCGACATCATCGCGTTGCGTGGCCACACGCCCGGATCGATCGCTGTGCTCTACCGCGACCCGGCCGGGGTCCCGCACCTGTTCACCGGCGACTCACTATTCCCGGGCGGTCCTGGGCGGACCACATCGCCGGAGGATTTCCACTCGCTGATGGATGACCTAGAAACGCGGGTGTTCGCCGAGCTGCCGGACGAGACCTGGTTCTACCCCGGCCATGGCAACGACTCCACTCTCGGCGTCGAACGACCTCACCTGGGCGAATGGCGCGAACGCGGTTGGTAGGCCGACGCCGCGCCAGCCGTAGACCTGATCAATCGCCCGTGCAGTGCGAGACCGCCCAGGTGGTCAGGTGCTGCAAGGCGGTGGAAACGCCCGCGGTCTGCGACGGGACGGTGCTGCCCGATGCCAATCCCTGCAGGAAATCACGGACCGTCTCCGCGTCAGACTTGATCTCCGGTGGCGCGTCGGCGGCGAGCTTCTGCCAGACCTTGACCGGCCCATCGAGGCCGTTATTGGCCGGGTGCAGGTTCAGCGCCCCCGACGTGAAGTCGGCACAGAACTTGGTGGCGGTTCCGCGGCCACCGCCCGGCGCCGCACTGGCAGTCCCCAAGGATGGAACCGACACCGGCGCGCTCGCCGAGGATGGCGCGCTCGAATTCGAGACGGTGGCACCGGTGTTCGACGTGGCGCTCGAGGACGCGGGTGCCGTGGCCGGTACGGGCGTGCCGTTGCCCAGACTGCTGCACCCAACGCACACCGTGACGGCTCCGGCCAGGCCGAGCAGTGACGCACTGAACCTGCGGGCCGACACCTTCACTTTTATTCTCGCTTCCGTTTACGCGCTGATCACGGTGGATGATATTCGACCAGCTGGTCGCATGGCGGCAACGCGAGGCCGGATGCCCAGCGCGCCCCGTGGTGGGCGCCGCCAGCCACGCTGTGGGTTGAGCATCAGCCGGGCCCGATCAGGATGCGGGGATGTTCGCTCGGGCGCAGCCAGCGCATGAGGCGCACGAGCTGAGCTTGCTCGATCGACACACATCCCTGCGTGGGTTCGCCAACGGTGACGTGCAGGAAGAAGGCGCTGCCGGCGCCCTGAACCACCGGCGAGCGGTTGTAGTCGATGATGACCGCGTACGCGTAATAGGGCATTTCAAAGTACAGGTGCTCGTTCGGGGCGCCCTGGGTGAACGAGCACCCGGTCGAGCAATGTTGGAGGGTGTTGTACAGCGATCCGAATTGGCTGATCCACCAGTCCGCCGGCGTGGTCTGCCGGTAGGGCAACGCAGTGCCGGGATCAGGGTCGCGACCGAACGCCTGGGTGAGGGTGAAGCTGCCCTCCGGCGTCGCGGAGAGCTGCTCGCTCGGCTTATCCGTCATCCCGCCGGTACCCAGCCAGGCGGGCAGGGATGCTCCGACCGGGCTCCAACCGTTCGTGGTGCGACGCCAGGCCTGCAGCGTGGCACTCGTGCTGGACGGTGAGGACGCCACGACGGTGATGACTTGGCCGGCGCCCCCTGTCGAATAGTGCACAGGCAGCGCGTTGCCGGCGGGCCGCCGCGCCGGACGGGGTGGCGTGGGAGTCACTCGCACAGGGCTGCTCGACGGCCGCCGGGCGGTGCTCGGCCGGACCGGTGTCGATGACGTGCTCGGGGAGCCGGCCCGCCGGCGTGGAGCCGCCGCCGGGGTGGCTGTCAGCGAGCTCGGCGTCGGCGCCGACACCGACGCGGCGGAAGGTCGCGGACGATCAGCGGACGTGTTCGAGCAGGCGAGGAGGGTGAGGGCGGTACCGAGCAGCGCGACTGCGCGGACGGTTCGGCTCACCGGACCAGAGTCTCACGACACGCCGATGAGGATCCGCGGGTGCGCGCCGGGCGACAGCCATCGCATGATCGAGACCAGGGTGCCCTGCGGGATCGATACGCAGCCGGCGGTGGCCGAACCATCGCTCACGTGCAGGAAGAACGCGCTGCCGGCGCCTTGGCGCACCGGCGAGCGGTTGTAGTCGATGACGACCGCGTACCCGTAATAGGGCATTTCGTAGTACAGGTGCTCGTTCGGAGCGCCCTGGCTGAAGTGACAGTGCGACCAGCAGCGTTGGCGGGTGTTGTACAGCGGCCCGGCCTGGCTGATCCACCAGTCGGCGGGCGTCGTCGTGAGGTACGGCAGTGCGGTGCCTGGGTCGGAGTAGCGACCGAACGCCTGGGTCAGTGTGAAGCTGCCGATCGGAGTCGCCGAGGTGTACTCGCTCGGGTGGCTCGACAGGCCGGCCGAGCCGACATGGGCAGTGACCGCGGATCCATGACGCACCCAACCGCCGCCGGGTGCCTTCTGCCAGGCCTGCAGCTGCGCCGTGGTGCTGTACGGGTGCGTCGCGACGACGGTGATCACCCTGCTGGCCGAGCCGGTCGAATAGGGCAGCGGGAGCGAACGGCCGCGCTGTGGTGCCGCCGTGCTGGTGGGGCGCGCCGGCTTGGTGCTCGGCGTGCTGCTCGTTCGAGCCGGCTTGGGCGCCGCGGAGGTGTGTGCCACCGCGGCTCGGCGGGCGCTGCCCGTCGGAGCACCCAGCCCAGGGTTCGGCCCCCGGCCACGTGGTGCCCTCGCCGCGGGCGACAGGACGGCCGCTGAAGTGGCCGGCGGCGAGTGCGAACCAAGCGTGTTGGTAGACCGCGACCGGGCGGAGGACCCGGCAACCGCGCCCGTGTCGGGGCGACGAAGAGCAGGAATGGAGCTCGATACCGCCTCGGTGGGCGACGTCGTGCCGGGCCCGGCCATGGTGTGTCCGACCTCGGCACGTCCCAGGCTGACAGCCAGAACAGTGCAGCCGCCCACCGCCAGCACCGCGGCACCTGTCGACATGACCCTGGCGAAGCCCATGTGGCCAGTGTGCCAGGTGTGAATGATGTGAAGCCAATCGTGGGGGGCTCTGGCGCGGTGCCCAACGGGTCTGCCACGCTCGGCGCATGGTTCTCGAGGTTGCCGACTTCCGCGTCCCGCCCGGTTCCGAGCGGGACTTCGAAACTGCCTTTCGCGGGGTGCGCGAGGTGCTTACGTCGACTCCCGGGTGCCGCTCGGCTCGAATGACGCACGGCATCGAATCGCCGACGCGCTTCGTACTGCTCGTCGAGTGGGATTCGGTCGAGGCGCACGAGCAGAACTTTCGCGCGAGCGAGCGCTTCGGCGCCTGGCGCGGGGCGATCGGCGGGTTCTTCGCGGAACCACCCGTCGTCGAGCATTTCACGGACGTCGACTGACCCGATGGCACCGAGCTCGCACCGGACGGCACCGGGGGCTGCGGCCCGGCCTCGGTGCGACGATCTGCCGAGGGATCGCGCATGAGCTGTGCCGAACTCGAACTGACCTCCTGGCGGCGCACCGTCGCCGAGCTGTACGCGCACGTGCGGGCCGCTCCCGATCCGGCGGTTTCGCACGCCCACTGGTGCGCTGGCCGCAACGAGCTGTTCGCACATCACCCACAATCGCCGCTGCCGCCCGACGATCCGCTGCGCGCCACCGGCCTGCCGTACTGGCCCTATGACCCGGCGCTGCGATTCAGCCTGATCGTGATGGGCGCCCCTGCCGCCGAGCTCGCGGTGCCGAGCGCCTCCGACGGCACGATCGGCCTGCGCCGGATTGGCAGGGTGCATCTGCCCGAGCCGTTCGATGCCAGCCTGGATGTGTGGTGGCTCGCGCAATACGGCGGCGGACTGTTTCTTCCGCTGCGCGACGGGACTGCCGGGGCAGGGAGTTACGGCGGCGGCCGGTATCTGCTCGATACCGCCAAGGGAGCAGATCTCGGGGGGACGGGCGGACACCTCGTGGTCGATCTCAACTTCGCGTACCACCCCTCGTGCCGCTATAACCCACGCTGGGAGTGTCCGCTGGCACCGGAAGGCAACCGCATGGCCGCACCGGTGCACGCGGGCGAGCGCCTCACGCTGGGCTGAGTGCTGCCGTCGGTCAGACACCTGCCGCCCTGATCAACACGGTGCCGACCCGATCAACGCGGTGGCGCCGAAGCAGGAGGAACGTGGTCAGGTGCCAGCACGGCAGCGGTGTGCAGCAGGTGTCGTAGCTCGGCGGCGAATCGGGTGGCGGGCGCACCATCGACGACGTTGTGATCGATCGTGACGGTGAGGTCAAGGACGTCTCGCGCTTCGATGCGGTCGCCGATGACCAGTGGGCGTTTGCTCAGTCCGCCGACAACGACGACCAGGGATGCCAGGGTGGGAGGCGCGATGGCGAAGCCTCCGCCGGCGGCGAACATGCCCACCGCGGTGACTTGCACCGTTCCGGTGGCGAGGTGAACGCGGCGGGACCGGCTCATTGCCGCAAACATCGCCCGGTACAGGCCGGGAACCCGTCCCGCGGTGGGAGCGACGATGGTGAGCATGCGTCCGGAGGTGGTGGTGACCGGGTCGGCCTTGACCGTCCGCAACTCAGCGCTGATGTCGGCCACGCGGCGGATGTCGGCGTCCCGAACGACGTGCACCAGCCCGAACGGTCCCTGGTCGGTGGGTACCTCGATCAGCGTCTGAACGTCAACGTGACGGTGTTCGACCAACCGGCCGCGCCAGTCGCGGTACGCGTGCACCTGCGGATGTGCCGCGGCCGCCCTGCCCAGGGACGCGACGACGAACGCGGTGAGCGACAGCGGCGGAGTGTCCTCGGCGAGCAGGCGTCGGGCGGTGGTGATATCCACCTCGAATAGCCCGTGCATGGGCACGATGCGGCGCCCGGCGCGGACCGCCGCGGTGACCAAGCGCCGGCTGGACGGGAACGGTCTTACGGTAATGCCGCGCTCGCGGACCGGAACCGGATCGGCACCAATGTGGTCACCGCGCGGCTCGCCGGCTCGGCTGGTGTCCTCACCCGGGCACATGGCGTGCCGGTTCCTGATGAGCGAGGCGACGCCGCATTGTGGCTGCCGCTAGGACGATCGGCGCCGCAGGGCCAGGACCGGGATGACACGGATACCGGCGGTCTTGTCGGCGTATCCCGCGAATCCCGGGTAGCGGCGCGCCTGCTCGGCAAACACCGTGTCGCGCGTCTCTCCGGTCAGCTCCTCGACGGTGACCGGATACGTCTCGGTCCCGACTTCCACGGCGCCCGCCGCGCCAGACGTGAGGTTGTAGTACCAGTCAGGGTTGGTGGGCGCTCCCGCCTTCGACGCGAAGACGTAGATCTGGTCGGGGTCAGTTTCGTCGGGCAGGTACATGACTGGTGTGACGAACTCCTTGCCGGAGTTGCGGCCGCGGTGGTGCAAGAGGGTGACCGGCGCCCCCTCGAACGAACCGCCCACCTTGCCGCCGTTCGCGCGGAACTCCCCGATGATCCGCGCGTTCCAGGTGGCAGCACCGGTCATCGCGCTCTCCTCGACTCTGCCCGGCCAGTGACGCCAGCCCCCGTGACGCCAGCCTAGCGAGTGCGCGCCGACTCAGGTTCCGACGCCAGCCGCGTCCATGCCGCGCAGCTCCTTCTTCAGTTCGCCGATCTCGTCACGCAGTCGTGCGGCCACCTCGAACTGAAGTTCTCGCGCCGAAGCGAGCATCTGGTCATTGAGCTGCTGGATCAGGTCGGCGAGCGCAGCGCGGGGCATCTCCGCGACGTCGAGCTTGCCGTCGGCGTGGGCCCCGACACCGACCACGCCAGGAGAGCTGCCGCGACCGCCACGACCGGGCACCGCGGACTTGCCGCGCGACTGCGAGCGGCCGGAGCCGCCGATCGGAGTCGCGCCCAACAGCGCATCGGTGTCCGCCGCCTCGCGGGCGAGCAGATCGGTGATGGCAGCGATCCGCTTGCGCAGTGGCTGCGGGTCGATGCCGCGTTCGAGGTTGTAGGCGATCTGCTTCTCGCGCCGTCGGTTCGTCTCGTAGATCGCGGTCTCCATCGACGCGGTGATCCTGTCGGCGTACATGTGGACCTGGCCGGAGACATTGCGCGCAGCACGGCCGATCGTCTGGATGAGTGACGTGCCTGAGCGCAGAAAGCCTTCCTTGTCCGCGTCGAGGATCGACACGAGTGAGACCTCGGGAAGATCGAGCCCTTCGCGGAGCAGATTGATCCCGACCAGCACGTCGAACTCGCCCATCCGCAACTCGCGCAGCAGCTCCACCCGGCGCAGCGTGTCGACTTCCGAGTGAAGGTAGCGAACACGGATGCCGAGCTCGAGCAAGTAGTCGGTGAGGTCCTCGGACATCTTCTTCGTGAGGGTGGTGACCAGCACCCGTTCGTTGCGCTCGGCCCGCTCGCGAATCTCGTGGACGAGATCGTCGATCTGACCCTTTGTCGATTTGACGACTATTTCCGGATCGATGAGACCGGTCGGGCGGATGACCTGCTCGACGAACTCGCCCTTCGTCCGCCCCATCTCGTAGCTGCCGGGAGTGGCCGACATGTACACGGTCTGCCCGATGCGATCAACGAATTCCTCGAACTTCAGCGGCCGGTTGTCCATTGCCGACGGCAGCCGGAATCCGTGATCGACCAGGGTTCGCTTGCGGGACATGTCACCCTCGTACATCCCGCCGGTCTGCGGAACGGTCACGTGTGACTCGTCGATGACCAACAGGAAGTCGGCCGGGAAGTAGTCGAGCAGGCAGTTCGGCGCGCTGCCCCGCTGCCGTCCGTCGATGTGCAGCGAGTAGTTCTCGATGCCCGAGCAGAAACCGACCTGTCGCATCATCTCGATGTCGTAGCTGGTGCGCATGCGCAGTCGCTGCGCCTCGAGCAGCTTGCGCTGACCCTCCAACTCCTCGAGCCGGCCGGCCAGCTCAGCCTCGATCCCACGGATCGCGCGCTCCATGCGCTCGGGGCCTGCCGCATAGTGCGTGGCCGGGAACACGAAGATCTCCTCGACCTCACGCACCACCTCGCCGGTGAGCGGGTGCAGGTAGTAAAGACGCTCGATCTCGTCGCCGAACATCTCGACGCGGATTGCGAGCTCCTCGTACACCGGAAAGATCTCCACGGTGTCGCCGCGCACCCGGAACGTCCCACGGGTGAACGAGAGATCATTGCGGGTGTATTGGACGCCGACGAGCTGGCGCAGGATGGCCTCGCGTTCGATCTGGTCACCGAGTTGCAGCCGCAGCGACCGGTCGACGTACTCCTGCGGGGTCCCCAAGCCGTAGATGCACGACACGGTGGCGACGACGACAACATCACGGCGGGTCAGCAGCGACATCGTCGCCGAGTGCCGCAGCCGCTCGACCTCGTCGTTGACCGAGGAGTCCTTCTCGATGTAGGTGTCGGTCTGCGGGACGTAGGCCTCAGGCTGGTAGTAGTCGTAGTAGCTGACGAAGTACTCGACTGCGTTGTGCGGCAGCATCTCACGCAGCTCATTTGCCAGCTGGGCGGCGAGCGTCTTGTTCGGCGCCATGATCAGCGTGGGCCGTTGCACCCGCTCGATCAGCCAGGCGGCTGTTGCTGACTTACCGGTGCCGGTGGCACCGAGCAGCACGACATCGCGCTCGCCTGCCCTGATACGGCGTTCGAGGTCCTCGATGGCACTCGGCTGGTCGCCGGAAGGCTCGAAGTCCGAGACCACCTCGAACCGGCCGGTACTCGGAGCGATGTCGGTACGCACGCGCATGCCCTCACGGTACGGAAGGCGTCCGACATCGTCCCGGATGCCGGGGCGTGGGCAAATCGAGAGCTCAGTGTCAGACTTCGGCAGTGGAGGACTACGACGTCGAATTCGTTGACGCCGGACAACCATCCGTCGACGAACCGGCTACTCCGGCGCCGGCACCGCGGCAGCCGCCCACGGCGGCGCGTCTTACGGCGGTGCTGTGGGGCGCGGCCGGAGCCCTGTGCGTGGCGTCGCCGTTCCAGACGGTCTACTCCTACAAGTTCTCCGGCGCGTCGATCCAGTCCGCCGGCGGATTCGACGGATGGGGGCGACCCGTCGGCTCCACGCTGGCAGCCGAATTGCTCGGCGAGCATGGCACCCGCTATGGCATCGCGCTGTGCGTCTGCGCTGCCCTGCTCGGGCTGGTTGCTTTCCTCGTGCCGAGAGGCGAGCAAAGCGCCGGGGGCTGGGGGGCCCGGCTTGACAACTGGCTCCAGCGGCACGCCACCGTCATCGGCATCAGCGCCGTAGCCATGCTCCTGGGCGTGCTGGGGAGCATGGCGCTCGGCGTCGAAAGCGCCTACTCCACCTACCATGCGCTTGATCGTGCCTTGCAGGACCCCGGACGAGGCGTCTTCCTCTCCATCGGACCCTGCCTGTGGCTGGGGCTTGCGGCCGCTCTGTTCGCCTGCGCCGCCCTCATCGTCCAGGGCGGCGGGCGGCTGCCTCGCGCTTCGCACAGCGACCTCTCGAAAACGCGACGTAGGTTCGCTCTCACACGAAGGCAGGCAGACCAATGAGCGAACCGCACGAGCCCAACGCGTCCGAAACCACGGGCGAGATCCATGCGCCCCCGATGACCGAGCCGGCGCAGCCGGATCTGCTGGCCGAAGCACCGGATCCGGTGCCAGTGCCAGCCGAAGCACCGGATCCGGTGCCAGTGCCATCAGGTGCCAGTAGCAGCCACTCCCCCGCGCCACCGGCAGGGAACTATCCGCCTCTGGCCGCAACGCCGCCCTACCCGGGACCGTACGGTGCGGGCCCGTATGGGGCAGGCCCCTATGGTGCGGGCCCGTACGGGGCAGGCCCGTACGGGGCAGGCCCGTCTGGTGCGGGCCCGTACCCGAACCCCAATCCCTTCGCACCGGCGACGCGCGAACCGTGGCTGAACCCGGCCAAGAGAGGGATGGCCGCGCTGCTCGCCGTGTTGGTCGCGGTGGTCCTGCTTGGCGTCGGCTTCGTGGCGGGTGCAGCGCTCGCCAACCATCGCGACCGCGGGCTCAGCCAGGTCGAACGAGGGGGTGCCAGGTACGGCCCGCTCGATCACCCGGGTGCCGGCCGCTTCCGCGGGCCGGGCGGCGTGGCCCCGACGGCGACGCCGGTGCCCGCCGTCTCCCCGACCGCGGTGTCGCCGGCCCCGTCGTCCTCCCACAGCTGAGGTTGGCGCGGGACGCCGACGCGGCCCCACGGCGGGCGTGACATGCACCACGCCAGGCGGTACTTCTGCCCGTAAGACCGGGTGTCGCCCGTAGTCGGCGACGGAGTCCTGCCAGGCGCGTCTGTCGCATCTGTCACGCTAATGCCTAACGAGCGGTCGCCGTGGGCATTGTGAGCCCCGAGCTGCGACGGAGGAGCAACATGCAGGTCTGGCCAGGTACCGCATATCCGCTGGGCGCCACATATGACGGTTCCGGCACGAACTTCGCCCTCTTCAGTGAGACCGCCGATCGAGTCGAGTTGTGCCTGTTCGACCGCGAGGGCACTGAGGCCCGAATTGTTCTGCCCGAGGTCGACGGCTTCGTCTGGCACGCGTTCTTACCTGGCGTCGAGCCTGGTCAGCGCTACGGCTACCGCGTGCACGGACCCCGCGACGTCTCTCGGGGACAGCGCTGCAACCCGAACAAGCTGCTCCTTGACCCATACGCGAAGGCCATCGACGGCACAATCGACTGGGACGAGTCATTGTTCGGCTACCACTTCGGCGACCCGGACAGGGTCAATGACGACGACTCCGCAGCACGTATGCCCAAGTGCGTCGTCATCAGCCCATTCTTCGACTGGGGCGTGGACCGCCCCCCCAGACATGCCTATGCCGACTCGGTGATCTACGAGACCCATGTCAAGGGCCTGACCCAACTTCACCCGAAGGTGCCTGAAGAACTCCGCGGCACCTACGCCGGCATCGCACATCCGGCCGTCATCGACCATCTCGCCGACCTGGGGGTGACCGCGGTAGAACTCATGCCCGTGCACCACTTCGTCAACGACTCGTTCCTCGTCGACAAGGGGCTGTCGAACTATTGGGGGTACAACACCATCAGCTTCTTTGCCCCCGACTTCAAGTACGCGTCGAGCACCAACCCCGGCACCTCGGTGCAAGAGTTCAAGGCGATGGTGCGCGCGCTTCACGAGGCGGATATCGAAGTCATCCTCGACGTCGTCTACAACCACACCGGCGAAGGCAACCACATGGGGCCGACGCTGTCGTTTCGTGGTATCGACAACGCCGCCTACTACCGGCTCGTTGAGGACTCCCCGCGCCATTACATGGACTACACGGGTACCGGCAACACTCTCAACGTCCGGCACCCGCACACCCTGCAGCTGATCATGGACTCGCTGCGGTACTGGGTGACCGAGATGCACGTGGACGGCTTCCGGTTCGACCTCGCCGCGACCCTGGCCCGTGAGTTCTACGACGTGAACCGGCTCTCGAGCTTCTTCGAAATCGTGCAGCAGGACCCCGTGGTCAGCCAGGTCAAACTCATCGCCGAGCCGTGGGACGTCGGACCTGGCGGGTATCAGGTCGGCAACTTCCCGCCGCTGTGGACGGAGTGGAACGGCAAGTACCGCGACACCGTGCGTGACTTCTGGCGTGGCGAGCACGCGACAATCGGCGAGTTCGCCGCCCGCCTCACCGGTTCTGCCGACCTCTACGAGACGTCGGGCCGCCGGCCGGTCGCCAGCATCAATTTCGTCACCGCGCACGACGGTTTCACGCTGCTCGACCTGGTGTCCTACAACGAGAAGCACAACGAGGCCAACGGCGACGACAACACCGACGGTGAGAGCAACAACCGCTCCTGGAACTGCGGTGTCGAGGGTGCCACCGATGACAAGGCGATACTTGCCCTACGTGCCCAGCAGCGGCGCAACTTCATCGCCACCCTCTTCCTGTCTCAAGGCGTACCGATGCTGTGCCACGGGGATGAATTCGGACGCACCCAGCGGGGTAACAACAACGGCTATTGCCAGGACAACGAGTTGACCTGGATCGACTGGAGCA
>Ga0075521_10000218_pt1 | contig 15091 bp, 16 predicted proteins | sample NGEPerD_FD_74785 | JGI IMG/M metagenome (GOLD analysis project Ga0075521, IMG submission 74785) | Arctic peat soil microbial communities from the Barrow Environmental Observatory site, Barrow, Alaska, USA - NGEE PermafrostAB12-D | ecosystem: Environmental > Terrestrial > Soil > Wetlands > Peat ...
CGGGTCGTCCGCGCTTTCCGCCATCGGGAAGATGCCGCAGGCATAGGCCTTGAGCAGCACCTCCGGCGTGATCTCGATCGTTGAGTTTTCGCGGTTAGCCATGCGGGCCAGGATTCGGTGGCGTTCCGTCTATTCTAGGCGCCGGCGGGCCGGCTGGGGAGCGCAGATTTTAACCGGTCAATGACCATGACCTGCCAAAACTGGCGAAAGATTGAACACAAGTCGCCGCCATGCGTTGAGGCTTTGCAGTCTCCGGGCCGATGGGGAACCGGAACGAGAGGGGATGTGGCGACATGCCGGCGCGGCTTACCAGCGTCCTCGTGGTCGAAGATGAGGTTCTGATCAGCCAGCTCGTCGCCGAGGTCTTGTGCGAGAACGGCTTTGCCGTGCACGCGGTGGAGGACGGCGAGGAGGCCCTGCGCTATCTCAAGTCGGGGGCGGCGGTCGATGTGCTGTTCACCGACATCAATCTCGCCGGACGCATGGATGGCTCGATGCTGGCGCGAGAGGTGCGCGCGCAGCGCCCCGAATTGCCGATCGTCTATTGTTCCGGGCGCTATTCGCCCTCCGTGCTGGCACCGCCAGTGTCGCGCTCAATCTTCGTAAAGAAGCCCTATAGCCCGGCCGATTTGTGCCGGCTGTTGGAGCGGCTGACCTCGACCTCGATTTGAGGTTTGCAAATGTTCCTACAGGCAAATTTATAAAACGCAATTTTCTTCAAGCGCAAAAACGGCGCGACCAATGAAACGCTGACGTCGTTACCGGGGCTGCGCCTTGAAAGAGCGATCAAAATCCAGAGAACCACGCAGCCGCGAAGGCCAACCCAGCCACGATGATCAACAATGTCAGTATTCCCGCTACGCTGCCGGTGATGTAGTCGTGTTGTTCGCTAGGCATCGTCATCGGACATCTCCTTGGGCATTTTTTTACCCGCGAAGACCGACACCACAGACCAGGGGCTGGCTCGCCCCTCATCAAGGGTCCCAGCATCCGCAGATTCGTTGATGCGCTTGTAGTCTAAAGGCGCATACGCGCATTGCGTTAGATCAAGGCGCCAACCCAATCGCCCGGTTCTGCCGGCTTTGTTCAGAGCGAGAATATAATCAAGTATAATATGACGATAAGCGGCCGCTATTAGGAACGGTCAGCCCTCCATCCCGCCTTGGCTCAGGAACTGCTCGAGCCAGTGGATGTGGTAGTTGCCGTCGATGATGTCCTTCTCGCGCACCAGCGCGCGGAACAGCGGCAGCGTGGTCTCGATGCCGTCCACCACCACCTCGTCGAGTGCGCGTTTAAGCCGCATCAGCGCCTCGGTGCGGGTCTTGCCGTGCACGATCAGCTTGCCGACCAGGGAATCGTAGTAGGGCGGAATCGTGTAGCCCTGGTAGACCGCTGAATCGATGCGCACGCCGAGGCCGCCGGGCGCATGGTAGTGCAGAATCTTGCCGGGCGAGGGGCGGAACGATACCGGGTTCTCGGCATTGATGCGGCACTCGATGGCGTGGCCGTCGAACTTGATGTCGCTCTGCTTGAGCGTGAAGTCGTTGCCGACGGCGGCGCGGATCTGCTCGAAGATCAGGTCGATGTCGGTGATCATCTCGGTCACCGGATGCTCGACCTGGATGCGCGTGTTCATCTCGATGAAATAGAATTTGCCGTCCTCGTACAGGAACTCGACGGTGCCGACGCCGAGATAGCCGATCTCGCGCATCGCCTTGGCCACCGTTTCGCCGATAACGTCGCGCGCCTGCGTGTTGAGCGCGGGCGAGGGGCTCTCCTCCAGCACCTTCTGGTGGCGGCGTTGCAGCGAGCATTCGCGCTCGCCGAGATGGATGGCGTTGCCCTTGCCGTCGCCCAGCACCTGGATTTCGATGTGGCGCGGCTTCTCCAGATATTTTTCCAGATAGACCGCATCGTCGCCGAAGGCCGCCTTGGCTTCCGCGCGCGCGGTCGCCAATGCGGTTGAGAGCTCGACCGCCGTGCGCACGACCTTCATGCCGCGCCCGCCGCCGCCGGCGGCCGCCTTGATCAGAACCGGATAGCCGATGCCGTCCGCGATCTTGCCGGCTTCGACATCGGACGTAACGCCGCCGTCCGAGCCCGGCACCACCGGAATGCCGAGCTTCTGGGCGGTGCGCTTGGCCGCGATCTTGTCGCCCATCAGGCGGATGTGTTCGGCCTTGGGGCCGATGAATTGCACGTCGTGTTCGGTGAGAATTTCGGCAAAGCGGGCGTTCTCCGACAGGAAGCCGTAGCCGGGATGCACCGCGTCGGCGCCGGTGATCTCGCAAGCCGACAGGATCGCCGGGATGTTGAGATAGCTGTCCTTGGCAGCCGGCGGGCCGATGCACACGCTCTCGTCGGCGAAGCGCACATGCATGGCGTCGGCGTCGGCGGTGGAATGCACCGCCACGGTCAGAATGCCGAGTTCCTTGCAGGCGCGGATCACCCGCATGGCGATCTCGCCGCGATTGGCGATCAGAATTTTATCGAACATCGAACTGGTCCGGCCAACGCGCGGTCATTGGCGCCGTCATTCGATGATGACCAACGGCTCGCCGAACTCGACCGGCTGGCCGTCCTCGAACAGAATCTGGATCACGGTGCCGGCGCGCGGGGCCGGAATCTGGTTCATGGTCTTCATCGCTTCCACCACCAGCAGCGTGTCGCCGGCTTTCACCTGGGTGCCGATCTCGATGAAAGGCTTGGCGCCGGGCTCGGGCGCGGCATAGGCGGTGCCGACCATGGGCGAGATCACCACGCCCGGATGTTTCGACGGATCAAGCGGCGCCGCAATCGGCTGTGGAGCGGGCGCCGCCGCCGCGCGCGGCGCGGCGGGAGCGGGCGCCGCGGCGTTGCGCGCGACGCGCACGCGCTGGCCGTCCTGCTCGATCTCGATTTCGGTCAGGCCCGTTTCTTCCAGAAGTTTAGTCAACTCGCGGATCAAATCGCGGTCGACGATCGGGGCTTTCGGCGCTTTTGCCATCGAACGGTTCCGTTAGATTCTTTCTTTGCGCATGATCTTATCCGAAAACCGGTTTCCACTTTTCGGGATCATGCGCTACTTCTTCGCTTTGGCGCCGACCATGCCGGCCAGCCCGGTGATCGCCAGCGCGTAGCCGTTGGCGCCGAATCCGCAGATCACCGCCTTGGCCGCTTTGGAGACGTAGGAATTCTGCCGGAATTTTTCGCGCGCGTGGATATTGGTGACGTGGATTTCCACGATCGGCATTTTCAGCGCCAGCAGCGCGTCGAGAATGGCGATCGAGGTGGTGGTGTAGCCGGCCGGATTGATAATGAGGCCGGCGGCTTTCTTGGCCTGCGCTTCCTGGATCCAATTGACCAACTCGCCCTCGACGTTCGACTGCCGGAACACGATGTCGAGGCCGAAGCGCTTGCCGGTCGAGCGGCACAGCTTCTCGACGTCGGCCAGCGTGGCGCGGCCGTATTTTTCCGGCTCGCGGGTGCCGAGCAGGTTCATGTTCGGTCCGTTGAGGACGTAAAGGGTCTTCGGCATGGCTTCCCGGCGGCTGACGCTACGTTTTCGCGATCGATGGGCGTGAAACTTCGCCACTTTATAGGTTGCCCGGGCGGGAAGGGGAAGCCCGGACGGCGCTCAGCGTTAAGGCGATTTGGCGCCGAAAGTCTGGGTTTCGCGCGCCGCCCAGTCGATCACGTCCTTGATCGCCGATAGCCTTCTGCGGCCGCCGGCCTTGGCTTTCGTAAACAGGTCGATCTGGCGGTCGGCGCTGGTGCCGTCGGCGATGATCCGGTGCAGGCGCCTGATCTCCGCCGCGCAGCCGAGCGCGTCGATGTCCTCGGCGATGAAATCGAACACCTGGTCGAGCCATTGTTTGAGCGTGAGCGGCGAGCGGGAAAACGGATCGACGAAGGTGGCGGCGATGCCGTAGCGCTGGGCGTGCCACTTGTTCTCTTGCGTGATGGCACGCCCGACGCGGTCGAAGCCCGCATTGAGCGCGCGGTCGCGATCGAGCGCGCGCACCAGGCAGCGGAACAAGGCGGCAATGGCAACCGCATCATCAAGCCGCGTGCAGCTGTCGGCGATACGCAATTCGACGGTCGGGTTTCCCAGCGACGGCCGCAACGCCCACCAGATGTAACTGGCGTCGGGAACGATCTTGGCCCACACCAGCGCCGCGACGAATTCGTCATAGTCCTCTTTGGTGCGGAACAGTTCGGGCAGGCCGGTGCGCGGCAGCTCGTCGTAAGCGGCGAGGCGATAGCCGCACAGGCCGGTGAGGTGGCCCTGCCAGAACGGCGAGGAGGTCGAGAGCGCGAGCAGCAGCGGCAGATAGGCCGTCAGCCGCATGATCAGATTGATGCGGGTGTCGAGGTCCGGCACCTCCACATGCACGTGCATGCCGCACAGCATGTTGCGGTATCCGATCATCTGCAGATCGTCCATGATCGCGCCGTAGCGCGCCTTCGGCGTGACGATCTGTTCGGGCCAGAACGCGAGCGGGAAGGTGCCCATGGCGGCGAGGCCGAGCTTGTGCTCGGCCGCCGCCTGCCCGAGCGTGCTGCGGTAACGAATGAGATGAGCGCGTGCCTCCTGCATGGTGGCGCAGGGCGGCGTCGCCACCTCGATCTGCGACTGCAGCATCTCGGTCATCACGCGGTCGCCGAGTTTTTTGCGGGCGAGGGCGAGAAATTTTTTGTCAGTGCGGCGCACCGCCCGGCGCGTCTTGGCGTCGAACACGAAATATTCTTCTTCCATGCCGACCGTATACATGCGCGCAATAACCCGCTCGTGTGGAACAAGGTTCCCTAACGCATGATCCCGAAAAGTGGGTACCGGTTTTCGGAAAAGATCATGCGCAAGCGAATAGAACTAATCCTGACGCAAAAACGGCCGCCGGGCGAGTGGCGGCCGATTGTCGATTTTAGCGAATGTTGCGCTGCGGTCAGCAGGTCGCTTTGCCGCAGCGCGCGGTGTTGATTTTTTCCTGCAACCCGGGAAGGCCGATGGCGCCCACCACCACGTCGGAGCCGATCACGTAGCTCGGCGTGCCGTTGAGGCCGAGCGCCTCGGCGAGCTTGAAATCTTCCTGCAGCGCGGCCTTAACCTCGGGGCCGGCCATGTCCTTTTCCAGCCGGCCCATATCCATGCCGACTTCCTTGGCCACCGCGAGCGCGCGCGCGCGGTCGGCCTGACCGCGGCCGCCGAGCAGCTTGGTGTGGAACTCCAGATATTTCTTGCCGGTCTTGTCCTGCATGCGCACGGCGCTGGCGACTTGGGCGGCTTCCACCGAGCCCGGCCCGAGCACCGGGAATTCCTTGAGCACGACCTTAAGCTTGGGATCGTCCTTCAAGAGCGTGAGCATGTCGTCCATGGCGCGTTTGCAGTAGCCGCAATTGTAATCGAAGAACTCGACGAAGGTGACATTGCCGTTCGGATTGCCGAGCGTGACCTGGTTGGGCGAGGAAAACAGCTTCTGCGCGTGCTCCTTGACCGCGACCTTATGCTTCTCGGCTTCCGCCACGGTCTGGCGCTTCTCCAGCTCGGACATCGCCTCCTGCAGCACTTCCGGATGCGCGATCAGGTAGTCGTGCACGACGCGCTCGATCTCGCCCCGCTGGTCGGCTGAGAAATTCTGCGCCCGCACGGCTTGCGGTGCGGCGATAGCCAGCAACGCAGCACAAACGGCGGCGATTATGCGCGGGCTCGATGTCATCGGTTTTGTCCTTGCTGTGGTCATTTGTTTGCGGCGTTGGTGGGCTTTACGTTGACGATATCGTCGGCGCGCACCCAGGCGGGCGAGCCTATGGGCAGGCGGGTCTTGGCGCGGGTCGCGAGCTGGCGCGCCGTCTTGACGTCGCCGCGCATGAAGGCGGCCTGCGCGGCGGCGAGATCGGCTTGGGCGAGATCGCCCTTGCGGCCATAGGCCATGGCGAGCTGGGCATAGGCATCGGTCGATTCGGGTTCGCGACTGAGCGCCGTGTTCAGAAGCGGGACAGCTTCCGCGGCGTTCTTGGGATTGTTGGTGGCGATCAGCGCCTGGCCGAGCATGATATCCATCAGCGGGGCGCCACGCGCGAGTGCTACCGCGTGGCGCAGCGGCGCGATCGCCTCGGCCGGGTGGCCGCCTTCCAACAGCACCTGGCCCTTGAGCTCATAGAAATACGGATTATTCGGCTGCGTCTGGATCAAGCCGTCGATCTGCACGACCGCGTCGCGTGCATCGCCGTGACGATAGGTCGAGATCGCGCGGGCGTAGCGCGCGGGCAGGCTGTGATCGCCGAGCGGATAGCGGCGCGCGACCGAATCGGGCCGATCCAGGAAGCCGGCCAATTTGGCGCGCATCATGTCGTGGCGTAACTGCAATTCCGGCGGATCCTGGCGGTCGAAATAGGGGCTGGTCTTGGCCAGTACTTCGAGCGCGGCGACGCGTTCGGCCGGCATCGGATGGGACTGCAGATAGGGATCGATGTAGCGCGAATTGAACAGCGACTCGTTGGTCAGGCGTGAGAACAGCTCGAGCATGCCTTTGGGCGACTGGCCGGTTGCGTTGAGGAATTTCACGCCGGCATGGTCGGCCTGGTCTTCCTGGGTGCGCACATACGCAAGCAGCGAGCGCTGGATCGCCGACTGTGGCGCCATGATCGCCGCCGCGCCGATGTTGCCGCTGCCCGAGCGCGCACCGGCGACCATGGCGCCGACGCCGGCCAGCAGTGCGACGATCGATGCGGTCTGCGCCGTGGCGAGCTGCTCGCGCAGGCGCTGCAAATGGCCGCCGGCAAGGTGGCCGGTCTCATGCGCGAACACGCCGATGATTTCGTTCGGCGTCTTGGCGTCGAACAGCGCGCCGGCATTGATGAAGATGTGGCGGCCGTCCATGACAAAAGCGTTGAAGGCACGGTCGTTGAGCACCACCACCTTGACGCCCTGCTGGGAGAGGCCGGCCGTGCGTAGGATCGGCGCCGCGTAGTCGCGCAACAGCTGCTCGATCTCGGTGTCGCGGATGATCGGCATGCCGCGCGGCAAATCCTGCGCCCGGGCCGGCGCAACCGCAGGACCGCCGCCGGCCGCCGCCACCGCTATGGCGGTGGCAAACGCGAGCGCGCGCCCTGCTGGCGCCATGCGCCATGCCCTGATAGGTGTCCCGTTCTCGATCATGCCGAAATGTGCCACTGGATGGCGCGAACCTAGTGACGCGCCCCATGGCGGTCAACGCGGCTTGCGATCACGTCTGAGTCATGAAAAACGCAGGGGAATACGGCAACAGCGGGGCGGGGGTAGCGCCCAACAGGTCGATTAACGATGCTTGAGGCGGCAAAACACCTGCTAACTCCCTCCAAACGCAGCAATGTGCCGCCGTTCATGGTCATGGACGTGATGGCGGCGGCCGCGCTTCTGGAGGCCAAGGGCGCTCGCGTGGTGCACATGGAAGTGGGCCAGCCGGCGGCGCCGGCACCGGCCACCGCGCTCAAGGCCGCACAAGCCGCGCTTGGCGGGCGCATCGCCTATACCGAAACACTGGGCATTCCGTCGTTGCGGGCGCGAATTGCCCGCCATTACGCCGACGCCTACGACCTCGCGCTCGACCCGGCGCGCGTGGTGGTCACCACGGGCTCCTCGGGCGGTTTCATCCTGGCGTTCCTGGCGCTGTTCGAACCGGGCGACCGGGTGGCGCTGGCCAATCCCGGCTATCCGCCATACCGGCACATCCTCTCCGCGCTCAGCTGCGAGCCGGTGCTGATCGAGACTTCGGCCGAGACGCGCTGGGCGCTGTCGGCCAAGGCGCTGATCGCCGCGCACCGCCAGGCGCCGCTCGCCGGCGTGGTGGTGGCGAGCCCGGCCAATCCGACCGGCACCATGATGGACGCAGATACCTTGTCGCGCCTGATCGCGGTCGCCGAAGCGGAAGGCATCCGCGTGATCTCCGATGAAATCTATCACGGTCTCGACTATGCGTTTGCCGCCGAGACCGCGGCGAATTTCTCGGAGCGCGCGCTGGTGATCAATTCATTTTCCAAATATTTCTGCATGACCGGCTGGCGGGTGGGCTGGATGGTGGTGCCGGACGCTCTCGTGCGCGCGGTCGAGCGGTTGCAGGGCAATCTGGCGATTTCGGTGCCAGCATTGTCGCAAGTGGCGGCCGAGGCCGCTTTCGACGGCCGCGCCGAAATGGAGGCGGTCAAGCACGGCTACGAGGAGAACCGGCGCATTCTCACGGCCGGCCTGCCGAAAGCCGGGCTCGACAAGTTCCTGCCGGTGGACGGCGCGTTTTATCTTTACGCCGACATCTCGCGCTTTTCCGACGACAGTTTGGATTTCGCCAAGCGCATGCTGAACGAGGCGCACGTGGCGGCGACGCCCGGTATCGATTTCGATCCGGTGAACGGCCACAATTTCTTGCGCTTCTGCTACGCCGGCTCGGCCGCCGAGATGCACGAGGCGGTGGAGCGGATCGGGAAGTGGCTCAACAAAACGCCGCGCTAAAACTCCACGTCGAGCTCGACCACCTCGTCCGGCTCGGCCTTGGCGCCGTCGATCCATTCCTGCATCTGCGGCATCGCCATCACAGCCTTGCAATAGCCGGCGCAATCGGACTCGAGCTTGACGTCATAGGTGAGGAAGCGCGTCACCACCGGGGCGAACATGGCGTCGGCCATGCACGGCTTGTCGCCAAATAGAAACATACCGCCGTGAGTGTCGAGGCATTCGCGCCAGATGAAAATGATGCGGTCGATGTCGGCCTGCGCGCCGGCCCACACCTTGAAGCCGGGGTGATGCGCCTTCAGGTTCATCGGCAGCGCCGAGCGCATGTTGGAAAAGCCGGAATGCATCTCGCCGCAGATCGAGCGGCAATGCGCACGGTCGGCGCGCGACTTCGGCAGCAGGCCGGCGTCGGGCAAGATCTCGTTGAGATATTCGGCGATCGCCAGCGTGTCCCAGACCTTGATGCCGTCATGGGTCAGGCACGGCACCAGGAACGAGGGCGACAGCAAGAGCAGCTCGGCGCGCGTCGAGGGGTCGTCGCTGGCGACCGCCTGCTCGACGAAGTCGAGCCCGGCCATCTTGCACAACAGCCAGCCGCGCAGCGACCAGGAGCCGTAATTCTTGCTGGCAATGGTGAGGGCAGCCTTGGCCATGGGGGCACAATCATCCCTGTTCGACACGGCCCGGCTCAACCAGCTTAGACGAAAGTTCTGCCCGATCAATACCTTCCCGTGCCGCAAAAAGGCATGGCAGACCGCTTGTCCCCAGCCAGGCCCGCCGAGAATATTATCTCGCACTGCAACATGAAATGAACTAGCTTTCCCTTGCGGTCCGCCGGGGCCGCCAGGGATTCGATGCTCTATCAGGCCTATCAGGCGCATTCCGACATCATGGTGCCGGTGCGCGCCCTTGCCGGCATGGCGGCGAAAACCGTGGGCGAAAAGCTCAACGGCTCGACGCGGCCGTCGCCGCTCAGCAATCTCACGGCCGCCTATGAGCTGATCGCGCGCGCGGGGCTCACCCATGCCCGCCCGCCTTATGGCATCGACAGCGTCATGGTCGGCAACCGCGAGGTGGCGGTGACCGAGGAAGCCGCCGATGTGACGCCGTTCGCCACGCTCTTGCATTTCAAGAAGGACATCGAGCAGGCGCAGCCGCGCGTGCTGCTGATCGCGCCGCTGTCCGGCCATTTCGCGACGCTCTTGCGCGCCACCGTGCGCACCATGCTGGCCGAGCACGACGTCTACATCACCGACTGGCACAATGCGCGCGACGTGGCGACCGCGGACGGCCGCTTCGGCTTCGACGAATATACCGGCCACCTGATCCGCTTCCTGGAAACGATGGGCCCGGGCGCGCATCTGGTGGCGGTGTGCCAGCCCTGTGTGAGTGCGCTGGTGGCGACGGCGGTGATGGCGCAGGGTGACAATCCGGCGCAGCCGCGCTCGATGACGCTGATGGCGGGGCCGATCGACACTCGCGTCAACCCGACCAAGGTCAACAAGCTCGCCAAGGGCAAGCCGATCGAGTGGTTCGAGAAAAATCTGATCGCCACCGTCCCGGCGCGTTATGGCGGCGGCGGTCGGCGGGTCTATCCCGGCTTCGTGCAACTCGCCGCCTTCATGAGCATGAATATCGACCGGCACATCAAGGCGCATCAGGAGCTGTACGAGAACATTGCGCGTGGCGAGCAGGCCAAGGCTGCACAGACCAAGGCGTTCTACGACGAATATTTTGCCGTGCTCGATCTGACCGCGGAATTTTATCTGGAGACGGTGCGGCTGGTGTTCCAGGAGCACGCGTTGCCGCTCGGCGTGCTGACCTACCAGAATCAAAAAGTGGAACCGAAGGCGATCAAGCGCACCATGCTGTTCACCGTGGAGGGCGAGAAGGACGACATCTGCGCGGTCGGGCAGACGCTGGCCGCGCACGACCTGTGCACGACGTTGCGGCCCTCGCGCAAGCGCCACCACATGCAGGCCGGCGTCGGCCATTACGGCGTGTTCTCGGGCCGCACCTGGCAGAACCAGATCTATCCGATGGTGAAGAACGTCATTTTGCAGAGCGATTGAGGGCGGACGTTATCGCCCGCCGCGCGCTCGCAGCGTCGTCACCGCGCCCGCAGCAGGCGTTGGAAGATTGTCCCACCCAGGTACCGCCTGAATAAAATAAAGTAGAGGATGATGATCGCAAACACGATGAAGGCCGGCCCGCCCTTGAGGTCGAATCCTTCGTCGGTGGTGTTGCCGGTGAAGTGGGCGACGACGTAGCCGCTGATCGCAAATATGAAAATGAAATCGAGGATGGCGGCAACCACCTTGCGCCAGGTGGACACCGGCTTGGGAGCGGCTGGCTGAGCAGGGCTGGACATGAAACACCTTTATTGTCTTGCGTTGGTTAAGCGTGCACGTTTCTATTTCTCGTTCGGCGGCTTCACGCGAACGTTCAGCATGATGGGTTTCCACAGGCCTTCGGAAGGGAGGAAGTAGAGTTCATAGTTGACGCGGCTCGGCGCGGTATCGAAGTAACCGCGCAAGAGCAGCGCGCCGCGATTGTCGATCTTCGACTCGCTGGAGGCGATCGGCGGCTTTGCGGAAATGAGTCCAAAATCGACTTTCTGATCGGCGAAGGGCTGGAACCCCTTTTTCAATCCGTCCGGAGTGATTTGGTCACGAAACACTTTCGCCAGCTTGGTGTGCAGCACCGTGTAATTGCCGGTCAGGTTTGCATCGTTGAGCGTGAGCAGCGAGGTCTTGATCAGGATTTCCTGAAGCTCCGCACTCGGCACCGTGTTTTCCGCACGGGCCGGCGCGGCCAGCAGCAGGGCACCGATGATGGCCCAGCAAAGATATGATCGCATCGTCTTCTTCCGTCGCTGATTTTGGAAAACCGCTAGCACGCATACGCAAGATGCTTGTTGCGCTAGATCAAGCTGGGTTCGCGGCCCGGGCCGTCAGGCTTTGACAACATAGATCGCCGCGGCGAGCAGCCCCAGCAACGCCAGCGCCAGCAGCATCGCGGCCGGGCGGCGCGCAGCCGCCATCCCGCCAAAGCCGATGGCGTAGGCGGCCTTGGCGACATTGTTCGACGCCGCCGCGATCAGCACGGCGGCTGAAAGGTTCGCAACCGACATGCCGGCGACGCCGCCTTGCGCGATATTGAGCACAAAGGGATCGATGTCGCTCGCGCCTACGACCGCCGACAGCACGAGAATGCCGTTTTCGCCGAAGGCGCCGCGCACCCAGGCCGAGATGACGGAGATCACGACGATGAGCGCGGCGAAGATGAGCGCGGCCGGAATCTGCAGCGGATTCTTCGGCAGCACCGCAAGGTTTGTCTTGGTGCTGCGCGCCCGCGGCCGGCGCCATTCGTAGATCGCCAGCGCCGCGCCGATCGCGCACAGCGCGGCCAGCGCCGGCGCCAGCGTCAGCGCAATATGCATATCGAACAAGGCCACCACCACGCCGAGCCGGACATACATGATCGCGGTGGCCGCGACGATGCCGGCCGAGATATCGGCTGACGCCTGCTTGGCCTCGCGCAGGCGCTTGGCCAGCACGACGGTGGTGGCGGTGGATGAATAGGCGCCGCCGAGCACCGCCGGCAGCAGCGCGGCGTTTTTGATCGGCGCGTAGCGCTGCAACAGATAGCTCAGATAGGACAGCGTGCAGACGGTCACCACCGCCAGCCAAACCCCGTACGGCGTGAGCGGCGTCAGGCTGCTGACCCGCTCGTGCGGGACCAGCGGCAGGATGATCCCGACCAGGATCAAAAATTCCCCGACGGTCAACAGCTCGTCGCGCGGCACGATGTGAATGAGCCGGTGTAGCCGTTCGCGCGTGCCGAGCAGCAGCACGGCGGCGACCGTGAGCGCGACCGCCACCCAGGGCGGCTGCATCAAGGCAATCGCCCCGATCACATAGGCGAGCACGTTCGACGCCGGGACCATGAAGGTGGGCGCTTCGGGCTTTGCCGGTGCGCTGCGCAGATAGGCATGCAGCCAGGCGGCCAAGCCCAGCAGTCCGGCGATAAAGGCAAATGCGTGCGCCGGTTCGATCAAATAAAGCGTGGCGCCGCACATGGCGAGCATCGGGAAGGTGCGGATGCCGCCCGGGCGCGACCGCTCCTCGCTCTTGTAAGTCTCCTCGAAGGCCAGCCCCATGAACACGGCCAAGGCGACGGCCATGGCGAGCCGTCCGGCCAGTTCCAAGGGGGGCAGTGTCAGCATGGTTACATCGTTTCCCAACCGTCTGCGAATATAAATAGGTGTCGATGCAGGGTCGATAGTCCGCCGGCCGACTTCGCGGAAGCCGGATGACCGGTCAGCGCTGTTGTCTGATCCAGATCAATGCGGCCGCCGTGGTTTTCGGCATTGTTCAAACGTTCGCCGAGGGGCTCGTTGCTGAGGAGCTTGCGGGCTTTTGCGACGGATAGTTTGAGAACGCCCTTGGGCGCGCGAGCAACACGGCGCCCGAGGGCGTTTCTCGTTTTATCAAGGCATGCGGTTGCGGGCGCCCGCTCATTTCCCCAGGCGCTTCAATTCCACCCCCGCGGCGAGGTAGTGCACAGTGTGGATGTTGCACACCGCGCGGGCGCGCACGAACAGCCGCGCGGCCTCCGCGCCGTCGTTTTTGATAAGCGCCTGCTCGCCGGTAAAAAACGACAGATTGCACTCGCGCCCGCGTCCCATGGCGCCGTGACTCGATGGCGGCGACAATTGATCGGCCTTGGCCTGGCCAAGAAAGAACGCGATCAGCGTGCCGGGCCATTGCTTGAGGTCGATTTTGCCGGCGTTGCGCGCGAGTTCCTCGGCGTCGTTCTCACCGGCTCTGGCGCGGGCGATGTGCAGCCAGGCCGCCTGGTAGGGAAGCCACAGCACGTCGCCGGTGCGCGCGGCCGATCCCAGCGTCAGCGCCTTTTCGAAATCGGCGGCGGCGGCAGCGTAGCGCGCGGCGATGAATTGCGCGTAGCCGCGTTCGCTATGGATATCCATGGCGTCGATGCCGGCATCCTTAGGATCTTTGGCATCTTTGGTGACGATGGCGAGCGCGGCACTGTAGTCGGCGACCGCGCGATCGTACTCGCCCTTGGCGCTCAGGCTGCTGGCGCGTTGAACCAGCGTGACCGGCGAGTTGTTTAACTTGAGCGCCGCATCGAAATCGGCGATCGCGGAATCGTTTTGGCCGTTCAAATCGTAGACTTGCGCGCGCGCGACGTAGAGGGCGGCGTCATCGGTCTTGATGGCGAGCGCGGCGGTGAAATCGGCGATGGCGTCGGCACGCAGACCGCGCGCCTGGTCAATCCGCTCGAAAGCGTCGGCGATCAGGCTTTTGGCGGTGTATTCGCCGCCGCGGCCCTTGCGGGCGGTGAACTGATCGGCGGGCGAAAGATCGCCGGCTGCGAGCGCTTGGCTGAACAGGCGGATGGCGTCGTCGGCTTTGCCCTGTTCCGCTGCGACATTCGCCGCCTTGAGATCGTCAAGGCCGCCGGCCTGCAGGGGCGCGGCAAGGAGCAGCAGGCACACCGCCGCCAATAAGATTCTCATCATCATTACTCCAGTACTGCGTTTGTGCCGGTATGATTGCGACACGCCGCGGCGGGGTGTCACAAGCGGCCGGAGCGGAGTCAAGTCCGCAACGACGCTCAGCCCTTGGCCTTGAGCGACTTGTAGATGTCGAGCGCCTCTTTCGGCTTGGTGTTGTTGTGCACCACCGCGTTGACCGCCGCGATCATCGCCTTCGGCGCGTCGGACTGGAAAATATTGCGGCCCATATCGACGCCGGCGGCGCCTTGGCGCACCGCATTGTAGGCCATGGTAAGCGCGTCGAGCTCGGGCAATTTCTTGCCGCCGGCCATCACGATCGGCACCGGGCAGGAGGCGGTGACGGTCTCGAAGCCGTCGTCGACGTAATAGGTCTTGACGTATTGCGCGCCGAGCTCGGCGATGATGCGGCAGGCCAGGCGAAAATATTGCGCGTCACGCGTCATAGCCTTGCCGACCGCGGTGACGCCCATCACCGGCATGCCGCAGCGCAGGCCGGCGTCGACCAACTTGGTCATGTTGTGCACCGAGCGCGTCTCGTGCTCGCCGCCGATGAATACCTGGATGCCGACGCCGGCGGCGTTGAGGCGCACCGCGTCGTCCATGTCCATGGCGATCTGCTCGTCGGAGAGTTCCTCGCGCAAAATGCTGGGGCCGCCGCTGGCGCGCAGCACCATCGGCTTGCCGCAGTCGGCGGGGATGACCGAGCGCAGAATGCCGCGCGTGCAGAACAGCGCGTCGCATTGCGGCAGCAGCGGCACGATCGAGAGGTCGATGCGCTCGAGCCCCGAGGTCGGGCCCTGGAAATAGCCGTGGTCGATGGCCAGCATCACCGTGCGCCCCGATGCCGGATTGAATACGCGGGCGAGCCGGTTCTTCATGCCCCAGTCGAGCTGGTGCGAGCCTTTCAGGAAAAATCCCGGCGCCGTCTGCGGCTTGTCGGCCTGGTAGCGTTCGCCTGCTTTATCGGCTTCCGGCATGGGTGCTCTCGTTATACTCGACCGGAAAGCGGGCGGCGCTACTGCTTCGGGGCCGCAGGCGCCGCATCCGGGGGCGGGCCGGCCATGGGCTTCTTCGCCGCTGGC
>Ga0075521_10000219_pt1 | contig 15083 bp, 13 predicted proteins | sample NGEPerD_FD_74785 | JGI IMG/M metagenome (GOLD analysis project Ga0075521, IMG submission 74785) | Arctic peat soil microbial communities from the Barrow Environmental Observatory site, Barrow, Alaska, USA - NGEE PermafrostAB12-D | ecosystem: Environmental > Terrestrial > Soil > Wetlands > Peat ...
CGGACGTAGATCCCGCGCTTGCCCAGGTCGCTGACCGTGTTGACGATCGAGGTGAGGCTGCGGCCCAGTCGGTCCAAGGGCGGTGACCACGATCGTGTCGCCCGGCCGGACGTAGCCGCAGGGGCCCGGTACCCGGTGCGATCGTCGCGGGCGCCGGACCCATCTTGTCGGCGAAGATCCGGGACACGCCCAGGGCCTGCAGCGCGTCGCGCTGCGCGTCGTGGGTTTGGTGATGGGTCGACACGCGGGTGTAGCCGACGATCTGGCCGGTGGCCAGCGGCAGATTCACCTGGGGGAGTGAGCGCACGGCCCCCGGATGCTAGTCGCAGAAGTCGGCGCGTCACGCCATTCTGAGAGATGAATATGGAGACGGAGATATGCGACCCGGCGACCTGCGCGCACGGCCGTCTGGAAGATCTTCGGGCGGGTCGTCTCATTGCCTTGGGATACGAGACGTGCCATTTTGGGAGGTTCCCCGTGATGGGGTTGGGGGCGCCCAGACGCAAGACCGACCGTACGCGGCACTGCTCGGGGTGGTCCTGCGGCCCACAACCTGGGCCCGGGCGGACACCGCCATCCCAAAACCTGCCAGCGGTGCGGGCAAACCGGTTGAACACCAATGGTTCTCGCGGCAGTCGGCCGGCGAAGTGCTGCAGTGGCGCCTGCCAGACAGCAGCGCATCGCGCACTGCACCGGGCAACATGCACCGGAGACCGCAGCTCGTTGACGAGGTCACTCCCTTACGACGAACCGACCAACTGAACGAACGACCGGGGCGGCTCGGTGTGGTCGGTCTCATCGTCGCCACGGCGCCGGGCCACGGGGGGCGGGGTGCTGTTGTTGATGGGGGCCGTCGGCTGGATCCGTTGTGCACTGCCTGCTCGTATTCGGCTCGGACGTGGGCCGGGGGCGCCCCGTTCGGGGGGCACGCGCTGGCTCCCAGACGCGCGCCGGAACGGGGGGATCTGCCGACTACCGGCTGGAGCGGTTGGTTGCCACCGGCCCTGAGCACTCGGTTTTACGCGGGGGCGGCCTGTCGTGTCGACGTGCCCGGACCCGGCGGGGCCGCTCGGTCGGCCGCTTCAGGGTGGGCCAAACGGCCGTGAACCGGCCCACCGCTCACGCACAGTCATAACCCGACGAAGGACGACAGACCCAACCGAACGTGACACAGTCGACTGTGCACGAAAGCCCACCCGAAAGACTGCGGGCGGTAGCCCAGCCCGTGCCGGGATGGTGGTCGGCCGTGTCGGGTCGCTGGCGAAGGGGAGGCACCCCATCCGCGTTGCGCCAAACGAGCCGGCCCGGCCCGGTCGCTGCGCCGACCGGGTTGTTGCCGCCCTGCGAGACCGGGTTCGGGTGCGTGCCGCGGTGACACCCGAACACCGCTGGGAACGCGGCGGCGATCGGATCGCTGACTCCGCGGCAACCCAGGACGTGTGGTGCGTGCTGGCCCGGGCCGGCACCGACGATCTTCCGCGGACGCTGGCCGCCGCGCAGGACGCGGTGTTCCGCCGGTACCTGCCGATGGCCCGGACGCTGGCCAACGGCGCGGGCGATGGGAGCCGGCCGGTTGATCCGACCGCCGCCGAACGGGCCGCCGAACTCGGTTTGGCCCAGGCCGTGCTGCGCTGGCGGCAGCCGGACAGCAGTGGGTTCGAGGCGTTCGCCCGCGCCGCCATCGCAACGCAACTGCGCCGTCTGCCGACCGCTGACCCCGCCGACCCCCCACCCGTCGGGCGGCCCGCCGCCGCCGAACCGTCACCGGACCCGGGCTAGCGAGGGGAAGCGGTTTCCCGCCCGGGGAGGGTATTCGTGCAACGGAAGGCAGCGATGAACGGTTTCGCGACGTTCCTGCCCCCGGGTGACCGGGATCCCGCGCGCCGCGTGTCCACCTGCGACGCGACGGTGCCGCCGTGGGTGGACCGGCCAGCCGTCGAAGTGGCGGGAGACGTCATGACACGCAATCCGGACCGGGTCGCGGGCAGCGACACCCTGATGGAGGTCGCCGGCAGGATGCGGACCCTGCTGGTGGCCTTCCTGCCGGTCTGCGACCAGCACGGTGACCTGCAGGGAATCATCGCCCTGCGGGATCTGCAGCGCGCTGTCCGGGGCGGCGACCCCACCGGGGGCACCGCGCTCTCGCTCGCGGAGGAACCGGCGATCACTATCGGGGTGGATGACCCCGTCGGCCACGTCTGGGACCTGATGGCCGCCCAGCGAATGTGGCTGCTGCCGGTGCTGGACGGCCGCCGCCTGGTCGGAGTCATCCATTACGCCACCGTCACCGGGTTGACGAACTCCGCGAGCCGCGGGCCCGCCCCCCGCCGCGGCCCTTCCGGACCGTGACACGCGACGCGATCCCCGAAGCTTGACCAGGTTCGGCACAGCGGAATCCCCGGACTCGGGTGCACCCCCAACGCCACCAGAGGTCGCTGCTGCCCCGCGCGGTCAACTTCTGCGGCGGGCTGCAATCTGGGAAGCCGAATGGTTCACAGATCCGACCAACGGGCGCTGGTAGCACAGGCAGTGTCACCGTCATTCGCTCCCTTCCGACGTGGAACGACCGACAGGGGAAGGCAGGAACCACGGAGTGAGCACCACCACCGCGCGCGACGCAGAGCGCGTACCGGATGCGTTCGGAGCCCACCGCGTCACGACCTTCCGTGACGACGGCGTGCGCGAGGCCGTCCACCAGGCTGTCGGCGGCGTGGGCGTGTGCGCGCAGCAGGGCAGGGGCATCGGGTGCGGTCAGTTGCAGGTGCACGTTCATCATGCCGATGGCCCTTCCACCCCTGGAGATCCGCCCGGTCAGCGGGTCGAGGGGCTCGCCGACCGGGGAGAACGGTCGGCGTGCTGCGCGGCGGCGGTGTACAGGCGGCTGCCGACGCTCGGCCACCGCCAGCGCATCGATCACCCCGTCCGGGTTCATCCCCAACGGCGATGCCAGATACCGGTCCAGCGCGCCGATCCGGGTGGACCCGTCCCACGACGGCAGGCAGGCGACGGCCCGGAACCGGTCACCGCGGTCGCGGTGCAGTTCCGGCCAGCGCTGCGCTATGTCGTCGGCGGCGGCCAGCACCGGTGCACCGGTGCTGGAGGACAGCAGGCAGGGGCCTTCACCGAAGGTGAACCGCAGCCGTTCGACGTAGGCGGCGGTGTCGTCCCTGGCCCCGATCGGCAACCGCAGCTCCGATCGGGCCCGACGCTGATCCCGGCACCTGCAACGCGCAACCGCCGACAGGTGCGGCTAACCGTGCTGCCGGTCCCGAGCGGCGGCGTCGGCGTGCCCGGTGGGCAGTGTCTGCCCGCCGGGCAGTGTGGCCCGGGGGTTGTCGCTGCGGGTGTTCCAGTCCACCGCGCGGCGCAGGTGTTCGGGGGACAGCTGGGCACGCTCGCCGAGTAAGGACATCGGGAGGCCGCGGGTCGCTGGTGGGGTACTGGCTCGGCAGAGCAGTCCGAACCACAGTTGTTCGGCCACCCAGTCGCGGCGGGCCCGGTCGATCAGCACCTGCAGGTGCTCGGCCCCGCAGGCGGTGACGTACCGCCGGCCGTCCCCGCCGTGACCGTAGGGGTCGATCACCGTGGCATCGGGCAGCAGGGCGCCGTGGATGCTGCCCGGCGGGCTGCGGAGCCCGCACAGCGCACAGTTCCGCCCAAGGTCGGTGCCCGTCGTTGTCGGAGGCTGGGTTCCGTACCGAGCGGTGGTCGTGTTCATCGGTGTCTCCACGTCCATGGGTGAGTGGACACCGCGCACGGGGTCTGGGGGCGCATCCTGCCCGCAGACGTCGCGACACACCGACGGTGGGGAAGGGCCCGGCGACGTCCTGCTGAGAACTCCGACGGTAGGCGCTGGGAGTCGGCTCGTCGACCGCCAGTCGCGTGGCAGTGCTCGGTGAGCATTCAGACGACCGTCGGTCCCCGGCTCCGGCTGCCAGCACCTGCGGGTCTCGTCACAACCGGGCCGCAGCAACGGCAGCGACCACCACCGCAACGGCGTGATCCGGCCGATGCGGGGATTGGTCACCGGTCTTGATCGACGTCTTGGGGGCCTGGGCGCGGACGGCGAGGCGGGTGCCACGGCGACGCAACGGAACAGATGGGCCGACGACCGCGCCGGCCGCGGAGCCGGTCCACCACCGGCCAGCTGCCGACGCCGTGCAGGACTACGGTGCGCGGTATGACACGGCCCCTTGGGGTGGTGATGGGTGACGGGTTGTTCGCACGCGCCAGGGGGAACCCGCTGCTGACCCCAACACGCTGGCCGTACCGGGTCAACGCGGTGATGAACGCGGCAGCCACCCTGCTCGGGGACCAGACGGTGTTGCTCTGCCGGGTCGAGGACCGGCGGGTGATCAGCCACCTGACGGTCGCCCGTTCCGCGGACGGCATCTCGAACTGGGTCGTGGAGGCAGAGCCGCTATCGCCCCGGCGGTCGACCACCCCGAGGAGGTATGGAGTGTGGAGGACCCCCGGGTGACCCGGGTCGACGAGCTGGACGGCTGGGTGATCGCCTACACGGCGTTCGGTCCGCTGGGACCGGCGGTGTCCCTGGCCGTGACCCACGATTTCCGGTCGTTACAACGCCTCGGCGTGGTCTGCCCGCCGGAGGACAAGAACGCCTCGCTGTTGCCACGACGCGTGGCCGGCAACTTCGTCCTGTTCCACCGGCCGGCGGCGACGATCGGCGGCCGGGCCGACGTCTGGATCTCAGCGCTCTGCCGACCTGCGCGGCTGGAGCGCCCCCGAGCCGGTCTTCGGTGCTCGGGCCGGTGGATGGTGGGACTCCGCCCGGGTCGGGATCGGGCCGCCGCCGCTGGAGACCGCCGAGGGATGGCTGGTGATCTACCACGGCGTGCGGCAGACCGTGGCCGGCCAGCTGTACCGGGTCGGCCTGGCCCTGCTCGACCTGGACGACCCCGGCCGGCTGATCAAACGATGCGACGAGTGGGTGCTCGGCCCGACCGAGCCGTACGAGCAGATCGGCGACGTCCCCGGCGTGGTCTTCCCCAGCGGACTGATCCACCGCGAATCCGGTGAGCTACGCCTGTACTACGGGGCGGCCGACACCTGCATCGCGATGGCCGCCGGGCGCCTGGACGAGATCCTGGGCTACGTCATGGAACACGGACACCCGCCGGCGTCCTGAACAGGCCGCTCACCAGAGAAGACATCACCACCGTCAAAAAGTGCCCGCCGGTTCGAGCTCCGATCGCCGCGGACTGCCCGCGGCAGGCCCTCCCCGCGGCCTGCTCGCCCGGGCCGCCCGGGCCGTCTCCGCGGCCCGCCGGACAGCCGACCCAGATCCCGCAGGAGGCGGACGCTCGCATCCGACGCACGATTCCGGCCACCGGGCCAACTCGGATAACCACCGGTTATCGAAGGCTCCCGGTAGCCCGGCATTACGGGACAGGTTGAGGACCGGTATGCCCTACGTATGGCTGGATGGTCAGCCGGTGGTACGCAATGCCGGTAATACCGCCATGTCGCGGCGCGCTCTGCCTGGTCACAGCGACTGAGGGGCGTTGAAGAGCGGCCAACGCGGCTGCGGTTTGCCGTATTACCAGCAAAGGCGCTTCGAGCGGTTGTGCCTAAGTTGTGGGGACCGCTCCGTGGGCACGCGCGCCTCTTCTTGGCCGCGGCAGCGGGTGGGGAGGTCTGTCGGTCATGCTCTCTTCGTTGCGCTGTCCGACAGCCTAGCCACCCAACGCAAGGGAAAGTTACCGAGCCGTGATGCGCGCCGGTGGGGCGGAGTCCGTTTCCGATCCCTCGGGAGGCACCCATGGACCACATCCCCTCGACGCGGCCGCCCACCGCCGGTCAGTCGCTCGTGCGGCGGCAAACTCCGGCGCCGCTCGCACCGCGGCCGGTTCCCACGGTGATGACGAGTGGCGGCCGCACCGCCGCCGGGAGAAGAAGGCGATGGCCGGCGATCGGGGTGTTCCTGCTCGTCATGGGGGGATTGGGCATCGGGGTGGGGCTGGCCGCCGAAGCCGCTCCGGTGTCCCAGCTGCCGGCGCCGCTGCGAGCGGCGGTGGCCGCCGTCCAGCAGTGGGCGCATCCGCTCGGTGTCTGGTTGGTCGGCGGGGGAGCGGCGGTCCTGCTGCTGGGCGTGGTCGTCGGGGTGCTGCGCCGCGGACGCCGGCAGTTGCGGGCCAGGGTACTCACCGCGTCGGCGGTGGCGACCCGGGTGGGGGTGGACCGGCTTGCTCTCCGGCGGCCGCGGTGGGCGCGGTGGGGCCGCGGTCTGCGGTCCGGCATCGTTCGGTACCGGCCCGCCGACGCGGTGGTCAGCGATTGTTCCGAGGCGTTGGCGGCGGCGTTGGCGGCGCACGCAGCGGCCCCGGTGGTGGTGCGGTGGGTGCCGCGACGGTGCCGGTTCGTGATCACCCCGAAACCCGCGGTTCCGCCCAGGTTGGAGGACCGGCACACGGCCCTGGGCAGGCTGGTCGAGGCCTTGTCGCACATCATCGGCGCGCTGGTCGTCGACCAGCGCCGGTCCGCGGTCGATGACGACGGTGCCGCCCAACGGTTGGTGGCCCGCTACGGGCACACCACCCGGGACATCGGCGACGGCTTCCGGCAACGGGTGCAGGCGGTGCTGGACGCGAAGGCCCCCAGTCCCACCGGGTACTGGACGATCCGGTGGGATCCGGCGGCCAACGAGGTGACCGTCACGCCGTCCCAGCCGCTACCACGCAAGGCCGCGTACCCGTTGGCGATGCCCGGATCGGACGAGCAGATGCTGATCCCGCTCGGCGTCGGCGATGGCGGTCAGGTGGTGTGCTGGCAGCCGGCGTTGTTCCCGCACCTGCTGGCGGTGGGCCCCACGGGTACCGGCAAAACGGTGTTCCTGTTCGGGCTGATCATCTCGTGCCTGATGCGGGGGTGGGTGATCGTCCTGCTGGACCCCAAGGAGCTCAGCTTCCGAGGGTTCGACCCGGCCGCCCTGGCCGGCCGCGGCTTCGCGCCGTGGGGCGGCATCGTGGCGGTGGCCACCACCGAACCCGACATGGAACAGGCCATCGGGTTCTTCCACCAGAACATGCGGAACCGGTACGCGGCGATCAAGGGTTTCCAGATCAGCGAGGACGACCTGCCGCCCGTGTTGATGATCGTCGACGAGGCCGGGGAGCTGGTCGAACGGCTCAACGAGTACCACACCAGCGAGGAAAAACTCCAGGACCTGCAGAACCAGGCCGAGGCCCGCGGGGTCGACCCCAAGGACGTGACCAAACCGAAAGGGGTCAAGAACCCCGAGCTGCGCAAGGTCTGGTCCGGGTTGCGCCTGGGCCGCCAGGCCAAGGACTTCGTGGTCACCGCGACCCAGCGGCCCGACGTGAGTTTCATCCCCGGGGAGGCCAGGAGCAACCTGACCACCCGGGTCGGGCTGGGTCACCTGGACGGCGCGGCGTTGGAGATGGTGTTCAACACCCGGGCCATTCAGCAACGGGTCTTCGACTACGTGGTGGACCCGGTGACCGGGCAACGGCACCGGCAACGCGTCCGGGGACGCGCCACCGTGGACGTGGGCCGGGGCCCGCAGACGATCCAGACGTACTACGTGCCGGACCCGGCCAAACACGTCACCGGGGAACTGAGCCTTGAGGAGTCGACGATCATCGCCAGGTTGCACGAGATCGTGCAGACATCCCGGTCCCGGTGGGAGCACCAGGCCGAGGCGGCGACCGCCGGCACCCGGAAGCCCGGGGTGCTGCGCGAGTTCGACACCCTGATCGCCGCGGAGCAGGAGACGGGGGAGCCCGCGGAGGCCAGCGCGCCCGACGAGGCCACCGGACTGTCCGGGGAGTGGGACTCGGTGCCGGCCCGGCGCCTGGAGATCGGGCAGATCGTGCTGGTCGAGGTGGACTGCGCCGGTGCGCTGGTTCTCGTCGAGGACATCGAGGACGACCCGTACGAGGCCGACGACCTGCAGATCACCTACCGGATCGTCGGTGACGGTCCGCACGCCGGCGAGCTGGGCGTCACCTCGGTGGGCCGCAACGAGCAGATCCGCATCGCCCCCTGACTCATCCAACCGGGTTTCCCTTATTGGCGGCATACCGGTATTGCGGTTTACTGGTGATCATTCGTCGGTCGGGCCGGGAGGGGAACAGCGTGGGTCAGACCAGCGATGCCGCCGACGGGGATTGGCACGGCCCCTGCGAGGTGCCCGGGTGGTCAACGCCCGGGGAGGAACCGCTCGAATCGTGGGACCTGGACGTCGGCGACATCCAGAGTTGGCTGCGGGCTCGGCGGGTCTGCCTCGAGCGGTGCCCGTTCCTTCGAACCTGCCAGGAACGCCTGCGGCGCCTGTACCCGTCCCCGGCCATGAACCCCGGCGGGGTGATCTGGGCAGGGGTGCCGTACAGCGACACCGGGCAGGTGCTGGACACCGACGGACTCCGCCGGCTCTCGGCGACCAGGCGGGGGAGAGCGGCCGCGTCCTCTCCGGCCGCCGCCCAAGCCAAGGAGCCGCGCTGAAATAGCCCCGTCGGGTCGGGCACTACCGTGCCGTGAATGCTGCACATCCGGCGTCAGGGTCAACCCCTCGCGTCCTGGACCGCCCGGGGCTGGCCGCCGCTGCTCCGGTGGGCCGACAGCCCGGACGTGCCGTGGCTGTACTGGGCGCTCAACGAGGTCGGCGCGGCCGCCGACGCCCACGACGTCGACGCGATCGACGACCTGCTCACCGAGGCCGGGATCCTGCTCGAACGCATCTGGACCCAGTCCGCTGCCCGAACCGCCGGGCCTCGCTTCGCCGAGCTGCTGTCGATCAGCACCGCGCTGTGGTCGGAGATTCAACGCGGCCGGGGGATGACCGAGCTGACCCAGGTCGCGCTGCACGCGCGGCTGCTGCGCAACCTGGTGGCCCCCTCCGGCGGGCAACTCCTCACCAGGCCGGCCGGCGCGGTGCCCGCCTACCGGGCGCCCGACGAGCGGGTCACCGGCGGGCACCTGCCACTGATCACCGGCCCGGCCGGGGTGACCGGGCGGCCGGCGCCCGAACAGTTCCTCACCCTGCTGGCGATGGTTCTGTCCAACGGCGGCGGACACCTCAGCGACCACGCCGCTCCTCGATGCCCCCCGGGTGCCGAACCCTCCCGCACCGGCTGGGCTCGACGCGGCTGCGGCCCCGCCGGCACCCGGCTGGGCAGCATCCGTGTCGCCGAACGCGAGCACGCCGACGACCTGTTGCTCCGTCCCGGGCCCTGTCTGACCGCCGTGCACCGCCTGGTCCGGGTCCGGCCCGTCGTACCCGAGGCCGCCGCCTGGTCGGTGGACGACGTCGGCTGGACATTGGCAGCGGCGTGGCTGACCGACACCACTCTCATCGCCGGCGGCGACACCATCACCCGGGCGCACACCACCACCCAGCCCGTGCTGGCCGACCAGCGCCCCGAGCAACTGTGGCTACTACCGCTGGCCGTGTTCCACCCGCGCCAGTTCTACCCCCACCCCGGCCGTGGACGACGCCGCCGCGGCACCGTCCTGCGGCCCCTGCCCGGACAGTGACCGCGGGCGGCGCGGACCGGTCACACCGGGGTCCCGCGGTCCACACGTTGCCAGCGTCGACCGGCCGCTGACCTGCAGCAACGCTGTCCGTCAACGATCCGACCCGGCGGATTCGGGTCATCGGCCTGGCGCGTCAACATCGCGCGCGCAACGTTGCCAGCTCGAGCATGCAACGTCGCCGACGTTGCATGCAACGTTCCGTGCAACGTCCGTCGCCACACTCATGGCTGCACCCCGTCCAACCGCCACCCGCGGAGGCATCGATGGCCAATCGCACCCGCAGCGAGTCAGAGCCCTGGCACGCACCGTGCAGCACAGCGCAAGCCGCACCCGGCGCCACCAACCCCCACACGTCCTGGGACCTGGACATCGGCGACGCCTGCAGCTGGCTGCGCGCTCAACGCATGTGCACCGAGCAATGCCCGTTCCTCTCCCAGTGCCTGACCCAACGCCGGCAGGAATACCCGTCCGGCAACCCCCGGTCCGTCATCTGGGCCGGCGCCGCCTACAGCGAAACCGGGCGAGTCCTGGACGCCGCCGGACTACGCCGGCTCAGCGCCGTCCAGCACAACCGACACAAACGCGGCCGGCCTAGCCGCCACCAGGCGGCCTGACGATGGCGCCCACACTCCCAGGCACACCCCCGGCGTGTCGAGCCGATCACTCGCGCTGGTTCTGGTTCTGTTCTCCACATGGCGACTCCACCACGCGGTAAAGGCGGCGGCCGAGGTAAGGGCCCCCGGCGGTACATCCCGATGCGCCTGCCCGAGGACTTGGCCGACGACGTCATCCGCCGAGCCGACGACGCCGGCTTGGACATCAACGACTACGTGACCATGGTGATGGCCCAGGCCCACGGTCACCAGGTGCCGAGCTATGTGCTGTCGAAGTTGGAGATTCATGCGGTCCAGCTCCCGCTCGGAGCCTGACTGAATCTGATCCAGAAACGCGAGAACCCCCCTCCGGAGCCAACCAAGTGGGGGGTCTCGCACGGCCTAGCGAAGAGAGGAGGCCAGACCTCGGAGAGGTCTGCGGCCAGATTACCTGATTGCCGCGTTGCCGCTAGTAGGCACACGCCCCTGATTCAGTTGTGTCTGGTTTCAGCCCTCCTCGGCCTTCGCTGACCCTTCGCGCACCTCTTGGACCCACAACTCAATTCCGTATTACCGGTAATTGAGTTGTGCGGCGGGTGGGTCATAGTGACGACGACATCGTCCTGAGCGAGCCGCCACGAGGAGACACCGCCATGACCACCGACCGCATCACGCTGAACTTGACCGAGCAGGACAACCGTCTGCTCACCTCGGCGCGCGCCGAGGACGGGCTTCCGGCGACCGAGCGGCTCCGCGCCAGCCTTCAGTTATGGGCACAGGATCAAACGTTCCGGCATCGCATCGACCGGCTCGCCGCGGATCTCCGCCACGGCAGGCTGACCGAGCCCGTCGTCGAGCGGCCGGTGAAGGTCACCGTGGTGCTGGGCCAGGACCTGCGCCGCGAGTTGGCCTACGCCAGGGCGACGGACGGCCTGCCGGCGACCGAGCGGATCCGCGCCGCCCTTCAGCTTTGGAGCCAGGAAACAGACATCCGCGAGCGGATCGACCAACTAGCCGGTGAACTTCGTCGCGGACGCTATGCCCGCACCACGATGCCTGCCGCGGTGCATCCGCGATGACCCGGCACGCGACCGCCATGACGTCGTCGACCGACTCAGCTTCCATGGTCGGCAACGAACGGCTGCCCACCGGAGGCGGTCATCGACCGATGGCCGCGGCGCCCTCAGGATCGCTTGCTGGACCTGCTGGATTTGGACGTCCAGTCCTACATCCAATCCCTGCGGAGGAACGGGAGGAGGCGACGGACCCGGCCCGGCACTGACCGCTGAGCGGTCCGCGGGCCGGCGCCGCGGTGGGGCCGAACGGACTCCGCCCGACACAAGCGCTGGCCCGGAGACCGCCCGCAGCTGACCCCCCGCCCAACGGAGGAGGTGAAAGAACACCGGTGAGTAGTCCGGCGCTACGGCCATCGGGGGTGCCCCGGTCCTCCCTGGACCGGGTGTACCGCGCGCTGGACGAACAGGGGCGGCAACCCCGGCTCCGGGGCACCCACATCCAGGCCCGCTGCCCGCTGCACGAGGACGCCACCCCCAGCCTGTCGGTCGACTGGAAACCCGACCGCGGAATGACACTGCTCGCCTGCCATTCCAGCTCGTGTCCGGCCGCCGACGAGCGGGACATCCTGCAGGCCATCGGTTTGCAGTTGACCGACCGGTTCGACGCGCCGCTGCCGGACCGGCCCCGCCGCGCCACCCCGTCGGGTCGGTCAGCGGGCACACGGCGGCCGAGCGCCGCGCCGGCCGGGAACAGGCTGGGGCCGCTGCCCAAACGGCTGATGCCCGGGCCGGAACCGGTGACCACCGAGTGGGAAACGGTCCGCAGCTACGACTGGGTGGACGAGCAGCAGCAGCTGCTCATGCAGACCGTCCGGTACGAGCGCGACGAGCACGGGGTGCGGCGCAAGAAGTTCGGGCAACGGCACCGCGACGCCGACACCGGCCGGTGGGTGCACAAGGCGTCCGCGCGGCGGGTGCTGCGGCACCTGCCGCGGGTGCTCGAGGCGATCGCGCAGGGCCTGCCGGTGTGGTTGTGCGAGGGGGAGAAGGACGACGAGGCCGTCAACCAACGGCTCGGGGCCGCCGGGATCGCCACCACGCACAGCAACGGTGCCGATGGTTTCGACGACACGGTCCTGGAGCAGGTCCGCGGCGCGCAGCTGGTGCTGGTCATCGACCGGGACCTGGCCGGGTATCGGCGGGCGGTGGAACTGTCCGGGCGGCTGCCCGGGATCGTCGCGTCGCTGCGGATGGTGCTGCCGGCGGCGGCCGCGGCGCACGCCGACGCCGCCGATCACCTCGCGGCCGGGTTCGGGATGGACGACTTCATCGACCTGACCGTCGAGCACGCCCAGACCCTGGCCGCGGCGGCCGATGCGGCCAAGCACGCCGAGCTCGCCGAGGAAGAAGCCGACCGGGCCGAGGGCGCGACCGACGAGGCCCGGGCGAGGTTGGACAGATCCGCCGTTCTTCGTCGCCGCCGCGCCGGGCGCGCCGCGACCGACGAGGCCCGGTTCGCGGTGCGGTGGGCGCACGAAGCGGTCCGGCACGCCAAACGGGCCGGCGACGCCGCTTACGACGCGGCTGGTCTCGCTGCCTCGGCGGCCAGACGCGTTACGCAGCATGGGGTACCGCCGGGTGAGGTGTATCCGGACGCGGTGGCCAGGGCGGAGCAGGCCATGGCCCGGGCGCAGCGGGTCGCCGAGGCCGCGTGGGACGCCTGCGGTGCGCCGATGCCCGAGGCGATCCGGGAGGTGTTGGCGCGGGCCGCGCCGTCCCGGGCGGCGCCCGACCCCGAACCGGATCCGGATGCTGTCGGCCCGGAACCGGACGGCAACGTGGTGCCCTTCCCCGGCGGTGGCGGTGGCGGCGAAGGGCGGCGCCCCGGGTCACCGGTCAGCTGGCGGGAATTCGAGCGGCTGCCCACCGGGGCGATCATCGAGCGGCGGTACGACAAGGACGGCCGGGAACGGCTGGTCGGCGTCCTCAGCCTGGACGCGCGGGTGCTGCGGGTCGAGCAGTTCGAGTACGACCCGCACGACGACACCGGTGAGCAGGTCCAGGCCGGCGGGGTGCCGGGCGAGCGACCGGTCGCCAGCTACGTCATCGGGTACTCCCATCCGGTCACCGGGGAACTGATCACCCTGCGGGTGTCGGCGGACCGCGCCCGGGCCGGGGAATGGTTGGCGGACCTGCCGGAAATGGGCGTGAAGTACGAGTCCTCGCCCCGCGGCCGGTCCAGGGTGTGGGACGCCATCCGGGAAACCTCCGGGCACGCCGAGATTGTCACCATGTACCAGTCCACCGGGTGGCACGACCTGGGGGAGCGCGGGTGGGCCTACGTGCACGCCGGCGGAGGCATCACCGCCGCCGGGAACGTGCCGTTGGCGGTGCGGCTGCCGGGGGCGATCACCCAGGTCGACCTGCCGGACCCGGTCACCGACCCGGCCGCGGTCCGCGAGCTGTTCGACCGGGACTCCCGCGGACTGATGACCCGGCTGCCGCGCCGGGTCGGCGCGGTCCTGGCCGGCACCGCGTACCGGGCGGTGTTGGGCTGGACCGGGTCGCCCACCATGGTGTTCGGCGAAAAGGGCTCCTACAAGAGCGCGGCGGCCGCGCTGGCCATGCACCACTTCGGGGTGAAATGGGACCGGCAGAGCCCGACCGCGTCGATGTCCGGGAACGGGTCGACGTTCAACGCGGTCCGCGACGAGTTGTGGTCGGCCAAGGACTGCGTGTTCTTCGCCGACGACTGGTCACCGGACAAGGGCGTGGACGCGGCGGCGTCGTTCGCCGCCCAGTTCGCCCGCCTGCAATACAACCGGGAACGGCGAGACCGGTTGAACGGCAAAACCAAAGAGGTCGACAACGGGAAACGATCACGATGCACCGCGCTGGGCACCTCCGAGGTCAAAGCGTCCACCGCGTCGGGTCAGGAGCGGCTGAACACGCTGGACATCGCCAAGGGCGAGATGGACCTGAACGACATCCTGGACCTGGACGCGATGGACTCCCGGCGGGGCCGCTCGAAGGTGATGGCGTCGCTGCTGTCCTGGATGGCCGCCGACCTACCCGGGTGGCAGGAACGGTCCCGGCGGCGGGTCGGGGAGATCGCCGCCCGGCGCCGGGACGCCGGCGCCCCGGACCGGGTCGCCGAACCGTTGGCCGAACTCGAGGTCGGGTGGGAACTGATGGCCCGGTTCCTCACCGACACCGGCGCCTACACCCCCGGCGAGGCCGATGCGATGCTCGGCGAGGTCCGCGACGCCCTCACCGAGGCCGGGATCCGTTCCCAAGACCCCGATTCGCCGACCAGCACGGGGGAGCGGTGCCGGCAGTTCCTCGCGGCCGCGCTCCGGGCCGGGACCATTCACCTGACCTACCCCGGCGGGATCACCCCGGACTACCCCGAGGCGCTGCAGTACGGGCACCGGATCACCGACAAACCCGGCGGTCGGGGCGACCCGGGATTCATTCGGTGCGAGCCACGCGGGGAATGGGCCGGCGTCGTGGTCAACACCGTGCACGGGCAGCGGATGCACGTCGAACCGTCCACCGTGGTCTCCACGCTGCTGACCGCCGCCCGCCGGGCGGGGGAGCAACTGCCGGTCACCCGGGTGGTGATCCAACGGGAACTCGCCGCGACCGGGGTGCTGCGCACCGCCGAGGAGAACGGGCAAACCCGGTACACCGTGCCGGTTCCCAACCCGACCGGCGGCGGCGGGCAGACCCGCATGTGGGACCTGGACACCAACAAGGTGTTCTTCGAACCCGAACCGCCACCTACCGTTCCCATCGGCCCGGCCGGACCCGACGGCCCCGACACCTCCCCGGACGAGCAGATGCGCGCACTCACCGACACCACCACCCACCGGCCCGGCGAGACAGCCCCGTGCGCGGTGTGCCGGCAGCCGTGCTCGCTGTACATGGACGGGGTGTGCGTGCACCTGGCGTGCTG
>Ga0075521_10000220_pt1 | contig 15064 bp, 17 predicted proteins | sample NGEPerD_FD_74785 | JGI IMG/M metagenome (GOLD analysis project Ga0075521, IMG submission 74785) | Arctic peat soil microbial communities from the Barrow Environmental Observatory site, Barrow, Alaska, USA - NGEE PermafrostAB12-D | ecosystem: Environmental > Terrestrial > Soil > Wetlands > Peat ...
CTCCCGGCGCGGACTGTAACAGCACGCTGGGCTGCGTGCGCGCCCTGGGCTGCGCCGTCGAACGCGAAGAATCAGGAGCAGTCGTCATTGACGGCATCGGCTCGCAACTGCACGCTCCTCAGTCAGCGCTCGACTGCGGCAACTCGGGCTCAACCATGCGCATGTTGTCGGGAATCGTCGCGGCCCAACCCTTTACCAGCGAGTTGATCGGCGACGAATCGCTTTCGCGGCGACCCATGAAGCGTGTGATGGAGCCGCTACGCCAGATGGGTGCCGAGATTTTTGTGAATAACGATTGCGCGCCACTGCGCATCAGTGGCACTAGGCTGCACGGCATCAACTATCGAGTCCCGGTCGCCAGCGCGCAGGTCAAGACCTGCCTGTTGTTCGCGGGCCTGCTCGCCGAAGGGCAGACAACCGTCGAGGAGCCAACCCCGACCCGCGATCATGGCGAACTGGCGCTGCGCGCCTTTGGCGCGGAAGTGATTCGCTCGCGAAACTCTGTATCGATCACAGGCGGCCAGGCGCTGCATCCGTTGGACGCCTTTATCCCCGGCGACAGCTCATCGGCAGCGTTCTTTCTCTGTGCGGCGGCGATTTTTCCCGAATCCAATCTCGTGATTGATGGTGTGCTTCTGAACCCCACTCGCTCGGCGCTGCTTGACGTGCTAACAGCGATGGGAAGCCGCGTGTCAGTCCTGAACATCGAGGAGCAGCATGGTGAGTTGGTGGGAACGCTGTCGCTGGTCCCCGGTCGCGCCAAGCCCGTGGAGATCTCCGGAGCGCAGACTGCCCTGCTAATCGACGAGTTGCCGGTGCTGGCGGCGACGGCTCCCTTCGGCGCTGGACTGGTGGTGCGTGACGCTGGTGAACTGCGGGTGAAGGAGTCAGACCGGCTCACGGCGGTAACGCGCAACCTGGAGGCAATGGGTGCCCAGGTGGAGCAGACCGCCGACGGATGGCGCATTTCCGGAGGCCAGAAGCTGCACGGCACAGAAATCGAGAGCTTCGGCGATCACCGCATCGCCATGGCATTTGCGATTGCGGCCTTGCGCGCCGAGGGCGACACGCTCATTCACAACTCCGAATGCGTGGCGATTTCCTATCCCAGCTTCTTCGCCGATTTAGAGAAACTGCTGGATCGCTAGGAACGTTGCGCCGGGAGGCAACGAAGGCCGCAAAAACACACGCCGTGGAGCTTGCCCCACGGCGTCAACGCTTAATCCTCTGTCTCGAGAATTAGTACTCCGACTCGTCCGGCTCCGGCGCTTCGCCTTCGTCCGGCGCGATCGGAAGTTCCGCTCGGGACTCGCCTGGCGCAGCCGTGTCCGCATCTGTTCTCTTCAGCCGCACCACCGTGATCTTGGCGAAACCTTCCTCGAACTTCGGCGGACGCAGTTTGCTCGCCATGCGCAGCATCACATCCTCTGGCACATTGCGTTCGCGGCGGCGATTGCGCTCGATGCACACCTCGGGCGGAACGTCGAAGAAGACGGCGTGCGCCTCATATCCAAAATCATTCGCCAGCTTCACCCAGGTTCGTCGCTCATGCGGCGACAGGTTGGTGGCGTCCACGTAATTCCACGGACGCTTGGCCAGTAGCCGCGCACGCAGCATCGAACGCAGCGTGGAAAACACCAGGTCCTGGTAACGCTGCTCGGTCACATCGTCAAACAGCAGGATACGCACCATATCGCTGGACAGCGGCAGAATATTGTGGCGCTTGAACCACGTGCTCTTGCCAGAGCCGGGGAGCCCAATCGCGAGCACTACCGCGCCCTTGGTCTTCTTGGCGTCATGCGGAGCCGGCGGGCGTGCAACGTTCGCTGCAGCAGCTTCGGTCAACTCAGGAGCCGTATCCGCTTCCGAGGCTTCACCTGTTGGCCCGCCTGGAGTGGGAAGTGATGGTGCTTGTGCTGGGGCCTGCGGCCGGCCTCCGCGTCCACGACGTCCCCGGCGGCGATTGCGATCGCGATCGCGGCGCGGCCCCTGCGGGGGCTCTTCGCCACCTCCCGTCTGGGCAGCCGGCTGGCTCTCATGAGAGTCGGGCTCGGCATAAGCCGCTGCGGGCGCTTCGTATTCCGGCTGCTCGATGCGGTTGCCAATATCGTCGGGGATAGGGTCAGGAAACTTGGGCTGGAGGGGTGCCGGTTGGTCCGCACCCTGTTTGTCGGGTTGCTGTTTGCGCCGCTTCGAACGGTCGCGCATCCATCTGCGCATATTGCACTTGTAACACGGTGGAGCGGCTGGCGGCAATTGCTTCACCCGGCACCCGCCTGCTCCCCGAACCACACTTATGTGACTTGCGCCCTACCCACCTTGTGATGCCCGCCATTTGCCGCACCCCGCGCTGGATGCTAACCTTTTACTTCCGGTAACTGAAACGGTTTTGCATTCATACTCCGGTAGTTCCGGATTTATAGGCTCCAATCAGAACCACATTTCTTGAGAGGTGACATGGCGATTAAAGTAGGCATCAACGGATTTGGCCGCATCGGCCGCAACGTTCTTCGTACCGCACTCAATGACAAAGAGATTGACATCGTAGCCGTCAATGATCTGACCAGCCCCAAGACGCTGGCCCATCTGCTGAAGTACGACTCCGTCCTGGGCAATCTTCACAACGACATCACCGCGACCGACGACTCCATCACGGTCGACGGTAAGAAGATCCGCGTGTTCTCCGAGAGAGAGCCGGCCAAGCTCGACTGGAGCTCCCTCGGCGTGCAGGTCGTGATCGAGTCCACCGGAAAGTTCACTAAGGCCGAGCAGGCCAAAGAGCACCTCAAAGGCACAGTCAAGAAGGTCATCATCTCCGCTCCGGCGACCGGCGAAGATATCACCATCGTGATGGGCGTCAACGAAGACAAGTACGTTGCGGCAAAGGACAACATCATCTCCAACGCATCGTGCACCACCAACTGCCTGGCACCCGTGGCCCTGGTCCTGCATGACAAGTTCACCATCGTCTGCGGCACCATGACCACCATCCACTCCTACACCAACGACCAGGTGATCCTCGACTTCCCGCACAAAGACCTGCGTCGCGCGCGCGCCGCCGCTCTGTCCATGATTCCGACTTCGACCGGCGCGGCCAAGGCGCTCTCGCTCGTGATCCCCAGCCTCAAGGGCAAGCTGGACGGGTTCTCCATGCGCGTGCCGACGCCCAACGTCTCGGTGGTTGACCTGGTGGTGTTCGTAGAGAAGGCCACCACGGTTGAGGAAGTGAATGCGGCCCTCAAAGCGGCAGCCGATGCCGGCCCGCTGAAAGGATACCTGGGCTACGAGACCGCTGAACTGGTGTCGTCCGACTACAAGGGCGACTCGCGTTCCTCGATCGTGGATGCGCCCATGACCCGCGTGGTGGCCGGAAAATGCGTGAAGGTCATTGCGTGGTACGACAACGAGTGGGGATACTCCTGCCGCGTGAAGGACCTGATCCACTTCATCGCCGGAAAGGGTCTGTAGTCTCACATTGTGGGACACGGCATTCTGCGATGGGGCTGCGCAGTTTGCTACGACGACTAATTCCCGGCAGGTCACCAGGCCTGTCGGGACGCCCAATTCGTTCCTCATTCAACGCCTCGGCGGCTTGTTCTCAATTTTTCATGTTACCCGCCAGAGGTTGAACTTTCGGCTGAGCGGTTCAATATTGCACGCCATTGCGTGCGGGGGCTGGTTTTATGTCGAAGTTATCCATTCGTGATCTTCCTTTAAGCGGCAAACGAGTTTTCATGCGGGTCGACTTCAACGTCCCACTCGACGACGGACGGGTGATGGACGATACCCGTATCCGCGAAACCTTGCCCAGCATCGAGTACGCGCTGCGTCACGGCGCCCGCCTGATCCTGGCCTCGCACCTCGGCCGTCCCAAAGGCAAACCCAATCCCAAGATGAGCTTGAAGCCCGTAGCTGAGCGGCTCCGCATCCTGCTCGACGAAGTTCTCCGCCGCGGCGAAAACGTCGGATTTTCTCCCGACTGCATCGGCCCGCAGGCCGAGGAGATGGCGCTCAAACTGGAGCAGGGACAGACCCTCCTGCTGGAGAACCTCCGCTTCCACGCCGAAGAGGAAGCCAACGACCCTGAATTCGCCCGCCACCTTGCCAAGCTCTGCGATTACTACGTGAACGATGCGTTCGGATCGGCCCATCGCGCTCACGCCTCCACCGAGGGCATCACCCATTTTGTTGAGAAGAGCGCAGCCGGTCTCCTCATGGAGAAAGAACTGGAGTACCTCGGCAAAGCGCTGAGCCATCCCCAGAAGCCGTTTGTGGCCATCCTCGGCGGAGCCAAGGTCAGCGACAAAATCGGCGTCATTCACAATCTCATGACTAAAGTGGATACGCTGATCGTTGGCGGCGGCATGGCTTATACGTTTCTCAAGGCCCAGGGCCACGAGATCGGCAAGTCGCTGCTCGAAGCCGACAAGCTTGATCTCGCCAAACAAACACTAGCGGAAGCCAACGCCAAGCATGTGAAGTTCCTGCTCCCGGTTGACCATGTTGTAGCCGACAAGGTCGCAGCCGATGCCCGCATTCAGCACATAGGCGAGGGGCAGGCGATCCCTCCCGATATGATGGCGCTCGATATCGGCCCCAAGACGATAGATCTGTTCACCTCAGAGATCGAGAACGCCCGCACCATCGTGTGGAACGGGCCGATGGGCGTTTTCGAGATCGAGGCTTTCGCCAAGGGAACCAAAAAGATCGCGGAGGCGGTGGCCGATAACGGGGCCGCCATCTCAATCGTGGGCGGCGGCGACAGCGTGGCTGCAGTCAAGGCCGCAGGCGTGGCTGACAAGATTTCCCACATTTCAACCGGCGGGGGCGCCTCGCTGGAATTTTTAGAGGGCAAAAAGCTGCCAGGTGTAGAAGCATTAACCAACAAGTAGTATCATGTGCCCACCATCTGACAGCAGAGGCGGCACTTCATCTTGATGCCCTTCTGCGTCATGGAAAGGGATGTTATGAGTTGGTTCAAAAATCTCTTTCACCACGTTAACACGCACAATCTTGCCGGCGCTCTCGGTGCAGCAAAGACTTCCATCGATCAACTTGCCGTCGTAGAGAAGTGGAATTGGATCTCTCAGTTCGATCAAGCCGCTGGTTCGGCGATCACATCGCTGAATACCTGGCAAAAGGGGGATTCAACCGCCGAGATAACCCAGTCGCTAAACGCTGCTGTTGGGGTTATTAATTCCGCACAGGGAATCAGCGACAAAGACAGAATGGTTATTACGGTCTTTGTGACCACTGCTGAAACGGCCCTTGCTTTTTTGGGCTGAACAGGAAGTGCGGCGGGGCCGGACCATCGGCCTCGCCGAATCGCCCCGTCGCATTAGAAACCCACTTCCGGATTGCCGATTCCTGTGGCGAGCGTCACCGATCCCGTCCGACTTTGCATTTCAGCCGACCGCTTGCTCGTCATAAAGGGCCCGGGCGACATTACGCGCGAAACTTGCGATGCCATCGTGAATGCCGCTAACTCTTCCCTGCTAGGCGGTGGCGGCGTGGATGGCGCCATCCATCGAGCCGGAGGTCCGGCAATCCTCGAAGCCTGTAAGGCGATTGTCGCGCGCCAGGGACGGCTCCCGGCAGGCCACGCAGTTGCCACTCCGGCGGGGCGATTATCCGCGAAATATGTCATCCATACTGTCGGGCCGATTTGGAGCGGAGGCCAGCAGCGCGAGGCCGAGACACTCGCGAGTTGCCACGCCGAGTCAATTCGCCTGGCCGACGAGTTACAACTCCAGACCATCGCCTTCCCTGCGATCTCGACTGGAGTATATGGTTATCCCCTCGAACAGGCCGCGCAAGTCGCCATAGCCAGCGCGGCCCGTGCGCTCGAACAGGCCACGCATGTTCGCGAAGTGAAATTTGTTTTGTTCGACAACGCAGCTCTGCAACATTTCTGTAGCGTTGCGAAAGTATATGCTGAAAGTAAATCCCTAAGAACGGACTCCTCTCATGTCACGTAAAAAACTTATCGCCGCCAATTGGAAGATGTATAAGACGCCCGAACAGACCGCCGCTTTTTTCCAGGAATTCCTGCCTCTCGTGGCTGACCACACCCGCGACGAAATCGTCGTCTGCCCGCCCTACATCGACCTCCACACCGCCGTCGCAGCCGTGAAAGGTTCCAACGTTGCCGTGGGCGCTCAGAATACACACTGGGAAAAGGAGGGCGCATTCACAGGCGAAATATCCGTTCCCATGCTCACTGACATTGGCGTCACCCATGTGATCATCGGACACTCCGAGCGCCGCCAGTACTTCAACGAAACCGACGACACGGTCAACCGCAAGCTCGAGTTTGCCCTGGAGGGTGGGCTCACCCCGATCGTTTGTGTGGGAGAAGTGCTGGAAGAGCGCGAAGCCGGGTTGACCGAAGACGTATTGCGCCGCCAGTGCATGCGGGCATTCAACGGGATCTCCGCCAAAAAGGCAGCGAAGCTCTGCGTAGCCTACGAGCCAGTTTGGGCGATTGGCACCGGTAAAACCGCGACCCCCCAGATGGCCTCTGACGCGCATGCCGTGATTCGTCACGAAGCCGCCAAGGCCTTTGGCGACGACTTTGCGGCACAGCTCCGCATCCTATATGGCGGCAGCGTGAAGCCTGACAATGCCACGTCGCTCATGTCGGAAGAAGAGATCGACGGCGCATTGGTCGGCGGAGCCAGCCTCGATCCCAAAAACTTCCTCAAGATTGTGAAGTACTGAGCAACCGTATTGAAGAACTCCATGGCAGCAACTCGAGACAACGGGATCATCAGCACGCCCAGCAACCACTCGGTTGACCAGACAGTGGAAAAACTGAAGGGGGCTCTGCAAGCCGAGGGCGTCACTTTGTTCGCGCTGGTCGACCACAGCGGAGAAGCCGAAAAAGCCGGAATGAAAATGCTTCCCACCAAACTGTTGATCTTCGGCAGCCCCAAAGCCGGCACGCCTCTCATGCTGGCCGCTCCCAGCATCGCCATCGATCTTCCGCTTAAGATTCTGGTCTGGGAAGACTCCCAAGGGAAGGTCTGGGTCTCGTACAACAGTCCAGCCTATTTGCAGGAGCGGCATGGCTTTCCGCCGGAATTGCTGCAAAATATAGCGGTCGTTGAAACCTTGGCATTCAAAGCTGGGGAGTAACCTGTCGTAGAGGCGGAGCCGTGCAATCCCCGAAATCCGGTCATGGATTCCCCCTCTCCGGCGCCTTCGCCCGAGTCCTCGTCTTTGCTATACTTAATGAGCCTCTACGTTTGGCTTGGAAGACGGATTTTTGCCGTCCCTGTCGCGTTTGCGGAAGTGGTGAAATTGGCAGACACACCATCTTGAGGGGGTGGCGCCCAAAAGGCATGGGGGTTCAAGTCCCCCCTTCCGCACCATGATTTTGCCTGAGTCCTGGCGTATAGAGAGTACTGATCTACAAGTTTGGGCGTAATTTTACGTGGCCTTGAGCCGCCCCGCCCGGAGTGAAGACCGAGACATCCATGATAGTCCTGATCACCATTATTCACGTGTTAGTTTGTGCTTTCCTTATCATTGTCGTGCTGTTGCAGCATGGACAGAGCGCCGACATCGCCGCTGCCTTTGGCGGCGCAGGCAGCCAGACCGCGTTCGGCACCCGCACCGCGGGAACCGTCCTGAGCCGGGCGACCACCTACGCCGCGATCGCGTTCATGGTGACCTCGATCACGCTTTCCGTGCTGGCGACCCGCCGTGGCGTCAGCAGCGGGTCTGTGCTGGGAAACACCAAGTCCGCTCCAGCGCAGAAGGCCCCGGCACCGGCGCCCTTGCCAGGCTCGCCGACCCGCTAGCGCGGTCGGCTGTTTCCTGCGCACCAAAGCTTAAAGCCTCCGTCACCTGCGGAGGCTTTACTTTGGCCCTGCGGAGCCTACGCCCTTGGAGGAGATGGGTCTTCAACGAGGTACTCGAGAGCCTCTTCGCGAGTCCCGAAGGTGGGGATCTCGCGACCGGAGAACGTGCGCACCGATTCATACAGCGCTTTCGGAAGGTTCTCGGTGAGCACCCACGCCGACCTTTTGACGTGCGGACGATCAAACACCGCGGCGATTTTCAGATGTTCTATCGTTTCCTTGGTGAACTTCGAGCGACTGAAATCAGCGAGCAGAAGCAGCGATCCGTGCGGGTGCTGGGTGACGTGCTTGGGTACTTCATCGGCCACTGCCGACATTTCTTCCGGCGAGCAATCGCTGCAATCCACCAGCAGCACCTGCTGGTTGCGAAACGTCAGGAATACTATGCGGTCCATGGGGTGCTCCGCTTGTCACTGGAAACTTTTGTGCTGACCCACTTACAGGTGGGCGAAGTTTACCGCAGAGTGTTTCTTTGCACAAGGCGGATGGGTGCCCCAGGTTCGCGCCGGCTTTTCAGCGATAACCTGGGCCTATGACCTGCGACTCCCGTTCATGGTAGCTTGAAATTATGATTCACGAGATTTTCCCGGTGGGCCCGCTGCAATGCAATTGCTCCATCGTAGGCGATGAGCTGACCCGCGAGGCCATGGTCATCGATCCCGGCGACGACATCGAACAAGTGCTGGCCACTTTACAGCGTCATGGACTGACCGTGAAGCAGATAGTAATTACGCACGCGCACATCGATCACATTGGCGGCGCAGCCAAGTTGAAGCGCCTGACGGGCGCTCCGGTGCTGCTCAACGCCAACGATCAGGCGCTCCTCAAGATGCTCGACGTACAGGCGACCTGGCTGGGCATGCGTCCGCCGGAACACACCACCATAGACGCCAGTTTGACCACCGGCGACAAAGTGCAAGCCGGCAGCCTGGTGGCCGATGTCCTGCACACCCCCGGTCACACCGAGGGCAGTATTTGCCTCTACTTTGCGGCGGAAAACAAACTGATTGCCGGCGACACTTTGTTTGCCGGCTCGATCGGCCGCACCGACCTGCCCGGAGGCTCCTACAAGAAGATCATGGAGTCACTCCACGGACCGGTCCTGGCGCTGCCTGACGCAACCATCGTGGTACCCGGACATGGTCCGCTGACTACCATCGGCGACGAGCGCGAGACCAACCCCTTCCTCGCGGGCTGACCCATGCCATTCACCCTGTCTCACGCCGCCGCTGCCCTTCCGTTCGGCAAATTCAAGCCCATCTGGCCGGCTCTCGTGATTGGGACTTTCGCGCCCGATCTCCAATACTTCATCTGGATCTCCGATGAAGATCGCAGCGGCCATCATTTTCCCGGAGTCTTGCTCTTCTCGCTTCCCCTGGCTCTTTTGCTGCTGTGGCTGTTCGAGTGGTGCGTCAAAGGTGCCGTTATCGAACTACTGCCCGACGCCGTAGAACGCCGGTTGCAGGACAAAGTCAGACCTCTCTCTTTCTGGGGGTGGAGACGGTTGGCGGCTATCGTGATGTGGATCGTCATCGGAATCGCCACCCATGTCTTCTGGGACTGGTTTACACATGGCCGAACCTGGATAACCGCGCGCTGGGCTGTGTTTACCGAAAAAGTGCCCGTCCCATTTCATTCCCCAATGGCGGTAGCTAAGATTTTGCAGCACGGCAGCACCGTCGTGGGTTTGCTTGTCCTGGCGGCTTGGTGCGTTGCGTGGTATCGCAGGACTCCACCCATGCCGCGCGCCGACGTGCGCCAACTGTCGTCGTCTCGCAAAGTGACGGTCGTTTTCATTTTGGTGGTGGTCGCCGTACTCGCCGGATATCCCCTGGCGATCTACCGCCTCGCCGATCACCCGCTGCCCCTGAATCCTCTGTTGTTTATCGTGACGGTTTTCGAGGCGACGACCCTCATCTTTTGTGTGCAGGTCTTGATCTACGGCTTGGCGCGCAGCTATACCGCCCGCTCCCGGCGCATTCCGGTTGTCCGACTGAACGGCCCCAGTCGCTGATGGGATTTTGTGGCGATCACATTCGTAACCTTTCCACTCCTGTCGTTTCAGTTTGCAGTTGTCCTATCCGCGGATATTAATCCGTGGCACCCGTGCAAATCGGTGGTCCCGTCGGTTTTTGCAGCACCTCCCTCGCGTCCCTCGAAACTTGAAACTCGAAACTTTCGCTGCTCTCCTCAGTCAGCGACACCCGCAGCACACTCCGCACAATCAGGCTCTGCGGAACCACCAGCACCAGCAAATAGGACAGAATCGTGCCCGCAATCACACCCACCGATCCGATGCGTTGCACCAGAACAATCGACAGCCCAAGATTCACTGCCGCCGCGATCATCGACAACACCCCCTGCTCGCGCGTCCGGTTCACCGCCGCAAGCAGGCATGATTCGACCGTCATGAACCCGCTGATCACCGCCCACAACGCCATCGCCGCCAGTAAGGCTGATGATGGCACCGCCGCTGGTCCGGCCCACCAGCGAATCATTGTCTTTCCCGCAACAATCAAAAGGACGCCGCACGTGAGATTTAGCACCACCGTCCAGCGCAGCGTGAAGCGAAACACTCCTCGCATCCACGCATAATCGCGCCGTGCATGGGCTTCGGCATAGGCTGGCCAAAGCGCCGGAAAAATCAGCGACTGCAATACCGCCGTCAGGGCGACGAGTCTCCACGTGACCGCGTAGGGTGTCACCTGCGCCGCACCCAGGTAGTGACTCACCACCAGGTTATCGGAGCTGAACACCACCGCGCCGGCAATCTGAATCAGAAAGAAAGCCGAGCCGGATGTGAGCAGTTCGCGCGCCATCGGCAGGTCGAGCAACCCCAGCCGGGGTCGGAGCCAGGGCTTGTATCCGAGCAGCGTCACGACCAATGCCACGAAGTTGCACAATGTCATGCATCCCGCCGACATCACCAACAACACCGGCATGGAAACCCGCAGTGCGATTCCCGCAAACAATCCCACCACATTCGCCACCGCACCGATTGCGACCACGAAGTTGCTTAGATGAACTTCCTGGTACCCCGCAAAGACCTTGCTCCCTAGTGCCGCTGGCAACCCGAGAATCATCAACGCTGCAGCCGCTGCCACGGTATAATTCACTTCGCTGCGCGGCACGCTGGCAGCCACGTTGAACAGCGACATCCAATCGACTCGCGGCCATACGATGGCGAACGCCAGCCCAGCCATGGAGGCAAGCGAGGCGGTCAGCGCCAGCGCGTTGGTCATGCAGCGGGCGGCGTATGGCTTGTCCCCCAAGGCATACGCTCGCGCTAAATGGTTGGTTAGGGTGCTGGCGATGCCCAGGTCGAGCAGGTTCAGCAATGCCACGGTACTGGCGATCGTCGCCCACACCCCAAAGCGTTCCGCCCCAAGGTATCGCACCGCGAGGGGTAGCGACAGCAGGGTCAGCAGCGACGACAATACACGCACCACAGCTCCCGAAGCCGCCGCCGCCGCGATGCGTCCGCCTCGAGTCTGCTGCCATGCTGCTGGCGCGAGCATCAAAACGTTCTCGCGACGCTTAGTAGGCTCGCCTCATCGGTAACGTGAGTCGCAGCCGGGACGATGCTGCCTGGAAAAAGTTCGTGACTTACCCCATCACGCCGCTCCTGTCTCAGCAAATCGAGCGCGGCATCGACGACCATTTCCACCGTCACCAGCCGGATGCAATGGGGCTGGGTAGCGCGGCACGAGTCGCGGCAATCTCCCGCGCCCTCCATAGGCTGGACCACCTGGTAGTGCGAGCAACGCGGACCGAATCGCACCGGGCTGTTGGCGTGATCGCGTTCTCCTCCCTGCGGATGCTTCGAGACCACGACGGTTCGGCAGTCCATGGCGGCGGCGAGATGCACCGTCCCGCTGTCGTTGCCAACAAACAAGCCGCTAAGCTCCAGCACCGCGCATGCCGCGCGCAACGGAACGCCACTGAGGATGTACGGCCGGACCGGCAGCATGTCCGCAAGTTGCGCCGCTTCCGCGTCTTCCTCGCGTGCGCAAACGATAATCGGTTGCATGGCACGATGCCGATTCAGCCGCACGATCAACTCCGCATAATTTGACAACGGCCACCTGCGGCTGGCGGCGCGTCCCCCAATACCGACAGCTATCAGAATCCGGTGTGGGTCATGATGCGTCAGCAACTCGCTGGCGAATCTACGGTCGCTGGCCGTTAAGCAGACATCCAGGCTGCGATCTTCGACGCGTCCGCCTAGCACCTCGACAATCTCCAGGTTACGATCGACCTCATGTCGCACCGGTCCGGGTGGCACGACCAGTCGAACGCGCCATCGAATCCGCGATTGATGCGTCGTTTTGCCGCCGACACTCGTTCGCTGTATCCGACGCGCGTGCCAGCGTTTGTCAGCACGCACAGCATGATGGCGAGGCTCTCATCCACATCCCACCGCGGTGAAATCGCCAGGTCGAACCGCCGATGGCGCAACCGCGTCCAGTAAAACCATAATGCCGACACCAGCCGACTCGCGCGCGCAGGCAGCCACTTCACCTGGACTTCGTGCAGAGGCAGTATCTCGTCGATGTTGTGGTTGGTCGTGAGTATCGACCGGTAATCCGGTTGCACCACCACCGTGCACCGCGAGTTGGGATACATCCGTTTCAGCTCGCGAAAAAGCGGCGTGGTCAGCACCAGGTCGCCGAGCTGGTCGAGGCGAAATACGATGATGCTTCGGAGATCTGCTGAAACATTCGCCTTTCGCGCCAGGCGCTTGCGCCAGAAGATCGCCAACAGCGTGGGAATTCGCACCGAAAACAGCAAGGCTGCCATGGTCAATCTCCCACGGTCACGAGCGCGCCCGACCGCTCGATCAGGCTCGTCGTGCTGCATCCCGTCACCAGCGGAACCAGTTCAACTCGGCCTCCCCACCCACGCACTTCGGCAGCGCCCACAACTTCGTCCTCGCAATAGTCCCCGCCCTTCACCAGCACATCAGGCCGGACCGCCTCGATCAGCCGCAGTGGCGTGCTCTCGTCGAACACCACCACTGCGTCAACCGCCGCCAATGCTGCCAGGATCTTGGCCCGGTCCTGCTCCCGCACCAGCGGGCGATCAGGCCCCTTGAGCTTTTTCACCGATCGGTCGCTATTGACGGCAACAATCAGCCGGTCCCCTGCGCGCCGTGCTTGTTCCAGCAATGCGATGTGACCAATATGCAGCAGGTCGAAGCAGCCGTTGGTAAATACCACCTGCAATCCGCGTGACCGCCAGCCCGCAACCCGGCCCGACAAGCCTTCCAGCAACATTACTTTTTCATCTGACCCAGGCTGCAATTCCTTCGCCAGCACGCCCAGTAGTTCGCCATGCTGAATTGGGACTGTCCCCACCTTGCCAATCACGATTCCAGCGGCAATATTCGCCAACCGTGCGGCCGACTCGATCTCAACTGCCGACGCCAGCGCCGCCGCTATCACCGCAACCACCGTGTCTCCCGCGCCCGACACGTCGTACACTTGCCGCGCCGCGGCGGGAACATGCACCCGCGAGTCCGGCCGCAGAATCGCGATGCCTTTTTCGCCGAGCGTGACCAGCATGTACTCCAGCCCGAGCGTAGCCGTCATGTTCTGCCCAGCCCCCAGCAGCCGGGTGAGGTCGCTGGCCGACTCTCCCGTGACCGCCGCCAACTCCTTCGCATTCGGACAAATCGCTGTGGCCCCACGATATCGCGTAAAGTCCAGTCCCTTGGGATCGACCACGACCGGAATATGAGCCGCCCGTGCCCTCGCGATAATGGTGCCGCACACGCGCTCGCTCAACACTCCCTTCGCGTAGTCGGACAGCACCACGACTGCCGCCTCAGGCAATGCGGCCATCACCCTCCCGACTAGCTCTTCCGTAGCCGCAAACGAGCACCCGAGCGTCGCCTCGCAATCCATCCGCAAAAGTTGCTGGTGCCCTGCCAGTACTCGCAGCTTCGAGGTAGTTGGCGACCCGGGGCACGCGACGATGGAGCATTGCACGCCCGCGTCGTGCAGCAGTCCTTCCAGGGCAAACTGGTCATCGTCGCCACCGCCAAAGCCCATCACGGTTACACGCGCGCCCAGGCCCGCGAGATTCATGGCCACGTTGGCCGCGCCTCCCGGCTGCTCGCTGTGACGGTTGGTTCGTAAAACCGGCACCGGTGCCTCAGGAGAGATGCGCTCCACCTCGCCCCACACATACTTGTCCAGCATCAAGTCGCCCACCACCAGCACTTGCGGATGACCGAAGCCGTTCTCCACCATGCCTACGAGATCCGATGAGTTGTTCATCATCCTGCGGTCCGTTGCGCTTCCACCGCGTGGGCGATACACGTAGCCAGCTCGACCCAATCGCACAGCATGTGGCCGCACAGCATGTAGGCTTCCTGGATGCGCGCGGTGTCGCGCGAAGGTATGCGCACCCACACATCGGCGGAACTGCCCAGACGTCCCCCGTGTTCGCCTGTGATTGCCACGGTGAACGCGCCCATTTCCCGCGCCCGCGTTTGGGCGACGAGAACGTTGCGGCTGTTTCCCGATGTCGAAATGCCGACGAAAACATCTCCCGGAGTGCACAGCGCTTCCACCTGGCGCGCAAACACCTCGTGAAATCCGAAGTCGTTGGCGATGCCGATCACTGCGGCTGCATTGGCGGTGAGCGAGATGGACGCCAGCCCCGGGCGGGCGCGGCGATACCGCCCCACCAATTCCGCCGCCAGATGCTGCGCGTCCGACGCGCTGCCGCCGTTGCCGCACCACAGGATCTTGTGGCCCTCGAGCACCGCCTGAGTCATGCGGCTGGCGACTTCTTCCAGATGTTGTCGTTGCGAATCTAACTGGTGAATGACGTCCAAGTGCCCTGTGATGGCCTCGGAAAATACGCTTTCCAGATTTAACGGAGACAGCATTACGCCCTCAAGACACAAGAATGCCGAGGGTCCGGCTGCCACTGTGGGAGGGAAGTTTACTGCAAAGAAGTATATGCCTTCATGTTGAGCGAGGGGGCCAATTCATTTGGGATTCTCCGTTATGGATTCCCATATCGGGAAGAGTCTCGAACACCGAGCCGCCCAGAGCAATCGCAACTGGCACGATCCGGCCGACTTACGGCCTGACATGCGTCGATGCGATGAGCGCATCGCGCATCCGCTCGGCGCGCTCGAGGCTATCACGAGCGAAGCGTATTGAGAATCGCAGATTTTCTTACGG
>Ga0075521_10000221_pt1 | contig 14956 bp, 13 predicted proteins | sample NGEPerD_FD_74785 | JGI IMG/M metagenome (GOLD analysis project Ga0075521, IMG submission 74785) | Arctic peat soil microbial communities from the Barrow Environmental Observatory site, Barrow, Alaska, USA - NGEE PermafrostAB12-D | ecosystem: Environmental > Terrestrial > Soil > Wetlands > Peat ...
GCTGCATTCTCAATCACTTTCACCCGTTGGAACTCTTTCTGACTCATCATCACCATCCTTCGAGGGTGACAAAGTCTCGTTGCAGTTAGGGGGTGACATTATCTTGGAGCATCTACAGCAAATCGCTCTAGGCTTGCCTCATCTCCTCCAGACGTTTATCGTTTCCCTGCACGTATGCCGAAGAAGAAGCGTCCAAATAGCGGCAATGCCCCGAACGCGGCCGCCAGCGTCAAGAAACCAGTACCGAAATCGCCGCAGCCGCGCGCTGCCGTGAAGAAATCAGCACCGCCTACGCCCGTGCAGCCGCCCACGGCGACCGATCCGTCGCTTCGCAGCTACTCCATCCCGGACTACCGTCTCGAGCGTCCGAAGTTCCGCGTCTACCAGTCCGGCGAAGGCTCCAACATTGAGTACAAGATCGAAGGCGACCTGAGCGCCGCCGCGCCCCCGATTCGCGAATCGAAATATCTTTCGCGCGAGCAATCCATCGCCATCTATCGCTACATGTTGCTCAACCGCCGCATGGAGACCGTCCTCGAAAACCTATACAAACAGAGCCTGGTCGTGGGTGGCGTTTACTTCGGACTGGGTCAGGAAGGCTGCTCCTGCGCCTCGGCTTTTGCCCTGCGCGACGACGACTGGCTGGGTCCCATGATTCGCAACCAGGGAGCGGTGCTGGTGCGCGGCTTCGCCCCTCGCGACGTCATGCGGCAGTACATGGCCAAAGCCGACTCGCCTACTTTTGGACGCGACGCTTCATCGCATTTCGGTGACTGGGAGCACCGCCATGTTTGCGCCCCTATCTCGATGCTCGGAGAATTGATTGGCGTCATGGCTGGGGTCTGCCTGGGCGCGCGCTTGCAGGGCAAGAACATCGCGGGGCTCACCTATATCGGCGACGGAGGTCAGTCCACGGGCGTCACTTACGAGAGCCTCAACTTCGCCGCCGTGCAAAAGCTTGGCCTGGTGCTGATCGTCGAGAATAATCTCTGGGGATACTCCACGCCCAGCGACATGCAATTCTGCGTGAAGGACCTGGCCGAGCGCGCCATCGCCTACGGAATCCCCGGCGTGATCGTCGATGGCACCGATCCCTGCCAGGTTTACGACGCGACTCATGAGGCCTGCCAGCGCGCTCGCCGCGGCGAAGGCCCGACCCTCATCGAAGCCAAAATGATGCGCATGAAGGGCCACGCCATCCACGACGCCGCGCATTACGTCCCGGCGAAGTTGTTCGAGTATTGGCACGCCCGTGACCCCATCGCGCGATTCGAAAATTACCTGATCAAGACGAAGGCCTGGCTCTCTGCGGACGAGAACCACAAGCTTATTGAAACAGTCGAACGCGAACTAGAGACCGAGCGTGACGCGGCAGTCGCCTCACCCATGCCCGATCCCGAGACCGACAACACGCACCAGGGCGTGTACTGCGACGCTTCATGCCACGAGATCAAGCCTCTGTACGGACCAGTTAAGACAGCGGCACGCAAATCCACATCAACACCTGCTAAGTCGGGCGAGTCAGCGGTGCATTTAAAATGAGTGGACCGTCGCAACCCATGCTCGCCACCGCACACCTCGACAGCCAACAAGTGGAACCTCGCTCGCATGGGTTTATGCATTCGGCATGAAGATTTTCTGCACGTCCGTCCTCATACTGGCTCTAACTTCCGTGGCGTTTGCCGATTTTCCGTTCAAGAAGAAAGAGCAGGAATTCAAGATCCACGTGCCTGCCGACGTGGCCAACACGCTCCGCAGCGGCACGCCCGTCCAACGCAATGACCTGGCCTTGGAATTAGGAATCTTCGCCCCCAACCCATCCAGCGCGGCGGCCAAGTCGAGTGCTCCTTGCGTGGACTTCCACCATGTAGAGGAGCGTCCGGTGACGCTGCACGCTGGGTCGGAGAATGTGGTTCTGCTGGCCGATTCCAGCGAGTGCGATTCCACCTACATCGTGGTGTTCGACAAGGCGCCCAAGTCGGAGTGGCGGCATGTTCAAACCGTTCGCCTTCCGTCGCGCGCGCAACGTCCCGAGGTAACCTTCGCCGAGTTGATTCAGCCTAAGGTCTCTGAAATTGTGGTGCACCACGAGACCAGTCGCGACAGTGGAAGTGTCCAACAGGAGAACTTTGTAGTTTTGAAGATGCAGCACGACCGGGTCGAAGTGGTCCTCGATACCACCGAGCGCAGCGAAATCACGCTGGCCAATCGGTCGGTCGCCGAGACTGACAATCTGCAGCAGACCCAGACTTCGACGTTCGAACTTCTGAAAGCTGCTCCCAACTCCGCAGCCGTCTTTCGCATACTCGAGAAGCAAGTCCTGACCGACAACAAGACCACCATCACGCGCTACCTGGTCTGGACCTGGAACCCGGAACTCGAGCGCTTTCGCTCGTCTCCCATCGACGGTGGCGACGTGAAGCCCGCGCCGCCTCCTGCGAAAAAGCCAGCAACGAAAACTCCTGCCGAGAAGCCTGTGCCTCAGCCCACGAAACCGAAATAACGGGGATTGCGGATACAATCGTCAATCGGAGCGGCATCGGACAGTCGAATATGGCACCAGTCACCTACCTCGAAGCGATCCGCCAGGGCATCTGGGAAGAGATGGAACGCGATCCGGCCGTCTTTTGCATTGGCGAGGACATCGGCGTTTATGGCGGGGCCTTCAAGGTTACCGAAGGCCTGATCGATCGCTTCGGACCAGCGCGCGTCGTCGACACACCTATCTCCGAGATGGCCATCGTCAACGCAAGCTTTGGCGCGGCGCTCACCGGCATGCGTCCGGTGGCCGAGTTTCAGTTCATGGACTTCATCAGTTGCGCCTTCAACCAGATCACCAACCTGCTGGCGAAAGCACACTTCCGCTGGGGAGCGCCTGTGCCAGTTGTGTTGCGTGGGCCATCGGGCGGTGGCGTTCACGGCGGTCCATTCCACTCGCAGAATCCGGAAACTTGGTTTGCCCACACGCCGGGCCTCAAAGTCGTCTGTCCGTCCAGTGCTTATGACGCCAAGGGATTGATCAAGTCCGCCATCCGCGACAACAATCCCGTGCTATTTTTCGAGCATAAATTTCTGTACCGCCGCATCAAGGAAGAGCTGCCCGCAGAGGATTACACGGTCCCGATTGGCAAAGCGCGCGTGGTGCGAGAAGGCCGCGACGTCAGCGTGATCACCTACGCCGCCATGGTTTACGTTGCCTTGGAGGCCGCGGAAATTCTGGCGAAAGAAGGCATTGAGCTGGAGATCGTCGATCTTCGCACAGTGCTACCGCTCGATCGCGATGCTATCCGCGAAACGGTCGACAAGACCAACCGCGTTATCGTGCTGCATGAAGACACCAAAACCGGAGGCATTGCCGGCGAGGTAGCGGCCATCATCAACGAAGAATGCTTCGACGCGCTTGATGCTCCGATCGTGCGCATCGCATCCGCTGACACGCCGGTCCCGTTTTCGCCGCCGCTGGAAGCAGCTTTCTTGCCCAAGGTCGAGGACGTAGTACGCGAAGCCCGCCGACTAAAGCGGTACTAGAGCAATTGCAGCGCTTCTAAGCTCCTCCTGGTTAGGTCGAGAACGCGGCGCGCGAAGCCCGCCGTTTCCAACCCAAATCGTCACTCTTCTTAACATTTTCGGTTGCCGCGTGATTTAATCTGGAAGTCTGAGGCTTCCCAACGATTCTGGAGGTCTAAGGAGAGCTATGCGCGGATTCTTGCTCGGTATCATCGTCACTCTTGTCGTGGTTTTTGGTGGGGCCTACTGGTTCGTCTTCACCGGACATATGGATACACGTGCACTTCCCAACGGGCCCGGCAGCTTCGAGAAGCGGACTGCCATGCACTCCCTGGACGAATGGGTGGACGCGCACGCTCCCAAGCAGGACAACCCCTTCAAGCCGACGACCGACAACATCATGGATGGATCCATGGTGTACGACAAGCACTGCGCCCTCTGCCACGGCAGCTTGAAGGAGCCGCAGTCGCCGCTGAAGAACAAGTTTTATCCCCCGGTGCCGCAGCTCATGAACCACACTCCCGACGATCCTGACGCAAACTTGTTCTACGTGACCAAGTACGGAGTGAAGTTGACGGCGATGCCTGGATGGGACGGAGTACTTTCCGACGACGACATCTGGAAGGCGGTGCTATTCATCAAGAACTCAGTCCAGATGAAAGACACATCAACGCAGCCACCCGCGAAATAGAGAATTGCCGAACCAGAAACGCGGAAGCCGCCAGCTGGCGGCTTTTGTACTTGTAGACTTCACACGGGCATCGCTATCCATTCGGCCGCACGTAGGTTACCTTGCCGCTGGTCTTCAGCTTGAACACGTCGTTGGACAGCTTCTGGTTCAGTTGAATATTGCTGTACTTCGCCAGGCGGGAGTCCCCCGACTTCTCGGTAAATAACTGTTGCACGCTGACCCCACGCGCCGGATCGATCCACAGCGTGATCGTCTGGAACATGTTGGCGACCTTTTGCGATTTCGGAGTCAACTCCAGCTTCGCGGCATTGACGCCCAGCACTTGTTCCATACCGCCGTACTTCACGTCGAACGACTTCGCCAGGTCGTGGCCGCGGCCGCCAAATCCCAGCACCAGAAAGGTCTCGAAGTCAGCCTTGTTCTTGCCCGCATTGTATTCCGTAATCTGCCCGGCCTTGGGCACATACACGCTGACCATGCCTCCGCTGAACAGCACATACTTTTTATCCGGTACGGTGATGTCGGCCGCCATCTGCACGTCGTCGCCCTGGCGACGGAAGTACATGGTGCCCTTCTGCAAATCGTGCTCGTCCACCACCTTTTCGTACTGGTCCCAGACGAAATCGGTTTGCGCGGTGCGAAAGTCGGCGGCGGCCCGGTCCATGCCATTCAGCACGCTCTCCAGGTTCTGGGCGTGCGCGGCCAGTGTCGCAATGAGTACCAGCAAAGCCGCAGCAGCAATGTTCTTTTTCATGGTTTATTCCGGCACAACCGCCCTGACTAGCGGTGTCCCCACACTTTATAGGCAACAATATTGTGCTTGTTGTCACGAACGGCTTCGTAGCGGTCGATGCTGATTTCGCCTGCGACCGGTTCGATCACGCGTAGCAGCGCCTCGCGTATCTCCTCATCGGCGCCCGGCTTTATCGCCGCCGCGTCCACTGTGTAGAGGAATCCGCTAGCCTCAGGTTTTACGACCACTTCGGCTTGATTGGGCGAGCGTACGGTCGGCTTATCGCGAAAGTTGATCCACAGCGGGGCAAGGAAAATAAAGGCGAGAATCAGCGTCACCATGACGTCATAGTGCACGCTACCCCGGGGATACATCCACCAGATGTAACCCTTGATGGTTTGGCTGATCTTGCCCATCGTCGTTTCAAGTTTAGAGAGCCGCGCAAACAAGTGCAAGAAACCTGGCCCGCGCGCTACGTCCGCAATTCCACCACGGTCGCGCCGCCGCCACCTTCATTCTGCGGAGGCTCCGCGACGCTCGCCACGTGAGGATGCTCCTGCAGGAACTGCCGCAACGCCTTGCGCAATATCCCCATGCCGCTGCCATGCACGATGCGCACCCGCACGGCTCCCGCTAGAAACGCGTGATCCACGAACTTCTCCACCGCCCGGGTGGCTTCATCCACGGTTTGACCGATTACGTTGATCTCGGTGGGAACGCTGTCGTCCTCGCGGGATAGAGACACACCGATGCCGCGCGATCGCGCGGATGCCACAGGATTGGCTCCAGCACTCATCACCGTGCTGGCAATGTCGTCGCGTGGAACTTTCATCTTCATCGACCCCACGGCCACTTCGAAGGAGTCGTCGTCGAAATGGCGCAGCACTTTGGCATCGCGTCCCATCGACCGCAACCGCACCGTATCTCCCACGGAAACATGCTGCACCACGTGCGGTGTGGCATGTTTGTCGCCGGTATCGGAGCCAGTCGCGTGCGCCACAACCGTTGCGTCGAATTGCTCGCGAAATTCGCGACGCATTTTGGAAATCCGCCGCTCCGCGTCTTTCGACAGCTTCAGCGCCTGCGCGCGGTCCTGCACCGCATTGACAGTCTCGCGCGCCTGGTATTCGAAGTTGTGCAGCACGCTCTCCAGTTTCTTCTCCATCTCCCGGATTTTTTCGCGCTGCTCTTTCTTACCTTCCACCGCGAGATGGCTGCGCTCCCGCGCGATTTCCTGCTCGCGAGCGCGCAACGCCAGCCGTTCCGTGTCGATTTCGCGCAACTGCTCATGCAGGCGATCGAGAAAACGTGAAACGTCGTGCGTCTGTGTAGTCAGTTTCTCGCGCGCTTCAGCTACGATCTGCGGATTCAGCCCCAATTGCTGCGCGATGTTGATTCCCGCCGATGCACCGGGTACGCCGATGCGGAGTTCAAACGTAGGAGCCAGGGTCCGTTCATCGAAACCCACCGCTGCATTAAGCACGCCCTCGGCATTCGCCGCGTAAACCTTCAAGGCCGTGTGATGGGTGGAAACGATGCTTAGGCAGCCTGCCCGCCGGAAGAAGTCGGCAATCGATACTGCCAGTGCCGCGCCCTCCTCCGGATCGGTTGCCGAGCCCAATTCGTCCAGCAGGACCAGCGAGTCCCGGGTCGCGTGATGCGAGATGAAGTCGATGTTCGTGACATGTGCCGAAAATGTAGAAAGATTTTGTTCGATCGACTGATAGTCGCCGATGTCGGCAAACACGCCGTCAAAAATGGGCAATTCCGCACGCTCTGCAGGCAGCGGAATGCCCGATTGCGCCATCAACGCCATCAGTCCGATCGTCTTGAGCGCGACCGTTTTGCCGCCCGTGTTGGGCCCGCTGATGATGACCTGGTGATGCTGGCTGTCGATCTCGACCGTGAGCGGAACAACAGCCACCCCTCTCGGCTTGAGCGTGCGTTCTAAAAGCGGGTGTCGGGCATTGCGCAGGACAAACGCATCGCCGTTCTCGTCCTGCGCTACTTCCGCCGACGATGCCGACGTGACTTGCGGCGCCTCTCCACCGAGAAATTTAACGGCCACACAGTCGTAATCCTGTGCGAAGCGCGCCTTGGCAAATTGCAATTCCAACTCGCCCAGTATCTCGACAGCCTCTGTCAGGGCTTCCGCCTGCTCGCCGATCCGCGCCGTCATTTCCAGCAGAATGCGGTGGATCTCGCCCAGTTCTTCGTCATGCAGGCGAACCAATTCGTTGTTCTGCTCGATGGTCTCCAGCGGCTCCATGAACACTGTTTGCCCGCTGGACGAGGCGCCATGCGCCACACCCTGCACCCGTCGTCGCTGTTCCACCTTGACCGGAATCACGAAGCGCTCGCCGCGGATGGTGATCAGCTCGTCCTGCACGGCCCCGCCGTCCGCCAGCCTTCGCAAATACGACTGCAGCGATTGCTGGATGGTGTGCCGTTGGCGGTCGATGTCGCGGCGTATTCGTGACAGCTCCGGCGACGCCCGGTCGTCCAGCGTTCCGTCGGGCAAAATCTTGTTGCGAAAGTGACGCAACAGTTCGGTGAAGTCAGCGACGTTTTGCGAAAGCTCGCGCACCGCATCCCACTTAGCTTCGATGGCCACTGGAGGATGCAGCACAATCTCACGCCACTCCGCCGCCCGGTCCGCCAACAGCAAAACATCTCGGATTTCGGTAAGTTCCAGCGCCGCTCCCTGAATGCGCGACTTGTTGAGCAGCGGCGTGGGATCGAGCATCCCGTGGAAGTCGAATCGGCCACCGCTGCGCACGTATCCGCGCAGCTCCTCGGTAAGTAGCTGCTGGCCTTCGATCCACTGGCGATCACGAGACGGCGCAAGGCTGGCGATTCGTTTCTGCCCCAGTGGGGAAGCGGCATACACCGCCAGCAGTTCGCGCAGGTGGTCAAATTCCAAAACGCGATCGCTGGTGTGCCGGATGGGATTGGGAGCGCTCATCGGAAGACCAACTTATGGTACAGGAGCACATCGACCGCGCAGTAGTTCCTGGTGTTCGCCGCGCCAGTGCTTGATTTACAGTCTATTCACGCTCGTAGGCGCACACGGCTACCCTACGTTGCGTCCTGCGATTACACTGTTCGGGTAGGACAGCCCCGTCTAGCCTGTTTGCCGTAACGGATCATCTGTATTGATTCGCCATCACAACAAGAGGAACGCATGCAAACCAATCTCTCTGACGCTTTTGTATTCTTCGGTGCCACTGGCGACCTAGCTCACAAGAAAATTTTCCCCGCGCTGCAGAACATGGTCAAGCAAGGCGCCTTGAATGTGCCCGTCATCGGCGTCGCCAAATCAGGATGGACGATTGACCAGTTGCGCGATCGCGCCCGTGACGGCATCACGAAGTTCGGCGGAGGCGTCGATGAGGACGCGTTCAAGAAGCTCTGCGAGTTGATGGTTTATATCGACGGCGACTACAAGGACGATAAGACCTATACCCAGCTCAGGACACAGCTCGGCGACGCGCAGGCCCCTACTCACTATCTGGCGATTCCGCCCAGCATGTTCCCCGTAGTGGTGAACGGTCTGGCTCAATCCGGTTCCTCAAAAAATGCGCGGGTCATCCTGGAAAAACCATTTGGACGTGACCTGCTCTCGGCGCGCAAGCTTAACGAAACCCTGCATCTGGCATTCCCCGAAGAACGCATCTTCCGCATCGACCACTACCTCGGCAAAGAGGCGGTGGAGAATCTCATCATCTTTCGCTTCGCCAATAGCTTTCTGGAACCCATCTGGAACCGCAATTACGTCCATAGCGTGCAAATCACCATGGCTGAGTCCTTCGGCGTGGAAGGACGCGGCAAGTTCTACGAGGAAGCTGGCGCCATCCGCGACGTAGTGCAGAACCACATGCTGCAGGTCGTCGCGTTCCTCGCAATGGAGCCGCCCACCACCATGTACACCGACTCGGTGCGCGACGAGCAGGTCAAGGTCTTCCGGACCATTCCGCCGCTCAGCCCTGCCCACATCGTGCGCGGGCAGTTCCGTGGTTATCGCAACGAGCCGGGCGTCAGCCCGAACTCCGACGTCGAGACTTTTGCCGCCATTCGCCTGGAGGTGGATTCCTGGCGCTGGTCAGGTGTGCCGTTCCTGATTCGAGCCGGCAAGCGCATGCCCACCACCGCAACGGAAGTCTTCGTGAAGTTACGCAAACCCCCACTCGCCAAGAGCGGCGTGGATGGACGCAACTATTACCGCTTCCGGCTGGGTCCCGACTTCGAGTTGAGTCTCGGTGCACGGGTCAAGCGGCCCGGACCACTGATGGTCCCCATGCCGGTCGAACTCTCGGCCGTCAAATACACCACCACCGACGAGATGGACGCTTACGACCGGCTGCTCACCGATGCCATGCGAGGCGACCAGTTGCTCTTCGTGCGCCAGGACGCGGTGGAAGCCGCTTGGGCGATCGTCGATCCCATCCTTGGTGACTGCTGTCCCACGGAAATGTATGAGCCGGGAACCTGGGGACCCCCGGATGCACGTGAACTGGCGGCGGAAGTTGGCGGCTGGCACGATCCGGAGTAGCGCGTCAGCGAACGCGCCGCGCCGAGACGTAGGGATTTCCCACAATCACGAAGCGCAGCGGCTCCTCGACTGCCATCTTGATTCCGATGCGAGGAGTAGCTGCAATTCGCTCTGGACGGTAACCATCGTCGGCAAACCACAAATCAGACTTCCGGCTGGTCAAGTCTTTGCTGTTGTCCCGAGCGCGTGTGATTCCCAGCGCTTCCGACATTCTTCCCGGACCGCTGGAAACCAGCCGCAGTTGCGATTCGGGCGACTCTCTGGTCAATTCGAGGCCTCGGGCTTCGGCCATCGCTTCCAAGCCCCACACCGGCTCCATGGCGCGTAGCAGAACGCCCTCTGCCTCACCCTCAGGCATGCACGAAACGTTGGCGCAGTAATAGGTCCCGTAGATGAAATACACGTACGCGTGCCCGGGTGGGCCGAAGAGCACGGCATTGCGCGGCGTACGTCCTATATAGGCGTGTGAGGCCGGATCGACGGCCCCAAGATAGGCTTCGGCTTCCACAATCCGCCCGGCCAGTAATCTACGGCCTTCGCGGCGAATCAGTAGCTTGCCCAGCAGTTCCCGCCCGACTGTTGTCGCGTCGCGAATGAAAAACTCGCGAGTCAGCGGAGGAGCGGACAGTAATGTTTTCGCCGTCAGCGCAGACGCCGCCCGTGGCGACACGGATCGCGATTCATCGCTCATCCGGTTCGGCTCCGAGTTCCAGCGACGGGTTCCGGTCGCCATGCTTTCCATTCTAGTTTCGCAGCGATTCGCGCGTATTGCGGGCCGGTCGTCCCGCCCCAAGTCCTATACAATCGAAAGTGAATCATGAATAAGATGATCTTTTCCAACCTGGTGCACCGTCCCTTCCGCACCTTCATCAGCGTGGTCGCGGTTGCAGTTGAAGTAACCCTGATTTTATTGATTGTCGGCCTCTCGATTGGCATGCTCACCGACACTAAGAACCGCCAGGTCGGCATCGGGGCCGACATCATGGTGCAGCCGCCGGGCTCTTCGCTCATCATGGGCGTCAGCGGTGCTCCGGTGTCCATCAAGGTTGCCGACAAGCTTCGCAAACTCGAGCACGTCGTCGCTGTTGCCCCCGTCGTTACCCAGCTTTCCACCGCCGGCAATCTGGAAGTCATTGACGGCATCGATCTCCACACCTTCGAGGCCATGGGTGGGCCGTTCCACTACCTTTCGGGCGGACCGTTCGCTGGCCCCAACGACATGCTGATCGACGACTACGTGGCCTCCGCGAAGAAGCTGAAGGTCGGCGACACGGTCGAGACGCTGAATCATCCCTTTCGCATTTCAGGCATCGTGGAGCACGGTAAGGGAGCGCGCAAATTTCTTCCCATCGCCACCTTGCAGGACATCACCGGCGGGCAGGGCAAGGCCTCGATCTTTTACGTCAAGCTCGACGATCCCACCAACGCCGACGCCGTGGTGCACGAGATCAAAAGCATTCCCGGCATGGAGCAGTACGGCGTTCACTCGCTGAAGGAATACCTAAGTCTGATGAGTTCGAGCAGCATGCCCGGGCTTTCCACTTTCATCCACGTTGTCATCGGGATCTCCATGATCATCGGCTTTATCGTCATATTCCAGGCGATGTATGCCGCGGTGATGGAGCGCACCCGCGAGATCGGCATCCTGAAATCGCTGGGCGCTGGCAAGCTCTATATCGTGAACGTCATCCTGCGCGAGACCGTACTGATTGCCATCGGAGGCATCGTCCTCGGCATCGCCATCAGCTTCCTCGCAAAAGCTGCACTACACGCCAAGTTTCAGACGCTGCCAATCCTGATAACGCCGGAGTGGTGGATGGTGCGCGCCCCGATCATCGCCATAGTCGGCGCGCTGCTGGGTGCCGCTTATCCCGCAATGAAGGCCGCCCAGAAAGACCCCATCGACGCGCTGGCGTACGAATAGAAGACTCGTTGCGACGCGGTTCGAGGCGTGGCGGGAGTATGAAAAAGCCGGATTTGGCATCCGGCTTTCATTCTTACTAATGGCTCCAACGTACTTCAGATCCGCATCGGCATCACGACGTAACGGTACTTGAATCCGTCATCGCTGCCGTCTTCGGGACGCATCTGCCCTGCCGACTGCGCGTCTTTGAACTCCAGACGCACTTCGCCCCCCGTCGAGGCCTTCAAGAAGTCGATCAGGTACTCGGAGTTGAAGCCTATCGTCATTGCATCGGCCGCGTAAACAATCTCAATCGAGTCTTCCGACTCGCCGGATTCCGTGGACGACGAGGAGATCTTCAACTCATTCTTATCGAGCTTCATGCGGATCGCCCGCGAGCGTTCGTCCGCGAACTGGGCCACGCGTTGTATCGCGGTATTGAGATCGGCACCGTGAACGACGACTGACTTGGTGGTCTCACGCGGCAGCACCGCTTCGTAGTTGGGGAACTGGCCGGTCAACTGACGCGACGTCAGCAACCGCTCCCCGATGCGGAAGAATAGCGTGGAGTCGTCCTTGGCAAATTCAATCTGCTCGACATCGCTGTTTTGCAGCAGCGAATACAACTCGCTCATCGCTTTCTTGGGGATCAGCGTCTTGTTCTCGCCCGTTACATCGAACTGTTCGCCAGTTTTCTCGATGTGCGCCAGGCGATGTCCGTCGGTCGCCACCATGGTGATCGACTCCGGCTTCAACACAATTAGTCCGCCGTTTAGCGTGTAACGTGACTCCTCGCTGGAGATTGCGAAAATGGTCCGGCCGATCATGCTGCGCAACGTCTGCGCCGGAATCTTGACGCTTCCGGATGTCGGGAACACCGGCAGTCCCGGAAAATTCGCTCGTGCCATTCCGACCATCTTGGTGTTCGAGCGGCCCGAGCGAATGTTGATCCAGTGGTTCTCCAGCAACTTGATCGAGATGTCGCCATCGGGCAGCAATTTGACGTAGTCATACAGCTTGCGTGCCGGAATCGTGCAGGCGCCCTCGCGCTTCACCTTGGCCGCGCACGACGTCCGCAGACTCAGGTCCAGATCGGTCGCCGTAATCGTCAACCGGTCATTGGCTGCTTCAAATAAAAAATTGGACAGGATGGGAATCGTCGTCTTGCGTTCCACGACTCCCTGCGTGGCAGTCAGTTCCTTGAGCAACTCGAATTTGCTGACGCTGATTTCCATCGCAGTTCCCTGGATTGCGCCGGTTGCTTCCGCAGCCATATGTTCCACCCTTGGAGTCGCGCCCTTAGCCCAGCCTTTGTACCGTGGCGTGTGGCAGGATGTTGCGAGAACCCGCGACTACTGCATTTCCTTATATCAAATTAAAAACCTATAAAACAGTAGTAACAGTAGACACACCGGAAAAGTGGAAAAGAAGTCCAAAACCGCGTCAATCAGGCTGGCAGCCCACATCCCCGCATACCAAAACTGCTGCGCCGCCCGTGAGTGTCTCTGCCAAACCGAACCCTCGTAAGAAATCCGACCACTTCTTCCACGTGATCCACAATCCGTCCACAGCCCTTGCCGAGGAAAACTGCGCCCAATAGTGAAAAACCGCGCCATAAGCGCGGTTCATCCCCCCAGAACCTCGGTGAGTTTGTTCAACAGCCTGTTCAAATCTTTGTCAGTCTTGCGGGCTTCGGCGATCTTGTCCACCGAATGCAGCACCGTGGTGTGATGTTTGCCGCCGAATTGCCGTCCGATTTCCGGCAGTGACGCCTCGGTCAACTGCTTCGCCAGGTACATCGCGATCTGGCGCGGGTAAACGATCGAGTGGGAGTTGTTCTTTGTCTTGATCTCCCCCGGCCGCAGCCCAAACTGCTCCGACACCGCCTTCTGGATCGACTCGATGGTGATCTTGCGCATTTGCGACTCGATCAGGTTCTTTAGCACTTCCTGCGCGGTTTGAATGGTCAGGTCACCACCGGTCAGCGACACATAAGCGGTGAGCCGAATCAGCGCTCCCTCCAACTCGCGCACATTGCTACGAATGTTCGACGCAATGTACAACGCAACGTCCGTCGGCAACAGCACCTGCTCCGACTCCGCCTTCTTCTGCAGGATAGCCACCTTGGTCTCAAGATCGGGCGGCTGGATGTCGGCGATCAGCCCCCATTCGAAGCGGCTGCGCAACCGGTCTTCGATCTCCGCCAACTCTTTCGGCGGACGGTCGCTGGCAATCACAATCTGCCGCATTGACTCGTGCAGCGCGTTAAAGGTATGGAAGAACTCCTCCTGCGTGCGCTCCTTGCTGACCAGGAACTGGATGTCGTCCACCAGCAGCACGTCCATGTTGCGGTACTTATCGCGGAAACTGGTCATCTTGTTGTTCCGCAATGCGTTGATCATCTCGTTGGTGAACTTTTCGCTGGAAACATAGCAGATCGCCATCTGCGGATTCCGCTTCTTGATCTCGTGTCCAATGGCCTGCATCAGGTGCGTCTTGCCCATACCGACGCCACCGTACAGGAAGAGTGGGTTGTAGGCCTTGGAAGGCCGCTCCGCCACCGCGCGCGAGGCCGCATGCGCGAACTGGTTACCCGATCCGATCACGAATCCATCGAACGTGTACTTGGGATTCAGTTGCGCCGCGCCGTCCCAGTCAAACCTCTGCTGCCGGACCGGTGCCGCACCGTTATTATCGACTGGCGCCGCCGCTTCCACGGCAGCCTCACTGCTGCGTCCGTCGCCGCTGCGGCGGTCGTTCTTTTCAGCGCGCTTCTCTGGATCGGTAACGAACTCGACGTCCTGGTATTCCAGTCCTAGGTTCTCAATCGCCTCGCTGATCAGGTCCCCGTACTTCTCGCCGATGTGGCAGAAGTCCGGGTTCGGGACCTTCACGAACAGTGTCGGTCCCTGGGAATGGCTGAAGCGGGTCGGTTTGAGCCAGGTCTCGTACGAATGGCGGTTGACCTTCTTTTCCAGCGCATCGAGTACGAGCACCCATGGATTTGGCGAGGCAGTTCCAAAATAAGACATAGCAAAATTAACCCGGAGGCAAGCCTTGCCTCGAATCGCTTCAATTAGAATTCAGGGGGACGACTGCCAGTAAAGCCACGATCCACCGCACGATTCAGGAGAATGTCTAAGATCCGTAACCGAAGAGGCTAAGGTACAACTGGCATTCCGTGAGCACATGCGCAGAATGTCTTCTCTGTAGCTGGATGGGATACTAGCACGAAAAATTCACAGCACAAGATATTGGTTGCACTCGAAGCGCGCGATTGCTTTGCGAGTGATTGATTTTGTGAATGTTACTGGCAGAAAAATTTTTTACTGCAGCGCCCGTGGTGCAAATTGCAACTCCATCAAATTTTCTGCACCATAATTGGGACGATTTGGAAATTGATCAGCGCGCCAGCGCGACTCCCACCGCGCCGTTCGCGGGCCCCTCCGCCGGACATCAGTAGTCTTTTCCAATTGAAGAATGAGCCTGGAGGAAGCCTGAGGATATGGCTGAGGAAAGCTCCTTTCTTGATTTTGTATTGAACGAGTCTAGCAGTCGCCGGGGCGGTGG